>JAEEGG010000364.1_pt1 | contig 165579 bp, 141 predicted proteins | sample 9134161 | NCBI WGS metagenome assembly JAEEGG01 (sample SAMN16246543, study PRJNA631951) | gut metagenome | biome: gut microbiome; feature: rumen; material: CR-attached | host: Bos | place: Iran: Karaj | collected 2018-10 | reverse complement strand
AATTAGCTATTCTATCGGAGATGCAATAATACTCATCTAGGAATAATCCCAACGTTTTCATATAATGAGCTCTGTCTTCTTCGATCAATTTTGCTATTCTTTCAGGAGTAAGCATCAAATCCGCAAAATGAGCAGGCGATAAGTTTAGCCCTTGTAATTGACGATTCACTATGGGGGGAAGTATTTTCCAAAAATTCTGATTTAGTGAATCACTCATTTCTCTAAGGATATCTATACTTAAATACTCAATTCTCCCTTTAGGCCTTTCTTTATAAGTCGGCCAAGCCATCATATAGTGTTCTTGAGTTGTCGGATCCTGGCGATGGAATGTATTTGATGATAATGCTTTTTGAATGACACTCTTTAATTCATAATAATCTGTTGTTGTCGAAATACTCTCTATTCGAAACCGTAAGTAGTGCTCACAAACATCATTATTTGGGAACCCATACTCTAAAGAAAGAATACTGAAATTATCCTCACAAAAACTAATTGGCAAAACGGATTGAAATAAATTCTGTTTTTGGTAAATGAAATGCAGTTGATCATTCGTAAAAGAAGAAAGAAAAATGCTCCAACTTAGAGAGATTTGCTTTTCTATATGGGGTATGTTTATAACAGTATTCCTTCTTATTATGAATAAATCGAACAGTAAGAACAAACGCTCCTGTGTTATATGGATAGGGGATGAATCTATCCAAAAGTTGATATTAAATATGTCTAAGGTGTAAGAATCATAAAGATTCACACTATTTGGTTTTGGTTTTGTAATAATACTTTCTAATAAATTATTCACATTAGAGTCGTTAACAATTGAAGCCCACGGCTCAGAAGAATCATTACCGTCACTACGGAAATCGAAATCAAGGTCAAACCATGCATCGGTTACAAAACGAATATATCTTCCTTTGTTATTATTAATTGCCTCGATATCGATACTGTCTATGGAAGCTCTTTTAAGTGATATCCCGTCCTCCTCATTGACACTGAAGTATGCAAGCTGTCCTGTTTTGAGTGGAGACAAGCAATCTTTTTTGAAGAAGAGAATAGGTGATGCGGAATTCCCATAAACAAGAACACCTTTCTCCTCATGTTCATCATACTTTAGGATATATCCTATTCCCTTATCAATTTGCTGATTAATCATATATGTAGCAAGTATCTATCCCCATGAGTATAATTCTTGTTAAATAATGAATTCATACTATTTGTCTTCTTATTTCCAAATAATATAACTCTCATTTCTGAACGAAGCCCGATGCTTATCCTGACTGAAACATTCAATCTCGCCAGCCTCGCTTCTCCACCAACCAAACGCGGAGTGGCTTCCAACCAAGTAAATAGCGTTGTCCACTCCTAAATCGACGAGTGCCTGAGCAAAGTCGTGCATAGATTCGTCGGTCTGACTAACGGCGACGAATATCTGGCCGGCTCGGTCACAGAGGGCTTTGCGCATAGTCTTGTTTTTGGGTTCATTTTCCACAAGATTGCCATTGTCTACCAGCCCGTACTGACGGAAGAAGTAGCCTTCTTTTTCAGTAGCCTCTTCAAAGAGAGGCGAGTTTTCGGCAACGCCAATAGTCATCTGGCCGTCGATAATGGCGCAGTAGCCTTTTTTGGAGAGGCCCCAGGCGAGGGGCTTGCCCTTCAGCACGAAGGCACCGAGGATCTGGCGATTGTCGGCGCGGATGTCAGCGGCCTGGAAGGCCAGGATGGCCTTTCGGGTTTCAGCGTCAGGTGCGCCGAGGGTGAGGCGTGGCGTCGCGTTGTGGGGAATGTAAAGGGAGAGTTGTACGTCGTTGATTGTGGTGTCGATGCGCTCTACGACCACATTGCCTAGTGAGTCGGGGATAATGCCCAGAGGCAACTTTTCAGTTTCGGGATCCAGTTTTACCGGCGTCGGGTCAAACACGCCCGGGTCGATATCAGGCTCGTCCGGTTTCGGCCAGTTGAAATAGATGAGCAGGCCGATCATCAGGATCAGCAGCAAAGAGACCAGCCCCGTCCACTTTCTCGGAATGGGTTTCTGTGTACCGTTCGTCGGAGCGGAGGAGTCATGCTCCTGCGACCGTTGTCCAAGCACCCGGAACTCGTCATCCTGTATGTCATTCAATCTTTCACTCATAATGTTGTGTCATAGCATCGATATACGCCTTGAGTTTGATGAGGACTTCCCGTGAAGCGCTCAGTTCATGGCGAAAGTGAAGGCAGTCCGAGAGGACAACCGTCTGCTTTGAAATATCGATTGAGTAAACATAATCCATATTGATAATCAGCCCCCGGCCCATTCGGGAGAACCGGGAACCGGCTTCTCCCAACTGCTCGTCTATCATGTCTTCAATCTGTCCAAGTTGGAACGACACCATCGCTTTACGGCCGTCCTGCGTCACCACATACGAGTAATTCCCGTCGGCGGCAATATAAATCAGCCGCTCCGCGGGTACCCGCAGCAGTTCCGTCCCCCTGGATATGACCAGATGTGTTCCCACCTTCTCGAGCCGCATTTCTGAGTTGATCACTACAAAGTTAACATTTCTTTTCCTCGTTCAAAAGCCCCGTTTGTGCGGAACTGTATGAAATGGAAAAATAGTGTACGAATTCTATCTCTCCCCCATTCTTCATACAGCCCGCGCGCCACTTGGTACAAGTGTCTGTTAAACGCTTTGAGAAACATAATTATCTGATGATATTTGCGTTAGAAATAGACCTAAAACCATGAACCGATTCATACCCGCCCCTATTAACAGACTGATATCATGAAAGAAAAATACAAAAAATGGCTGTACCGGGCAGGTTTTCTCATTATCCTTTTCTGCTCCGTCGTTTCCTGTTTCAACTCGTTCAACAATGCAGTTGAATACGAGATACTGGATGATATAGAAGAGATGAAACTGAGTATGGACTATATATCTCTTCATCTTGATTCAATAGAAGAGACACTTCGCAATAATTTTTACGATAATGAATAAACAGTATCTTTTCTTTATTTGTCTGTCCGCGCTCATCACGGTCGGTATTTCGGCATGCCACAGGAGTACGCCTCTTGCAAACGCTAGCCAAGATACGGGTTCTCTTGTTGACTCTATTTCTTACAAACTTACCGGCCCATCGAAGCATCGCTTCGCTAAGGAACGCCAAGCATATCAGGCTTGGCGAAGTTGGCAGGACACGGTAGGCCTGGAATTAATCGGTGACATATGGGAACTGTGGTATGGTGGGAGTGCATTAGGACCGTGGCAGGAACTCTATTTGAACGATGTGGAGATTCGGAACAATAACGATCTCCGACTATTGCAACAAATCCTTTCAGGAAAAAAAACCACTATCGGCGTAATGAAACAGGCATCTATAGAGATGGTTCAAGTCGAGACCCGCAACATTCTTGCGGAGGTAGATAATCGCTTTGATGCTTGGCGAGAGGCGGGTACGGGAAAGATTGTCGTACCTGACTACTATGATTTCGGACTTGAGATAAAACCCCGGATGACGGGAATTATGGACAGGGACATGGAATTGCTCCATAAATGGATAAATGCCCGGAATCGATTCTCGCAGAGCCTCTCACCAGACCAGCGATTATTGTACGACAAACTGACCGACGAGCAGCTCTATAGGGTCTTATGGCAATACCAGACCCGTTTTATACGTTGTGAATTGCCCAGATCCCAAGCCAAGTAATATGACTACATAACTCACTGATTTCAAACTAAAAGCCTTATGTTTTCTCTTTTCAAAAGAAAGCCCACGCCGAAAACCTCGAAGCCGACCGAGGAAATCACTTATGTACCTGAACCTATTCTGGATACAGATCCAACCATCGACCCGATCTGTCAGTTCATCCGGGAGGAAGGCTATGTCCCTTTCAAACAGTCTGAAAATTTGGTTGTCTTTAAGATTCAGGGCGAAACTTATGGCCTTCATGGAATGAGAAGTCCCTATGGGCTTCCGTCAGGGTATGGTTCGATCTCAAGGAAGAAGACATTCTTCCTGCCATGATCGCCGCCCACGATATCATGACGCATTGGGAGCTGATCCGCATCTATGTTGATGAAAAGGATCAGGACATCACTTTTTCATTAGAGCAATTCTGTGACTCCATGGATGAGTACCGGCCATTCTTCAGCAGGGCACTCGATATCCTTGACACTGACATCGATTTATTCAGAAAGGCCTATGACATAGTCCGAGCCAAACGCAACGAGACCGCCCAACGCTTTCTCACCTGATTTTTTCGCTGCAACGGAAGCAACTGATTCATAGCAGTTTACAAGAAGTGATCCCCCTCGTTTTGAGGGGGATCACTTTGCGCAAGTAGTTGATAGTTAGCCGCTTCCGTTGCAGCGAAAAATGTTGGGGCAAGCAGCGCAAAAATGTAAATTCAGCACCGCGCCGTGCAGCTACTATTTGTACAGGAACCGCTTGATCGACATCTTCGGGGTCTTCTCGAAGGGCTGGGCCTGGAGTTCGACCTTGTAGATCTGGCTGTAGGCCGGGAGCTGGCGGTTGGCGCCGATGCGGATGTTTTCGGGGATGTTGGAGCGGGCCTCCACATCGAGGAGCGCCTTGGCGATCGCCTGCTCGTCCGTGAAGACCAGCGCGACCAGTTTGCCGCCACGGTCCACGACGACACTTTCGATCACGTATTCCTGGTTGTTGACCACGGCTTCAATCTCTTCCGGATAGATGTTCTGGCCCGAGGGACCCAGAATCATATTCTTCGAACGGCCCCGGATAAAGATATTGCCCTCGGCATCGACGATGCCCAGGTCGCCCGTCTTGAGCCAACCATCTTCCGTAAAGGCATTCGCCGTCGCTTCCGGATTCTTGTAGTAGCCGATCATGATGTTTTCGCCGCGGGCCTGGATCTCGCCTACCACATGCTGCGGATCTTCCGAATCGATGCGGACTTCCGCCACATCCACGCATTTGCCGCATGAGCCGGCCACGTACTTGGTCCAGTGCTCATAAGCCAGCAACGGGCAAGCCTCCGTCATGCCATAGCCAACCAGATACGGGAACTTGATCCGCTTGAACAAACGTTCGACTTCCGGATTCAACGCCGCACCGCCCATGATGAATTCCTGGACATTGCCGCCGAACGCCTGTACCAGGCCATCTTTCACCTTCTTGTAGATGATGTTGTTGATGCCCGGAATTTTCAGCAGGAACTTGATGAGCGGCTTGTCGAGCGTCGGCTTGACTTTCGACTTGTAGATCTTCTCCATCACCAGCGGAACCGTGATCAACAGGTAGGGTTTCACATCCGCAAAAGCCTTCATCAGGGCCGCCGGCGTGGGCGCCTTGCCGAGCCAGTAGATGGAAGTGCCGTTGCAGAGCGGGTAGATGAACTCGATCACCAGGCCGTACATGTGCGCCATCGGCAGCATCGACACCATCTTGTCGCCCGCCGGCACATTGCGCTGGCTGTAATCCACGTTCGCCGAGAAATTGCGGTAGGTCAGCATCACGCCCTTCGGGTCGCCCGTCGAGCCGGAGGTGTAGTTGATGGTCGAAAGGTCATCCCAGTTGTCCGTCGGGAAGACCACATCGTCCGGTCCGAAACCATTGGGATACTTCGCGGCAAACAGGGCGTCCATCTGCCCGTAGGTCTCCTTGACAGAAGCATCTGCCGTCCAGAGCGGCTGCCAGGTATCCACATCGACGACCAGTTTCAGCAAAGGCATCTTCGTGATGTCGAGTTTCTTCCATTTGGCTTCGTTGGTGAACAGCATCAGGCTTTCGGAGTGATTGACCAGATGGTTCACACTGTCCGGCGTAAAGTCTGCCAGAATCGGAACGATCACCGTCTCATACGTATTGACGGCCAAGTAGGCCATGCCCCAACGCGCCCCGTTCTGGGCACAGATGGCAATCTTGTCGCCCTTCTTGAAACCGAGTTTGTCAAACACGAGATGGAACTTCTCGATCATCGTCGCCATCTGCGCGTAGTTGAAGGTCTCGCCACCGATGTTGTTGAGGGCAGGTTTGTCCCAGAACTTGCGGGTCGCTGCCTGCAACCGTTCGAGGTAGTGCGGGTAATTGCTCATAAAAAGTATTGGTTTTAGTAGATTACTCAGGCCTCGTAGTCCGACTTGAGCGGAGGCATCATCATCGGATTCATCGGAAGGCGGATCTCGCCGAACTGGCTTTCATATTTACGGAGGTTTTCCGTCAGGGCACCCAGCAGGCGTTTGGCATGCTCGGGCGTCATGATGACGCGGCTGGCCACCTGCATCTTCGGCAGGCCGGGCATGTTCTGGACGAAATCGAGGATGAATTCGCTGGAGGAATGTGTGATGATGACCAGGTTGGCGTAGCGTCCCTGCGCGACCTCGGGTTTGATCTCGATATCGATCTTCTTGTTGGGATTGTTGTTGTCCATGCGTCGGTTATTTGGCAAAGGCGACCGCGCGGGTCTCGCGGATCACGGTGATTTTGATCTGTCCCGGATAGGTCATCTCGTCCTGGATCTTCTTGGCGATCTCCGTGGAGAGTTCCTCGCACTGCTGATCGGTCACACTCTCGGCCCCCACGATGACGCGGAGTTCTCGACCCGCCTGGATGGCATAGGTCTTGGTCACGCCCGGATGCGAAAGGGCGATGCCTTCCATGTCTTTCAACCGCTTGATGTACGACTCGATGACCTCGCGGCGGGCACCCGGACGGGCACCGGAAATGGCGTCGGCCACCAGCACGAGCGGCGCGATGAGCGTGGACATCTCAATCTCCTCATGGTGAGCGCCGATGGCATTGCAGATGTCCGGTTTTTCCTTGTATTTCTCCGCCACCTTCATGCCCAGCAAAGCGTGCGGCAACTCGGGATCCTCCTCGCAGACCTTGCCGATATCGTGCAGCAGGCCGGCGCGCTTGGCCGCTTTGGGATTGAGGCCCAGTTCAGAGGCCATCGTGGCGCAGATATTGGCTACCTCGCGGGAGTGCTGCAGCAGGTTCTGTCCGTAGGAACTGCGGTACTTCATGCGTCCGATCAAGCGGATAAGCTCCGCATGCAGGCCATGGATGCCCAAATCGATGCACGTACGTTTACCGGTCTCCATGATCTCATCGTCCAACTGCTTGCTCACCTTTTCGACCACCTCTTCGATGCGGGCCGGATGGATACGGCCGTCGGCCACCAACTGATGCAGGGCCAGGCGGGCCACTTCGCGGCGAACCGGATCGAACGAAGAGAGGAGGATAGCTTCGGGCGTATCATCCACCACGATCTCGACACCCGTAGCTGCTTCGAGCGCACGGATGTTGCGGCCTTCCCGGCCGATGATACGGCCCTTGATCTCGTCGTTGTCGATGTTGAACACCGTCACGGCGTTTTCGATGGCCGTTTCAGGCGCCGTACGCTGAATGGTGTTGATCACGATGCGTTTGGCTTCCTTGGCGGCGTTCAGCCGGGCCTCGTCCATCACCTCGTTGACATAAGACATGGCCTGGGTACGGGCCTCGGCCTTCATGTTCTCGACCAACTGGTTCTTGGCATCGGCGGCAGTCATGCCGGCCACCTCTTCCAGTTTCTCGATCACCTTGCCCCGGAGTTTCTCGTACTCTTCCTGTTTCTTGCCGACGATATCCATCTGGGTCTTGAGGTTCTCCCGGATGGCATCAACCTCCTTCTGCTTGCGGCCGATCTCGGAGTTCTGCTGGTTGAGGCTGAGCTCGCGCTGCTTGAGCTTGTTCTCCAGCTGGAGCGCCTGTGCGTTGCGGTCGTTGATATACGCTTCGTGTTCACTTTTGAGCTGAAGGAACTTTTCCTTGGCCTGGAAGATCTTCTCTTTCTTGATGGCCTCGCCTTCGGCTTCGGCATTCTTGAGAATCTCCTCTTTCTTGCCCTTCAGTATGAAGTTTCTGACCAGGATGCAGCCCAGAACGCCCAATCCTGCAGAAATCAATGCGGTTAAAATGTAAGATAACATAATTGCAAAATATATTGAGTGTAGAATTGTCACACAATACCTGCAATTGAAAGAAAAAAGCCGTTAGTCCTGGTCAGACGAAAATCTTGATGACAAGATTTGAGCTCCGGTTGTATCGCAGACTTCCAACGTCCTATAAAAATAGAATCCCCCGAAGGGTCACCCAGGCCTGTCTTTGACGTCCGAGTAGGCTCGGTTTTGTTTAAAGTGTTGATTTTGGCATAGAGCAAAACTAACGGCTCAAATATTCTCCAAGGCTCGCGTCCAGCTCTTCCAGCCGGCGGAGCATCGTGTCGGTTTCTTGGTTGCTTCTGGCTTCCAGCTCCAGGAGTTTGGTCTCCTCCGAAAGGAGGATCATACTCAGTACCTCACTCAAATTCTGGTCCCGGAAATCAAACCGGAGCGCATCGATCTCCCGGTTGATCCGGTCCGCGGCGGCGCGGATGACTTCCTCCCGCTCGGCATCGACCAGATGCTGAGTCTCCTTCCCCGCTATCTTCAATGTAATCCGCTGCTTCATCCTTTCACTCCCCGAGTAAACTCACGCAAGCATCGATCTCCTTGATCAGGCGGGCGACTTTACGCCGTGCCTGCATCCTGTCACCGGATGATCCCAGAAATGCTTCTTTCAATCGCAAGTTGTCTATCTGTTTTTCTAAATCCTTTATTCTGTTGTCCTTTTTGTTGTTATCTGCCTCATAGCGGGCCAGGCTGGCCTTCAGGGAATCATTCTCCCGGTCGAGCGTTTCGCAACGGGCGATGAGCTCCTCGACCTTGGATTTCAACCTTGCTGCCAGATCCTGTGCCATACAAAAACAGTCGCTCAAAGGTAAGGATTATTTTACAAATTTCCAATTGGTTGCCACCGACGGGGCGATTTCCCCGCGCTTGGTAATATAATCGCCTATCAATGAGCGGATATCCTTCAACCGATCCACAATCACGAGCTGCGCGGGATCGACTTTGGCGCCATTGCGCAGCAGGTCGCCGCCACCACTGGCCCGGTAGGAAGTCATGGCCACTTTGTACGTTTTGTCCAGCTCGAACGGCTTGCCGTCGCTCATGGACTGGATCCGGACCCGTTCACCGGCCGGCGCGCTCTTGCTGACTTCATACAGGATGCCGTCCGCAGAATCCCAGTTGTAAGAAGGGCCTTTCTTGTTTACCCAGTTGTCATAGGAGTACTCGAGGTAATCCTTGATCTGCTGACCGGTCATTTCAACCACATAGAGCTGGTTCTCAAACTTGTAGATCGACACCAGGTCCTGGAACTCAATCACGCCCTTGGGCACGACGCCGCTGCTGGTGAGCGGGGCGGCGAAAGAGATGTCGGCGCCGGTCGAGGCCAGCTGCACGGTCTGGACAAGATTGATATAAGAAGACGGACCGTCGAGGGCATCGGCGAGGAAAATATCTTCGGAGAGCTGCCCGATGGGGCGATTGGCGAAGTCCTTGACGGCCTGGAAGTCCGCCTTGAAAGCAGCCACATAATCCGGATCGACGGGATACTTGTCCATCGGGACCAGTTTGTAATCCACGGCTTTCGAGATGACCTTGCCATTCTTGACAGTCAGCGTGAAATCGGCCTGTCCAACGACCATCGCCTTCGTACCGGCATCGAGCAAGACTACGCTGCCTTCCGGATTCTCCACTTCACGCGCCAACGGCCGGTGGTCGTGGCCATTGAGGACAAGGTCCACTCCGTGGAGGGACGAAGCCAGATAAAGCGCCTCATTCTCGCGGTCCGGCTGCTCTGAACCTGTGCCGGAATGGACGGCCAGGACGACCAGTTGCGGTTTCTCCTTGGCAATGACATGGTCCACAAGGTCCTGGGCGATATCCGAAATGACCTGGAAATCCATGCCGTGCCAGGCGGAGTCCGAAAGCCAGCTTTTCATGTTGCCATTGGTCATGCCGATGATCGCGACCTTCACGCCGCCTCGGTCCACCACGCAATACGGCAGGAAATACGCATCCTGCACAGCCTTGTTCTTCGGATCCTCATCCATGTCGGCCTTGCCGTTCTCATCCCGGTCAAAGGCGGCATTGGCCGCCAGATACGGCACCGTCAGTTCGCTGCGGATGCGGTCGTACACATCGTGGCCGGTCTCGATATCGTGATTGCCCACCACGACGGCATCATAACCCAGATAAGAGACGATGCGGGGATAGACATGGGCTTCCTTGTCCGCCACATAGTTGAAATAATAAGCGGCATTGTCGCCCTGGAGGTTGTCTCCCACATCGATCAGGACAGGCTGTACGCCACTGGCGCGCAGTTCCTTGAGGTAGGAGGAGACATTGGCCAGCGAGGTCTTGGCGGCCAGGTTGTCCACATAGGACGAGTCGAAATAGGCGCCGTGCACATCGGTCGTCGAACACACGGAGACTGTATAGGTACCGTCGGCAAGCCGCCCTTTCGATGAAATCAGGGAAATGAGGCAGCCGATTCCGAATCCCACGCCGAAAAGGGCGATGAGAATGGCTGCGATATTCAAATAATTCCTTTTCATATTCGGTTGTTTACACTTGGATTTCAAATTTGTCGGCATCTTCGCTCACCGGGAAGCGGTCGCGGTAGTGTGCGAGCGGCGCCATCGGCAATTCAGCCGTAAAAAAGCGTACGCCACCCACCCGGCAACTGTGGGCGATGCTGTGGCCTACATAGTCGAGAATCATCGACTTGCCGTCGTAATCGCACAGCGCATCAGTACCGATCCGGTTGCAGAACAGGGCATACGCCGCATTCTCGACAGCCCGGGCCCGGAGCAGGATCTGCGCCGCATCGATCCGGGAAGCCGGCCAGTTGGCAATGTTGACCAGCAGGTCATAGCCGTTGCCCACGTTCCGGCTCCAGACCGGGAAACGCAGGTCATAGCATACGTTCAATTCGATGTTCCAGCCGCGCCAGGCAACCGTACAGCGCCGGTCTCCGGGGCAAAAAGCCGGACTCTCGCCGGAAGTCTTGAACAGATGCCGTTTGTCATAATGGTACACCGGGCCTTCCGGCGTGATGAACCAGCAGCGGTTGACGCGCCGTTCCCCCTCGGAATCGGACAGCACGGTCGGCACCGAAGCGATCACGCCGACACCGCATTCAGCCGCGATCCGATGGAGCCAAGTTGCGGAGAAGCCATTCACGGGTTCTGCCACTTCCGGATTCATCGAAAAACCGACCGAAAAAGTCTCGGGCAGGACCAGCAGTTCCGGTTGGTGTCTGGCACAAAAACGCCGGACAGGCGCGTCGAGCCGGGCAATCGTGGCACGGGCGTCCTCCCACACGATATCGTGTTGGCACAGCGCGACTTTAAGCAACTGCGACATCTTTCTGCTTACTCTTTATCTTATTGATTATAAGCGCAATCGCGCCGTCACCCGTCACATTGCCGGCCGTACCGAAGCTGTCCATCGCGATATAGAGGGCAATCATCAGGCCCTGCATGTTCGCGTCAAAGCCCAACATGGAAGCCAGCAGGCCGAGGGCAGCCATGATGGCACCGCCCGGAACGCCAGGCGCGGCAATCATCGTGATGCCCAGCATCAGGACAAAGCCGGCATAGGTGGCAAAACTGATATCCAGGCCCATGCTCAGCGAGATCGCATACGCACACGCCACAATCTTCAGGATACTGCACGACATGTGAATCGTGGCGCAGAGCGGTACGACAAAGTCTGCCACGTCGGCATCCACCCCGTTTTTGATGGCCTGGGCACGCGTCACGGGAATCGTCGCGGCGGACGACTGAGTGCCAAGCGCTGTCACATAGGCCGGCAGCATGGTCACCAGCGCCTTGAAAGGATTTTTCCCGGCAATGGCGCCCGCAATGCAGAACTGGAGCACCAGCACGGTGATATGCATGGCGAAGATGATGAGGATGATCTTGAGGAACATGCCCAGCACGGGACCCACGTTGCCCTCAGCCCCCATTTCCAGGAAAATGCCGAAAATGAAGAGGGGCAGGATCGGGATGATGACCTTCTTGATGACCAGGAAGACCACATCGCGGAGTTCCAGCATCACGCCGCGGAAATAGTCGCCCCGGACGGCAATCAGCGACAAGCCGATCACGAAGGCCAGCACCAGGGACGTGGTGACGCTCATCAGCGGAGGCATCTCAATCGTGAAAAAGGGCTTCAGGTCATTGGCATCCATATCGATGCCGCCCAGCGAGGCGATGGAACCACCCAGCAGCGACGGATAGGCCAGCCGGCAGGTCCCATAGGAGAACAGACCGGACAGGATGGTCGAAAGATAGGCGATCGCCGCCGTGATGAGCAGCAGCCGGCCGGCCCCCTTTCCCAGTTCGAAGATGCCCGGCGCGATGAGGCCGAGAATGATGATCGGGATGAAGAGGCCGAGGAAATTGCTGAATATGCTGTTGAACGTGATGAACACGCGTGTCAGCCCGTCCGGGAAAAAGAAAGAGCAGACAATACCCAGCGCAATGGCTATCAGAACTTTGGGAAGGAGACCCCAGTCTTTGAACTTCTTCATACTGTCAGTTTTTCAAAGATTTGACCGCCGCTTCAAGCTGCGTGAGCGCCTGTGTGAGCACGGCCCGCGGCGAGGCGACATTCATCCGCATATGGCCTTCCCCACCCGGGCCGAAAGCCTCGCCGTCGTTGAGTGCAAGACGGGCCTTGTTTACAAACAGGTCGATGAGCGCATCGTGACCCAGGCCCAGGCCGCGGCAGTCCAGCCAGATCAGGAAAGAGGCTTGCGGGCGGACCGCCCGGATGCCGGGGATGCGCGTTTCGATGAAATGGCATACGTATTCTACATTCTCCTGGACATAGGCCAGCATCTCCCGCCGCCAGTCGTCACACTGCGTGAAAGCCGCTTCGGTGGCCACGGTGGAAAGGAACATCGTTGCATTCAATTCATTGGCCTCCAGAAAACCATAGAATTTCAGCCGGATCTCCGGATTCGGAACCACACAGAACGAACTCACGATACCCGGGATATTGAAGGTCTTGCTCGGAGCCGCAAATGTAATGGACACCGCAGCTGCTGTCTCTGAAACCGTCGGAAACGGATGATGGACATGGCCGCCCAGTGTCATATCCGCATGGATTTCATCGGAGATGACCAGTACGCCCTCCTGCTGGCAGATAGCGGCCAGGCGGGCCAAGTCTTCCGCCGGCCAGACGACACCCGCCGGATTGTGCGGATTGGAAAGAATCAGGAGTCTGGGCTTTTCCGTCCGGCACACCTGTGCCAGGTTTTCAAGGTCCATCCGGTAGGTGCCGGCAGTTTCATCGAAAATCAACGGATTGTAAACCAACTGGCGGCCATTGGCCCGCGGCAGGTTGAGGAATGGCATGTAAACGGGCGGCTGCACCACGACCTTGTCGCCGGGATCCGTGAAGCAATGCAGGACGAAGGCAATCCCGCGCACGATACCCGGAATGAATGTGATGGTCTCACGGGCGATCTCCCAGCCGTGAATCCGGCGTTCCCAGTCAATGAGAGTCTGCCAATAGTGCTCCGCCGTACCGGTGTAGCCATATACTTGATGGGCGAGCCGCTTCTCAAGGGCTTCCCGTACGGGAGCGGGCGTCTCGAAATTCATGTCGGCAATCCACAGGGGGATCAAGTCTTCCCGACCGTACCGCTCCTTCAGACTGTCCGTCATGTAAGCGCCGGACCCGTGCCTGTCTATGATTTTATCAAAAGAATACCCCATTTTACGAAATGTAGAATTAACTTGTAAAGGTAACAATATATTGACAATTTTATTACTTTTACGCATTATTAATGTTTTTGTGCGACTTTTTAACAAGCCCGCCGAGGGATTATCATGGGAAAGATTTACGACCGTCTCGCGCAGGATTACCGGATCAAGGAAGGGCTCAAGGCCTGCATCAGCTGCGGCACCTGCACGGCCATCTGTCCGGCTGCGGAGTTCTACCGCTACAACCCGAAGAAAATCGTCAGCATCGTCCAAAGCCGCGACGATGAAGCCATCATCGAATTGCTCAAGGGAGACCAGATCTGGTACTGTGGCGAATGCCTCTCCTGCGTGACCCGCTGTCCGCGCAAGAACGCCCCGGGCCTGGTGGTGATGGCGCTTCGCGCCCTTTCCATCGAACTCGGCTATTTCGCCGAAAGCGAGAAAGGACGGCAGATGCTCCCGCTGATGCATGCCATGCAGCGCAACATCCTCGACTATGGTTACTGTGTCTATCCCAAAACCTTCGCCTATGAGAAACATCCCGAGTACGGACTGGTAGGGAAATGGACCCAGGAGCATATGGAAGACGTTTATGAACGCCTCGGCGCGCACCTCGGACAGGTCGGCCCGGGCGCCCTGCGCAAGATCCCGCAGGAATCGCTCGACGAGCTCAAAGCCATCTTCGACCTGACCGGCGCTACCCGCTGGATGGAGATTGTCGAAGAGAAGTCGCAGGAGAAAGCGCGTGAAATGGGACTCACGATGGAAGAATACGAAGCGCAAGCTTTCAACCAGACATCGTCCTGTCACCTCAACAACTCCGAAAACTGATACAAGATGATTTATCAAGGTAAAAAAAGGATCTGGTCCGAGTACCAGAAAGAAATACCCACCGACCACTGGTTCTATGTCCGGAGCTGCATCCGCCAGAGTTTCTTCCCGGCTTCCGAGAAGACCTTCCTGGAGATTCTCCGTGACCGGCTCGGCAAAGATGTCTATGAAACCCCGCACCACACCACCTGCGGCGGTATCGCATACCATAGCGAAGCCATCCCCCAGGAGACGATGATGACCATCATCGCCCGGCAGTTCGCCCTGATGACGGAGGCCGGCTATGAAAACTATGTGTGCAGCTGCATCACGAGCTTCGGTCTCTACAGCGAAGTGATCGAAGACTGGCGCGAGTTTCCGGAGTTGTTGGAAAAGATCCGGGAGAATCTGTGGAAAGCGACCCGCCGCGAATTCAGGATTCCAACCTACCTGGCCCACGCCAGCGACCTGATCTACAAGTTCCGCAACGAAATCGCCGAACAAGCCAAGTACCGATTGGTGAACAAGGCCACAGGTGAACCGCTGCGCGTGGTGGAACACATTGGTTGCCACTATGCCAAGATGTTCCCTTCCAAAGGCGTCGGTGGAGCCGAGTATCCCTACGTATTGGCTGGCATGGTGGAATCCTGGGGCGGTGAGGTCATCGACTATCCAGAGCGGCGCCACTGCTGCGGCTTCGGTTTCCGCCAGTATCTGGTCAAGGCCAACCGCGGTTACTCGGTCTCCAATACCCACAAGAAATTCGAAAGCATGGAGCCCTTCAAACCCGACATGATTATCACCAACTGTCCGGGATGTCCCTATTTCCTTGACAGATGGCAATACGTCATCGCAGAACAGACCGGAAAAACCTATGGGGAGAACGGCTACGGCATCCCTGTCTTTACCTATGAGGAAGTGGCCGGCCTGGTGCTGGGTTACAATCCGTGGGATCTCGGTCTGCAGACGCACCAGGTAGCCGTCGAGCCGCTGCTCGACAAGATGGGTATCCCCTACAACCCGGAAGACAAATACAAGGGAGTGGACGGCAAGCAACTCCAGCGGCCGGAATTCCCGATGAACATCAAATGTTGCTGATATGAGCCAGAACGTCGTCGTCATCGGCGGAGGTCCCGCCGGCATCGAAGCCTCCCGCAGGCTGCGCGACCTGGGTTACACCCCCATCCTGATTGAAAAAACGCCCGTCCTGGGCGGCCACCTGGCCCGCTGGGACCGCCTCTTCCCCGAAGGAATCGAAGCACGCACCGTCCTCGATCCGATGGTCGCAGACCTGGACGGCATCAAATATTTTACGGAAACGGAAGTCTCCTCCATCAACCGGCTTAAGGATACCTGGGTGGTCAAGCTCTCCAACGGGCTCTCCGCGCAGGTGCGCGCCATCCTGCTGACAACCGGATTCGACTTGTTCAAGGCCGAAAAGAAAGAGGAATACGGCTACGGCATCTACGAACGCGTGATTACCAATGCCGACCTGGAAGATTGGTTCAAGAGCGGTGCCGCGCCCCAATTCGATGCGGTCAAGGTCATCGGTTTCGTCCACTGCGTGGGCTCGCGCGATGAAAAGGCCGGCAACCGCCAGTGCTCGAAAGTCTGCTGCGTGACAGCCGTCAAGCAAGCTTGCGAAATCAAGGAGAAATTCCCTGACGCGACGGTCTATTGCTTCTATATGGACCTTCGTATGTTCGGCCGCAAATACGAGGACCTTTATCTCAAAGCCCAGAAAGATTACGGTATCCGTTTCGTGCGGGGCCGTGTTTCGGAAGTGTCGGAAGACATCGACGGCCATCTCTTTGTCAAAGCTGAAGACACGCTTTTTGGAAAGCCGATGAAGATCAAGATGGACTTGCTGGTCCTGATGGCCGGCATGGCGCCGGCTGCCGACACCCACCAGCTGGCCCGGATGGTGAACATCCAGACAGGCGAAGACGGCTTCTACCTGCCGCAGAGCATCATCGGCAGCCCCTGCACCTCGTCGCGCGAAGGCATCTTCTTCGCCGGCGCCGCCACCGGCCCCAAGACCCTGCCGGAAACGCTCAGTGAAGCGGCGTCCGCCGCCCTGGCCATCGACCGTTATCTCAAAACGCCGCAGAAGAAATGATCGACTTCGGATACGGCCTGACCCCCAGTTCCACGCTCAAGATCGAGAACGTGGCCAACCCGGCGTTCGAAGCGCTCCACCAGCTTGAGCCCGATGTGGTCAAGTGCATTGCCTGCGGCTCCTGTACAGCCAGTTGTTCCGCGGGTGTCTTCACGGAAATGAGCCTGCGGCGCGTGATCCTCTCGCTCCAGCGCGGACGCGAGAAAGAGACCCTGCCGATGCTGCGCCACTGCATGCTGTGCGGGAAGTGCCTGCTCGTCTGTCCCCGCGGCATCAACACGCGCCACTTGATCCTGAGCATCGGGAAAGTCTATAAAATGGAGGAAGACCGATGAGAGAACGCATCCTCGCCGCCTACGACCCCTTCGTCCTGCCGTTTGTCTTCGGCATGACCTTCGTGCTGGCCTACTGTCTCATCGCCCTCGTCAAGGTCCTGCTGCAACTCAACGCGGCCGACCGCCGCAAATTTGCCCTCTCCCTGATCACGCCCACCACGATCGTCAAGAACATCCGCGACATTTTCTGCGACTGCCTGCTCCATGTGAAGCTATGGAAGCGCAATCCGGTGCTGGGCTATATGCACTCCAGCATCGCCTTCGGCTGGTTCATGATCATTGTCATCGGACACATCGAAACCATCCTCTACATTCCCGAACGGCTCCACCGGCTCTACTACCCAATCTTTTTCCGCTACTTCATGGAAGAGCAGAACACCACGCTGCAAGGCTCGTTCTTCTTCTTCCTGATGGACTTTTTCCTGCTGATCATCCTGAGCGGCATCACGATCGCCATCATCAAGCGCTTCCGCTCGCGGATCGTCGGCATGCGGCGCACCACCAAACTGACCCTTACCGACCGTATCGGCCTCTACAGCCTCTGGGCCATCTTCCCGCTGCGCTGGATTGCCGAAGGCTTCACCGCAGGTGTGGCGGGCGGCAGTTTCATGACCGTCCCGATCAACTGGATCCTGCACAATTTCATGAGCAAGCCGGAAAACATCACGGTTGCCTGGTGGCTCTATTCTATTGCCTTGGGCACGTTCATGACCGTACTGCCATTCACGCGCTATATGCACATCCCCGCTGAAATCCTGCTGGTGCCCATGCGGAATGCGGGGCTGCCCGTCCGGCACACGCGGAAAGGATTTGCGCTCACGATGCTCTATTCCTGCCCGAGCTGCGGCGTGTGCATTGACGCCTGCCCGATGGGCGTGCAGAAGAAAAATGTCAAGGATGCGACCGTCTATATGGTCCGCAACCTGAAACGGCGCAACCAGAAGCGCTCGCTGGAAATTGCCGAGAAATGCCTCATGTGCGGCAAATGTGCCGCTTTGTGCCAAGTGCAGATGGATGCCTGCGGACTCCGGCTCGCGTATCGGACGGCGCAGGAGAAGAAGACGAACCAGATTCCGGCCGATTTCAGCTATCTCGCAGCCGTTGAACCCATTGCGCCCGCTGTTGAGCCCGTTGCACTGGACAACGAAAAAGTGCTTTACTACGCCGGCTGCATGAGTTCGCTCACGCCGGTCATTTCGCGCTCCGTGCAGAAATTGCTGCAAAGTGCAGGCGTCCGCTACGAGCTGATGGACAAGGACGGCAGCATCTGCTGCGGCCGCCCGCTGATGCTGGCGGGCCGCCAGGAGGAGGCACAGCAGCTGATCGCACAGAACCGCAAGCTGATCGAAGAAAGCGGGGCCCGCATCCTGCTGGTCAGCTGTGCCATCTGCTATCGCATCTTCAAGGAGCACTATGCGCTCTCCGGCGTGCAGGTGTGGCACTATACGGAGTATTTCAGCCGGCTGATCCGGGAAGGGAAACTGCAACTCAGGAACAGCCACCAGACCCTGGTCTATCACGACCCGTGCGACCTCGGCCGCGGCTGCGGCATCTACGATGCGCCGCGGGCCGCGCTGCGGACGGTCGGGCAACTGGTTCCCGCGCTCAAGGAACGCAAGGAAAGCATCTGCTGCGGCGGTTCGGTTGGTTCCCTCACGCTCCGCTACGAAGACCGTGAACCGATCACCCGCAATGCCATCGACAACCTTACCGCCAACAATCCCGAAGCCATCGTCACGGCCTGTCCGCTCTGTCTGAAGACTTTCGGGCGCTTCGCGCCGGTGCCGGTCGTCGATTTTGCCCAGGTGCTGGCAGACAACCTCGAATAACCATGCAACCACGATATGAACAGCTTTGAACCCACGAAATACGTGTTGGAGACGGTCGCTACAGGACGCCGTTTCGAGGACACGGGCTGGATGCTGGCCGATCCGCAGTGCAGTGAGCCTTCGCTGATCCGTGCCATCTACGACAAGAAACAGATTACCTTCGGTCCCGAAGAACGGGGTATTTACAAATTCGCCGACTGGATGCCGATCCGGCGGATGCTGAAAGGCTCGGCTCCGACCATCACCTACAAGAGCGAGAAACTGGCAGCCCGGCTGGGGCTTTCGAATCTCTACATTGCCTTCTCAGGATACTGGCCGGAAAAAGGCGGCGCCATGACAACTTGTTCTTTCAAGGAGACAGAGGCTTACAGTGTGTGTGCCCGGCTTCCGGAGGGCGAAAAACGAGTACTGGTCGTTGCTTCGGCCGGCAACACGGCCCGGGCTTTCGCCAAGGTTTGCTCCGACAACAACATTCCGTTGCTGCTCAGCGTACCGGAAGAAAACATCGGAGCACTCTGGTTTGAGAAACCCTTGAACGACTGCGTGAAACTCATCTGTTCGCCGCGCGGCACCGACTACTTCGATGCCATCGCGCTGGGGGATGCGGCCTGCACGTCGCCGCTGTTCTTCCCCGAAGGCGGGGCCAAAAATGTCGCCCGCCGTGACGGCATGGCTACGACAGTTCTTTCGGCCGCACAGGTCATCGGACAGATTCCCGATGCCTATTTCCAGGCCATCGGCTCCGGTACCGGCACCATCGCTGCCTGGGAGGCCAATCTCCGTCTGATCGAGGACGGCCGCTTCGGAAGCCACAAGATGAAACTCTTCCCTGCCCAGAACGTCCCGTTCCTGCCGATGTACGATGCCTGGAAAGCCGGCAGCCGGGCCCTTCTCCCGATGAACGACGACGAGGCCCGCGTCAAGGCTTTGGAAATCCACGCCAAGGTCCTGTCGAACCGCCGTCCGCCTTACAGTATCAAGGGCGGTCTGTACGATGCGCTTTGCGATGCCGGCGGCGATGTGGAATGTGCCACCAACGACGACATCGCGGCCATGCAGCAGCTTTTCCTCGAAACGGAAGGCATCGATATCCATCCGGCGCCTGCCGTGGCTTTGAAGGGCATGATCAACGCCTTCGAAGCCGGCAAGCTTCCGAAAGACGCCGTGGCAATGCTCAACATCACCGGCTGCGGCGAAGCCCGCTTCCAGCGGGAGCACAAATGCTGCTACCTCCAGCCCAGCCTCATCGGCAACGCATCCGATCCGGGTATTGTCGAAAAGATCGAAAAATTATTCTTATGAGAAACTATTTCGTCCCATTTATCCTCGCCATCTTATGTTTGATGACAGGATGCCAAGCGCAGCAAGACCAGAGTCCGGATGCGGCGGCAGCCCGAGCGTTGGCACAGCGCGTCATCCCTGCCCAGGCCGGTCATTTCGTTTTCGAGACCCTTCCGGCCGATACCTGTGACTTTTTCACGCTCCGCAGTGAAGGCCGCAAGATCGTGATCGGCGGCAACAACGCCAATTCGATGGCCGTCGGCCTCAACTATTACCTCAAGTATTACTGCCACACCAACATCGGATGGTTTGCCTGGGACAAAGGCGCACTTCCTAAACAGTTGCCTGCTGTTGCAGAGCCAGTGCGGCGGGATGCCCGTGTACCGGAGCGTTTCTTCCTGAACTACTGCACCTACGGCTACACGATGCCCTGGTGGACCTGGAAGGAATGGGAACACTTCATCGACTGGATGGCCCTCAACGGCATCAACCTGCCCCTGGCCATCACCGGGCAGGAGTCCGTGTGGTACCAGGTATGGACAGAACTGGGGCTGACCGATGAGGAGGTCCGCAACTATTTCACGGGCCCGGCCCATCTGCCCTGGCACCGGATGCTGAACATCGACCGCTGGGGCGGCCCGCTACCGAAATCCTGGCTGGAAGGGCAGGAAGCCCTCCAGAAACAGATTGTGGCGCGCGAGCGCGAACTTAACATGAAACCTGTGCTTCCGGCCTTCGCGGGTCACGTACCGCCGGAACTGCAGCGCGTCTATCCCGATGCCAAAATCGAGCGGATGAGCGACTGGGCGGGCTTTGCCCTGGAAGATTATCCCTGGTTCCTTGATCCGGAAGACAAGCTCTTCCCCGAGATCCAGAAGCGCTTCCTTGAGAAAGAAGTGGCACTCTACGGGACGGACCATGTCTATGGCATCGATATCTTCAACGAAATGATTCCGCGCAGCTGGGAACCCGACTACCTGGCCGGCGTCAGCAAAGGCGTGTATGAATCCCTCGCGGCTGCCGATCCTGAAGCGACTTGGCTCCAGATGACCTGGCTCTTCTACAACGAGCGCAAGTACTGGTTCGAGGATGACAGCGATGCGCGGGTCAAAGCCTTCCTGACCTCCTACCCGGCCGAGAAATCAATCCTGCTGGACTATTACTGCGAACGGATGGAGGTCTGGCGCAAGACCCAGAGCTACTATGGCATCCCGTTCGTCTGGTGCTACCTGGGCAACTTTGGCGGCAACACCTATCTGGCCGGCAATATCAAGGAGATTGATACGCTCATTGAAGGCACCTTTGCGGAAGCAGGACCGAATTTCAAGGGACTCGGCTCGACGCTCGAAGGCTTCGACTGCAATCCGTTCATGTATCAGTTCGTCTTCGAAAAGGCCTGGAATTTCCCCGAACACCAGAACCTCGACAAATACGCCGACCTGCTGTCCTACAGCCGCAGTGGCGTGGACAGTCCGGATGCCCGCGCGGCCTGGGAAGAGCTGTTCGAAGAGATCTATATCCACCGTTCGGTCCCCGGCCACAGCCCGCTGATGAACCTCCGTCCCTCGTTCGGCCGTTCCAGCTCCTACCACTCCAGTTCCAGCGTCCGCTTCACTTATGAGAATGAGAAATTGCGGGAAGTGATCACGGCTTTGCTGGCCGCTGGCGGCCACGGCCCTTCCTATGAATTCGACTTGGTCAACCTGACGCGGCAGTATCTGAGCAATGCCTTCGAGATTCAGTTTACAGCCTATAAAGAAGCCTACGAGGCCGGTGACACAGATGCCATGGCAGCCCGGAAAGCCGAGATGCTCTCCATCTTTGACACGATGGAGGAACTGTTGTCTTCGCAAGCCTATTTCCTCGTCGGAAAATGGATTGCGGATGCCCGCAGCTGGGGTGCGACACCCGAAGAGGCTGACTATTTCGAGAGCAATGCCCGCAACCTGCTGACTTCGTGGGGCGACCGGGGCAACCTGCTGACTGACTACGCCGACCGTTCCTGGGCCGGTCTCACCGGCACCTACTATAAAGGCCGTTGGGAAATGTTCTTCCAGGCCGTCGAAGAAGCCCTGGCCGCCGGCGAGAAATTCGAAGGCGCTCGGGAAGCAACGCTGCTTGAGCAGCTGAAGGACTTCGAATACGCCTGGTGGCATGACCGCCCGGGCACCTTCGCCGCTACTCCGCAGGGCGATCCCATCGCTTTGGTCCGAAAGGTCTTTACCAACTGATTGTTCCGGGAGATCGCTACCCGGATATCCGCTTTTGCCTGCCGCTCCAGGTATCTGCTATGGCAAAAGCACTTCGCAGACGACGAAATTGCTGCCGCCGATGAAGATCAGATCTTTGTCGGCGGCTCTGCCGTCAGCCAACTGCAAGGCGTCGGCGACGGAAAAGGTTACTTCGCCGGAAAGACCGCGGTCGTGCATCTCGTTGGCCAGATCGACAGCGGGCAGGGCGCGAGGGCTGGAAGCCTGCGTCCAGATGTAATGGACATTGCGCGGCAGCAGCGGCGCGATGGCGTCGATATCTTTTTCGCGGGCAAGGCCCAGGATGAAGAACACTGTTTCGTAGTCGCAGGAGATCCGGTCGATCTGTTCGGCCACCCAGCGGAGACCATGGGCGTTGTGGCCGGTGTCGCAGATGATTTTCGCTTTCCCGTTCACAGGGTCGGCTTCTCGCAGTGTCTCCCAGCGGCCATGCAGGCCCGTGCGATGGGCCGCCTGCCGGACGCCGTTGCCGAAGGCCGTCAGATCCAGGCCAAGCATCGGCTGCAGAACGCCGAAAGCGGCCGAAAGCGTGCAAAGGTTGCGTAGCTGATAGTCACCCGGCAGATCAAGGTCTTCCACTGTAAGGCCCAGGCAGGGCGCCGCTTCGGCCGCAAACGTCAAGGGGCTGCCGCAAGCCGTCGCCTTCGCTTCGAAGACCGGCCGCGTCTCCGGCAAGAACTCGCCTACCACCGCCGGCACGCCCGGCTTGATGATGCCGGCCTTCTCGCCTGCGATGGCCTCCAACGTATAGCCCAGATGCTCGCAATGCTCCAGGCCGATGTTGGTGATGATGCTCAGGATGGGCGTGATGACGTTGGTCGAATCGAGCCGGCCGCCCAGACCGGTTTCGATAACGGCGATGTCCACCGCTTCGGCCGCAAAAAAGTCGAAGGCCATCGCGGTCGTGATCTCGAAGAAAGACGGCTTTTCCGCTTCGAAGAAGCCTTGCCAGCGGTCGAGGAAAGCCTCGACACTTTCTTGGGAAATCATCCGGAAACGGACGCCTTCGATGATTTTCATCCGTTCACGAAAGTCCACAAGATGGGGCGACGTATAGAGTCCGACTTTCAACCCGCAGGCGGCCAAGCCGGCAGCCAGCATGTGGCTGGTCGAGCCCTTGCCGTTGGTCCCGGCGATATGGATACTGCGGAAGCGCCGGTGCGGATGCCCGAGCGCTTCGTCAAACGCCGTCATCGTTTCAATCCCCGGTTTATACGCCACCTTCCCTACCTTCTGGTAAGAAGGGAACTGATTGAATAACCAAGCTATCTTATCTTCGTACGTCTTCATCGTTCTTCTAGGCACAAAAAAGTCATCCTCGTCTTATCCGCTTTGCTCCGCAGTATATGCCTTTGAAAACCACCCTCCCAAGCTTAGCTTGGCCCCCTCCCCCTGAGGCGTGGGCGCCATTGTTTTCAAAGGCATATACTGACTCCGCGTAAAGCGGATAGGTACGACGTATTGTTACGCCGAGAACTGTTCGCGCAACGCTGCGTTGCGGGCGTCGGCGTCAGCGCCGCAGGCGCTGAAGTAGAACTTGATCTTCGGCTCCGTGCCGGAAGGACGGACCGTGACCTTGCAGCCGTCTTCGCTGAAGAACTGGAGGACGTTCGACTTGGGGAGACCCGTCTTGTCGGGTTCATTGTAGTCGACGACCTTGACGACCGGCGAGCCGGCGAGCGCCTTCGGCGGGTTGGCCCGGAAGTCCACCATCATCTGCTGGATCTGTTCGATGCCATCCTTGCCCTTCTTCGTGACCGAGAGCAGACTCTCCTTGAAGTAGCCATACTCGGCATAGATCTCCTTCAGGTAGCCATAAAGCGTCTGTCCGCGGTCGGCCAGCCAGGCAGCGCATTCGCAGATCATGCAGCAGGTGACCACCGAGTCCTTGTCGCGGACGAAACTGCCCACGTTGAAACCGTTGCTCTCCTCACCGCCACAGATGAAAGTCTTCTTGCCCTCGTACAAGTGCTGCTTGTCGGCAATGTATTTGAAGCCCGTGAGCACATCGAAGATCTCGACACCGTACTTCTCACAGATCTTCTTCAGCAGGTCGGTCGTGACAATGGTCTTGACCACGAACTGGCTGCCGTCCAGTTTACCCAGTTCATGCCAACGTGTCAGCGCGTAGCTGGTGACCAGGGTGGCGATCTGGTTGCCGGTCAGCAGGATGAGCTTGCCCTCATCGTTGCGGATGGCGCAACCGACGCGGTCGGCATCCGGATCGGTGCCCAAAGCGATGTCAGCCCCGACAGCGTCTGCCCGCTCCATGACCATACGCATGGCGGTGGGTTCCTCGGGGTTCGGGGAAACGACGGTCGGGAAATTGCCATCGCTCACATCCTGGTCGTCCACATGATAGACATGCGTGAAACCGGCCTGCTTGAGTCCGGCGGGGACCAGACGGACACCTGTGCCGTGGAGCGGCGTGTAGGCAATCTTTATGTCGCGATGGCGGGCGACGCTATCCGGCGAAAGCAGCAGCGAAAGCTGGCTGTCCAGGAAGGCTTTATCAACCTCGGCACCGATGCCCTGCGGGAAGGCATTCTCATCAATCTTGACCTGGTCCATCGACGTGATCTTTCCGACCTCCGCGATGATATTCTTGTCGTGCGGTGCGATGATCTGTGCACCGTCCTCCCAGAACACTTTGTAGCCGTTGTATTCTTTCGGGTTGTGCGAAGCCGTGATCATGATGCCGGCTTTGCATTTGAGATACCGGATGGCAAAGCTCAGTTCCGGCGTCGGACGGATGTTGTCGAAAATATAGACATGGATGCCGTTGGCCATCAGCACGCCGGCCGACACTTTGGCGAACAGCTGGCTGTTGTTGCGGCTGTCGTAGGAAATGACGACGGCGATGTTTTCACCCACGAAATTCTTCTTGAGGTAATTGGCAAGTCCTTGCGTAGCCATGGCCACGGTGTAGCGGTTCATGCGGTTTGTACCGGCGCCCATCACACCGCGCAGGCCGCCCGTACCGAATTCGAGCGTGCGGTAGAAGGCATCTTCCAGCACTTTGGGGTCTCCTTTGATCATTTCCAGCACTTCGCGCTGGGTTTCAACATCGTAACTGTTACTGAGCCAGGTTTTGGCCACGTCGAGATAATTTGCCATGGTTTCGAATTTTAATCTTTCAAAGATAAGAAAAAAGCGGTAACTTTGTTGATATGTCGGAAGAAAATTTCATCCGTTTTCTGCTGGAACACGAAGGCGACGATCCAGACCGGTTGCTGCTGTCGGCCCGACGCTGGCCGGACATCGATGTGCGGCGTGCGGCACGGGTCATCGAGGCACGGCAGAAGATCCGGGAGAAGCTGCCGGCCTGGTATGCCCGCCCGGAGCTCGACTACCCGGACAGCCTGCCACTGGAACAGTGCAGTTCGGAGGCGACGGCCCGTTACAAGCAGGCTTTCGTTCCGGAAGGCGGTCGCATCGCCGATTTGACGGGCGGCCTCGGTGTGGATTGCTGGTTCCTCAGCCGCAAGGCTGGCGAGGCCCATTACTGCGAACGGAACGAATCGCTCTGCACGACGGCCCGGCACAATTTCGACATCCTGGAAGACAGGCCCGGTTTCCGCATCGAGAGCCACCCGGGAGACGGATTGCAATGGCTGCAACAGACGCCCGGACACTTCGACCTGATCTACCTCGACCCGGCCCGGCGCGACAAGAGCGCCCGGCGCGTTTACGACATTTCCGACTGTGAGCCCGACCTGAAGGCCTGCAAGAGCTTTTTGCTGCAGCATGCCGACCGGGTCCTGGTCAAAATATCCCCGATGGCCGACATCAGCCGCACGTTGGCGGGGATTCCCGAAATCCGGGAACTGCACATTGTGGCGGTGGGCGGTGAGGTCAAGGAGTTGCTGCTTCTGTTACAGCCGGGAAACGCCCCTGCCCCGCGCATCCTGGCTGCTGACGGCGCCAACCGTTTCGCTTTCTATCCAGAAGAAGAGCCGGAGGCAGAGGTCCGCTATGCGGATCAAGTCGGTTCTTGTCTTTTCCAACCGTCCAAGGCCCTGCGCAAGGCCGGGGCCTTCCGCCTGCTCTCCGCCCGCTTCGGCCTGGCCAAGCTGGCACCCAGTACGCATCTCTACACCGCCGACGGACCCGTCGCCGGCTTTCCCGGAAAAACCTTTGAAGTGGAAGAAGTGCTCGATTGGGGCAAACAGGCGCAGCGGCAGTTGCGGCAGCGCTTCAACCAGTTGGAGATGACCGCCCTCAATTTTCCGCTCACAACCGACGCCTTGCGCGGTCGCCTGGGCATCCCCGGCGGCGGCGAGCGGCATCTTTTCGCCACCACCCTGTCTGACAAGAAAAAAATCCTGATACTATGCAAAACAAGCGAGAAAACTACACCGAGATCGAAGGGCTCTACGACCTGCGACAACTGCTGACCCACGGCGAGACCGTCCGCCATTGTGCCTTCCAGGCCGTCAACTTCGAGAAGTGCGGCTTTCCCATGGAGAATTACCATTTTGAAGACTGTCTCTTCATGGGTTGCTACATCCCGCCGCGCATGTATTACACGATGGACGAGAACTGCATCGTGCTGCCCCGCGTGAAGATGCCGTTCAAGGTCTTTCCCAACCGGCTCTACGATGCCAAGTCGCTTTACCTGCATTACCGGCCCGGCAATCATGACACTTGGTACACCTGCTACGACACCATCAATTATGAACGCTACATGGCCATGGGCAAGCAGACCAGTGACATCAAGGAGACGCTATGCCGTGTCCTGCACGACCATTCCATCGGCAACGCCCTGGAACAGTTCATCAAGGACTACGACGAGAAGGATATCGTCGCCGTCATGGGCGGCCACGCCGTCAAGCGCACCGACCCGAACTACCGCCAGATCGTCGAGATCAGCAAACGGCTCACCGAGATTGGCAAACTGATGGTCAGCGGCGGCGGCCCCGGCGCTATGGAAGCCGTCCATCTGGGCGCCTGGCTCGCCGGCCGCAGTGAAGCCGAAATGGATGACGCGCTGGCAACGATTGCAGTCTCCCCCACCTTCCGCGACCCGGGCTGGCTGACGCACGCTTTCGAAGTGATGGAAAAATACCCGCACGACCCGCAGTTCCACAGTCTGGGCATCCCGACCTGGTTCTACGGCCACGAGCCCGCCACGCCTTTCGCCACGGAGATCGCCAAGTTTTTCGACAACAGCGTCCGGGAGAACTACATCATCTCCATTCCAAAGGGCGGCATCATCTATACCCCGGGCAGCGCCGGCACCTTCCAGGAAATCTTCCAGGACGCCGCGCAGAACCACTACGAGACCCTGGGCTACGCCAGTCCGATGATTTTCCTGGGCAAGAAATACTATACCGAGGAGACCCCCATCTACAACCTGCTGGAAGATCTGCACGAACGGGGAAAGTACCAGAACCTCATCCTGAAGATAACGGACGAACCCGAAGACGTCATCCGTTTCCTGATGGACTTCCATCGTCCGTACCACCAATGGTCCGGGCAATCTTTTGAATATTGAGGCTGCGGGCGTTGAGGCTCAGATTTATGCACCGTCTTCACCGGTGAAACAACCGGCGAACAAAACCAGTCCTGAACTGTTCTCACGAATCATGTAGAAAAAGGGATGATCTGCATGAAAGACTTCGAAATCGGATAATCCAATGCCAATAGCCTGTGTAATGGCTGCCGCTTCTGTTCCTTCTTCCGTTACGGATATGGCCGTATTTTGCTGAATGAGGCTGAACGCTTCCAACCTTTCCGAAATAAGGTTGAAATCTCCGCCATGGAAAAGAAGCGGCATACCCATATCGGATAAGAGGCAAATTAGCATCCGAAACGCAACATTGGAGCGGCTTGATGCATCATATTATTAAACCGATGATTCCATGAGAAAGAAAGTGGATTTGTGTTTCGTGATCCTGTTGCTGTCCATGATGACGGGGTGCATCCAGCCGGTCGAGATCACTCCGCCGGAGGAACGTGCGGTTATCGTAAAGAGTATTTTGATGTATGGTGCCACGCCCACCGTCGAACTCTACTATTCGGGCGCTGTCGGAGGCACGCATTTCGATCCGGTCGAAGACGCTCAGGTTATGATTTCGACCCGAGCCGGGAACGTTTATCAGCTCAATTACGAGAAAGACGGCCGTTATCGTGGTGGTTTTCTCCCCAATCCAGGCCAGTCCTACCATCTGACCGTATTGGTTCCCGGAAGGGATACGATCACCGCGACAACAACGATTCCGGAGAAGTTTGAAATGATGTCGGCATTCTTCCCTCCTGAAGAATGGCTGGAAGATTCGGATCAGGTTTTGAGAAGTCTGTACATTCCGGAACTTAGCAAACCCGATTTTCCCATTTATGATTTCGAGGAGTATTATAGGATCTATCCTTGGGCATTCAGTAAGAGTGGCAAGGCAATCGAAGAAATGCGTTCAAAAGGCGGGTCTTCGATGTTGGATCTGATGCCCGGCATGGTTTTCAGCATGGTTTCGTCCTGGCCCCGCGTGATGTATATCATCGCAACCCGGGAGGAAGGCGGGAAAATGGTACAGGCGAAACACCTCGCGACCAATCACCGGCTGGTGGACAATGCCAACCTGGGCGACAAGATGTATCATTCCGAGGATAATGTCACTTCCGAGCCCTCCCTCCGCCAGCAGTTCGAACGCGAAATCGGTACCCACTACGAAGGTCTTCCGCTCCATGACGATTATCTGCGCATTGTTTCCGACGGCGACTATGACAATGGGCTGGGGAGAGTTTATCGCTTAGTATATAGGGGATCGGCGGCGCTCCCCGATGATTATTTACATGACGCATCTTCTTTTTTCACGGTTGTCGGAGACTTTCCATACAATTATTGGGGTGAAGACAGGGAAGGTCTTCACGCCTCCCTTTATTTCTGCTCCGTGTCCGAGGAATACGACCTTTACCTGCAAGACTGCCATCGGCAGATCGCTTCCATGAAAGGAGACATCCTTACGTCCCTGTATTCGAATGCCACGAACAATTATACGAATGTCCATGGCGGATTTGGAATCTTCGGCGCAATGTATGTCTTGCGTCACGACTGCGACCAGGAACGGCGACCAGGGATGGTTCCACCCATAATGGTTACGACAGATTACTATGGTGAATATCCCCCCTATCCTGCCCAACTGCCCGAATTATAACCAAACTCCATGAATAAGGAAAGATTCTTCATTTCCCTGCTGTTCCTGATCATTTCGACAAATGTACCGGCGCAGAATGTGGGAGAAGTACTGAGAGATACCCTGCCTGCTTCCTTGAAGATTGCCGAGAAGGTCCGCCCTTCCCGCGCAGACGGGTATGTGCTGGAACCGCTGAAGACAATCCAGATCGTCAGTCCCTTGGGTGAAGGTGATGTCGTGAAATACATCCAGACCCTGCCGGGCGTGGCAACCGGCGGAGAGGGAGGATCAGCGTTTTACGTGCGCGGCGGCAATATGGGCTCAAACCTGATGACGCTCGACGGAGTCCCCGTCTATGGCATCAGTCATTTGATGGGAATGACGACTGTCTATCCGCCCGATGTCATCGGATCCATGGAATTCCATGCCGGAGGATTCAGCTCCGAAGAGGGAAACTTTACGGCTTCACACATCCGGTTAAAGACAAAAGAGGGCGATTACAGCCAATTCAACGGTCGTATATCCATCACACCTTTCCTTGCAGGAGCGAGCCTGAGTACCCCTATCGTCAAGGACAAACTCTCCTTTATCGGATCTTTCCGTATCTCTCCTGTCGGTCTGGAGTATCAGGCTGCCCGGGGGATCATCAACCGGAATCAGCATGTGCTGCAAGATTTCGGTGCAACTGTCGGCGATGCTTTCGGAAAACTGAGTTGGCGGCCCCATCCTCGTCATACGGTGTCACTCTCCGCATTCGGCAGCATGGACAAGTACGCTTTTATCCTGACGGATCAAGCGAAAGACGGGATGGGATGGAGCAACCTCATCGCCAATCTCAGCTGGGATTTCAGGGGAAGATCGGGTCTTGTCCTCCATTCAGCCGCTTCTATTAACGAACACAACGGAAACCAGGAACAGGAGACCACCCTCAACGGAATCTATAACCGGCTTCAGGTGCGCAGTACCCTGGATGAACTCACCCTACACAGTACAGTGTCCTGGCAGCGAAAAAAATGGTCGTTCCAGACCGGACTCAAAATGCGCGGCGCACGGTACAATCCTGGATCCGCACACCGTTTTGAAGATGGCAGTCTGAAACATCCGGAGGGGACACCATTGGCGAATCCACTTGCCCATACGATGCTTGCCACTCTCCACGGACAAGTTGAATACGCCGATCCTGAGCGGTTCCTCCTCCGGCTGGCTATGCGTGGAAACGGCTATTGGTATGATCTTGGTCCGGCAGAGCATAGGAAAGCCCCGTTGTTTCACCCGGAAGCCAGCCTGACCGCCCGAATCCACGCGACCAGGCATATCGGGTTGGAAGTAACCGGGGATTATCTGACGCAGTACAATCACACCCTGGAGGGCATTCCGATGGGGATGTCATTGGACATGATCGTTCCAGCAGATGACCGGCTTTCTCCGGAACAGGCATGTCAGGGTTATGGCGGTGTATTCGGCGTTTTTGACGCACACACGTTTCGTGCAGGTGGTTTCTTCAAACAGATGCAGGGCCTGGTCTATTACGGCGATGCCACAAGTTTTTTCAGTTCCGCCCAATCAGGTTGGCGCGACAACATCAGTATCGGAGAAGGAAGGGCTTACGGCCTGGAGTTTCTCTATGAAAAAAACGGAGAAACGCTTTCGTGGAGAACCGCTTATACGCTTTCCAAGACCGACCGCCATTTCCTCGACCTGAATCATGGGCGCCCTTTCCCCGCAAAATATGACCGGCGGCATATTGCCAATGCATCGCTTGACTGGACCTTTCTGCAGCTTCAGGGACAAAAACTGACCCTGAACACCTTTTTTACCTATCAAAGCGGCAGTTGGGAAACCCTTCAGGACGGCAGTATCCCCGCCTTCCTGATCGGGCAACAGACCCCGACGGGCCTGCCGTTTGCCTCAGCATTCAACAACTATCAGCTTCCGGCGTTCATCCGCTGGGATGCAAGCCTGCTGTTCGAGATCCAGCGCAGGCAGATTCACTATGAAATCAGTGCCGGATTATACAATATTCTCAATCGACACAACCCGTTCATGCTTCGTTACAACCCGGATACAAAGGAATGGAACACCGTGTCGCTCTTCCCGGTGATGCCGGTTCTCAGTATTCGAATTTCCTTCAACCGATCATAATGAAAAAAACAACATTTGTTCTCCTGCTGCTGGGCTGCCTCCTCTTCGTCTGCAGCTGCAAATCCCAAGATGAATGCCATTGTTCCCGTATCAATGAAATAGACGGCACAACGATAGAGCAGGACTACCCGCTCGACCGCTTTACCACTTGCCAGGAATTGGCCGATGACCTGGGAAGATTATTGGGCAAAGACGTCGATTGTTTCTAATTTGTCCCACCAATGGTCCGGGCAATCTTTTGAATATTGAGGCTGCGGGCCGAGGCGTCGATGATGTCCTTGTAGATACCGCCTTTCTTGTAGGCTTCGTCCGGGTGGCCGGATTCTTCCACGCGGCCGGTCTGGAGGGCATAGACCATCTCGCTGTCGATGATCTGCGAGATGCTGTGCGAGATGATGATCACGGTGCGGTCCTTCTTGATGGCATCGATCGAATTCTTGATCTGCTCGGTGGCGATGGCGTCGAGGCTGGCCGTGGGCTCGTCGAGGAAGATGATCGGCGGATTCTTGAGGAACATGCGCGCAATGGCCACCCGCTGCTGCTGGCCTCCTGACAGGTCGGTCGCTTTGTTCTTGAACTGCAGGGGCAGTTCCATGATCTGGTCATACAGATGGGATTTCTTCGCGGCTTCGACGACTTGTTCGTGCGTGGCGTTCGGGTTGCCGTAGAGAATGTTCTCCTCGATGGTGCCGTCGAAAATGTGGTTCTTCTGCAGCACGAGCCCGATGTGGTCGCGCAGGTATTGTGTGTCATACTCCTGCAGGTCCACGCCATCGAGCAGGATCTGGCCGGTCTGCGGCGCATAGAATTTGTCAAGCAGGTTGACCACGGTGCTCTTGCCGGCGCCGGACAAGCCCACCAAGGCCGTGATCTTGCCCGGTTCGATGGTCATGTTCACGTCAAAGAGGGCCTGGGTCCCGTTGGGGTATGTGAAGTTCACGTCCTTGAGTTCGAACTTGCCACGGATCTTCTCGGGCCGGTAGCTCCCCGACGGCTCGATCTCCTTGTCCGAATGGAGGATGCCGAAGAAACCTTCCGCATAGATGAGCGCGTCGTTCACGTCGTCGAAAATACGCTGCAACTGCGTAATCGGGGCGATGACATTGCTGAAGAGCATCACATGGTACATGATCTTACCGATGGTCATGCCCGGATACTCCTTCAAGACCAGATACGCCGTCAGGATGATGACCAGCACGGTTCCCACCTGCCGGACGAAACTCTTCAAGCCATTGTAGTAGAACGCCACCTTGCGCGTCTTGATCTGGTTGTCCGTCACCTGGTTCTGGATGTCCAGCTGCTTGGCCGCCTCAATCTTCTCCCGATTGAAACTCTTGATGACATTGATGGAATCGATGATGTTCTTGATGCCCTGGCTCTTGGTCTCCAGATGGGAACGCATCTCCCGCCGCCAGCCCTTGAGCCGTTTCGCCTGCCGGTAGGTGATCCAGAAATACACCGGGACGATTCCCAGCGCGACCAAACCCACATAGACATTGGCGGCAAACATCAGGATCAAGGCCAGCAGGGCACTGGTAAACAGCGGCAGCAAATCGATGAAGAAATTCTGCACCGTACGGGACAGGCTGCTTACGCCCTGGTCGATACGGGCCTGCAGCTTGCCGGTCGCGTTGTCGGAAGAATTGAAATAGGCCATCCGGAAAGTAAGCACCTTCTCGATCACGCTCTGCGAGAGGTCGCGTGAAACGAAGATGCGCATCCGCTCGCCATAGTAGTTCTGCGCAAAGGTGATCAGGGCAGACAGGATCTCCTTGCCAAGCAGGACGATGGAGATGATGGTCATGATCCGGGCGGCCTGGGCCCAACTGAAGTCGGTACCGATCAAGGCATTGATGGCATCCACGGTCCGGTCGAGCACGATGGCGTTGACCTGTGCCATCAACGAGCCGATGAGCGTCAGGATGAGCGTGATGGCTACCAGCCAGCGATACGGCCTGACAAACGGCCGTATGTTCTTAAAAAGTTGGAACAGGTTCATTTGTAGAAGATACTTGTCTGGTCATCGTAGTAGAAGGTGGCGATGGTCTGTCCCGTCTTCAACCAGACCTCTTCCAGGTAGAAGTCTCCGGAACAATCAAGCAGGACCAAAGCCGGGTTGTTGCTCACATCCAGGGTCGTCAAGGGATTATCGGTGATGATCAACTCGGTGAGCCTTGTATTGTGCGAAACGTCCAACGAAAGGAGGCGTCCGGTCACCCGGCCGTAGTCCGCAGAGGGTTGTTCGATATCATCGTAGTTCCAATACGAGGGATCGTCGGGATCGCCGTAGCCGTCGCACACCAGGCGGGTCAGATTCGGGAAATAGGCGATGCCGTCCAGTGACGAGATGCTGCGGGTAACTACCTCGATTACCTTGATATCCAACACTTCGGCAATGGATATGGAACCGTCGCCATTGGTGTCGAAGAAATCGGCAAGGTATTGCCGGAAAACGGGATCGGACACCGGTACGATGTCGCACTGCAACTCGGTCAGTCGGGTATTCCGGCTTACGTCCAGAACGGTCATCTGGTTGGACGTACAATACAACTTCGTAAGCTTTGTATTGCGACTGACATCCAGGTTCGTCAACCGGTTGTCGGAGCAATTCAGCGACGTGAGGCCCGTATTCCGGCTGATCGTCAATGCCGTCAACTGATTCCAGCGGCAATTCAATTCCTCCAGAGAAGTGAGGGCGCTCACGTTCAGGCTGGTCAACCGGTTGCAGGAACAATCCAGATAACGAAGTTTCGGGTTCTTGGACAGATTCAAGCTGGTCAGTCGTCCAAGGACGTTGGGTGTACCGTAACAAGCCAGATACCATAGATTCGGGAAATACTCGATACCCGCTACGGACGAGATATTCTCGGTTGAGACGTCAATCCGGTCAATGGCAGGCGCTTCGACAATCGATATTTCGCCGTCGCCATCCGAATCGAAGTCCGCACAGATGCTTTTCTTGAAATTGGCGTCGGGTATCCGGACATTGTCGCAGCGCAGATCGCGGATGTGCTGACTATGGGAGACGTCGAGGCCCGTCAGCTGGTTGTTGAAGCACCAGAGCGTATCCAGCCGCTCATTCCATAGCGCCAGGTCACTGAGGCGGTTGTCGGGGCAACGCAGGACCGCCAGGTCCTGGTTCAGCGTCACATCGAGTCCCGAAAGGCGGTTTCCTGTGCATAGAAGGGTCTGCAGATAGGGATTCCCGGAGACATCGAGCGTCGCGAGCGCATTGTAGGAACAATTGAGATAGACAAGCCGGAAGAGATCGGACACATCCAGGCTGGTCAACCCGTTGTAACTGACATCCAGCCATGTGAGATCCGTATTAGCGGACACGTCCACCACGGTCAGCTTGTTGCCCGGGCAGGACAGCGTCTGCAGGTCGGGAAGCGACGAAACATCCAGGGCATCCAACTGGTTGTTCTCGCAATACAGCGTCGTAATCTTCGGATTGTGGCTCAGGTCCAGGGAGGTAAGCTTTCCCGAACCGGGAGAGGTACCCCGGCAGCCCACCCAAACCAGGTCAGGCATCATTTCGATGCCTTCCAGCGAGGAAATGTTGTCGGTGTTGACATCGATGGAAGTAATGGCAGGAACCTCTTTCAGGGAAAGGACCCCATCCCGGTTGGTATCGAAATTCTGGGTCAGATAGCGGGAGAATTCCGGATCCGGAATGGTAACCGGAATCTCGTCACTTACCACAATCTGCAGCGGCGTGCGGCTGTAGCCGAAAACCTGGCCTGAAGTAGATGCATTCTCTGCATACGCGAGGATATAATATGTCCCGGCCTCGAAAGCAGCCAATTCCAAGGAGAAAGAGCCGTCACTCTCCACTGTGGCCGGAATACGGTGTTTCCGGATGGTCTTGGGGTCCGGAACCTCAGCCCAGCAGAAACCGGCTTCCCGGACAGGCCGGCCGCCATCGTCGCGGATGGAAGCGGAAAGCCGGCCGTCCGCGTTGGTCACTTCTGTCAGGGTGGCGGCCGAAGTCAGCGGCGCCGTGATCGTAAGCGGCTGGGAACTTTTGCGATATTGGCCATTTGAGAAATAAGAGCGGACGACATACACAGCCCCCGGACGGATATCCGCCACACAGGTGACATGACCTTCCGCATCTTTACCGGGCTGGGCGAACACTTGGTCCGGGCCACCCGCGAAGCTGTTTTCCGCCAGTTCGAAGCCATAATCCATGGACAGTGCATCATCCGGAAAGGTTCCCGCAATCGTCAGGGAGACACGGGTCAGCGTTTCGCTGTCATAGCGGACCTCCGGCACGGCAGGATCGTTGGACGGTGCCTCCGCATCGCTGAGGCAGGCCACGGCCGCGAACAAAGGCACAAGCAAGAGAAAGAATGAAAACCGTTTCATGATCACTTGTAATTGAGCGTGGACACGGAACTGTCATACAGGAAATCGCCGATGGTCTGCCCGGTTTTCAACCAAATCTTCGCGAGCGAAGGATTTCCATAGCAGTGAAGGACCGCCAAAAGCGGATTGCCGGAGACATCCAGGCTCTCCAGCCGGCCGGAACCGGATTCCGAACCGCAGCAGCGCAATTCCTTCAGATTTTCAAGAAACTCGATACCGGACAGTGACACGACATGATCCGTGCATACATCGATACGGGTGATGACGGCGGATTCGGCAACCGAGATCTGGTTGTCGCCGTCCTTGTCGAACTGTTCGACGAGGTAGCGGCGCAAATTGGCATCGGGAAAAGGAACCGGGGCCGCGGGCGCCAACGCATACGACGTGGTACGCTCCAACTTGAATCCGGTGTGTGCCTGGCGGGTAAACGCAGGGGCCACATAGATCGTAGCCAGTTGCGTACACCGCAGCGCTGTGAGCGTCGTCAAGTCAGGACAGTTGGAAATATCCAGTTCGCTGAGCGGATTGCCGTCGATCGCCACTTGCGTCAGGCGTGGATTGCCCGACAAGTCGAGCGATGCAATCCGGTTGTTGCCACAGCGCAAAAGGGTCAGGGCACCATTCCGGCTCAAGTCCAGCGCTTCGAGCTGACCCGATCCGGACGAAGAGCCCGTACAGGTAAGGGAACTCAACTTGGGCATCATCCCGATCCCTTTCAAGGAGTGAATCTGGTCGGTGGATACCTGGATAGTGGTAATGGCAGAAATTTCCCGGTAAGACAGCACGCCATCCCGGTCCCGGTCGAATTTGGACACCAGATAACTGGCAAAAGCCGGGTCCTCGATGGGGACAGGAATGTCATCCGTCAGCTCAAGCCGGAACGGGTTGTCGCTGTATCCATACGCCTCCGCCGCATCATCGGAATTCTCCGCATAGGCCACGATATAGTAGGTCTTTCCCATCTCCAGTTCCATCACATTCAGGGAGAAAGAGCCGGAAGCATCCCGCGTCGCCGCAATCCTGTTCCGCCGGATTACGCTCGGATAGGGACTCTCTCCCCAGCAAAAGCCCACTTCATGAACGGAACGACCGCCGTCATCAAGGACACGAGCCTGCAGCATACCGTCGGAAAAAGACACCTCCGACACGGTTGCAACCGCCGTAGCCGGAGCCTTCAGGGTCATTTCAGGGGAATACTTTTTCAACACGCCGTTCGAAACATACGCACGAAGCACATAAAAAGCACCGGGCTTCAGGGCAACGGAAAGCGAGAAACTGTTGTCCGCGTCTTTCGGAGGATTGGCGAAAACAGCGAAGTCGCCGCCGGAGAAGCTGGTCTCCGCCAGTTCAAAGCCGTACTCGGCCACGGGCGTCGCATCTTTCAACGATCCCGTCAAGGTCACGGATGTCCGGGTCAGACTCTCCGCATCATAGCCGACAGTCGGCGCTTGCGGCTCATTGTCAAGCGCAACAGGATCTTGCATGCAGGCTGCAGGCAGAAGACCGGCCAAAAGGATCAGAAGAATCCGTGTTTTCATCGCTAAAACATCAAGCCGATGCCGGCATTGGCTTCATAATACTTGAACTGGTTGGTCTGGACGCCCGCGGAGAAGGCGACGATACCCGCACGGACGATCAAGCCGAGTTCGGCCTCATAGCCTGTGAACGACTGGGGTTCAACCCGCGCATAGTCATACTGGCCGTTATCCACATACATTTCCCAAGCCAGCGTCCGGGTTCCATAGCCGCCTCCGATATACAGGTAGAATGCATCACTGAGTTTGCGGAGGTAGCCCCCGGTCAGGGCCAGGCGGCTCTTCTTCGCATTCCCGGTGAACCAGGCCTGGACGCCGTCCACCTTTCCTGCGTCATCACAGGAAAGCGTCGGATCCAAGCCGAAATTGAAATCGCTCTTGGCGTGGATATAGCCGCCGTTCCGTTTGCCGATGCCAAGCATCAACCCATAGGAATAGTGCGACTGGTTGTAGCTGAACGAAGGCATGATCAGGGCACGGAGCGGATTCGTGTGCAGGACGCCCAGGTTGAGCGTATAGCCATAAGCTGAAAGAAGCGGCTTGTCTGTGGGGAAATCGAAATGGAGCGGATCGTGTCCCTCCGCCGCGACCTCAACCCATTCGGAGCCGGCGGGAATATAAAGGATCCATTCCCCCGGACCGGGGTGAAGCTGCCCGAGGATATTCCCTTTGAAAGAGAGGGAATCCACCGAAGCAAGGAAAACGCTGACCATGGCAGCGGGCTGGTTGTTCCTGTCATAGACAGGGTCCGTCTTGGCGCGCAGCTCCAGGATATCAGGATCGAAACTCCGGGAATAGATGCGTTTGTCCTGGGCCGCCGACCGGCCCGGACAGAGCATAAGCACGAGAAAAAGGGCTGGCAGGAATCGTTTCATTTTGTAATCTTGAAGCTGTTGATGTTGATAATCTGGTCTTCCGCAATGGTCTGGGTCTTGGCTTCATCCAGCCAATACGGCTGCCAGGTGCGGACATGGATCTGCGGCCGGTTCTCATCCCGGAAATCCCACAGCATGAACAGGTAGCCGTCATCTTCGTAAACGGCGCCGTTCTTAAACATCGACTTGTACCCCTGCCGGACTTTCACGCCGTAATAGCCTTCAATCGTCGGGTGCTTGACCAGTTCGACATTGCCGAATGTCACCTCGATGTACTTCGTATTAGGGAATACACGCGTGCGGAGCCTGTCGAGATACTCTTTCTTCGAATACTTGGAATAGACGATGCCGGGGCGGACCTGGACGCTGCCGTCACCTTTCTTGCGCTGCACGACTTTGCCGGTGATGATCAGGGCGTCGTCGCTGAACACCATTTCCAGGAAATCGATATCTTTCTTGTCGTAGGCGGTCCGGAAATCTTCTACGTAATTGAGGATCATCTCGCGCTGCCGGAGGTCGGTCACCTGGGAGCCGTCCGCCATGATGCGGCGATACAGATGGGCTTCCAGGGCGCGGTTGATACGGGTGATCTGCCCCATGCGATCGAGATCGATGACCATCTCGCGGTACACGGGCTCCCCTTTCTCATTGAGGGATTCCAAGGGGATGTTCCGGATCTGGTAGTTCCCGTCATACGTTCCCAGGACGGGCTCGACGAGATCGGTTTCATCACAATGGAAAGGACTGTTCCGCCACAACATCCGTACGGAGGCGGCAGCGCCGTCTGCGATGGGGATTCCGGAAAAGCTGGGATCGGCCTTGGCATCGAAAGCCCGGTTGAACTCCGTAAGCAGCGCGGAAACGGTCGATTCGACCTTCCGCCTGAAGGCAGGATCATTCACGCCCGAACTGACGGAAAAAGTGACTTCCTGGGCATCGACAGCGAGCCAGGCAAAGAGGGTGATCAAAAGGAGGGCGCGTTTTTTCATCGTTGCATACCTTTGTTTTGTCCTTCAATGTAAATCCATAGAATCGGGAGGCGCTTGTACTTCATCGAACTGGTAAGGGCGCCCGTCCGTGCGTTGTGACGCCGACCGGCCCCGTCCCGCGGCGTCATCATTTCCAGAATCCGGCCTGATTTCCTATCGATGTAGGCCAGGAAGCCTTCGTCCACATAGGCTTGTTTCGTGTCGGGGGCCACGGAACCGTAATGGACGTATGCCCCGGCCTCGCACGCATCTATCAGCGGTGCGATACCTTCCGGGTTGTCGAGGCGTGCGAGCTTGTCGATGAAATCGGCGAGGATGTCTTTGCCGGTCTCTTCGAAAACGGCCACCTGCTGCCGGTCCTGTTCGGTCAGCCCGGTTTTATCGAGGTAGGCCATCACCCGGAACTGGCCGGGCCGTTTGGAATAAGTGATGTACTGGATGGCTCCCTCCGGGACGCTTTCCAAATCCTTGACGAACGAGAGCGGCCTTCCGCTGAGGAAAAGCTTGAGCTGGTCCGAGAGGGCAAGAATGGCCTCGTTCCGGGCTTCGGCTTCGGTCGCCATATTGCCGATCCCGTACAGGAAGGTCGCCGTATCCCGTTTGACGGCGTTCATCCGGGCCAGCGGATCCGTCTGCGCCTGGGCAGTAGCAGCAGCGGCCAGCAGGAGAAGAAAAAAGAACACGGATCTTCGTTTCATCGGTGCGGGTGGTTGAACGGTGTATAAAGATAGGCTTTCGCTTGCAGGACGCCGCTCCGTCTGTCGAGGAGGGCCGTATCAAGGGTAAAGCGGAACGTATGGCAATAGCCCAGTTGCCCGTTGACCAGAAAAAGGGTTGCGACAACTGTGCTGCCTTTGAGGGACTCCATGCCCGCATACGGCGTGCAGCCGTCTTCGAGGCATTGGTCGAGCAGTCGGGTCAGCGGTATCACCACTTCCCGTTGTTTGTAACCGTATTGATGAAAAGTAGCTTTGACGGAATAGTCCCGGTCGCGCACGTAACCCGTCAGCAGGGTCAGGACCGATTCGGCAGGATGCGCCGACTCGCAAAGCGGCTGATAGGCGGATCCGGCTTTCGTGAACCAGGCCGTATGCTGGGCCGGCTCGATCTGCCAGAAACCATTCTCCGAAACATACAGGTTGCGGTCGACCCGCTTGATGTTGCCGGGAACCGGTCTTTCCCGGGGCGGCCGGTCGGCACAGACGTCGCGCAGGAACGCATTCTCCAGTTCGTCTTTGTCTTTGCCCGTGAGCACTTTCAGTTTCGTCGGGAATGAAAGGCTGCAGACAGGAAGGTCCGCCTCATAGAAAAGATCCATCCGGGCGCCGGATCCTTCTGCGTACCAGCAGGAGAAAGACAAGCCATCCCTGCCCTTCTCCACGACTTCTTCCCAATTGCCGGACAGAGACACGCCGGCTGGCTTGAAGCCGTAACCCGGATCCGGGGCGCAGCGGTCCAACAAGGTCTCCAGGAAATACCGTTCCACGAAATCGCACGCCAGCCGGTTTCCTTCCTTCAGGTCGTGGCCGAAGATGTCCAGACCGATATGGTCGACGAAGCCGTTCCGGTATTCGATGATGACAGGATACGGCTTGCCCTGGCAGAAATACACAAAACGGTCGCTATCCCGGCCCTGACCCGCATCCGCAGGTGCCGACCAGCCGATGGCAGCGGCAATCCGTGCCATCCTGTCCGCAGCGAAGGGAGCCTGCCGGGCCAAACCGGGCAGGGAGAAGCCAAGCAACAGCATCCATATCGTCAGGGTTTTACGCATTTCTTGAAAACATGGTCCGCTTGAACATCCGGATAGTCTCCCAGTTCGATGAATTCTTTCTTGACACCATTGGCTCCATACCATTCCCCGAAATTGAGATGGCCATTCGTCCAGGTGCCTTCAATATAATCGCCCTTTTCGGCGAAACGCTGCTTCTCGTCGTGCATGTCGATGCGCCGCCGCTGCTTGAACGTATAAACACCGTAACCGTCGGGATAGCCGTTCTTGATTGTACCCGTAAACGTGTCGGCATTCGTGTCCACGGCCGGCGCCGGCGTCTGCTGCTTTTGGTCATTATGCTGCTGATCCTTGTTTTGTTTCTGGCCCGAATCCTTCGTTTGCTCGTCCGGATCGGGTTTCGTCTTCCCATCGGGAGTGAGGGTGGAATCCCTGGGGACAAGGAGCGAATCGACCGTTTCGGCCACATCGGGCGATACGGGGGGCGTCGGCCGATTCCGGAGCATCAGGAACAACCCGAGACCGGCGAGCAGGAGCACGCCGCAAACAAGGGGAATGAGGAAGCGATTGCGCTTCGGGGGCGTTTCCGGCTTGCCGGTGGCCGGTGCGGCCGGCGGCGCCACGGTTTCGGGATGATGGGGCGCCAGGGCATGCCGGATAAGGGCGAAATCCTTTGGGATATCGCCAAAGGAAACGATCTTCTGCCGGGAGGAAAGGTAATACTCGAGGTCATCATCATACGGGCTGTTGTCGATGCAATAAGGCAGGATCGACTTGGCATTGTTGATGGCCAGGTTGATCTCGTTCTTCACATGCACGGACTTGCTGGAGTCTTTGGAATAGACGAGCAGGACATCGTCGGCCGCCTTGATGGCCCGCGTGATCTCGCCGGCATAATTGGCCGCCGAGGGGATATCGCGCGGAGCGATCCAACAAGGGACCCCCGTCTGCTCAAGATACGCGCAAAGCTCGTTGGCCAGCTTCTGGTTCTTGACCGAGTAACTGATGAAAACCTTTCCCATGGCCCAGGCCCCTATTTTTTCTTGAAAAAGTTGAACAGGATTTCCGGCAAGGGCTGCTCCAGAAGATAACGGTACCAGAACTTGTAGTCCTGGAGCGATGAGTGGACGCCCTGGTCGCCCCGGTAGCCATGCATGCCGTCAGGGTAGATCATCAGCTCGAAATCCTTGTGGTCTTTCTCCAGTTGGTCGATCAGCTGCAAAGAGTTCTGGAAATGCACATTGTCGTCGCCGGTGCCGTGGGTGATGCGGAGCATGTTGGTCGCATCGCCTTTGTAGTTGCCGATGCGGTCGATGACCCGGGATTTGGCGTAGCCGTCGGGGTTGTCCTGCGGACGGTCCATGTAGCGTTCCCCATAGTGGGTGTCATAAAGCGCCCAGTCATACACACCGCCGCCGGCGATGCCGTACTGGAAGTGCTCGTTGCCTTCGGTCACGCAGAGCGTGGTCATCGTGCCGCCAAACGAGAAACCTTCCACCCCGATCTTGTTCTCATCGACGAAAGGCATCTTGCGGAAATGGTCGATGCCGTCACAGAAATCCTGCAGTTCCAGCACGCCCAGATAGCGATAGACGGCCTCCACCCCCTTCTTGCCGTAGTGGCCACCGGCCCGATTGTCGAGCGTCACCTGGATGACCCCGTGATTGGCCCACCACTGGTTGTTCATGGAAAGGCCCCGCCAGCCTTCGCGCACCTGCGGATTGTCCGGTCCACCGTAGATGTTGACCTTCACGGGATAGCGTTTGTTCCGGTCGAAATCGACCGGCCAGGTGACCGCCGCCGGAATCCGCATCCCGTCGCGCGTGGTGACAAACACCAATTCCGGCAATGCGATGGCATACTGGTCAAACTTGTCCCCTTTGGAATCATAGATCACTTTCACATGCTTGGCCGGGTCCACATTGCCCTTGGACGGGACGGTTATGTTGACCAGCTGCGTGGGCGTGCGGTAGTTCGAGAGCAGGGCCGCCACGTTCTTGCCGTCTGCTGACACGGTCACACCCGCAAAATTGTACGGGCCATAGGAGATACGCTGCAGATCCTTGGATCGCAGGTCGATCCGGTAGATATCGACACGCGTGGTCGCTTCCCGCTTCGCCGTAAAGAAAAGATACTTCTTGTCCACCTGGAGCAGGTTCACGCTCCAGTTCTGGCCGGACGTCAGCTGTTCGAACTTCGCGCCGTCATAGGTCAGGAAATAGACCTGCTGCCAGCCCGTGAAATCACGCACGATGTAGATGCCTTCTTTCGTGAAGAGCATGTCGTCCATCCAGTCGATCCAGCTGTTCTGGTGTTCCGTGTAAACCAGCACCTTGGCACCGGTCTGCGGCGTAACGGAATAGAGGCGGAAGTTATCCTGGGCACGGTCCATCCAGCTGACCATCAGCTTAGTGCCGTCTCCGCTCCAGAAGGGTGTCCCGAAGTACTGGTCCACCTTCGGATTGAAATCCGCCCACACGGTCTCGCCGCCCGCGACCGAAACGAAACCCAATTTCACTTCGGGGTTCGGGTCGCCGGTCTTGGGGTAACGGGTCTGGTTGAGCGTCCCATGCTTGCCTTTCGGGGAATAGATGGGGAACATGGGCACTTGGGAATTGTCGAAGCGGTAATACGCAATCACCTTGCTGTCGGGCGACCACCAGAAGGCCCGGTACTGCGACGGACGGCCGAGGATTTCCTCATAATAGACCCAGGATGCATAGCCATTCAGGATCAGGTTGCTGCCGTCATACGTATGCCGTACGATCTGCCGGGAATGCACATCGATGGAATACAGGTCATTGTTCAACGTATAGGCAATCTTCGTCGAGTCCGGCGACCAGGTGGGATTGACCCAGCCAGGCACCAGATTCTCGACATTGGCCGCTTTCAAACGCGGCTTCGGGGGAACGGGGGTTGAAACACCCGTTTTGGCCGACCAGGTGAAACGGTCGCGGCCGACGGAGTAAACCAGATCGTTCCCATTGAATTCCACCGGGAAAGGAGCCGGCTTGACAAGGCCTTCGGGAAAGGCGTTCAACAATTCCGCTTCGGTAAAGCGTTTGCCGGAAAGGGCACTTTGTCCCTGTACCGTAAGGGCTGTCAGCAAGGCCAGCGAGACGAGCAGGATGCGTTTCATGGCAAAAATCAGTTTCTGCGTCCGGAGAAGATGGAAAGATAATAAACGAGCGTGGCCAGGGCGCTGAGGGCCGCCACGACATACGTGTAGGCTGCGGCACGAAGGGCGCCGCGTGCCTCGTCCTGATTGGAAAGATCCACGATATCCGCCTGGTTGAGCCAGGCAAGGGCCCGGCGGCTGGCATCGATCTCGACCGGCAGTGTCACGAAACTGAACAGGGTCGAGAATCCGAAGAGGATGATGCCCAGCCACATCACCTGCGGGAACACATTGATCAGCAGCATACCGCCCAGCAGGACGAAAGGCACGATCCGGGATGTGATCGAAACGACCGGGACCAGGGCCGAACGGACTTTGACCGGGAAATAGCCTTGGGCGTGCTGCACGGCATGCCCGCATTCGTGGGCCGCCACAGCCGCCGCAGCCACATTCGTCTGGGCGTACACGGCCTGGCTCAGGTTCACCGTCTTGTTAGTAGGATTGAAATTGTCGGTCAGCTGGCCCGGCGTGGAAGTTACCTTCACGTCCCGGATGCCATGGTCAGCCAGCATCCGCACCGCCACCTCGCGACCGGCCATTCCGTTCAGCAGCGGGCATGCCGATGCCTTCTGGAACTTCTTTTGAAATGACGCCTGCACCACATAGCTCAGCACAGTCACGCCAATGAATAAAATCCAATACATCATGCTTCGAAAAATTCGTCCCTAAAGTTAACAAAAAAAATCGATTCCACCCCACGGGTAATCGCTGTGTAGAGCCATTTTAGGTCGTCCATGGTCAATTCTTTCCAGAATGGATTGTCGATAAAGACGCAGCGCCACTGGCCACCCTGGGACTTGTGGCCGGTAATGGCGGTGGCATATTTGATCTGCAGGGCGTTGAAATACGGATCCTCGCGGACTTTTTCATAGCGTTTGCGGGCGCCGCGGACATCCGCATAATCGGCGTTCACGCCTTCGTAAAGCATACGCTGCTGTTCAGCTGAGAGCGAGGGCTGTTCTGAATCCAGCGTGTCGAGAATGATCTTCGCCCGCACTTCCACATCATTGTAGTCGGGGAACGCCAGCACGGCGTCGGCGAAGTGCAAGCCGTAACGCTCTTCGTGGTGCGAGACCTTGACGAGCTGCGCTACGTCGCCGTTGGCGATGAAATCGAGTTCGGGGATGTCGTCGAGGAACTGATAACAGTTCTTGACGACCATCAGCTTGTCGTCTCGAGTCAGGCGTTCTTCGCGGTAGAGCACGGCGCTCCGGATACCGGCATTGTAACGGTTGGCCCGTTTGTTCGAACGGCAGAGCACCACGATGTCATCCAGACCGTAGCGACCCACGGCATCGCCGATCTTCTCGATCAGGTCACTGCCATTGATCCGTTCCACGTCGTCGAAGCCGGCCAGGCGGAGCTTGGGCGTCCGGACATCCCCGGTCTCGATGAGCCGACGGACGATCGTGGCGTTGGTCAGGATGCCGGAATCGGCCGCCTGTCGGACAACCGTCGTGAGTTCGGCCGTCATCACATTGCCATAGCGCCGCAGCCAGTCTGCATCGAGCGCCGGACTGCGGTCCAGCCCGATCGGCGGCAGCTGCCCCCGGTCACCGATGATGATCAGTTTGTCGTCCACGCCGCTGCGCACGAAACGGATCAGGTCGTCGAGCAGGTCGCCGGAGCCGAATACGCTGCCGGAAGAGCCTGTTTCAACCGAGATCAGCGAAGCTTCGTCCACGATGAAGAACGTATCCTTGGCTTTGTTGAAATCGAGCTGGAACTCCCCCACGCCGTCCCGGACGGCTTTCTGGCGGTAGATGTGTTTGTGGATGGTATAGGCCTTCTCCCCTGTGAAGCCGGACAAGACTTTGGCTGCCCGGCCTGTCGGGGCCAGCAGCACATATTTGTACTGCAATTCTTTGAGTGTGCGGACGAATGCGGCGACAGCCGAGGTCTTGCCCGTACCGGCGTAGCCGCTCACCAGCAGCAGGTCGCAGGTATCATACTGCACGGCGAATTCCGCGAGCGTGTCGAAAAGCCGCTCCTGGCAAGGCGTAGGAGGACAGCCCAGATGGTGTCGCAGGCGCTCGGAGAAAAACTGTGCGATCCCCATTACGCACGCTTTCTATAGAGGACGAAAACGAGCAGGATGGAGTAGATGCCGAGACGGCCGATGATCATCTGGATGCCCATCAGGATCTTGGCCAGTTCAGGCGCCGCGGCGAAATTGCTCATGGAAGAGCCGAAGGTACCAAAGCACGGGCCCACATTGCTCATCATCGAGACAGACGCGCTGACCGACGTAAGCATGTCCAGGCCGAAGGCTGCATACACGATGGACATCACCAGCGTAATGAGCAAATATAAGAGTACATACAGCGATACGCTCGTAATCATGTCCCGGTCGATGGACTGCCCGTCCGACTTGACTTGTACCACCGCATTGGGCCAGGCAATCTTGATAAGCTGCGCCCGTGCGGCCTTGACCGTCAGATACACGCGGTCGGACCGGAGGCCGGACGTGGTGGATCCGGAACAACCGCACTGGATGGCCGCGTAGATCAGGATCAGGATCGAGAAGACGGGCCAGACATTCGTGTCGGTCGATCCAAAGCCAGTCGTCGAAATGGTGGAGACAACAGTGAAGAAACTATGCCTGAGCGCCTCCCATACATTGGGAATCGTACCGCTGGTCACCAGGTTCAACGCCACCAGCAGGCCGGAAATCAGGATCGTCATCAGGTAGAATTTCGTGATCGGATTCTTGAGCACTTTGAAGGTACGCGTGGCGAACGAAGCGTAGATCAGGCCGAAATGGAGACTGGCCACGATCATGAAGAAGATCAGGAGTATCTCGATCAACGGGGAATCATAGGCACCGATCGAAGCGTTCTTGATGCTGAAACCGCCGGTAGCCGTGACGCTGAGCGCGTGGTTGGCCGCATCGAACAGCGGCATCCCGGCCAGCAGGAGCGACACGAACGAACAAATCGTGATTCCCGCATACACGGTAACAACCACATGGATGAACTTGTTCGATTTGTACTGGTAGTTGTTCTTGGAAATGTCCTCGACATCCATCTTGCTCATCTTGAAGCGTACCGTGCCGAAGGACGGCAGGATCATCATGATGAAGACCACGACGCCCAGGCCCCCGATGTAATGCGTGGAAGAGCGCCAGAACAGCAGGCCTTTGGGCAGCGCCTCGATATCGTTCAGGATCGTCGCGCCGGTCGTGGTGATACCCGAGGCACTCTCGAACCAGGCATTGACCAGTGTGAATTCTCCGCCCCAGAGCACGTAGGGCAGCATGGCGAAAATACAGCAGAGGAACCACGCAATCAACAGGATGGCCAGACCTTCCCGGGTATTGATGTCCTTGTGGCGCCGGACAAAGATGAGCGGGAAAAGACCGACCATCATCGTCAGGATGGCACTCAGCAGCAGCGGGGAGAAAGAGGAATCGAAGCCGTCGAGCGCCGCGACCAGCGCAGACAGGAACATGAACACCGCACAACAGATCAGTGCGATGCCGACATTCCGCGATATGACGCCCAGATTCATCGTTCGAGCTCCCGTTTGAAGACCTGGTTCTGTTCGACGACGTCCCCTACGGCCTCGTTCAGTTCCTCCAGTTCGTCGTCGTTGTCAAGTTTTACATCGTAGCTGCGTCCATGATAGCGGTAGCCCTTGATACCGCCTGTCACCTTAAGCAGCGGATTGATGAGGTAATAGTTCAGGAAATAATTGAACAGCAGCACCATGATCAGGCCGACAAGCACCGATACCACGCCCGGCATCAGGCTGCGGTACGTGCCTTCCCGGATATCCTGCGAACTCTCGATCAACGCATCCTGGCAGGTCGAAGTAAGCTGCATCATATAACCGCGGAACTTCAGATAGACCGGCTGCAAGCGGTTGAAGAACCAGTGCTGCCGCTCGGCATAGCCGAATTCCCACATCTTGTCGGCCTCGGCAACTACCTGCATATACGCCGCATAGGCATAGAGCACCGAATCGGCGTAGGCCTGTTCTTCCGTCGTCACGAAACTTTTGCTCAGATTCTCAAACGAATTGACAAGTTCCTCTTCCCGCTCGATCGGCACATCGTCCGGCCGGTCCGCCCCCTCGAGCACCAGTCCGTTCATCAGGCTGATATTGTATTGTTCCGACACGGAGAGCAGTTCGCGTGCCGCGTTGATGCTGCGGATGTTGTCGGCAATCACGCCTGACACATAGCGGTTCATCTTGCTGAACTCGAAAATGGAGATGACGCTGGAGAAGAAGAGTATGATCGCCAGCACGATGCATCCGAGGAGCACCTTCCGCTTGATTCCCAGTTTCTTGAATTTCAACATAACTCGATATCGGTTTCAAACACCCGGGTCGCGGGGCCGGTCAGCCACACATCGTGGAAAGAACCGTCCTTTTCCGCGATGAAATCGACCGCCAGGTTTCCGCCCGGGGCACGAAGGGCAAATTTAATACGTTCCCGGCCATTTTCAATGCTTCGGGTGAAACATTTTTCACCATGGAGGTAAGAAGCCAGCGCCGCGGCGGTCGCGCCTGTACCGCAAGCCCAGGTCTCCGCCTCCACGCCACGCTCATAGGTACGGATGGCCAGATGGTCGGCGAAGGGTTCCACAAAATTCACGTTTGCGCCGCGGGGAAAACGGGCGTCCCAGCGCAGGCGCTTTCCCTCAACATCCACGGGGAAAGAAGCCAAATCCTTCACCCACTGCACAAAATGGGTAGAGCCCGTCTCCAGGTGCCAGCCATCCGGATAACGGACGGGCGGCTCCACGTCGCGCATTTTCAGCCGGACGATGCTGCAGTCGCCGTGCTGTTCCAGCAGCGCGGCCCGGTGCGGGCCGTCGCAGGCCAGGAAATCAAAATGGGTGATGCCCATCCGCGCGGCAAAAGCCACCAGGCAGCGGCCGCCGTTGCCGCACATCGTCCCTTCCGGGCCGTCGGCATTGTAATAGTGCATCTCAAAATCGGCGCTATCGCTCGCACAGAGCGTCATCAGGCCGTCGGCACCGATGCCGAAACGCCTGTCACATAGCCAGTGCACCTGCTCCGGCGTCAGGGTAAACTTCCCCTGTCGATTGTCGAGGATGACGAAATCGTTGCCGGCACCCTGGTACTTATACACGTGTAATTTCATGGTACATATCTTGGGCTATGCGCCCGGAAGCCCCTTCGCTTCCAAGCACTTTGCGTAATTCTTCATAATCGGTCCGCATCCGGGCCGCTGTCTGCCCGTCCAGCAGGATGCGCTCCAGTTCCCGGAAAATCGCGGCTGGGGTTGCGAACTCCTGCAGCAGTTCCGGAAAGATACGCCGGTCAAGCGTCAGGTTGGCCAGGCTGACATGGGGCACGCGCACCGTCAGGCGGGCAATGAACCAGGAAAACGGATCAGACCCATAACACACCACCTGCGGCGTGCCGAGCAAGGCCGCTTCCAGCGAGGCCGTACCGGAACTGATGACCGCAGCCTCGGATGCAGCCAGGATATCATAGGTCCGGCCAAAAACAACCTCGATCTTCGAATCGGGCGGAAGGTATTGCTGGTAATCCGCCTTATCCAGGGAAGGTGCGCCGGCCAGCGTAAGCCGGTACGATGCGAAACGGGTATCGGCAGACAGCAAGCGTTCCAGTTCCACAAGGCGGGGCATCAGGAATTTCAGTTCCATTTTCCGGCTCCCCGGGAGCAACGCGATCCGCGGTCCGTCCATCGGCTGCAAAGGTACCTGCGCGATCCGGTCCAGAAGCGGATTCCCGAAATACCGGGGCTCGATCCCCCGTTCCCGGAACCATTCCAGTTCAAAGGGGAAGATACTGTAGAGCACATCCACGTCGCGGCGGAGCTTTTTCACCCGGCCTGCGAAATGCGCCCATACTTTCGGGGCGATGTACCAGAACACCTTGAAGCCCTGCTGATGCGCAAAATGCGCTACCTTCAGGTTGAAGCCCGGATAATCGACCAGCACCACCGCATCGGGATGCCAGTCGAGGATGTCTTTCTTGCAGAAAGCCAGTCCGCCCAGCACTTTGCGTGCCTTGCGGAGCACATCTGTGTAACCCATCATAGCCGTGTCGCGATAGGACCGCACCTGCGTGCCGCCCACCGCCGCCATTGCATCACCGCCCCAGAAGCGGATCTCGCAGGCCGGATCGCAGGCCTGCAGGCCCCGCATCAGGTTGGAGGCGTGCAGGTCGCCCGAGGCTTCGCCGGCTATGAGGTAGTATTTCATTTATCGGTCGAGTTTCCAGTTGTCGCGAAGCCGCTCCAGTTCCTCATAGTCCGTCGTATCGACCCGGTGCGGAACGATCGACACATAGCCGCTGTCCACCAGATGATGGTCTGCATCGGGCGAGCCGACCGGCTCTTCATCTTCGAAATCGCCCACCATCCAGAAATAATGCTTGCCGCGAAGCGTGACACGATGGTCGAATTCCCGCACCCAGCGGCCGAGGCCCTGCCGGGCCATCCGGATGCCGCGGATCTGGTCTATCGGGATAGCCGGGACGTTCACGTTCAGGTAAATGCCCCGCTTGAGCCCGTCTGCGAGCACCCAGTCAATGACCTTGCGTCCATAGAAAAGCGTCCCTTCGAAATCCGGATCTTCCGCGTGGGTATTGATCGACAGGCCGACCGAGGGAATGTCGTAGAGCGTGCCCTCCGCCGTCGCACCCAGCGTCCCGCTGTAAATGGAAGCGGCAGAGGCATTGGACCCGTGGTTGATGCCCGAAACCAGCAAATCGGGCAGACGGCCCTCATGCAGATAGATGTTGATACCCAGTTTGGCGCAGTCAGCCGGGGTCCCTGTCAAAGTATAGACGCGCAAAGAGCCCATTTCCCCGTCTGCCTCTTCTTTTTCCACAAGGTCGATCATCAGCGGCTTGTCGAGGGTCAGCGAAACCGACTTGCCGGACTGCGGTTCACGCGGTGCCACGACAGTGACATTCCCGAGGCCGCGCAGCATCTCCGCAAGGGCGTGGATCCCGCGGGCCATGTAGCCGTCATCATTGGTTACCAGTATTTCCCGTGTTTTGTCCATTTTTTTTGGTTCGAATTACAAAGATACGAATATTACAAAAAAATATTGCTACATTTGCACGCTTGAAATCGAATCTACGTATTATAAACCAATAGGAAAACAATGGAAAAAATCAAAGTAGGCATCAACGGCTTCGGACGTATCGGCCGTTTGGTCTTCAGGGCCGCCCAGAAAAGAGACGACATCGTAGTCGTCGGTATCAACGACCTCATCGACGTGGAGTACATGGCTTATATGCTCAAGTATGACACGGTCCACGGCAAGTTCGACGGTACGGTTGAAGTGAAAGACGGAAACCTGGTCGTCAACGGCAACTGCATCCGCGTCACCGCCGAGAAGGATCCCGCCAACCTCCGTTGGGACGAAGTCGGCGCTGAGTACATCGTCGAATCCACCGGTCTGTTCCTGACCAAGGAGAAGGCCGAGGCCCATCTGAAAGCCGGTGCCAAGCGCGTCATCATGAGCGCTCCCTCGAAAGACGACACTCCGATGTTCGTCTATGGCGTGAACCACACCACCTATAAGGGTCAGGCCATCATCTCCAACGCTTCCTGCACCACCAACTGCCTGGCTCCGCTCACCAAGGTCCTCAACGACAAGTTCGGCGTCGTCAACGGCCTGATGACCACTGTCCACGCTACCACCGCTACCCAGAAGACCGTCGACGGTCCGTCCGCGAAGGACTGGCGTGGCGGCCGCGCCGCTGCCGGCAACATCATCCCGTCCACCACGGGTGCCGCCAAGGCTGTCGGCAAGGTGATCCCCGAACTCAACGGCAAACTCACCGGTATCTCGATGCGCGTCCCTACCCTCGACGTTTCCGTAGTCGACCTGACCGTCAACCTTGCGAAGCCCGCCACGAAAGCGGACATCTGCCAGGCCATGAAGGAAGCTTCCGAAGGCGAACTGAAGGGCATCCTGGGTTACACCGAAGATGCTGTCGTCTCCAGCGACTTCATCGGCGACGCCCGCACCTCGATCTTCGATGCGAACGCCGGCGTGTACCTCACCGACAACTTCGTGAAGGTGATTTCCTGGTACGACAACGAATGGGGCTATTCCAACAAGCTCCTCGAAATGCTCGTTTACACGGCGAACAAATAAGTTTCAGACCGTTTTTGAAAAAAGCGCAGGTCCGTTGGGATTTGCGCTTTTTTTCGTATATTTGTGAGAATCTGTAGCAATCCTATGACTATGAAACGTTTCCTTCTTCCCCTGCTGACTCTCGCGCTGATCGTTGCCTGCAGCCCGAAGACGGCGCCTGCCGGCGGTAACGGCAAGGCCGCCCAAGATATCATCATCCTCTATGAGAACGATGTCCATTGTTCCGTGGACGGCTATGCCGAAATGGGAGCGCTCAAAGCTGAGATGAAACAGCGGACCCCGTACGTCGCGCTTGTTTCCGCCGGTGACTTCGTGCAGGGAGGCTCGCTCGGGGCCATCTCGAAAGGCGGCTACATCATCGATATCATGAATACGGTGGGCTACGATTTCGTGACCCTCGGCAACCACGAATTCGACTATGCGATCCCCCGGATGAAGGAACTGATGAACACGCTGAAGGCCACGGTCGTCTGCTGCAACCTCATCGACCTGAAGACCGACCAGCGCTTGTTCAAGCCCTACGGCATTCTCGACTTCGGCGGCACAAAGGTGGCTTTTGTCGGCGCGGCCACGCCCTATAGTTTCAATTCATCCACACCTGCCTATTTCCAGGATGAAAAAGGCAACTATGTCTATTCGCTCTGCGCCGATACCTATTACGATACGTTCCAGAACTTCGTGAACGATGCCCGGCTCCAGGGCGCTGACTATGTCATCGCCCTTACGCATCTGGGCGAAGACGTGGAATACGACCCTATCAACTCCCAGACGCTGGCGGCCAACACCTATGGGATCGACGTCATCATCGACGGCCATTCCCATACCATCGCTCCCTGCCGCTCCCTGACCAATAAGATCGGGCAAACGGTCCTTTATACCCAGACCGGCGCCCACTTTGAGAACCTCGGCGTCCTGACCATTGCGCCCGACGGCAAGATCAAGACCGAACTGATTTCGACCAAGGGCTACGGCAAGAAGGACCCGGCTGTCGAAGCGACCATTGACCGTGTCAAAAATGAATACGCCCAGATGGGTGCCCGCAAGATCGCCCACTCGGAAGTGATGCTGCCGGCCAAGAATGAGCAAGGCGACTGGCTGGTCCGCAAATACGAGACCTCGCTCGGCGACCTTTGCGCCGACGCCTTCCGGGTCATGTTGGGAACCGATATCGCGATGGTCGGCGGCGGTTCGATCCGCAAGGACCTGCCCGCCGGCGACATCTGCTACGATGACATCTTCAACGTTTTTCCGTTCAACAACACCACCTGCATCGCTACGCTTACCGGCCAGCAGATCCTCGACGCCCTGGAGTTCGGCGTCGGCGCCTGGCCGACCGATTTCGGCGGCTTCCCGCATGTATCCGGCATGACCTACGAATTTGACGGATCCATCGAAAGCCCGGTGGTCTATGATGTCAACAAAGCGTTCGTGCGGATCGACGCCGGTGAACGCCGCATCTTCAACGTCCGCGTCCTAGACCCGCAAACAGGCAGCTACGACCCGATCGATCCGAAACGCGAATACACGGTCGGCGGCACGACCTATCTGCTGCGCGATGCCGGTGACGGCTACGAAATGCTCAAAGGCCTCGGCCGCGACACCGGCACCGCCGACGTCGAAATCCTTGAGAAATACATCACCGACGCCCTCCAGGGCGACATCCGCATCTCCCAATACGGCGCTTCCCAAGAACGCGTCAAGCACAAGTAGAGCCGCTGGCATATTCCCTTGCATTCCGGATGCTTCTTTGCGTTCCGGAGTTTTCCTTGCTGCCAGGATGCTTCCTTGCTGTCCGGAAACTTCTTTGCCTTTGCCCATTTAATACTCCAGAGGTGGATAGACGATTCCCCCATACCACGAATAGTATGTTGACAAAAGGCTGGGCGCATTGAGATCGTCGGAAGCAAGGACAGGGCGGCCATAAGAGTCATCCACATTATTCCGTTATTCCATCGCCCTCGCACACACCTCTTGCTTAGTTCCTTTTTTTCATTTTTCGCTGCAATGGACGCATTTGATTATCAGTCGATTATCGAGGCTGATCCTTCCTTAACGCGGGGGCATCAACTTCCGTAACGATCTGATTTACTGTTGCGTCCGTTGCAGCGGAAAATTTAGCTTCGTGCTGCGAATGATTCATGCCCCTCTCGGGATCACAACGAATAGCCGCATTTAGGGATCACGACTCAAAAACCCCTTTCGGCCGAACGGTTATCCTCGGCCGGGCCCGGGGGCCCATTCTCAGGCTCCTGCTGGCCCGGCCGGGAGATAACCGCCTCAGCCACAAGCCGCCCTGACCGCCAACAAGAATTTCGGCCGGCCCCAGATGAACATGCGGTTATCCTTGACAGCGTACGGCAGGGGCCCCTGGATTCAGGGGCCCCTGTCGGCTGGCAGGAGATAACCGTTTTCAGTACTGTCGGTTTCCATCCGCATGAGCATCTACCCGGTTTCGCCAAAGTGTGCGCACAGGACCGGTCATAGACTACGTATGGAACGGTTCGGCTGCGCGCACTGGCCTTCCTGAGGTGAATGCGCGCGGCAGTCATGCCATAGAAAGCAACTGGACGACTTTATGCGCGCTCACTTTGGCGAAAAGCAGATCTGATCCTCAGCGTCTCGCCGGGAATCGCAGATTGAAGCGCCGAGGAGTTTACTCGGACTCGGGAAAAGCGTCGCTAACGATGTATTTATTCACCGGAAACAGAGGGCGGTTATCTCCTGCCAGCCTGCCGGGACTCCGGGCTGGGCCCGGGTCCCCAATTGGCACGGCTGTCAAGGATAACCGCGATGACCGTCAGTTGAGGCCGAAAAGAGTAATCGAAGGGGTAAGCCGGGTGGGGCTGAAGCGGGTTTTCTCCCGTTCCGGCCCGCAGGAGCCGAAGAAGGGGCTCCCGGGCCAGACCGGGGAAAACCCAACGGCCGCTCGTGCAACTATGAGTCGAGTAAGCTGGTAGCCCACCCGTTATTTTTCGCTGATCCGGTTTCTCTGCGCTTGGGGATGATGTATTTGATCGCAGCGGAGTGAGCGACAGGTCAGCTATCGCCAATGATATGCGAAGAAAACGTAAACGATGGACGAGATGCCCGGTCGGAGCCGGGCATGACGAAAGAAAGTCGCTCTGTGCATGACGGAGAAAGGACAAGCCCGGCATGAAGAAACCAAGAGCGCAACACACTAGGAGTTGGCCATAGAATGCGTATCTACGATCTAAGACGCATTCTGGGTCCAAACAAATGGCGATATGACTTGATTCGTGGACACAGAATGCGTGTAGATAGCTATTAACGCATTCTATGGTCGACATCGAAAACTAAACTGTCAGAGTATGTGTGCCATCAAGATTGCCGCGACAGGATTCTGGAGTACGCTGGAGTCCTGTCGCGGCGGGAAAGAGGGGCCATCTGGTGATAAAGCTTCCGCGACAGGACTCGGAAGACCTTGGCAATCCTGTCGCGGCAGAAAAACGGCCAGTTTCGCCCAATAAACAGCCGCGACAGGACCAGACGACGACCCAGAATCCTGTCGCGGCAAAAGTTAATACTAGCCTGCCCCTCACAGCCTACGTTATCGCCCGATTGTGCTTTAAGCGCAGCGGAGAAGGGTATATGCTTGGAAAACCTTAGCCACCCTCGAATGATGATGCTGTGGGCGCTGCCCCACCCGAGCCGTAGGCGAGAGCACGACTTACGGGAGTAAACCCTGCCGCTACGGTCTGCTATCCCACAAAGCCTTGCAACGACCTTCGCTATCGCCCGATGGCGCTAAGCGCAGCGGAGCGTCGAAGGCGATTATTTCAGGAGTTCGGGACGGAGGAGACGGGTACGGGCGAGGGCTTGTTCGTCTTGCCAGGCGGCGATTTTTTTCGGATCACCGGAGAGAAGGATTTCGGGAACCTTCCAGCCATTGAATTCGGCAGGTCGTGTATAGACAGGCGGAGCGAGCAGCCCGTCCTGGAAGGAGTCGGACAAAGCGGATGTCTCGTCGCCAAGAGCGCCGGGCAACAGCCGTACGATGGCGTCGGTCATGATAGCCGCCGGGAGTTCGCCGCCGCTGAGGACATAGTCCCCTACCGTGATTTCCCGCGTAATCAGATGCTCGCGGATGCGATGGTCCACGCCTTTGTAATGGCCGCAGAGAATCATCAGGTTTTCCTTGCAGGAAAGTTCGTTGGCCACTTGCTGCGTAAACGGCTCGCCGTCCGGGGAGGTAAAGATGATCTCATCGTAGGTCCGTTCCGCCTTGAGTTTCGCCATCAGGTTGAAGACCGGCTCGATCATCATCACCATGCCGGCATCGCCGCCAAAGCTGTAATCGTCCACCTGGCGCCAGCGCCCCTTTCCGTATTCACGGATGTTGTGGACATGGATTTCCACGAGCCCTTTGTCGCAGGCCCGCTTGACGATGGAGTAGCCGAGCGGACTCTCGAGCAGCTCCGGAACGACGGTCAGGATATCGATTCTCATAAGCGGTGCAAAAATAGCGATTATTTCCAAAAAAAGACTATATTTGCGAGTTACAACAAAAACTGTAAAACAATGAGTGAAGATCTTAACCCGGTTGTTCCCGCTGAGGAGCAGCCTGTAGAAATCAAGGAAGAAGCAGTCGTCGAAACGGCCGCCGAATCCGTCCCGGAGACCGAACCGGAGAACACCAAAACGGATTTTTCGAACAAAGGTCTCAAAGAGATTGTCGACATTTTCAAGGAACTCCTTGACGGCGAAAACATGCAGCAGCTCTACAAGCACGCCGAAGCCCTCAAGGCGGCGTTCTACAAGAACCTGCGCAAGGAGAAAATCGCCTCGGGCATCGAACAGCCGGTCGAAACAGAAGTGACGGCGGAGGAAGCCCCGGAAGGCGAACAGCCGGCCGAAGAGACAGTTTCCTACAACCCCTTTGCCGAAATCGAACGCGGGTTCAAGGATCTTTACAGCCAATACCGTACACGGCGCGCCGCTTTCAACCAGGAGATCGAGAAGCAGAAAGAGGAGAACCTACAGACCAAGCTCGGCCTCATCGACGAGCTCAAGGCCCTGGTCGAAGCCAGCGAAGACCTCAAGGAGACCTTCCCCAAATTCCGCGACATCCAGGGCCGTTGGCGTGCCACGGGCCCCGTGCCGCAGAACAAGGTGAAGGACCTCTACGACACCTACCAGCACTACGTCGAGAAATTCTACGACTACGTGAAGATCAACAAGGAGTTCCGCGACCTCGACTTCAAGAAGAACCTCGAGGCGAAAGAGAAACTCTGCGCACGCGCCGAAGCCCTCGCGGAAGAAGAAGATGTGGTGGGTGCCTTCCGGACCCTCCAGAAACTGCATGAGCAGTGGAAGGAACTCGGCCCGGTCAGCAAGGAATTCCGCGATTCCATCTGGGACCGCTTCCGTGCCGCGACTGCCGTCATCAACAAGAAACACCAGGCCTTCTTCGAAAGCCAGAAAGGCAACCAGAAAGAGAATTTCGAAGCCAAGTCGGCTCTTTGCGAAAAGGTGGAGGAGATTGCCAAGACCGAAATCACCGATTCCACCCTCTGGAACAAGCTGACCAAGGAAATCGAAGCCATCCAGAAAGAATGGAAGAAGATCGGTTTCGCCTCCAAGAAGGAGAACCAGAAAGTCTATGACCGCTTCCGCGCCGCCTGCGATGCCTTCTTCGCCCGCAAGCGCGACTATTATGCCGATTTCAAGAATCAGATGCAGGACAACCTGTCCCGCAAGATCGAACTCTGCGAGAAAGCCGAAGCCTTGAAAGACAGCACCGACTGGAAGAAGACCTCCGAAGCCTTCATCGAACTCCAGAAAGAGTGGAAAGAGATCGGCCCCGTCTCCCGCAAGAAATCGGAACAGGTCTGGAAACGCTTCCGCGCCGCCTGCGACGCTTTCTTCGACAGCCGCGACAAGAACGCCGGCGGACAGAATGCCGAGCAAGCCGCCAACCTGGAGAAGAAACGCCAGCTGATCGACGAGATCCGCGCATTTGCCGTAGAAGGCAAAGAAGAGGCCCGCGAGGCACTCCGCGACTTCCAGGAGCGCTGGAACGCCATCGGATTCGTTCCCTTCAAGGAAAAGGCCCGCATCCAGGACGCCTTCCGCAAAGCCATCAGCGAGAAATTCGGTGAATTCCGCGACGGCGCCAGCCGTTATGCAGGAAAGGCCGAGCGCGCTGTCCGCAGCGAGCGCGACCGCCTCGTGCAGAAGTTCATGAAGAAGGAACAGGAGATCGCTACCTGGGAGAACAACATGGGCTTCTTCTCGCAGTCGAAGAATGCCGAAGCGCTCCTCGAAGAACTGAACAAGAAGATCGACATCGCCCGTGAGGAACTTGCCCGTCTCGAAGAAGAAATCAAGGAATTCGACCGCCAGCACGAGCAGGAGTAAACCGAGCAGGAGACAAGGATGAACGAAAAGAGAAGCAGCATCGTCGGGTTCGCCCTGATCGGTATCATTCTGCTGGTGTTCAGCTGGTACAACACCAAGCAAGCAGCCAAGAGACAACAGGAAGCCATGGTCCGCGATTCGCTGGCCACGGCGGCTGCCATTGCGCGCGGGGAAGCGCAGGAACCGGAAACGGTTGCCGCCGATACGCTCGTCGCGCAGGATGATACGCTTGAGATGGAGGCGTACCGTCACCAGTATCTCCAGGAAGCCAGCCGTGGCGAGACCGCCTACTATACGCTGGAAAACGACAGGCTCCGGGTCCGCATCAGTTCGCTGGGCGCCCAGCCCTATGAGGTACTCATCAAAGATTACTACACCCACGACAGCACCGACCTGTTCCTGATCCGGCCCGACAAGAGCTTGTTCGACCTGGAGATGAATACGGACCAGTGGCTCAACACCAGCGACCTGCATTTCCGCCCGGTCGAATCTTCCGACAGCACCCTGACCCTGCGCCTCCAGTTTGAGGAAGGATCTTGGGTGGATGCCGTCTATTCCCTGGCATACGACAGCTATATGCTGGGCTATCAGCTCCATTTCGTGGGCATGGACCAGGTGCTCGACCGCCGCACCGGACAGTTGAACCTCAAGTGGGTCCTGGATGTCCCCCGGCTCGAAAAAGGTTACCAGAACGAGCGCAACTACTCCGGGGTCGCCTACAAGTACATGGCCAACAACGAGGTCAAGACCCTGGGCAAACGCCGGGACACGGCGGAAGAGAGTTTCAACTCCACCCTTCGCTGGGTTGGGTTCCAGCAGCAGTTCTTCTCGGCCATCCTCGTGGCGGAGAACGGTTTCCCGGCCGGAAAACTGGTCAACAAGTTCTATCCGGAAGACCAGACGGACGGCAGCCTGATGCAGTCGGGCGCCAACCTGTCCGTTGCCCTCGACACCCGCAGCGCCGATTTCGCCATTCCGTTCCAGTTCTATTTCGGACCGAACCACTTCTATACGCTGAAAGGCTATGACGAAGGCTTCGAGAAGATCATCCCGTTGGGCGGCCGCGTGATCGGCACCATCAGCCGTTTCATCATCATCCCGACCTTCAACTGGCTGAGCCGCTTTATCCGGAGCTACGGCCTGATCATCCTGATCCTGACCATTATGATCAAGCTGGTCATCTCGCCGCTCACCTGGAAATCCTATTCCTCCTCCGCCAAGATGCGCGTGCTCAAGCCGGAGATCGACAAGATCAACGAGAAGTATCCCCGGCAGGAAGATGCCATGAAGAAACAGCAGGCCACGATGGACCTCTACCGAAGGGCCGGCGTGAGCATGTGGGGCGGCTGCCTGCCAATCCTGCTCCAGTTCCCGATCCTGTGGGCCATGTTCCGTTTCTTCCCGGCTTCCATCGAGTTGCGTCAGCAGGGTTTCCTCTGGTGCCACGACTTGAGCGCCTACGATTCGATCCTGGACTTCGGCTTCAAGATTCCGCTCTATGGAGACCATATGTCGCTCTTCGCCCTGCTGATGGGTATTTCGATGTGGGGCTATTCGAAGATGACGATGGCCCAGCAGCCGAGCACCCAGACCATGCCGGGCATGGAATTCATGCAAGTGTGGCTGATGCCGATCATGATGGTCTTCATCTGCAACAACCTGTCGGCCGGTCTGAGCTACTACTACCTGCTCTCCAACATCATCACCATCGGCCAGAACTGGGCCATCCGCAAGTGGTTCGTGGACGAGGACAAGATCTATGCGAACCTGAAGAAGAAAGCCAACTCCAAGGAACCGCCGAAAAAATCGAAGTTCCAGCAGCGGCTCGATGCAGCCTACAAGGCCCAGCAGGAACAGATGAAGCAACAGTACAAGAAAAAATAGGAAATGTCTGTCACCTCTGCAATCCTACAATTGAGACACGAGCTGCCATCAACCGTCCAGTTGGTGGCAGTTTCCAAATTCAAACCCATTTCAGACATACTGGAAGCCTATGCGGCGGGGCAGCGCGCCTTTGGGGAAAACAGGCCCCAGGAACTGGCCGCCAAGGCGCAGCAGCTGCCTGCCGACATCCAATGGCATTTCATCGGCCACCTGCAGACCAATAAGGTCAAGCAGGTTGTCCCCTACGCGACCCTGATCCACTCCGTGGATTCCGAGCGTCTGCTGGCTGAAATCGACAAAACCGCCCGCGCCATGGGTAAAACCGTCGATATCCTGCTGGAGATCCATATTGCAGAAGAACTTACCAAACAGGGTCTTTCGGCAGAAGAAGCCCGGGCATTGGCCGGACGGATGGCCGAATTTCCGAACGTCCGGCTCCGCGGCGTGATGGGCATGGCCACCTTTACGGACGACATGGCCCAGGTACGCCGGGAATTCCGCGCATTGAAAGCCCTTTCGAACGAATTGTCCGTCATCCCGGGTTGCGACCAGGTGTCGATGGGCATGTCGGAAGACTGGCCGGTCGCCGTCGAAGAAGGCACGACTCTTGTTAGAATCGGTACGTCCATTTTTGGAAAAAGAAATTGAACCCCATGAAAAGATTTACGCTCATTCTCCTGACGGTCCTGATGGCCGCCGCTTGCCGCAAGGTTTCTCCCGACCAGCGGATTGCCCAGATCAGCAAGTATTTTGACAAGACAGATAACACCTATGTCGAAGACCTGCAGCGCTTCGACAACGAAAAACGGCTGGATTATCTCACGCTGACGATTGCCAAAGAACTCAATGCCGCCGATATCTTTACCATCGAACATGCGGACGCCCAGTCGCTGGTTGCCCAGTTCCCGGGTCGTGAAAAGAAACAGATGCGTTATTCCATTCTCTCCGCTTCGCTCGACGATCCCGAAGCCTGCGCAGTGGCACTCAGCACGCTCAAGGCGCTCAAAGACCTGAAGCTCAAGCCGAATGGAACCATCCACGCGCTTTTCTACAGCAACGCGGTGGATACGGCCGGTGTTTCCGGACTGGACGCCGTCTTCCAGGATATCCGCGATTCGGAGGAGCAGATCACTTTCGAATTGGAGCTCACTACGCGCGACAGCCTGGCCCGTCACACGTTTGTCATCGAGGACAAGGAATTCTTTGCCGACCAGCTTATTGAAGTCGTTCCGCCGTATATGGCAAAACTTGGGACCTTCCAGTTCAGGAAAGGTCGTTATCCCAACCGCGAATGGCCCATCAAGGCACCGGTCTACCGGTACAGCACCGATCCGACCGACCTCCGGAAGGGAGCAGCCGCCATTACGCTCTTCTCGCTGTTGCTCAACTAGATTAGAAAGGATAGCCGATACCGAAGTGGAGGGCGCTCTTTCCAGTGAACCAGTCGTTCATGCCCATCCACTCCTGCTCACTCGGATCGTAGAGTTGCAGGCCCAGATCGAAACGCACCAGGATCAAGTCGAAATCGAGCCGCAGGCCTAGGCCGAAGTCCAGGGCCGTACTCTTGGCCAGGTTGCGGAATGAGAAAAGACCGCGCGGATCGCGCGATTCGCCGTCCACGTCAGCTCCGCCGATATTCCACACATTGCCGGCATCCATAAACACGGCGCCTTGCAGTTTTGAGAACATCGGAAAGCGGAACTCCACGTTCGCTTCCAGATGCATGTCCCCGGACTGGTTGATAATGGTAAAACTCGTGTCACGCGGCGCCATGCCCGGTCCCACGGCACGTGCCCGCCAGCCTCGCATGCTGCCCGCACCGCCCGCATAGAACAATTTTTCGAAAGGCAGGGAAATGGAATTGCCGTAGGCATATCCGATTCCGGCCAGTCCCCGCACGGCCAGCGCATATTGTTTTTCCAGCCCAAGCCGCACGGTTTCCACACTCTGGATCTCGCCGCGGACATACTGGGCATATGGGAGGCCAAAGATAGGCCGGTCTTTCTGATTGCGGCTGTCAGCGTTGAAAGCGCCGGCAATCAGGGATGGCAAGTTGCCCGAAACATCCATCTGGACGCGGGTATAAAAATAAGTTACCTTCGGATTGACGGTAGAGTTGGTCGTATAATAGAACATGGCACCGCCACCCAGATCAAGGTGCGTCCGGAAGGAATTCTTCAAGTAAGGGTCGGTCATTCCCCGATAGAAATCTTCGTCGATGCGGGAAGCCTGCACGGCGCTCAACTGGAGCGGATAGACCTGATAATAGAAACGCTTGTCGATATTCCAGCTGAAACCGTAGGAGCCGGTCACGATATTGCGGGTATATTCGGGGCGGTTCTGGTAGCTGTAGGAGAAATTGATGTCCATCTGCGGCAGGTTGATGCGGGGCATCTGCCAGACAAAGGACGGGTACCAGGGAATGCGGAGGCCGGTCGAAACGGAAAACTCATTGGACCGGACCGGGGATTTGAGCATGAATTGGAAATTGCCGCGGAAGCCCAGGGACAGGACTTCCCCACCTCCGAAAAGATTCTTATGGCTGTAGGAAACGGACGGGGTCACCCCGAACAGGCCTGTGGAGTTGAAGGAACCTTCCAAATTGAGTTTGACTGCCTGGAGACGGGCCTGTTGCAGTATGATCCGGCAATCGACCGCGTCGGAATCGACCTCGGACTGGCGGAGCATCATGTTGACGCTGCTGAACATCGGGATGCTGGCGAAGCGGTCATAGGTCCGGTTGATGCGTTCCTCGCTATACATCTCGCCAGGCTGCAGCTGGTTCAGGTTGTGCAGGAAATTCTGCCGCACCCGCATACCGCGCTGGGGAATCAGGGCGATATTTCCGAGATGGTAACGGATATGGGGCCGGGCATCTTCTTCGCTCTCGTTGCGGGTAAAGTTCTGGATCTCCACAATCAGGTCGGCCGTATCCCGGACCGTTGAAGTGTCGGCGAAGAAGAAAAAATAGTTCTTGGAGAATCCCCAATAGCCGTTGTTCCTGAAATACTGGGACAGGCGTTCACTCTCTTTTTCCAGGGTACTTTCAGCCAGTTTGTCGCCGGGATGGATGTTGAAATGGGTGGTATCTGCCATCCTGAGCGAATCAAGGACTGCATCCCGCACACGATACTCGATATCGGCGATTGGGAACCGTTTACCGAGTGCCACACGGTACTCGACTTTGGCTTTTTTCTTTTTGACGGTGACGACGGGCTCGATATGGGAATTGTACCAGCCGTCGTATTCCAGGTGGTCTTCCATGCTCGGAACGGAAGCGTTCATCAAGTCGGGATCGAAAACGACGGGCGGCTGTCCGATGCGCTGGCAAAAGCGGTCCCACCATCCGCCTTTCCCGTTCTGCCAGTTGTAAAAATAGAGCGACGGGCTATACAGGCCTAAAAAGGAACTGTTGGGTTTCTGCTTGATGTAGGGCTCGAGGGAGGACGCTTTATAGGGATCGTCTTTACGGGCTCCTTCGACGACCACGACTTTGTTATCGACCAGCTGGGCTTCGTCGGCGGCCAGGATACGGGTAACGGAGCAGCCATTCAACAGGAAACTGCCGAAGGCCAGCATTAGTCCGATCCATAGCGTTATTCGCCTCATATCTTGCAAATATACAAAATATTCAAATCGCATACGCCATGCAGCGCTTACCGGCGACGGAATTCACTGCAGGCGATGGCGGTTGCAACGGCGACGTTGAGGGACTCGCTGGTGTGGGCCCCCGCCGGGTAAGGCGGGATGTAGAGTTTTTGAGTGACGGTTGCCGCCACTTCCGGGGATACGCCGTTGGCTTCGGAGCCCATGACGAGGATGCCGCCTTTTGTCAGCGGAGTCTGATAGATCGTATCGCCCTCGAGAAAAGTCCCATACACGGCTGGCATCCTGAGCGAAGCGAAAGATCTGGTCAAGTCGCCGTAATACACCTGCACGCGGAAAATGGCGCCCATCGTAGCCTGGACGACTTTCGGATTGTAGAGTTCGACCGTGTCGGCGGATGCAAGCACATGCCGGATGCCGAACCAGTCGGCGATGCGCAGGATGGTCCCGAGGTTGCCGGGATCCCGGATTCCGTCAAGGGCCAATATGAGTTCATCGGGCCCGACGAACGACAAGGCTGGCTGGTTGGGTTGGCGGACGACGGCCAGGACCGGCGAAGGATGGGTCAACTGGCTGATGCGCGCCATCGTCTCTTCGCCGATCTCTTCCATCCGATAGTGACCGACGATGTCGAAACCCGACCGCAATGCCTCTTCAACCAGTTTTTCGCCTTCGACCACGAACAAGCCCCGCTCATCGCGGAACTTCTTCTGTCCCAGTGCCCGAATCTCCTTAATATCGTTCTTGGATATCATCTGAAAAACACTACGTTTACCAACTATGAGATGAATCGCATTGCTTGCAGGTATAGTCTCAAAAACCTTCCGCTTCGCTTCATCCCTCCCAGCTTCGCTGGGCCCCTCCCGTTCACATGGCCACGGGCGGCCATGGGTTTTTGATCCTATACCTGACGCGCTTTAATGCGATTCATCAAGGTTCATCGATTCTTGTACATATCATCATAGTACTTCTGGTAGTCGCCGCTGGTGACGTTGTCCATCCAGGCTTGGTTGTCGAGATACCAGCGGACGGTCTTTTCGATGCCTTCTTCAAACTGGAGCGACGGTTCCCAGCCCAGCTCACGCTGGAGTTTGGTCGAATCGATGGCGTAGCGCAGGTCATGGCCGGCACGGTCGGTCACATAAGTGATCAAGTCGAGGTCTGCCCCTTCGGGACGGCCCAGGAGACGGTCGACAGTGGCGATCAGGACCTTGATCAACTCGATGTTCTTCCACTCATTGAAGCCGCCGATATTGTAGGTTTCCGCAATCTTCCCTTCGTGGAAGATCAGGTCGATGGCACGGGCGTGGTCTTCCACATACAGCCAGTCGCGCACGTTCTCGCCCTTGCCATAGACGGGCAGAGGTTTGCGGTGACGGATGTTGTTGATGAACAACGGGATCAATTTCTCCGGGAACTGGTACGGGCCATAATTGTTCGAGCAGTTGGTCACGACGGTCGGCATTCCATACGTATCGTGGTAGGCTCGGACGAAATGGTCGGACGAGGCCTTCGCAGCGCTGTACGGACTGTGGGGCTGATACTTCAAATCTTCGGTAAAGAACGATGTACCGTAGGCCAGATGGTGTTTCCCGCTGCTGGCTTTGGTCGTAAACGGCGGCTCGACGCCTTCGGGATCGGTGATTTCCAAGGCGCCATACACTTCATCCGTCGATATGTGATAGAACCGACAGGCGACGCCCGTTGTGGGGGGGACTCCCTCTGAAACACATGCCACCCTCGGCACTGTAAGAGGGAGGGACCCATCGCTTGCGATGGGAGGGGTCGAGCGAAGCGAGACGGTTTCAGAGGGAGTCCCCCCCACAACGGGCATGACATAGCCCTGCGGCTGCCAACAGCGGCGGGCGGCCTCGAGGAGGGAGAGCGTCCCCATCACGTTCGTGCGGGCGAATGTGAACGGATCCTTGATGCTGCGGTCCACGTGACTTTCCGCAGCGAGATGGATGATGCCGTCGATCATCTCATCCTGCATCAGCTTCAGCACGGCGTCGAAATCACAGATGTCCAGCCGCACGAACCGGTAGTTCGGCTTGTCTTCGACATCCTTGAGATTGGCCAGATTGCCCGCATAGGTCAACTTGTCGAGATTGATGATCCTGTAATCGGGGTATTTGTTCACGAAATGACGGACTACGTGGCTTCCGATGAAGCCGGCGCCGCCGGTGATGAGAAGGGTGCGCTTCATAAGCGGTTGCGATTAATTACTGAAGAAGAAATAGAAGGCGGCCCATTGCATCGGGATGCCCTTGGCGTGGCCGATGGTCTTGTAGGAACTGTCCTGGACCGTGCCGTCACTTTTGACATGGCCGATGGTCCGGTAGGAACTGTCCTGGATCGTACCGTCGCTCTTGATGTGGCCGACCGTACGGTAAGATGAATCCTGCACCGTGCCATCGCTTTTCAAGTGTCCGATCGTGCGGTAAGAGGCATCCTGGATCGTACCGTCCGACTTGATATGGCCGACCGTACGATACGAAGCATCCTGGATGGTACCGTCCGACTTGATGTTGGCGACCGTCCGGTAACTGCTGTCCGTCACCCGCTGTGCCGTGGCCGTATAAGCCGTTCCGCACACCAGGAAAAGGGTTATCAGGAGATAAAAAACCTTATTCATCGAAAAAAACTCTTTCTTACAAATATACTGTTTTTTTGCCATCTTTGCATGACGTTAGCCTTTTCCCATGAAAAAAACCCTCCTCCTTCTCATCATCCTGCTTACGGGAAGCGTTGCACTACGAGGCCAGGATGTCCAACTCTATCTGACGGAACACGAACTGCCCAATCTGGTGAAATGCCTGCCGCCTCCACCCGACACCATCGGCGAGGCCTTCACGCACGACATCATGCGCTATATGTGGGGAAAGACCCAGCGGCTGGACAGCGCCCGGCTGGCCCAGGCCAAACTCGATGCGGTCTGGAACCTCGACACCACGCGGGCCATCTACAGCATTCCCTTCGGGCTCGAGATCGACCCGGTCCGGACGCCCGAAATCTATAAACTCTTCGTCAACGGCATCTCTAGCATCGAGCAGATCCGCTTCCGGCCCAAAGCCCATTATTTCCGGATGCGGCCCTATGCCCGTTTCCACGAGAGTTCCATTTTCCCGCAGGACGATGCATGGCTGGCCACGGAAGGCTCCTACCCTTCCGGCCATACCATTCGCGCATGGAGTGCGGCCCTGATCCTGACGGAAGTGAATCCTGCCGCGGCAGAAGCGCTCTTCCAACGGGCCGTTGAGAGCGGTGAGAGCCGCGTGATTGCCGGCTGTCACTGGCAGAGCGACGTGGATGCCAGTTCTGCCGCCGCCTGTATCGGCTACGCTGCCCTGCAATCCATTCCGGAATACCGTGCCCAGGCCGAACGGGCCCGTGCGGAATTCCGCCGGGTCAGCGGCATCCCGCCTTTGAAACCGGAATTTGTCTGCGACTTCGCCGACTGGACGCCGCTCGACGAAGAAGTCACCGGATCGACGCAAGGCTTTGCCATGCACGGCAACTATGCCTTTGTGCTGCACGACAAAGGTCGCCTCTGCATCTTCGACATGAAAAAGAAGAAGATGGTGGCCAACTACCTGCTGGAAGGCAATACTTCGCACTGCAACAATGCCTGTTTCGGCGTGGAGAAGGCCTCGCGCAAGTCGAAGTTCCCGCTGCTGTACATCGCCGCCTGCGGCGGGGAGAACTGCTGCTATGTGACCGATGTGACGCTGCAAGGCAGCCGCGTCGTCCAGAAAATCTTCTACACGGGAACGGACTATGCCGGTACGATTGACTGGTGCCTGGATGCAGAGAATGGTTTCATCTACACTTACGGCGGCCGCAACGGCGGTTACAAGCTGCTGAAGAAGTTCCGTCTGCCGCGCCTGGCCGATTCCGATGCGAACGGAGAAATCCATCTGACCGACGACGACGTATTGGACGTCACCCGCCTGGACAGCGGCATCAACATCTGGCAAGGCAGCATCGTCCGGGGCCACTACGCGTATCTTCCGGACGGCTATGCACCCCACGAACTGTTCGTCCACGTGGTGGACCTCGATGAAAAGCGGATTGTCTTGAGCAAGAATATCACCGACCTGGTGGATGAGCCGGAAGGCATCTGCCTGGCCGACGGCTACGCCTACGCCGTCTTCCACACCGCCCGCGAATCCCGCCACTCCAAACTCTGGCGCTTCAGCCTGCAGTAATCCGGCGTAGCCACGGCTCAACCTAGATGCGAGACGTCGATACGGGTATAGTCGTGGGCTCCGACGTGGAAATGGACGGTGCGCATGACTGGCGGTAGACCAAGGTAGTCGAAGGCTTCCCGCGGAATCATGACCTCGACATCGACCGGATGGTCGGCGAAATTGGCGACGATCGCCATGGCACTGCCATCGTAACCCCGCATCCAGGCGAACTGGCGGTTGGGATCGAAGTGCGCGGAGGCAGGATTGACGTACATCAGGTCAAAGGTCTTTCCTTTGGAGAAGATGGCATCAGCCGCTGCGATGCGCAGCAGGCGGCAGTATTCCTTGTAGAGAATGCTCTCCTCCATGGTCAGATGGCCCTGAAGGAAACGTACCACCGAAGGGACGGTGCAATAATCGAAGATGGACGTGCGGCCGTCGCGGCCGCTGAAGCCTTCTGCTTCCATGCCCCGTTCCCCGAATTCCTGCCCGAAATAGAGCATGAACGGGGCCGTGTTGAACAAGAGCGACACGGCGAGGGCTGCGAGGGAGGCCTTGCCGCTGCCCGCGAAGAAATCAGAGGCTACACGCTGTTCATCGTGGTTTTCAAGGAAATGAAGCATCCGCGGCTGCAAGTCGCCCTGAAACTGCCATTCCGGCGTGAGCGAAGATGCCGGGCGGCCGTCGCAGACAATGCCGCGAAGGGCATCGTAAAACCCGGATTTGTCGTAGAGCAGGTCGAAACCGGCGTCAGCATACTTCCGGTAGTTCTCTTTGCCATAGACTTCGGCAATGAACAACAGGCCCTGGTGGTCGGCCCGGAGCGCACGGAAGGCCCATTCGAAAAAGGCAGCCGGCACCATCTCCACCATATCGCAGCGGAACCCGTCAACGCCCTTCCCTACCCAGAATTTCAGGATTTGGAGCATTTTGCTCCAAGTGCCCCGGTTTTCGTAGTTGAGTTTGATGGTGTCATACCAATCGTTCTTCGAGGGCCAGGCGTGGAAAATGTCATTGCCGGTGGCATAGGCGGGATTCTCCTCATAGCGGCTGTGCAGTTCTTCCGGCAGATGGAGCGGTTCGCCGAGGGGATAGAAATTCTCCTCGGTAAAATAACTGCGGTATTCGCGGTACACGTGGTTCGGGACGAAATCGATGATGACTTTCATCCCTGCCTTGTGGGTCCGTTCTACCAGGGCCTCGAATTCAGCCATCCGGTTGTCGAGGTTCACGGCCAAAGCGGGATCGACGTCGAAATAGTTCCGGATGGCATAGGGCGACCCGGCCTCGCCTTTGACAAGCGAGGGATCGCAATCGGGAATGGTCCGGAAGTGGGTGCGGGTCGCGTGGGAAATCACGCCGGTGTACCACACGGCACCGATGGAAAGCTTCTTGAACTTGGCCAGCACCTCATCGGTCACGTCGTTGAATTTGCCCGAGCCATTCCTGGCATAAGAGCCTCCGGGTACACACGTTCGGTTCCCAAAGGCTCTCAATAACAATTGATAGATGATCATCTAACGTCTTTCCCCAGCGTCGGGGATAGTTGTTTTGAAGACCATAGCCACCCTCGGCTATTAGAGGGAGGGACCCAAGCTTGCTTGGGAGGGGTCGCGCAGCGCGCGACGGTCTTCAAAACAACTATCCCCGACGCAATCTTGATACAAAAATTATCGCTCCCAGTTCAGGATCTGGTAGAAGTCGTAGTCTTCCGGATTGGGAACATACTGCCGGGCGCCTTCGTAGTCACGCGGCGTAATGTAGTTGAGCAGGTGCTTGAAAACCACCTGGGCCTGGTCGCCGTCGATGTCGACGAGGCGCGGCGGGATCTTGCCCGTCTCGGGATCCTGGAGTTCTTCAAGATAAAGCGGACGGATGGTGCCGATCTGGTCGACGAACACCATACAGCCGGTCTCGCCCTTCTGGAAAAGTTCGTACACGCCGGCACCGAGCTGCGAGCAGTAGAAGAGGTCGTAGGCGATCGGCTGCTGGCAGCGGATGTCATAGCCGATCTCAACCGGACGGGTCTTGACCTTCATGCCGATCTCCTTGAGCTTGATCTCGAGCATATCATTGAACAACTGGGCTTTGGAAATCTTGCCCAATTCCGGATGACCGTGGTCGTCGAAGGTGAACTTGATGCCGGTTTCCTTCAGCTGCTCGTCGCTGAGCATGTGGAACACACCTTCGGAGACGATGATGCCGCCATAGGCGATGCCGCGCAGCTTGCGTTTGATGATGGCGCTGATGGACAGGCGGACGATCTTGTCGACCGTGATCTCGGTCTTGTTGAACATCTCGGGGATGATGATCATCGGATAGTGGCACGAGGCACCGATGCCCATGGCCAGGTGACCGGCACTGCGGCCCATGGCGGAGACGATGAACCAGTTGCCCGAAGTACGGGCGTCCTCATAAACCGTCGTGGCGATACGGGTACCTTCCGCCTTGGCGGAATTGTAGCCGAAGGTCGGCGCATTCATCGGCAACGGGAGGTCGTTGTCGATGGTCTTGGGCACGTGGATGTTCTGGACGGGATAGTGTCTCTCGCGCATGAACTTGGAGATACGGTTGGCCGTCGAAGCGGTGTCGTCGCCGCCGATGGTCACCAGCAGCCGGATATTGTTTTCCTGGAAGAATTTCAGGTTGAAATAGCGGTCGAAGTCTTCCTGCGTCGGCTTGTAGCGGCTCATCTGCAGGTACGATCCGCCGCGGTTGAAGATGGAGTCAGCAAGGGCGAAATTGAATTCGATGAAATTCGGCGATGCAGAGAAAAGGCCGGAATAGCCCCCGTGCAGACCGAGGACACGGTACCCTTCGGCCATGAATGCCTTGGCGATCGTTCCCTCCACGGTATTGATACCGGGAGCGGGGCCACCGCCTGCCAAAATGATAATGGACTCTTTCATAATATCGGAAATAATATCTCTCGGTTTTGACCTCGCAAAGATATTACTTTTTGACAAATATTCGTTAATTTTGTAGTTTATTGCAGGGTTATGGCCAGAATAACGAAAGAAGCGGCAAAACAACGGATCGATTTCCTGAAGAAGGAACTCGAACGGCAGAACTACAACTACTACGTCCTCAACCAGCCCGTCATCACGGATTTTGAATTCGACCTGCTGATGAGTGAACTGCAGGGACTTGAGAAGATGTACCCCGAATTTGCCACGGAAGACAGTCCCACCCGCCACGTAGGCAGCGACCTGGCCGGCGCGGCAGGCAGCGAATTCGTCCAGGTGCCCCACCGCTATCCCATGCTTTCCCTGGGCAACACCTATGCGAAAGACGAGCTTCTCGATTTCGACAACCGGATCCGGAAAGCCGTCAGCACGCCTTACAGTTTTTCCTGTGAACTGAAGTTCGACGGTACGGCCATCTGCCTGACCTACCGCGGCGGACGCCTGCTGCGCGCCCTTACCCGCGGCGACGGGCAGAAAGGCGATGACGTGACCCGCAATGTCATCCACATCGCCTCCATTCCCCGGGAAATCCACGGAGAGAACATCCCCGATGAATTCGAAATCCGGGGAGAAATCTATATGCCCTATGCGGCCTTCGACCGCCTCAACGCCGAACGCACGGAAGCAGAACTCGAGCCCTTCGCCAATCCCCGCAACGCTGCCTCAGGCAGCCTGAAACTGCAGAATCCTGCCGAGATGCGCACCCGCGGCCTCGACTGCGTCCTCTACCACGTCCTCGGCGAAAACCTGCCCTTCAAGACCCACATCGAAGCCCTCGAAGCTGCCCGCAGCTGGGGGCTTCCGATTTCTGCCTACAGCCAGCGCGCCGACAGTATCGAAGAGGCCATCGCCTACATCGACGCCTGGGATACGCGGCGCAAGACCCTTCCCTTCGCCACCGACGGCATCGTCATCAAGGTCAACGAACTGGACCTGCAAAGGCAACTCGGCTTCACCGCCAAGTCACCCCGTTGGGCGACTGCCTGGAAGTTCAAACCTGAGCAGGCGCTCACGCCACTCCTCTCAGTCGACTATCAGGTCGGCCGCACGGGCGCAGTCACGCCCGTGGCCAATCTGGAACCCGTGCAACTTTCCGGCACTGTGGTCAAGCGGGCCTCGCTCCACAACAAGGACCAGATGGACCTGCTCGACATCCATATCGGCGATTATGTCTATGTCGAGAAAGGCGGCGAGATCATTCCGAAGATTACCGGCGTGGAATTGTCGAAACGGCCGGCCGACGCCCAACGGCCAGCTTTCCCTTCCTGCTGTCCGGACTGCGGTACACCGCTCGTGCGGGATGAAGACGAGGCCCGGCACTACTGCCCCAACCGGGAATCCTGCCCCGTCCAGATCAAGGGCCGTTTCATCCATTTCGCCGGACGCAAAGCCATGGACATCCTGGCCGGTGACGCAACGGTTGAACAACTGTATAACAAAGGCTACATCCACACGCTGCCCGACCTTTATACCCTGTCCCGTGCCCAACTGATCGACCTGGACGGCTGGCAGGAGAAATCGGCCGACAACTTCCTATCCAGCCTCGAAGCCAGCCGCAACGTCCCGTTTGAACGCGTGCTCTATGCGTTGGGCATCCGCCATGTCGGTGAACAGACCGCCAAGACCCTGGCACGCCACTTCGGCTCGATCGACGCGCTGGCTGCCGCCACCCGGGAAGACCTGGTGCAAATCGAGGACATCGGCGATACGGTAGCCGATTCCATCCTGGCTTATTTCGCTTCCGAAGCCGGGCAGGAGACCGTCCGTCGGCTGCGGGAAGCGGGGCTGCAGATGGCCGTCAACGCGGAGGCAAACCAGCCGCTGTCCGACACCCTGGCTGGAAAGACCCTTGTCATCTCCGGCAATTTCTCCATCTCCCGCGAAGCGATGAAGAGCCTTATCGAAGCGCATGGCGGCAAGAATGCCGGCTCACTGAGCGGCAAGACCGCCTGGCTCCTGGCGGGCGAAAAAGCCGGCCCGGAGAAACTCCGGAAAGCCGAGAAACTCGGTATTCCCGTGATCGATGAATCCCAGTTCTATACACTGATCGGAAAGGAATAAGCCATGCGACTGTTCTGGGCCAGAATCAAGGATTTCATCAAGATGCTCGTCAAGTTCCTGACGAAGGACATCTGGGCACTCGATTTCAGCGAATTGAGCAATGCCCGGAAACGCTTGTTCAAGAGCATCCAGGCCTTCATCCTGACCGCCCGCGGCTTCGCCAAGGAACGCGTCGGCCGTGAAGCTGTGGCCCTGAGCCAGTTCACCATCCTGGCCTTCATCCCGATGATTGCCGTCATCCTGTTCGTCTCGCACGGGTTCGGACTGGACCGCCTGCTTTCCGACTCGCTGATGGAGTCGTTCCCCACCAGTACCCAGCTCATCCAGGTGATCATGGACTACGCCATGAACCTCATCAAGGCCACGGAGAACGGCGTCTTCGGATGGATCTCATTCCTGAGCTTTGTCTGGACCGTACTCTGGCTGATGATCAATGTCGAGGTCTCTTTCAACCGGATCTGGCAGGTTCCGGTTCCCCGGAAACTCTGGCAGCGGATCGCCGTCTATTTCGCCATCATGCTGGTCACGCCGTTCGTGCTCCTGCTGCTCTTCTCGGGCTGGACCTGGTACGCCCGGTTCATCGGCCTGCTCGAAGGCAACCTGGGACCGTTCAATTTCATCACGACCAACTTGTTCTGGCTCGCTTTCTACGGGATCGTCGTCCTGGCGCTCTCGGTGATGTACAAATTCATTCCGCACACGAAAGTCCGCTACGGCTCGGCCCTCAAGGCCGCCCTGATCGTCGGCGTCGCCTTCGTGGCCATCCAATATCTCTATATGGGAACCCAGGTGATGGTGACGCGCCTCGGTGCCGTGTACGGCGCCCTGGCTTTCATCCCCCTCTTCATCGTCTGGCTCAACCTGTGCTGGCAGATCATCCTGTTCGGTGCAGAACTTTCGCGGGGATACCATACGGTGGACTGCCAGGAGGCGCAGGAACGCGGACTGGCCAGGACGCCCCAGCTAACGCAATAAACTATGTTTACAGAAGAGGATTATAAACTGATTGAACGGGAGTTCGCCGCGTTGCGGGAATCCAGCCGGAAACGCTGTGCAGACGAGCAGCAGTACCAGTTGGTGCTCAAAGCCTTCGAGTTCGCCAATGAAGCCCATAAGGGAGTCCGGCGCCGCTCGGGAGAGCCTTATATCCTGCATCCGATCGCCGTGGCCAAGATCGTCGTCGATGAGATCGGGCTCGGCTGCAAGTCGATCTGCGCCGCCCTGCTGCACGACGTGGTGGAGGACACCGATTTCACGGTCGAGGACATCCAGCGGCTCTTCGGCGACAAAATCGCCTCGCTGGTGGACGGCCTGACCAAGATCAAGACGGCCCTCGACAATGACAACAAGAACAAAGGGCAGGCAGCCCGCGTCAGTCTGCAGGCTGAGAATTTCCGCCGCATCCTGGTAACCCTCAACGACGACGTGCGCATCGTGCTCATCAAACTGGCAGACCGGCTCCACAACGTGCGGACCATCCAGTTCATGCCTGAATACAAGCGCGACAAGATCCTCAGCGAGACCATGTTCCTCTTCATCCCCCTCGCCCACCGGCTCGGCCTTTACAGCATCAAGTCGGAGATGGAGAACATCTGGCTCAAATACCGTGAACCGGCAGCTTATGCGTCCATCGAGCAACAGCTCAACCGGATCATGGAGGAACGGGGAATGCAGATCGACACCTTCATCGATCCCATCCGGCAGGAACTCGACAAAGCAGGCTACAAATACAAGATCCTGAAACGCCTCAAGACACCCTACTCCATCTGGAAGAAGATGAATTCGAAGAATATTCCCTTCGAACAGATCTACGACATCTACGCCGTGCGCATCATCTTCGAACCACGGACGGATTTCACGGAGCGGGAACAATGCTGGTATATTTTCTCCGTCATCACCGGCCTGTACCAATACAAGCCCGACCGGACCCGTGACTGGGTGGACAAGCCTAAGGCCAATGGCTATGAAGCCTTGCACCTGACCGTTATGAGCCATACCGGCAACTGGGTGGAAGTGCAGATCCGTTCCCACAGGATGAATGCCATCGCGGAACGCGGCATCGCCGCCCACTGGCTTTACAAGGACGCGGAAGGCGGAAGCGGCGACAATGAGATCGAACTCTGGCTCCAGCAGGTCCGGGAAATTCTCGAGAACCCCGACATCGATGCGATGCAGTTCCTCGACGAGTTCCACCAGGAACTGGTCACTTCTTCCATCTACGTGTTTACGCCGATGGGGGAATCGAAAAACCTGGCCAAGGGAGCCACCGCCCTCGATTTCGCCTACAGCATCCATACCCAGGTCGGCAACCATGCGATTGCCGCCAAGGTGAACCAGCGGCTCGTCCCCCTCTCCCAGGTCCTGACCAACGGCGACCAGGTGGAGATCATCACTTCGGAAAGCGGCAAGCCCAAGCGCGAGTGGCTGAATTTCCTCCAGACCAACCGGGCCAAGAACCTGGTGATGGACTTCCTCAAGTCCGACAAGAAGAACAGCATCAAGGAAGGCATGGCCATCCTCGACCGGGAACTCGACGCGCGGGGCATCTCCGAACGCAGCCGCGTCATCAAGAAACTCATCGACTACTACAAACTCGCCAGCGGCAAGGACGAGCTTTACAACAAGATCGGCATCGGCGTCATCGACTTGAGCGACCTTGACAAAGCCCTGAAGACCAATGCAGAGCGCCGCAGCGTCCAGATGTGGGGCGTCAAGCTGCTCAGCCCGTTGCGCAACAGTTCCATCAACAAGAAGAACGAATTCCTGCTGCAGGAAGACATCGACCAGGGAACCATCTCCTTCAATATCGCCGAGTGCTGCTCCCCGATTCCGGGTGACAGCGTGGTCGCCTTCATCGAGGACGACGGAACGGTCACCATCCACAAGAAAAGTTGTCCCGTGGCCGGCAACCTGGCCTCCAAGGAAGGGCATCGGATCGTCTCGGCCAAGTGGAGCAAGCATTTCATGATGTCGTATCTGGCAAGGATTTCGCTGGAGGGCATCGACCGGGTCGGCGTCCTCAGCGATTTGACCCGTGTGATCTCGCTGGTGCTCGGTGTCAACATGCGCAAGCTCCATATCGAGACGCACGATGAGATCTTCGAAGGGCAGATAGACCTCTACGTACACAGTACCGACGACCTTGACAGGCTGATTGCCGCCATTTCGAAAGTCAAGGGCATCGAGCGGGTCAAACGAGTAGATATCAATTGATTATGAGAAGAATTACAGCTACGGTACTCCTATTGGTGTTGTTTGCGGCGTGCTGCATCTTCAGCCATTCCTGCGCCAACACCACCACCGCCCCGAGCGGCGGACCCAAAGACACGCTCCCGCCCGTGCTGCTCAAGCTCACCCCGGAACCGGGGAATACGGAATTTCCGCTCACCGAGGGGAAGATCACCTTGCTCTACAACGAATATACGGTTGTCAAGACCCCTGCAGACATTCTGCTGTCCCCGCCTACCAAACGCAAACCGACCGCGAAGGTCAAAGGCAAGAACATCGTCGTCACCCTCCCGGATACCTTGAAATCAGACCAGACCTACACGATTGATTTCGGACAGGCCCTGGCCGACAACAATGAAGGCAACCTGGCCCCGCGCCTGGTCTATGCCTTTTCCACCGGTGATTCGGTCGATTCCCTGTATTTCACGGGAAAAGTCCTGGACAGCAAGAACCTGGCACCCGTCAACAAGGCCCTGGTGGCCGCGTATATCGACCAATCCGACTCGGCTTGCTTCAAGTCCCTGCCAGATGCTGTCGTAAAAACGGACGACTGGGGCTATTTCGTCCTGCGCAACCTGCGCGACACCACGTACCGCGTGTATGTGTATACCGATACCGACGGGGATTTCAAATACAACCCGGATGAAGACGAAGTCGGCTTCCTGGACGACCCTTACAAGCCTGTCACGGTCATGACAGACACAACGTACGAACTACGCTCCTTCAACATGGCGGACACGGCTCTGTGCATGGCCCGTCTCTCCATGATGGAGTTATATACTTTCAAGGAACTTCAGACGGTCCAGTACCTCCAGAACAGCGGCCGGACCAGCGAGCGGCAAGGCTTCCTCAAGTTCAGCGCGGCCGAAGTCCAGATTGACGAACTGGAATTCGTGGGCATCCCCGACACGTCCGTGATCCTGCAATACAACCCTTCCCGCGACAGCATCGATTTCTGGATCAACACCGACTACCGGCTCGACGACAGCCTGCTGATCCGGCTCAAATATCTGAAAACCGATTCTACGGGCGTGCTGGCTCCCGCCGAAGAGCGACTGTCCCTGGCTGTCCAGAAACAGGAGCAGGAGCAGCAACCTGCGGGCGGCCGACGCCTGGCCGGGGAGCAACAGGAGAAACAAGGCCCCGATACGACCTTCCAACTGAAAATCAAAGCCCAGGACGAGACGGTCGAACAGTTGGGTGTCCAGATTGAATCCGACCTGCCCATTACCCGCATCGTCCGCGACTCCATCCGCCTGACCGAGACAAACCCGAAAGGGCAGCAAAGTGCCAAGTCGTTCACTTTCAAACAGGACACGGCGGATATCCGCCGGTACATCATCACACCGGCCGAGGCGCTGATCAAAGGGTATGACTACGAATTGACCTTGCCCCAGGGAACTTTCTTCAACCTTGACAAACTGCCCAATGCCGCCTCCTCGGCCAAATTCAAAGTGCCGCAGGCCGAAGAACTGAGTACCCTCGACCTGGTCATGACAGATGTGGAGGACCGCTACATCGTGGAATTGACCGATGAGAAAGGATCGAATGTCATCCGGACTTACCAGATCGACCAGTCGCAGACGCTCCGTTTCCCCTACCTCAAGGCCGGCAAGTATATGATCCGCATCACTTGCGACAAAAACCGGAACGGTTTTGCCGACACCGGCAACCTGCTGGAACACAAGCAGCCTGAAACGGTGCGTTTCTATGAGAACGCACCGGGCGTCAAGGTGCTGGAGATTCTCGAATCGGCCGAAATCGAACAGACCATAAATTTGAAGGAGATGTTCCGATGAAGAAGCTGCTGCTCTCCCTGCTCACCGTCCTGATCGGGCTGTCGGCGTATGCCCAGAATGAGAATTTCATCTTCGAGATGCCCGATGACTTTGCCCAGCTCGACACCATCGTCCATCCGGCCAAGTTCAAGAGCATCCACATGATCGGTGTTTCGTACGGCGTCAACCTGAGTGGCGTGACTTCATCACCCGGACTCAGCCAAGAACGGATCTTGACCTACAACAATATCGGTGTCCACTACACCTATTATCATGCGCTCTGGGACCAGTTGTTCAACTTCGGGCTGCAAGTGGGCGCCAAACACGGCTATGAGGGGTACACGTCCCCCATGGAAGGCTATGGGGAAACCTGTGAGGTCATCGAAGTTCCGCTGCTGGCGCAGTTCAAGATCGATTTCTCCATCTTCCGGCTGTTGATCAACATCGGAACCTACGGCGGCTACCGCCTTTCTACCGACCGGGAGGGCGGTTTTGACAAATATGACCAGCGCTACGATTACGGCGTGATCGGCGGCCTCGGGCTGGCCGTCGTGTTCAAGCCTTTCGAACTGCACATCGAAGGCAACTACAAACATGCGTTCGCCAGCATGTACCACACCAACAAATACAGTGACATCTACTGGATGTTTACCTATCCGCAAAACATCATGATGAGCGCCTCGCTCCATTTCCATTTATGGTAGTACGCGATATCTCTTTCTCCATTGCAGGACGGCTGCCGATCGGGGGCGATGCCCCGGTCATCATCCAGACGATGTGCAATACCTCAACCGACGACATCGCGGCTTCTGTCGCCCAGTGCCGTGCGATGGCCGCCGCCGGAGCCGGCCTCATCCGCCTCACGACACAAGGTCTCAAACAGGTGGAATCGCTGCGCCTGATCAAGCAGCAACTGCGCGCAGAGGGTATCCTGACCCCCTTGGTGGCTGACATCCATTTCCTGGCGGACGCCGCGTTGGCCGCCGCATCGGTAGCAGACAAGGTCCGCATCAACCCTGGTAATTTCGCCAAGCAGCACGAAGTCGCCTGCACCAAATTCCGGGAACTGATCGGCCTGTGCCGGCAATACGGCACGACGATCCGGATCGGCCTCAACCACGGATCGCTGGGAGAACGCATCACATCCCGCTTCGGCAACACGCCGCTGGCCATGAAAGAAGCCGTCATGGAATGGCTGCGGATGTGCATCGAAGAAGATTTCTACCAGGTTGTCGTTTCGCTCAAGGCAAGTAACCCGCTTGTGATGGTGGAGGCTTACCGCCTGCTCGACAAGGCGATGCGTGAAGAACTGGGCTGTCGCTTTCCGCTGCATCTCGGCGTTACCGAGGCCGGCGGCGGCGACGAAGGCCGTATCAAATCTGCAGTGGGGATTGGAACCCTGCTGGCCGAGGGAATCGGCAACACCATCCGGGTCTCTTTGACGGAAGATCCCGTACACGAGATTCCGGCCGGCGAGCAGATCGTAGCAGCTATTGACACAGGCTATACTCCCCAAGGCAGGCGCACCACCGTCGAAGCGCTGGACTGGAACGATTTCATCATCAAGGCATCCTGCCTCTGGGGCCCTTCCCTGCTCGACAAGAATATCGATGACTTCTCGCTGGAAGGATCGACCATCGGCGGCAAACCGGTCAGCGCCGAAGCGGCAGCCCGTTTCCGTGACATGCTGTTGCAAGCCTGCCGGCGCCGTTTCACCGCGCCGGAATACATCGCCTGCCCCGGCTGCGGCCGCACCTTGTACGACCTGGAATCCACTTTCCAGGAAGTGAAACGGCGTACGGCGCATTTAGCCCCGGGTATCAAGATTGCCGTCATGGGCTGCGTCGTCAATGGCCCCGGCGAAATGGCCGATGCCGACTATGGCTATGTCGGCGAAGGTCGTGGCCATGTGACCCTCTACCGAGGCAAGGAGCCTGTCGTACGCTACATTCCACAAGAAGAAGCTATCGACCGGCTGCTCGCACTCATCGAAGCCGACCAGCAAGAGACGACCTTCTGTGTGGCCGGGCATCGTTTCGCGATCCAGTTGGCGGAAGGACTGGAACTGCGCGATGCGTTGAAACCTTACGCCCCGTTTGCCGTTCCGACGGAATTGTCGAAACAACCTGTTTTCCGCCTCCAGGTTGTGCCGCAGGACGCCCTCCCTCAACCTGACGGGCTGACCGAGGAGTTCAACCAGGACGATGACGGTTCCCAAATCCAGGTATGCCGGGCGCCGGATGGATCATCCTGGTTTGCGTTCAGTCTCTGGGGGAAACTGAGCGGGGCCATGCTGGCACGTCCCGGCTTCGACCAGGCCACGCTGGCGGTAGCCACCCATCCCGAATTCGCACTCAGCAATGCGCTGATGGTCCTCTATGCCTTGCGCACGGCTTCCCTTCAGACGGCACTCTTTCATGCAGCGGTCATAGGCCATGGCGGACGCGGCTACCTGTTCCTGGGCCGCAGCGGCACAGGCAAAAGTACCCATGCGCGCCTGTGGCTGAAACATATTCCGGGATCCGAACTGGTCAATGATGACAATCCGGTCGTCCGCGTCGATGCGGACGGTATCATCCGGGTCTATGGCTCTCCCTGGAGCGGCAAGACTCCTTGCTATAAGAATATGAGCCTGCCGGTCGGCGGCTTTCTCCAGTTGGCGCAGGCTCCATACAACAAAATCCGCCGGCTGCGGGGCATTGAAGCCTATGCCGTGCTGGTTCCGAGCATATCGGGCAAGCGCTGGGACCGTGCCATCGCTGACGGCCTTCACTGGACTGAAAACGCCCTGGTCTCGCGGGTACCGGTCTGGTATCTGGACTGTCTCCCGGACGAGGCAGCGGCCCGGCTCAGCGCAGAAACTTTGACAGCATCAGCAGAATGACCGGCATCAGCGACGAACAGATAATCCGCGAAGCCGTCCGACTGGTCGACGAAGGGCTGGCTGTCACGATGCTCGTGAAGGGACGCAGCATGCTCCCTTTCATCCTGGGCGGACAAGAAAGCGCAGTCCTGACCCAGCCCGGCGACATCCGGCCCGGCGACGTAGTGCTGGCGCGGATTGACGGATGCCGCTATGTGCTCCATCGCGTGATGGAAGTCTCTGCCGACAAAGTCGTGCTGATGGGAGATGGAAACATCCGCGGCCAGGAAATCTGCCGGCCGTCCGATGTACTGGCCCGGGCGGATGAAGTTGTCGGTGCCGACGGACGCCATCGCCGGCTCGACACGCCAAAAGCACGGCGGCAGGCCCGAGTCTGGCGCAGGTTGCTCCCGCTACGCCGCTACCTGCTTGCCATTTACAAACGAACCATCTTACGGAATATCAAAATACAATAATACGATGAAACGAAAAGACGGATTTGTGCTGCGCGAAGTGTGCGGCGAAAAAGTCATTGTCGGGGAAGGCCTGGGCGCCATCGACTTCGGCAAACTCATCAGCCTCAACGACACGGCCGCCTGGATCTGGGAAAAAGCCGGTGAACTGGGCGAATTCAACGAAGACGCCATTGTCGACGCTCTCTGCGAGACCTATGAAGTGTCCGCAGAAAGGGCCCGCACCGATGTGCAGGCCCTCCTGGCTCAATGGCTTGAGCTAGGAATTATCCAATAACGCGGATCACCTCCTGCGCCAGCGATTCGGCCACCGCTTCGGTGGGCGCTTCGGCGTAGATACGGATGATCGGTTCCGTGTTGGATTTGCGCAGGACGAACCATTTGCGTTCGGCTTCAAAATCAATGCGCAGACCATCCAGTTTGTTGATGGTGGCACCGGCGAAATGCTGTTCCACTGCCTCGAGCGCCGCCTCAATCTGCGCCGGATCGCTCATCTCAATGCGGTTTTTCGATACGAAATAGTCCGGATAGGTCGCCCGCAGCTGCGTGGCACTGAGTTTTTTGTGGGCAAGGTTGCTGAGGAACAAGGCAACGCCGATGAGCGCATCGCGGCCATAGTGCAGGTCGGGTACGATCACGCCGCCATTGCCTTCGCCGCCGATGACAGCTCCGACTTCCTGCATCATCGTCGAGGCATTGACCTCGCCGACCTTGCAGCTGTAGTAGCGGCAACCCTGCGCCTCGGTCACATCGCGGAGCGCCCGGGAAGACGAGATGTTCGACACCGTCGGTCCCTGTCTGACAGACAGCACATAGTCCGCCACCGCCACCAGCGTGTATTCCTCGCCGAAAGGTACGCCATTCTCGCAGATGAACGCCAGCCGGTCCACATCCGGGTCAACTGAGACACCCAAATCGGCTTTTTCCCGGACCACCGCTTCCGAAAGACCCACCAGATTGGCGGGCAGCGGCTCGGGATTGTGGGCGAAACGGCCGTTCGGTTCGCCGTTGATGGTGACGCATTCCACGCCCAACTGCTCGAACAGGGCGGGCATGCAGATGCCGCCGACGGAATTGATGGAATCGAGAACCACCTTGAAGCCGGCTGCCCGGATGGCCGCCAGGTCCACCAGCGGATAATTCTTGACCGCATCGATATGCGCCTGCGTAAAGTCTTTCCGGACCATCGTCCCGATCCGGTCCACGTCGCGGAATTCGAAATCCTCCGCCTCGGCCACCTGCTGGAGCGCCTTCCCTTCGGCATCGGTCAGAAACTCGCCTTTTTCGTTGAGCAACTTGAGGGCATTCCATTGCTTGGGATTGTGGGAAGCCGTCAGGATGATGCCGCCGTCCGCCTTTTCGAAGAGAACGGCCATTTCAGTGGTCGGCGTAGAGGCCAGCCCGGCGTTCACCACGTCCACGCCACAGGCGAGCAGAGTGCCGGATACGATGCTGTCCACCATTTCGCCCGAGATGCGGGCGTCCCGTCCTACGACCACCTTGCAGTGTTCCTTACCCGGGAATTTCTGCTGCAGCTGGCGGGCGTAAGCCGCCGTAAACTTGACAATGTCAATGGGAGTGAGCGCGTCGCCGATGGTGCCGCCAATGGTTCCGCGAATGCCGGAGATAGATTTGATGAGGGTCATATTTTGAACTATTTACGTTTTTTCTTGCAAAAAATTTACTACCTTGCAAAGTTAAAAAAAATCACAGGGGAAATAAACACAAAAAAGAGAATACCATGAAAAGATTTACACTCATCGCAGCTGCCATCCTGATGATGACGGTTTCTGTCAACGCCCAGGGCCTCGGCGGCCTGCTCGGCAAGCTTACCGGAAGCGGTGACACCAACGCCGGCTCCATCGTCTCCAGCATCACGGACCTGCTCTCGGGCAAGAGCGCCCTTTCGCCCGAAACGATTGCCGGCAACTGGAACTACACCGGCAGCGCCATCAGTTTCAAGTCGGACAACAATCCGCTGTCGAACATCGCCAGCACCGCCGCCCAGAGCACCATCGAAAAGAAGCTTGACGGCTATCTCCAGAAAGTAGGTATCTCGCAGGGACTCTTCGGGTTCACCTTCAACGAAGACGGGACGATGGCCATCAAATACGGCTCCAAGTCCTTCCCCGGCACCTGGACCCTCGACCAGCAGAACGCCACCCTCAACATGAAAGTGGCCTCCCTCATCAACATGAAGGGCTACGTTGCCGTAAAGAACGGCAAGATGGAGCTGCTGTTCGACGCCACGACGATGATGAAGATCATCAAGTCGCTCACGTCGGTCTATAAGAATTCGACCCTGCAGACCATCAATTCCGTACTCAACCAGTACGACAAGATGTATGCGGGCTTCAATCTTACAAAATAATTTTGTGGTTCAGCAAATTATTTCTACTTTTGCGCTCCGTTTTGGAAACTGTTTAATAACGATACGACCATGAAAAAAGGAATCCATCCCGAATCCTACCGTCTTGTAGCATTCAAGGATATGTCCAATGAGCACGTCTTCATCACCCGCTCCTGCGTCAACACGAAGGAGACGATCGATATCGACGGCCATACCTTCCCGCTGGTGAAGGTCGAGATCTCCAACACGTCGCACCCGTTCTACACGGGCAAGATGAAGCTCGTCGACACCGCCGGCCGCGTGGACAAATTCTACTCAAGATACGGACAGAAGAAGAAATAATCGCTTCTTTGTTTTCATTCCGAACCACACCGCTACTTGCACAGGAAGACCAGGTGCTCCGAAAGGGGCGCCTGGGTTTGCTTTGCAACCAGGTGGCCTGGCACCCCGATACAGGCGAATATCTCTTCGAGAGCCTGGCACGCCGCGGCAACCTGGTGCGTATTTTCACGCCGGAACACGCGCTTTACGGGCCGATGGTCCCGGGTGTGGAAACCATCGAAGTGACCACGTCCATCGACGAAGCCAGCCTGTTGGATCTCGACGCACTGGTCATCGAACTGCAGGACGTAGGTGCCCGCTACAGCAACTACACATCCCTGCTGTTCAATCTGTTCAAACGGCTCAAAGCCGCTGATGCATCCCTATCCGTCTTCCTGGTGGACCGCATCAATCCGGCCGGACGGCAGATCGAAGGAACCTTGGGCATCATCGGTCTCCCCCATCGGCACGGCCTCACGCTGGGCGAGACGGCCAACTTGTTCTACAGTGAATTGGGCGCGCGTTTCCCGCTCCACATCATCGCGACGGCCGCCGAAGCCGTGAACCGGGAGCTGATGGCCTGGACCATCCCTCCTTTCTCCGATTTCTCGGGACTGTTTACCTCCAACTTTTATAGCGGGCAGTGCCTGTGGATGGGTACCAACGTCAGTTACGGCCACGGGACGAACCGTCCCTTCGAGCAATTCGGCGCTCCGTGGATGGAGCGGCTTTCCGGCTACCTGCCGGCGCACGGACTGCGTACCTGGAACGATCCTGAAAGTCCGGTGGCGCACCCGGGCCTTCATGTCCGTTGGACCCGTTTCGAGCCTTCCTATGGCATCTACCGCGACCAGACCTGCTTCGGATTCCAGTTGATGTTCATTCCGGGCGTCGCGTACCACGCCCTCAACCACGCGCTGCAACTGCTGCGTTTCATCCATGACACTTGTCCTGAATTTACAGACGAGGGGCTGGGGGGCTATCTGGAAGATGCCACGTTGCTGAGTTATGTGGAAGGCCGCCTCGACTGGGAGGATACCCGCGAATACATCAAGGCCGAGGAGCAGAAATGGCTCCGCAAATCGAAGAAGTTCACCCTCTACGGCGACGACCCTTTCCGAATCAAGTAAATTGCTTATCTTTGTAGGGCGATGGCGCGGCTCTACATCATCTCGGGTTGCAACGGTGCGGGGAAAACGACCGCATCCTATACGGTGCTGCCCGACCTGCTGAACCTCCATACTTTCGTCAACGCCGACGAGATTGCCGACGAACTCTCGCCCCAGAACCCGGAGCGGGAGATGATCCGGGCCTCCCGCCTGATGCGCGAGCGGATGGACCAGCTGATCGAACGGAACGAGGACTTTGCGGTAGAGACAACGCTTGCCACGAAAAGCCTGGCAGGCACAATTTCCCGGGCCCAGCACAAAGGTTACATGGTGGGCATCTTCTACTTCTGGCTCAAGAGCCCGGAGCTGGCTGTCAAAAGGGTGGCGATGCGGGTCGCGGCAGGCGGGCACAATGTCCCGACGGAGACCATCATCCGCCGCTACTGGCACGGCATCGAGAACCTGCGCAAGATCTACCAGCCCCTGTGCAACTACTGGGTCCTGATCGACAATAGTGACAAGCAGGGAAAATGGATTGCCGAAGGCGGCCTGAGCACCGTCACGCGCATTTACAACAAACGCAAATACAATCTGATATTGAACATAGAAACCCCTCAACAGACATGAAAATCCAAGATGAGAAAGTCGTCTCCCTGACCTACACGCTGGTGGTGGACGGCAAAGTGGAAGACCAGGCCACGGAAGAAAACCCGCTCGAATACATCCACGGGCTGGGCTACCTGCTCCCCAAGTTTGAAGAATACCTGTCCGGCAAAACCGTCGGCGACTCGTTCGAATTCGTCCTCAGCCCCGAAGAGGGCTATGGCGTTTACGACGCCCAGGCGGTCGTTGAACTGCCCAAGCATATTTTCGAGATCGACGGCAAGATCCAGGAACAACTGCTTGTGGTCGGTCAGGTAATCCCGATGATGAACCAGGCCGGCGGCGTGATTCCAGGCAAAGTAATAGAAGTCCAGTCCGAAAGCGTGAAGATGGATTTCAACCACGCGTTGGCCGGCAAGGAACTGCATTTCAGCGGCAAAGTGACAGGTGTCCGCGACGCGACGGAAAAAGAGCTGACCGACGGACTCCACGGCGAGCGGGCTGCCCAGTGCAACCACGACTGCTCATCGTGTGGCGGCGGCTGCGGCAACTAGAATGCCGTCCAGGGCGCTGGAGGTAATGCCGCCGGCATATCCGGCTCCCTCCCCGCACGGATATAGGCCTTCCAGGCCCGGCACACACATCGTCTCCGGATCACGTGGAATACGTACCGGGGACGATGTCCGTGATTCGACGCCCAGGACAAGGGCGTCGTTTGTATAATAGCCCTTCATCTTCCGGTCGAACGCGGCAAAGGCAACCCGCAGGCGTTCAAAGACAAAAGCCGGCAACAAGTCATACAGCGGGGCGTTCACCACGCCGGGCTGATAGGAACTGCGCGGCAATCCCTGGGAATCTTTTTTCCGGCAGAAATCCACGAGCCGCTGGGCAGGCGCCTGAAGGGTCCGGGTGAAATCGAACATGGTGCGCTCCACGGCTTGCTGGAATTCCAACAGGGCGAATACCCCATAGCGGTCATAGTCAGGCACGTCGCCCGGATTGACGGCACAGACGATGCCGGCATTGGCCCAGGGAGAATTGCGCATCGAATTGGACATGCCGTTGAGCACGACTTCGCCGGGTGCTGTGACGGAAGGGACCAGGATACCGCCCGGGCACATGCAGAACGAGAACACGCCGCGATCTTCCACTTGCTCCACCAGCGCATATTCCGCGGCGGGCATACCCGGCTGGAAACGGCCGTGGTACTGGATGCGGTTGATGATCGACTGCGGATGCTCGACCCGCACGCCCAGTGCAAATCCCTTGGCTTCCAGGGGCCAGCCTTGGGAAGCGAAATAGTGGTACATGTCGCGGGCCGAATGGCCTGTGGCCAGGATGACCTGGCGGGCCGTATAGCTGGCGCCGCCCTCGCACAGCACCTTCCAATGGGTATGCTGACCGTCACGGCTGGCCTTCAAACCGATCACTTTTTCGCCGAAATGGTATTCTCCTCCGTGTTCCACGATGCAGTGGCGGATGCGTTCCACAATGCGGGGCAATGCGTCACTGCCGATGTGAGGATGAGCATCCACGAGGATACTTTCAGAAGCACCGAACGCCACCAGCTGGTGCAGCACTTCCCGCAGATCGCCACGCTTGCTGGAGCGGGTGAAGAGTTTGCCGTCGGAGAAGGTGCCGGCGCCGCCTTCTCCGAAGCAGTAGTTCGATTCGCCATCGACGCGCTGCTGCTGATTGAGGGCGGCCACGTCGAATTTGCGGGCATGGACATCTTTGCCCCGCTCGAGCAGCACAGGCTTACGGCCTGCCATCAAGAGGTGGAGCGCAGCAAACATGCCGGCCGGGCCGCCGCCGATCACCACCACGGGCTCGGCGTGACTGACATCCTGATAGGGAGGCAAAGTGTAGGTTTCCAATGCCTCGCCGGCAGCAGCCGCCTGGATGCGATAGCGGTAGAGGATATCGCCGCGGGCGTCCAGCGAGCGGCGTACAATGCGCACCGCAGCCACCCGCTCCGGCTTGACGCCGAGCGCGCGCCCCGCGGCCTGCCGCAGTTCCTCCTCCGTCGGCGTATGCCGGATGGGAAAAGCTATGTCGAATTCTTTCATGTCTTTTGTCTTTCGTCTGCCGTCTCCTGTCTGCCGTCTCCTGTCTGCCGTCGTGTTGCGGGAGGTTTCTCTTTGAAAACCGTCTCGCTCCGCTCGACCCCTCCCAAGCAGAGCTTGGGCCCCTCCCTCTAATAGCCGAGGGTGGCTAAGGTTTTCAAAGAGAAACCTCCCGCAACAGGACTAGTCGCCATACTCGGCAGCGCGGGAAAGGGGCGCGATGTCGAGCGGAGCGAATTGGCCGGCCTGATATTTATAGTAGCCCGTGATGGCAATCATTGCAGCGTTGTCGGTGGTGAAACGGAGTTCAGGCAGGAACGTTGTCCAGCCCCGTTTTTGGCCTTCCGCCACGATACGGCTGCGCAAACCACTGTTGGCCGAAACACCCCCGGCGATGGCTACTTGCCGGATGCCGGTCTGTTTCGTAGCCAGGATCAGTTTTTTCAGCAGGATGTCGATCAAGTCTTTCTGGAACGAGGCGCACAGATCCGCCTTGTTCTTCTCTACGAAATCCGGATCCACGGCGACCTGGTCGCGCAGGAAATACAGGATCGAAGTCTTGATGCCGCTGAAACTGTAGTCCAGCCCGGGAATATTGGGCTTGGCAAAACGGAAACGGTTCTCATTCCCCTCTTTCGCCAGCCGGTCGACGACCGGGCCGCCGGGATAGCCCAGGCCCATCAGTTTGGCACATTTGTCAAACGCTTCCCCCACCGCGTCATCGATGGTGTGACCCAGGATCTCGAAATGCAAAGGGTCGTCCACCCGTACGATCTGCGTGTGACCGCCCGACACAAGCAAGCAGAGGAACGGGAACTCCGGGCAGCGGTTGTCACGGCCTTCCACTTTCACGAAGTGGGAGAGAATATGCCCCTGCAGGTGGTTGACCTCGATGATGGGTTTGTCGGCGGCGACAGCCAGGCCTTTGGTGAACGAAGTACCGACCAACAGCGAGCCCAGCAGGCCCGGACCGCGCGTAAAGGCGATGGCATCGACGTCGGCCAGCGTCACGCCGGCTTGTTTCAGCGCTTCGGACACGACCGGCAGGATGTTCTGCTGGTGGGCCCGGGATGCCAGTTCGGGAATGACGCCGCCATAGCGCCGATGGACATCCTGGGAGGCCATCACGTTGGAAAGGAGATACTCGTCACGCAACACGGCGGCGGATGTATCGTCGCAGGAAGATTCTATACCCAGAAGAATGATTGACATAGCCTGTATTTTGCGCAAAAGTAGCAATTATTTCCTATATTTGTAGGTTATACGTACCCATGAAGACCTGGAAGAAGATCGTCCGCATACTCGTCCTGGTGCTGCTTATCATCCCGGCAGCGGCCATGATTGCCGTGCAGATACCGGCCGTGCAGACCGCTTTGGTCGGCAAGGTCACCGAGACCCTGTCCAAGGATCTCGATGGGGACGTTCGGGTGGGCAGGGTCATGCTCTCTTTCCCGAACAACCTGATTTTGAAAGATGTAGATGTCATTCAAGGAGCGGATGACACCTTGGCGCATCTGGGCAAGGTGCTGGCCAGCGTCAAGACCACTTCCCTGCTCTTCTCCCAGGAAGCCCGGATCCGGCGCGTCAGCATCGAAAACGGCCGCATTTCCATCCACCACATCAACGACAGCACCACCAATCTGGCCGCCCTTATCGCCCCGCTGAAAAACCGGCCTCCTAAAGAGACAACTGGCGGACTGCCCTGGGAAACCATCCAAGCCGGCCGGTTGACGCTCAAGAACATCGATTTTTCAACCGACAGCCTGCACCTCCAGGATATCCATCTTTACGCACGCAACATCCGTTACAGTGAAACCGTCTCCGCCAGGATCGACCGGCTTACGCTGCGGGAAGAAAACCTTGGCCTCGACGTCCAGGCCTGCAGTCTGGATGCTTTCATGGACAGTACCGGCATCCGGGCCGACAACCTCATCTTCAACGACGGTCACTCCGATCTTCAGGCCGATGTCAAACTCGGATTCAATGATTTTTCGGATTTCTCCGATTTCCTGGACAAAGTGCAGCTCGATGCCACATTCCGGGACGCCTATTTCAATTTTGAGTCCCTGCGGCCTGTCGTTCCCAAAGGCTTGCCTGCTCTCGGACTGAATCTGAACGGGCAGGTGCAAGGCCCCGTCAGTGATTTGCGGAGCGAAATGCTGCACGTCGAATCGGATTCGAAAAAGACGGTTGCGGACCTCCGTTTCCGCCTCAAAGGTCTTCCTGACATCAATGCCACCCGGTTTGATGCTGAAGTCCTACACGGGGTTACCAGTACATCCGATCTGGCAGACATCCTCGCAACGGCTCAACCCGGCTTCCAACGCGCCAAGATCACCCGTTATGCGCCCGGCGAAACCATTTCCCTGACTGCCAAGGCAAATGGCCTTCTTTCCAACCTCAAGACGACGGGACGGGTGACAGTCGGCTCTATGGGCACTGCCGCCGTTGATGCGACGCTGGGAGTCTTACGCGGCTTCCACGCAGAAGGAAACCTTACTACCGAATCGCTCCAGTTGGGCCGCCTGCTCGGCAACAAATCCCTTGGCGCCCTGACTTGCCAGACCGACGTCCGTTTTGCCACTTCGAAGAAAGGACTGTCCGCCACCGTGGAACCGCTTCTGATCGATCATTTCACTTTCAACGGCTACGATTACCACGACATCGTCGCTTCTGCCGTGATGCAGGACGGAATGCTGCAAGCCGACGTGGTGAGCGGCGACCCGAATCTCCAGCTCGTCCTCCATGGCGACGTCGAACTGGGCGGCAAAGGGAAGGACAACCATTACATGATCGACATGGACCTGGACTATGCTGATCTGGATGCCTTGCATTTCGACAAGCGTGAGAATGCGTCCCTGCAACTCGCTCTCGACGCCGATATCACACAGACGCCCCAGGGCGCCTTCTTGGGCCATGCCAACTTCCGGTCCCTGCAAGCCATGCTGGAAGACCAGGTCTTCGATATCGGCGATATGGCACTCACCTCGCAACTGGAAGACCAGTTGTACAATGTGACCCTTGAATCGACCGTAGCCCGCGCCGCTTACGACGGCAATCTCTTCATCACGGACTTCATCGGCCGGGCCGTACACCTGATCAAGGAAAAGCACCTGTCGCCTCTTTTCGGCAAGACCCGGTTCAACCGCGAGGAAGGCACCCATCCCGACGATTTCGGCCACTTCCACCTCCAGACGCTCGAACTGCAACCGTTGCTTGATTTCTTTGCCCCCGGTCTCTATGTGGCCCGCGAGAGCCATGTCGGCATCAACCTGGAAGGCGACGAAATGACCGGCACGGTTACTTCCGAACTGGCAGCTTTCGGCAAGAATATCCTGCGGAACATCCAAGGGCGCATCGTCACTGAAGATGAGCAGTTCCTGGCTGACTTTGACGTCGAGCAGTTGCAGTCCGGCAGCCTCACCGCTGAAAACCTGACCCTTGACGCTACGGCCGACAGCACGATGATCGACCTGCGCGCCGGATTCCACAACGAGGATGGTTCGGGCAACCGGGCCGCCCTGCACACCCGTGCCTTCTTCCTGGATCCAGAGACGGACGGTTACCTGTTGCGGGCGGACATCCTCCCCTCTACCCTGGCTGTCGCGGACAACGAATGGGAGATCAACCCGGCTTCCGTCTATTACCGGGACAAGCACATCCGTATCGACAATTTCGCCCTGGTCAACGGCGAACAGGGATTGCTGGTCGATGGGGTCATCGGCGACCAGCCGGAAGACAAGATCCGGGTCCGGCTCAACTATTTCGATCTGGGCCTGGCCAATTCGTTCCTGTCCACCCCGCTGAACTTGCAAGGCCTGCTGACCGGGGATGGCGAAGCGTTCGCTTTGCTGGGGCCGGAAAAAGGCCTCCTGCTGGATCTGCAAGGTCGGCAGATTTCCGCCGACGACATTGATGTGGGCGACCTGCGGATTGCCAGCAGCTGGGACGATGATACGAAACGCTTCAATTTTCTGGTTGACAATACAAGAAACGGCCTGAACCCGCTTTCCGCGACAGCCTGGTACCGGCCTAAAGACAAACGAGCGGACCTGGACCTGCAGTTGGATGATTTTCAAGTCGGTGTATTTGAGCCCATCCTGTCCAGCCTGTTTTCCGACATGAGCGGCACCGCCTCGGGTCACATCACAGCCAATGGCCCTCTCGACAAACTCTCGATCAAGAGTGAAGGGACGAAGTTCAATGATTTCAAATTCAAACTCGATTTCACCCAGGTCGAATATACGGCCAACGGTCCTTTCACCGTCAGCGACTCGGGGGTCACGTTCGACGACATAAGCCTGCAGGATATCTACGGCCGTACCGGACGGCTGTCCGGCGGCATCCCCTACAATCATTTCCAGGACATCCGGCTCAATGTCCGCATCGACCTCAACAACAACCTGGTCCTCAATACCAACAGCCGTGACAACGATTCGTTCTACGGGAAAGCTTTCGCCGATGGCAATATCCGGGTCACCGGCACGCTCGACAAGGTCCGGCTCGGCCTGAACATCACACCGCAGCGCTACACGGTCATCCACATCCCGCTCGGCAAGTCGGCCAAGAGCGGGAAGTCGCTGCTGACCTTCATCAACCAGGAAGAAAAGAAGATCGCCGCTTTCGACTCCCTGCTCATCGCCAAGCAGATGGTCAAGGGCAAGAAAGCCGGCAAAGGCACCGATGTCAATGTCAACCTGCGCCTCAACGCCACGCCCGACGCTGAAATCCAACTGGAGATCGACAAGACTACCGGCGACATCCTCAAGGCCCGTGGCAACGGCCAGATCGGCATCACCGTAGAAGGCGAAAAGTTCGACATCAAAGGTGATTACCGGGTGGACAGCGGCAACTATCATTTCGGCATGCTGGGATTCACGGCCCGCGATTTCTCCATCAACCCGGGCGGCACCATCGCCTTCGTGGGTGATGTGATGCAGTCGGATCTCGACCTGACGGCCACGTACCGCACCAAGGCGTCCATCAGTCCGCTGATTGCGGACTCCACCGCCGTCAGTATGCGCCGGACCGTGGACTGCGGCATCAGTTTGTCGGGCAAACTGGCCAATCCGGATATCAAGTTCAACATTGACATCCCCGATCTGGACCCGACGACGCAGAGCCGGGTACAGAGTGCGCTCAACACCGAGGACAAACGGATGAAACAGGCACTGGCCCTGTTGATTTCGGGCGGTTTCGTCCCTGACGAGCAGTCGGGCATCGTCAACAATACGACCTTACTCTACGCCAATGCTTCCGAGATGATGGCGAGCCAGCTCAACAACATCTTCCGACAATTGGATATTCCACTCGACTTGGGCTTCAACTACCAGCCGTCCGAAAACGGCCGGAACATCTTTGATGTAGCCGTTTCTACGCAGTTGTTCAACAACCGCGTGATCATCAACGGCAATATCGGCAACCGGCAATACCTGTCCTCGAGCGCCAGCGACATCGTGGGTGACCTCGATATCGAAATCAAGCTCAACCGCCAGGGCCAACTGCGCCTGACGCTCTTCTCCCATTCGGCCGACCAGTACAGCAACTATCTCGATTTGAGCCAGCGCAACGGCGCCGGTATCGTCTATCAAGAGGATTTCAACTCGGTGGCGGACCTCTGGCGAAAGATTTTCCGCAGAAAGAACAACGATGAACAGCAGACTCTACCTGATCCCGACGCCCCTCAGCGACCACGCCCCGAATAACGCGCTTCCCGCTCCCACCCTGGCGTTGATTCCGACCATCCGGCTCTGGTTCGTAGAGGAGTTGCGGACCGCGCGGCGTTTTCTCTCCGCGGCCGGTCTCAAGGGACATATCGATGAACTGGAACTGCTGGAAATCAATGAACATACCTCGCGCGAGCAGATTGAAGCTTACGCGCAACGCCTGGGAGAGCAGGATGCCGGCCTGATCTCGGAAGCCGGCCTTCCGGCTGTTGCCGATCCGGGCGCATTGCTGGTTGCTTTGGCGCATGAGCGCGGCATCGAGGTCGTACCGCAGATCGGTCCTTCCTCGTTGATGATGGCTTTGATGGCCTCGGGGCTGAACGGCCAATGCTTCGCCTTCACCGGCTATCTCCCGGTCAAGGCTCCGGCCCGGCGCGATGCCATTGTGACTTTGGAACGAGCCTCCGCCCGACTCCAGCAGTCGCAGCTCATCATCGAGACGCCCTACCGCAACGACACCCTGCTGGCAGACCTGCTGGAGGCCTGCCGGCCCGACACGCGTCTCTGCGTCGCCGCCGACATCACCTGCCCGACGGAGCTGATCCGCACCAAGCGCATCGCCGCCTGGCGCCAAGAAGTCAAGAAGGGCTTCTCCATCGGCAAGCGGCCTTGCGTATTCATCCTATTAGCGGGCGCGTCATGAGCGTCTGAAGAAGCAACTGACTGAAGAATATGGTACGACTCAACAATATGCAATTCCGCGGCTACCACGGCTGCCTCGAAAGCGAGCAGCGCGACGGCAACTGGTTCCGGGTCGATCTGGCTTACGACTACGACATGCGGAAAGCCATCCGGACTGACAAGTTGGAAGATGCCGTCGATTACGGTGCACTCTACGAAGTCATCCGGGAAGAGATGGCCCGGCCTGCCCAATTGCTGGAGCACCTGGCCGGACGGATGCTCAATGTCCTTACCGACCGGTTCCCGATGATCACCTACGCCGAACTGACCGTCACGAAATTCAATCCCCCACTGGACGGACGGGTCGAAAGCAGTTCTGTTACCGTTGTCTATGAGTAAGGCTGCCTTTATTACGCTGGGCTGCAAGCTCAACTTTTCCGAGACCTCGACGCTGGCCCGGCAGTTCGCGGCGCAAGGCTTCGAAGAGGTCCAACCCGGACCGGATGTGGACATCGTGGTCATCAACACCTGTTCCGTCACCGAGCATGCCGACAAAAAATGCCGCAATCTCATCCGCCGCTTACACAAACAGGCGCCAAAGGCGAAGATTGCCGTAACCGGATGTTATGCCCAACTCAAGCCGCAGGAAATCCTGGCCATCGAGGGGGTCGATCTGGTGGTCGGGGCTGACCGCAAAGGTGACTTGGTCCGGCTCGCGCTGAATCCAGAGGGGGAAAAGCGCGGCTATTCCTGTGAGATCAACGAAGTGGAGAGTTTCTTCCCGGCCTACTCCTCGGGCGAACGGACCCGTTCGTTCCTGAAAGTGCAGGACGGTTGCGACTATCATTGTGCGTATTGCACGGTGCCGCTGGCTCGCGGCAACAGCCGCAACATCCCCATCCCGGCCATCGTGGCGCAGGCGCGCGAGATTGCCGAACAAGGCATCATCGAAGTTGTGCTGACCGGCGTCAATACCGGTGATTTCGGCAAGACAACCGGCGAATCCTTCCTTGATCTGCTCAAGGCGCTGAACGACGTGCCGGGCATCGAGCGCTACCGCATCTCCTCCATTGAACCGAACCTGCTCACTGAGGAGATCCTGCGCTGGATTGCAGGAGGCACGAAATTCCTGCCTCACTTCCACATCCCCATCCAGTCGGGCTGCGACCGCACGCTGAAGGCGATGCATCGGCGCTACACGGCAGCCCAGTTTGAAGAGAAGATCGCCCTGATCCGCGACATCCTCGAAAAGCCGGAGGAGCGTTGCACGCGTGTCTTTTTCGGCATCGACGTGATTGTCGGATTCCCCGGTGAAACGGAAGAAGATTTTGAAGCTACCTACCAACTGCTGGAGCGCGTGCGGCCAGCTTTCCTGCACATTTTCCCTTACTCGCGCCGCGCCGGTACCCCGGCGGCCGGGCGCCCCGACCAGGTACAGGAATCGGTCAAGACGGAGCGTGTCGCCCGCCTCGAAGCGCTCTCCGACCGCCTCCACGCTGCCTTCACGGCTGCCAATATCGGCCGTAAGGCGCATGTGTTGTTCGAAAGTACTGTCAAAGGCGGCAAGATGTTCGGCTACACCGAAAACTACCTCCGCGTTGAACGGCCATATGACAAGACGTTGATTGGAAAAATCGTTGAACTAACGGTATAAATACTGGATGGAAGTGTTCGGGTACCCGAACACAAGAGACTGACAAGATTATGAATACGATTACATTTTTGGGAACTGGAACATCGCAGGGGATTCCGATGATTGGATGCCATTGCGAAGTCTGTACGTCGGACGATCCGCGGGACAACCGGCTGCGCTGCTCGGCACTTGTTCGTTTTGAAGGCAAGACATTTTTGATCGATGCCGGGCCGGATTTCCGGCAACAGATGCTGCGCGAAAAGGTTTCCCACCTCGACGCCATTCTCCTGACCCATCATCATAAAGACCACACGGGCGGTCTCGACGACGTGCGGTCGTTCAACTACCTGGAAAAGCGTTCCTTCCCTATCTATTGTGAAGCCGGGGTGTTGGAATCGCTCAAGAAAGAATACTATTACGTCTTTGCCGAGAAGCCCTACCCCGGCGCCCCCGAGATGGACATCCACCTGATCACGAGCCTGCCCTTCGCGATTGACGGCGTGCCTGTCATCCCCATCCGGGCCATGCATTACAAGCTGCCCATCCTGGGCTTCCGCTTCGGCAAATGCGCTTACGTGACGGACGCCAACTATATTCCCGAGTCGGAATTCGAGAAACTGCAAGGACTCGATATTTTCGTGCTGAACACCGTCAAGCGCGGCCACCACATCTCCCACTATGCCCTGGAAGAGGCCATCGAAGTCTGCCGACGGGTCGGCGCCAGGCAAAGCTACCTCACCCATCTCTCCCACATGCTCCCGCGCCATGCTGACCTCACCGCCGAGTTGGCCTCACTCCCCTTCTCTCTCCAGCCGGCCTACGATGGATTGCGGGTAGCATACACCGACTAACGCTTATATCCCTTTTACCGCTACCGACATAAGAGAGGGTACAGAAAACTATAACTGCTTGAGATGGTAGTAATTGTAGAACGCTTCGTCTTTTCCGTCAAAGACTGTTACGATGATTTCCCTGGGTGAGCCCTGCGGATTGGCCGGGATGGAAATAGTAAAAGCAATGGTCCGGATCGGCCCTTCGCTGTCAACATCCTGTGTGGTGATCTTTACATCAGCGTTATCGCAAATCCACCTGCAGGCCAGCGTATTTGTCAATAAACTGGCTTTTACGATTCCTCCTTCAGAAGGAATCACATCCGTTTTCCAGTCAATGAATTCGCCGTAAGGCTTCGCCGCATCTTGTCGGAATAGGAAAGACGCAGTTTGGGGCGTTTTCCCCTTCTCGCAGACAAAATCGATTTTTCCAATCTTGTTTTCAGGAACGAGGTTTTGATCGATAAAAACATCAACATATCCACTTCCTTTCCCAATGGCTGGAGATACATAGTAATTCACGTCGTGGCGTCTAAAACCAGTGGACTGCCATTCATTATCGGTCGTAATGTAAATCCTGAAGGTCCCTCCTTCGGCTCCTATACTGGCTTCCTCGGGGTAGATTTCAATCTTCGGATCGGAGGCCTGCTCGCAGCTAGTCAGAAACACCCCAAAAAAGATCCATAGGCATACATTTGCGAATAGAATGAAGAGCTTTTTCATGATATTATTGTTTGAATGGTTTGCAAGTCTTTGTATAATAGATGCAAAAAAAGGAGGATTGTTGCGTTGCTCAACAATGTTCGTGGTGGTCTTCATTCTTTCGGAGCTGGGATACAAGGAAGAAGAGATCGCGCAATACACCTGCACTTCGGTAGATTCTGTGCGAGTCACGATCAATAACAACCGGAAAGCGATGAACTGAGCAAGTGCTGTTCCTGCTGGCAAGTTGGGTCATCCAGGAAATGAAAAAAAACGTTGGATTTGCTGCAGCTAACTGTTAACTTTGTATGTTTTGAAAGTATTTATCAACAAACGAAGAAGACATGGTAAAGATTGATTTGACCGGATGTGATTCCTTCGTGGGAAAGGAAGCCTTCCAAGAATATGTGAACAAAGCGTTGGCAGCACAGGTTGTCCTCGAAGAGGAAACGGGCGCCGGCAATGACTTCCTGGGCTGGCAGCATCTGCCGTCGGCCATCGGCCAGGAACAGTTGGATGACTGCCTCAGTGTCGTCAATGACTGGATTGAAAAAGAAATCGACCTGGTGGTGGTCATCGGCATCGGCGGCTCGTACCTCGGCGCCAAAGCGGCCATCGAAGCACTCAGCCACACCTTCTCGTCGCTGCTCGGACTCGAAGGTCCGAAAGTGGTCTTTGCCGGTGAAAACCTGTCAGAAGATTACACGGCAGAACTGCTGGACCTCATCCAGACCCGCAACGCGGCCTGCGTGGTGATCTCCAAGAGCGGCACCACGACCGAACCCGCTGTCGCCTTCCGTCTGGTCAAGCAATACCTGGAAGACTCCTACGGGAAGCGGGAAGCCTGCGAACGTATCGTCGCCATCACCGACAAAGCGCGCGGCGCCCTGAAATCGCTCTCCAACCAGGAGGGATACAAGACCTTTGTCATCGAAGACAACATCGGCGGCCGCTTCTCCGTGCTGACACCGGTTGGTCTGGTGCCCATCGCCCTGGCAGGATTCGACATCGAAGCGATGGTCCGTGGCGCCCAGGATGCCGAAAAGGCGCTCGCGGCCCGCAAAGTCGACAACCCCGCCGTCCGATACGCCGCCATGCGCAACCTGCTCTACGACCAAGGCAAGAAGGTTGAACTCTTCGCCAGCTTCCATCCCAAGCTCCAGTATCTGGGCGAGTGGCTGAAGCAGCTCTTTGGGGAAAGTGAAGGCAAGGACGGCAAGGGTATCTTCCCGGCCTCGGTCATCTTCACGACCGACCTGCACTCGATGGGACAGTACATCCAGGATGGCGAACGGATGCTTTTCGAGACAGTTATCACCGTGGAGAATGCACAGCGCGAAGTAACCATCCCCGCCGACGCACAAGATCTGGACGGCCTCAACTACCTGGCCGGCAAGAATGTGGAACACTGCAACCGCATGGCGCAGCTGGGTACCAAGATGGCCCACATCGACGGCGGTGTCCCGAACATCGACATCCGCATCGAGAAACTCGATGAATACAACCTCGGCCAGCTCTTCTACTTCTTCGAGAAGGTCTGCGGCATCAGCGCCTACGTCCTGGGTGTCAACCCGTTCAACCAGCCCGGCGTAGAAGCTTACAAGAAGAACATGTTCCAACTGCTTGAGAAACCGGGATATAAGAAATAATGAAATTCCTGGAAGCAGTAGCGAAACGGTACGTTGACTACGGACCGCTGGATCGGGTATGTTTCGTATTCCCGAACCGGCGGTCCGGCACTTTCTTCAAGCGTTACCTCGGCATCGAAGCGGGTCACCCCGTCTTCGTGCCGCACGTGCTGACCATCGACGAGTTGTTTTCCCGGATTGCCGGCAAGGAGGAGACAAAGGAGAAGGTACGTCTGCTCAATATCCTGTATCACGCGTATATACAACTGATGCCCCGCCCAGAAGGAACCGAGCCTGAGCCTTTCGACCAATTTCTCTTCTGGGGTGATATGTTGATCAACGACTTTGACGACATCGACAAGTATCGCGTCGATGCAAAAAAGCTATTGGTCAATCTCAAAGATTACAAAGCCATCAGCACGGATTATGATTTCCTTTCTACCCGCCAGTTGGAAGCCATCGACGCCCTCTCCATCAAAGCCTTTAGCGATAGTTTCTTCGCAGGCCTTTCTGACGGGGAGAAAATTTTGAAAAACCTTCCTGCCAACAGCAGCCGGAGAAAGTTTGCTCGATTGTGGAATATTCTTTTCGATCTCTATGTGGCTTTTCGGAGCAGACTTGACCAGGAGGAACTTGCTTATTCAGGAATGATCTACCGTTCCGTTGCCGATAACCTTGACAGGGACCATCCCGTGCTCCCGCAATTCGAATTGTTTGTATTTGTGGGGCTCAATGCGCTGAATGAGTGTGAAAAACGATTGCTTGACCACATACGGGATGATGGTAGAGCGGCTTTCTATTGGGACTTCTTCGGTTCTCTCATAACTGACAATGCAAACCCGGCAGGCCTGTTTATGCGGGACAACTTGAAACGCTACCCGCCTGAATGTGCATTGGACTGTCCGGCAATCGACCCGAAGAGTCAGCAGTTCCAAGTGATCCGTATCCCCTCTTCTGTAGGGCAGACCCGCAAGGCAATGGAGATTATTGAGAATCTCCATGAGGATGGTCTGATGGACACCCCCGAAGAAACGGCTTTGGTGCTGCCCGACGAAAGCCTGCTCTTCCCGATGCTCGGATCCATCCCCGCTTCCGTATCCCATGTCAATGTGACGATGGGGTACTCTCTCTCTGCCAGCAGCGGAATGACTCTTTTCAAGTCACTGGAGCGGTTGCAACAGAACAAACGGCAGCGAAATGGCGGATGGAGTTTCTATCACCGAGACGTCGTAGAGTTAATCGATCATCCCTATGTTGCAGCCGCGGCGGACCCAGAGATGATTGAGAAGGTCAAATCTGAAATTATCCTAAAGGGGAATCGGATATTCGTGGAGGCAGATTTGTTGGATCTGGGTGAGCTATTCAACCTCCTCTTCCAACCCGTTCAAACGACTAAAGCCATCCCTGACTATCTAAAACGGATTATCGAGGCGCTGCAACCTGTGCAAACGCCGGTAGAGCGCGAATTCCTCAGCCATTTCCACCAGGCCGTCGTCTCCTTGGAGGAAGTGGGGCTCGATCTTGACAATTTGCTGCCCCGGACATGGTACCAGTTGCTGTCACAATACATAGCACTGGTCAAGATTCCTTTTGAGGGGGAACCACTTGAAGGATTACAGATGATGGGGCCGCTTGAGACACGCGCGCTTGATTTCAAGCATATCCTTTTTCTTTCTGTCAACGAAGGGACATTTCCTTCCCGCAACACCAGCAGTTCCTTCATTCCTTTCATTCTTCGAAAAGGTTTCGGTCTGCCGACCTACGAGCAGCAGGACGCCATGGCTGCCTACTATTTCTACCGGAGTATCTGTCGGGCCGAACGGATCTACCTGCTCTATGACTCCCGGACAGAAGGGCTCCATGTCGGAGAAGAAAGCCGCTATATCAAACAGCTCAAGTACCTCTACAAGGTGAATCTAAAGGAGCAAGTGGCCACCTATGAACTGAATGGCGAAAGTGAGATTCCGGTTGCGTCGGTCATCAAGGATGCGGCCATTCTGGAGAAAATGGAGGATCTCTATTTCCGTCAGGGAAAGTCCTTTTCTGCCTCGTCTCTCAACACCTACCTGAAATGCCCGCTTCGTTTCTACTACCAATATGTAGCTGGGATCAAAGTGCAGGATGACGTGACGGAAGAAATGGACGCCAATCATTTCGGCACCATCTATCATGCGGTGATGCAGAAAATCTATGCGCCCTACAAGGGCGAACGCATCAGCGCTGACCTTTTGAATGCCATCCGAAAAGACAAAAAGCGCATTGACATGTACACAGATGAAGCTTTCCAGGAGTTCTTCATGCAGGAGCTCAAAGGCGAGGACCTCATTCGTAAGGAGGTCATCAAGCATCTCGTCCATCAGACGCTCAAGGCGGATGCAAGACTGGCCCCCTTCGATTTGTTGGACCTGGAATCACCAGCAAACGGACAACTGCGGCTCTCAGGCAACCGTTCCATTAATCTGTATGGCAAAATCGACCGCCTTGACCGGCAGGAGGGTACTGTCCGGATTATCGACTACAAGACTGGCACCCAAAAGGAGACCAAATTAGAGAATAACATCGGAAATATGTTCACTCCGATGAACCCCAAACATCCTTCCGTCTCGTTCCAGCTCTATTTCTATCTGTTGATGATGGTCCGGAAGCACAACGGGGTAGACTACCGTCCTTGTGTCTATTGGGTTCGCAACCTATTCTCAGAAAAGCTCCCGGAGACGCATGAGATTCCACCGGAAGCGCTCTCGGATTTTGAACAACAACTGGCCATCTTGGTCGAGGAACTGTTTGATTCGAAAAAACCCTTCGAACCGACATCCGACAGTTCCGCTTGTTCCTATTGTGATTTCAAGAAACTATGCAACCGCCGGTAACGCTCGTCAAAGCATCAGCCGGTAGCGGAAAGACCTACCGGCTGACCAAAGAATATGTCAACTTGCTTCTGGCAGGAGATCCTGCGGATGTGCAACGCTTCAAGCACATCCTGGCTGTAACATTTACCAACAAGGCAACTGACGAGATGAAAGAGAGGATCGTGAAACGACTGGAGGAAAGGGCGAACGACCTTGGCGATCCACTGCACAAGAAAGCAAGGGCGTGCCTCTCTGCCATTCTGTTCGACTATTCCAGCTTCTCCGTCAGCACCATTGACCGTTTTTTTCAGACCGTCTTGCGTGCCTTCGCCCGCGAAATCGACCAATACCTTTCATACCGTGTGGAAGTCGATAACGAAACCGTCCTGCTTCAGGTAGTCGATTTGCTGCTTGACTCTCTTGGTGAACCCGACAAGGAAGCTTTGCATCAATGGTTGCGGCGTTATGCCGTCGGACTTGCAGAGCAAGGTCAATCATGGAGCCTGCGGGCTCCTTTGCTGAAAATGGCCGAAGAGTTTATGGGAGAGAATTTCCGCCGCCAGGCCATGCTTATGGGAGATGATTTCGGAAAACGGGAGGAGATTGCTACCCTGCAGCAGCAATTGAAGACGATTTGCGAATCATTCGAGAATACGGTCAAGCAAGCTGGCAAACGCATCCTGGAACTGTTGAGTGAGGTACAAGTCAAGCCTACTTCGCTGACTGCCGGCAAGAAAAAACCTTTTACGGTTGTCAACGCCTGGGCTAAAGGAACGATGAGCGTGCCAGCTCCGTATATCCTGGAGGGACTTGAACGGCACAACTTACCGGAGATAAAGAGGCTGACTGAAGATGTCTGTCAACTATTCGCCACGGAGTATCGTGCATACACCACTGCCCGGGCTGTCCTGGACGATATCCATCTGCTTGGCATCTATTCCGATCTCCTGAAGCAACTGCAAAGCTATCTGCAAGAGAACAACCTGATGCTGCTCGCACGATCCACCGAACTCTTGAACGGAATCATCGGGGATGAAGATACCCCCTTTGTCTATGAGAAGATCGGCAACCGGTTCGACCATTTGATGCTCGATGAAGCACAGGATACGTCCCGTATGCAATGGGACAATTTCCAGCCCTTGTTCAAGAACAGTGCGGCAAAGGGGTTCAGCAGCTTGGTGGTCGGCGATATCAAACAATCAATCTATCGCTGGCGCGGAGGAGACTGGCGTCTCTTGGACCAGTATCTTTTCGATGATTTGGGGTCATCTTTCGTCAGGAACGATCCACTGAAAGAAAACTGGCGGAGCGGCGCAGCGCTCGTCAATTTCAATTGCACTTTCTTCTCGGCAATCGGGGATCTTCTTGCAAAGGAATCCCAACTCAAAGGAGTGTCAGAGGAGGTGAAGAATATCTATGCCAGTTGTCATCAGTCGATTCCTCAGCAACGCCAGACTGAGCCCCAAGGATATCTCCACATTGCCTTCCTGTCCTCGGATGCGAAGCCTTGGAAGGAACAAGCGCTGGAGCGGTCACTGGAAGACATCCATTCGCTTAAGGACGAAGGATACGATTACAAGGACATCACCGTCCTGGTCCGGAAGAAGGAAGATGGAGCGGAGGTTGCGCGTTTTCTGATGTCTCAGGGCATCAGCGTTATCACGCAGGATTCACTGTTATTGGGATCCTCACCGCTGATCCAACGTATCATAGCACTGCTTACCTTGCAGGTTAATCCACAAGACCCTGTAAACCTGGAGCTCGCGCGCCAATTCGGCATCGATGTGCAGCATGCGGCACAAGGTTCGATCTATGAGGTCTGCGAACAGCTTCTCTCTCTACCGGGGCTACATCCTTCCAGCACGGACATCCCTTTCATCCATGCTTTTCTCGACGGTGTGCTTTCGTGGCAGAACACTTATGGTTCATCGTTGCGCGATTTCATCCGCTGGTGGGAAGAAAAAGGCGCAGAAACACCCATTTCCGCCCCTGACGGGCAGAATGCCGTGCGTATTATGACTATCCATAAGTCCAAAGGTCTCGACCTGGAAGCGGTTATCATCCCTTTTGTTGATGACAAAGTTTTCCGCTATGCCCCGACGATATGGTGTCGGACGAACCTCAAACCTTACGACAAGGTAGGCCTGATTCCTTTGACAGGAAGCCAAGCATTACTGGATACCTATTTCGCTGACGAGTTCCTTAAAGAGCAGACGTTACAGTACGTCGACCTGGTCAACACTTGGTACGTCGCCTTCACTCGTGCCTGCAGTCGCCTGTTCATCTATACGGAACAACCGCATTTGCCCCAGAAAAGCAAGTATGACATAGGTTACAATGCCTCTTACTTTCAGTCATTCTTCTATCTATTCTTCTTAAGTCAACAAGGAGGTTTTGCGCTTGACGAAAACCAGTCTTTCTCGATGGGAAAAAGGGAGCCGTTTACAAGCAAAGAAAAAAAGCGGACCATGGAAGATGACCTGCAGAGTAGCTTCAAGCGCGAGCCCCTCAACGACCGGCTGAAGCTGACGCTTCACGGGGATGATTATTTTGCGCAGGAAAAGAGCGCCCGGCAGCTTGGCATCGAGAAACACCGGGATATGGCTTCGGTGGAAGTCGATGCGACGCTTGAAGCGCAGAGCGGCCACCGCCATTGGTTCGACGGGACCTACCGGGTGATGAATGAAGCGTCTATTGTTGACAGCAAGGGCGAGATCAAACGTCCCGACCGAGTCCTGATCGCTCCCGACGGCAGCCGCGTCATCGTCATCGACTACAAATTCGGGCAGCCGCTCGACGGCTACAAGTATCAGGTGCGGGCTTATGTCCGTCTGCTGAAAGAGATGGGCTATCCTTCCGTGGAAGGTTGGCTCTGGTACGTCTCCTCCGGTGAAATTGTCAGGGTATAGTCCCGCCCCCCAAAAAAAACAGGAAGTGAACGCAACATTTCACGCCATTTCCGCATCTATAACAAGAAGTATCACAAGTCTTTCAGCTGATTACTAATTAATATTACGCAATATGAAACAATTTCTCACATTCTTTGTGGTCGCCACCCTTTGTCTGTGCAGCTGCGCGCAACTCGACAAGGGGGATCCGAAAACCAAAGCATACGTCAGCGGTGATCAGATCTTCCTCTCTCCGTTTACGCCTCAGGACAGGCCCACGTTTGAGAATCACAAAAACTACCTGCTCCTGAATTTTGACAAGAATGGAGGTCAGGCTACCGTTATTGCGTACTTCCCGGAAGAAGATGGGGTCTTCTTGAACGAGTTTTTCGAAGTGTTTTTCGAATGGGGCATCATTGATGTTCCTCGCCAGAATCCCTATCTCATAGATGATCAGGTAAGCATTAAGCGAACCAAACTCGATGATTTCAGCAGCGAATATGTCATTACTGTAAATCCGAACCGGCTCGGGTTTGACTATGATTACTTTATCTCCCTTTATGACGGGACAAAGGTCAGAAATGAGAAGGGGACCCCTTTGGCCAGCAAAGCAGTGATCACCCTCCATCAGACCGTAAACTAGTCCCTCGCCGCGTTCCGTCCGCCCCATCGGGCACCAAAACCCTTATAGACGTGCCCCGGCAGGCAAAAACCGCCTGTCGGGGCACGTTTTTGCGTCCCAGCGTGCCCGGGAATGCCTGAAACCCGGTCAACGCTACGAAATCTTTGAGTAATCCTTAAAACTCGTGTCCAGCCGGAGCACGCGGAGCTGGTCGTCGAGAAGCCGGTTCTGGGGGTGTTCGAGCAGCGGGTCTGCGGCGAGGATCTTTTCGCCGAGCTCGCGGGCTTCGACCAGGGCGGGCGAGTCTTTGGCCAGATCGGCGATGTGCAGGTCGATGGCCAGGCCGCTTTGCCGGGTTCCCTCGAAGTCGCCGGGGCCGCGCATGCGCAGGTCCGCCTCGGCCAGCTCGAAACCGTCGCTGGTGGCGCACATCAAGTCGATGCGCTGACGCGACTCGGTACTGAGCTTATAGCCCGTCATCAGGATGCAATAGGACTTTTCGGCGCCACGGCCCACACGGCCCCGGAGTTGGTGCAGCTGCGACAGGCCGAAGCGTTCGGCGCTTTCGATGACCATCACCGAAGCGTTGGGCACGTCCACCCCGACCTCGATGACCGACGTGGCCACCAGGATGTTCGCCTTTCCCCGCACGAAAAGATCCATGTCGAAAGCCTTGTTCTCGGCCTTCTGCTGGCCATGGACCACGGCCGTCACATATTTCGGGGCGGGGAAAGCCTCCGTGATGTGCATATAGCCTTCTTCCAGGTTTTTGTAGTCCATCTTTTCCGACTCCTTGATGAGCGGATAGACCACGAAGATCTGGCGGCCGAGGGCAATCTGCTGCCGCATGAAATTATAGAGGTCGCCGCGGCGGTTTTCCGTCCAGTGCACCGTTTCCACAGGCTTGCGGCCCGGAGGCAGTTCGTCGAGGACCGACACGTCGAGGTCTCCGTATAGTGTCATGGCCAGCGTACGGGGAATCGGCGTGGCCGTCATCACCAGTACGTGCGGTGCCACGGGCGATTTCGACCAAAGCCGTGCGCGCTGTTCCACGCCGAAACGGTGTTGTTCATCGATGACGGCCAAGGCCAGGTTCTTGAACTGCACCGTGTCCTCGATGAGCGCGTGGGTTCCCACGATAATCTGAAGCGAGCCATCGAGCAGGCCCCGATGGATTTCCTCGCGTTCTTTCTGTTTCGTATTGCCCGTCAGCAAGGCGATGGTGGCGCCGGAGGGAGCCAGGAATTTCTGGATGCTGTGGTAGTGCTGGTTGGCCAGCACTTCGGTGGGCGCCATCACGCACGCCTGGTAGCCATTGTCGAGCGCCATCATGGCGGCCAGCACGGCCACGAGCGTCTTGCCGCTGCCCACATCGCCCTGCAGCAGCCGGTTCATCTGCTTGCCGCCGGCCACGTCGGTACGAATCTCCTTCAGCACCCGCTTCTGTGCGCCGGTCAGGGGGAAGGGCAGGCACTCATACGTCGAATTGAAATAGTGCCCGATGCGGCGGAACACCACCCCGCTGTCCGCCCGCATCCGAATGCTCTTCTGCCGCAACAGCGAAAGCTGGAGATAGAACAGCTCTTCGAACTTGAGCCGGCGTTGGGCCCGGCCGAGGTCCTGCATGGAGGCGGGGAAATGGATGTGCTGCAACGCGAAGGCCAGCGGGACAAGCCGCTTTTGCTCCAGGATATACGCGGGGAGCGTTTCCTCCAGCGTGCCGAGCACACGGTCGAGGAGCGTCGCTACCATCTTCTCAAAGAACTTGTTGGTAATGCCGGCATTGTGCAGCTTCTCAGTGCTGGAATAGACGCCCATCATCACGCCGACTTGCGATAGTTTCTCCTCCGTAGCCAGGTCGATCTCAGGATGGACCATGTTCCAACCGTGACCGAAAACAGAGGGCTTGCCGAAAACGATGTATTCCGGACCGACCTGCAATTTGTCCTCCATCCATTTCAGTCCTTTGAAAAAGACCAAGTCGATGGTACCCGTTCCATCGGTGAATTGGGCCACCAGCCGCATCTTGCGTGCCTGCCCTACTTTTTCGATGCGAGTGAGACGGCCGCGCAACTGGATCCAGGCCGTGGAAGAGTCGACCTCCCGCACACTATAAAAGCGGGAACGGTCCACATAACGAAAAGGAAAGGTATAGAGAAGGTCGCGGAAGGTACTGATCCCCAATTCTTTATTCAGGAGTTCCGCCCGCTTCGGCCCTACGCCCGGCAAATACTTGATATCGCTGTCCAGAATCTGCGGCATTCACAAATATAAGGATTTTTTGTATCTTGCGGAAAATTTGAAGGAACATGAGAGACAAGATCGTGGTAGGCATCACCCAGGGTGATACGAACGGCATCGGATATGAAGTGATCATCAAGTCGCTGGCGGATGCGCGGATTCTGGAGAACTGCGTCATCATCCTCTACGGCTCATCCCGCTTTTTCGGCATCTACCGGAAATTCCTTCCGGAGATCGAGCAGATTGCGACCAATGTGATCAATGCGGCGGAAGACGCCCGCACCAAACGCATCAACATCATCAACGCCGTGCCGGAGAGCATGGCGATGGAAATCGGCCAGCCGACGCCCGACGGCGCCAAAGCCGCCGTCATGGCCCTCAAGGCTGCGGTAGCCGATGCCAAGCGAGGCGCCATCGACGCCATCGTCACAGCTCCGTTCAATAAGCATACAGTGGCCCAACTCGGATTTGGTTTTCCCGGCCATACCGAATATCTCATCCACGAATTCGAACAGAAAGACGGACTGATGTTCCTCTGCTCTGAAAACCTGCGTGTCGGCGTGGTCACCAACCATTTGCCTCTGGCGAAAGTCAGCGCAGCCATTTCCGTGGAGACCATCATGAGCAAACTGCGCCTGATGGACGATTCGCTGCGACGCGATTTCGGCTTTGTCAAACCCAAGATTGCGGTCCTGGGCCTCAATCCCCATGCCGGTGACGGCGGATCGCTCGGCTCAGAAGAGATCGACACCATCATCCCCGCCATCAAACAGGCCAACAAAGAAAAGATCCTGGCCTTTGGTCCCTACTCTCCCGACGGCTTCTTCGGTACGCACATGCAGGGCAGTTTCGATGCCGTCCTGGCCATGTATCACGACCAGGGTCTGATTCCGTTCAAGGCTTTGGCTTTCGACAGTGGTGTCAACTTCACCGCCGGCCTGCCGATTGTCCGGACTTCACCCGACCATGGTACCGGTTATGATATTGCCGGCAAGAACAAAGCCTGGTCCGGGCCGATGCAAGGGGCTATCTATGCCGCCATCGACTTCTGCCACAACCGCCGCCGTTACGATGCCATGCATGCCAATCCGCTTGAAGTCAAGCGTTTCGAAGGACCCCGCTACGAAAAGACCATCCTGCCCGAATAGTGAACCGAGCCCCGATTCAGATCTATACCGACGGTGCCTGCAGCGGCAACCCGGGACCGGGCGGTTTCGCTACGATCCTGCGTTGCGGGACCTATGAGAAAGTCATTTCGGCCGGTTACGCGGTGACTACGAACAACCGTATGGAATTGCTGGCCGTCATCACCGGTCTGGAAGCCATCCGTTGGGACCGGGCCGACGTGACCATTTGGAGCGACTCCTCGTACGTAGTTGATGCGGTCGAAAAGGGATGGGTATTCAGTTGGGAACAGAAACAGTTTGCCAAAAAGGCCAATCCTGACCTCTGGATCCGGTTCCTGGCCGCCTATCGCCGGCACGATGTACATTTCCAATGGATCCGCGGGCACAACGGGCATCCAGAAAACGAACGCTGCGACCGGTTGGCAGTCGCAGCGTCCCAAGGAAAAGATCTCCTCATCGACTCAGGATACACGCAGGAAGCGTAGCGCCTTGACCATCCAGCGCGGAAGCGGCTTGTGGTCATCGCGCTTCGTGAAATCGATATAGAATCCCCACTTTTTGGCAACCGGAATCCGGAAGGTCTCGACGAACTCGATAAGGGTGCCGTCCGGATCTTCAATATAGGTAAAGTGACCGTTGGCATCGCCCATGTCGAAATCCACGCCGCTGTCGCAGACGAACGGATGGCCGGCCGCCTTGCAGTCCGCTTCAACCGCGTCCATGTTGCGGACATCAAAGCAGATCTGGATGTAGCCCGGATCGCCCCAATAGCGATTCTCATAGAGTTTGACAACCGGAGCGTCCAGTGCCTGCACCAGTTCCAGATGGGAAGGGCCCATCAATTCGGAGAGCGGACCCGTAAACGGCTTGGTACGCGCCAACAGCACCCGGCGGACCTGCCGGTCACCGCCCGGAACGCCTTTCAAGTCTTCGAAAACGCCGGTCGTGTCGGCTTGTATCTTATCGAAGCCAAGCACCTTTCCGTAGAAGGCAATGGAGCGGTCCATATCGCTGACACCCAGCACAGCGCCGGTCGTACCGCCGGTCGTGCAGGTTTTCGACTTGACCATCACATAGTTGTCTTCTTCCACCTCCAGGATATTATCCCAGGGATCCATCAGATAGAAATGCTTGATGCCGGCAAAAGAGACGGTCGGAGCGGAAAGGAGACGAAGCCCTTTGCGGGAAAACTCGTCATAGGTGGCGGCCACGTCGCGGCTGCGGATCTTCGCGATAAAAATACCCAGATCACCCAGCGAAGGCTGTTGTTTCGGATAATTGAGGGCGCGGCCGCGGGGCTCCCAGATCTCCAGTCCCCCACCGCCCTGCAGATTCACGGCCAGGATGGCATAACGCGGCTGGGGCTTGCCGCCAGTATAAGGCAGCATCCGCTCGGCCACACCTTCATCGGCCACGACCGGAATATCAACTCCGAAATTCTCCCGATACCATTTCCATGCGACATCGGCGTCCTTTACACCGATCCCGACTTGCTGCAAGCCACAGATGACTTTCTCTTTCATAGATCTTATCTTGTTTGACCGTTCATACGATTACAGTTTAAACGAATCTTTCAGGCTGGCCGTCTTGTTCATGACGAGTTTCTCGGGCGTGGAGTCCGGGTCTTTCTTGAAATAGCCGACCCGCTCGAACTGAACGGCAAGGTCACCCGAATCGTCGCACAACGCGGGTTCGGCCCAGCCGGGACGGACAATCAGGCTCTCGGGATTGAGGAAATCCTTATAGTCCTTGTCCTCCGGAACCTGCGACATATCAGCCAGTGTGAAGAGGCGGTCGTAGAGGCGGCACTCGATCTCTTTGGCAAAGGCGGTGCTGACCCAGTGGATCGTACCTTTCACAGAACGCCACTGGCCGGACTGTGGATGCGTCATCGGATCGTACGTGCAACGCAACTCGACCACTTTGCCGTCCGCATCTTTGATGACTTCCTCACATTTGACGATATACGTGTATTTGAGACGGACTTCACCTCCCGGGCGCAGGCGGAAATACTTCTTCGGCGCATCTTCCATGAAGTCGGCCCGGTCGATCAGCAGTTCACCGGTGAAGGGGATGCGGCGCTTAGGACCATCCGGTGCGGCCGGATTGAGCGGTGCTTCGAACCATTCCACACGGCCGGGTTCCCAGTTGGTGAGCGTCAGCTTGATCGGATCGTCGTACACCACCATATAACGGTTGGAGCGTTCATTCAGGTCCTGGCGGACACAGGATTCAAGGCCGCTGATGTCCATCAGCTGGTCGCGCTTGCTCACACCGATGCGCTCGCAGAACATCTTGAGTGCCTCGGGCGTATAGCCGCGCCGACGCACACCGCAAAGGGTCGGCATCCGCGGGTCATCCCAGCCGGCCACATAGCCTTTCTCCACGAGTTCCAGCAGCTTGCGCTTACTCATCAGCGTATAGGTCAGGTTGAGCCGGGCGAATTCATACTGATGGGAAGGATAGATGCCCAGCGTCTCGATGAACCAGTCGTAGAGCGGACGATGGATGTCGAACTCCAACGTGCAGATGGAGTGCGTGATATGCTCGATGGAGTCGCACTGGCCGTGGGTGTAGTCATACATCGGATAGATGCACCACTTGTCGCCGGTGCGGTGATGATGTGCGTGTTTGATGCGGTAGAGGATCGGGTCACGGAACATCATATTGGGATGCGCCATGTCAATCTTGGCCCGGAGCACCTTCGCGCCGTCCGGGTACTTGCCGGCCTTCATTTCACGGAAGAGGCGGAGATTCTCCTCGACGGAGCGATTACGCCAGGGGCTGTCGGTGCCGGGCGTCTCGACGGTTCCGCGGTTGGCCCGCATCTCTTCGAGGGTTTGATCATCGACATAAGCCAGGCCGCGCTCGATAAGCTGCTCAGCCCATTCATAGAGCTGGTCGAAATAGTCGGATGCATAGCGCTCCTCCGCCCACTGGAAGCCAAGCCACTTGATGTCCTCCTTGATGGCATCGACATACTCCACATCCTCTTTCGTGGGGTTGGTGTCATCGTATCGGAGATTGGTCTTGCCGCCATACTTTTGGGCAAGGCCGAAATTGATACACAGGCTTTTGGCATGTCCCAGGTGCAGATAACCGTTCGGCTCCGGGGGGAAGCGGGTGATAATGCTGTCGAATTTGCCGGCCGCGAGGTCCGCCTCGATGATCTCTTCGAGGAAATTGTTGGTGCGATTCTCGACTTCCATACTTTGGGATAATTAACTTACAAATATAAGCAATTTTTCCTAATACGGTCTGGGAGAATCAACGCGCAATGCCCACTTCGCCTATTCAAAGCGTTATCTGTTAAATGTAGGGATTCTGTACTCCGGCCAGACGAGTTTGGCCTTATCACCGTTATTGAGCAGATTGGCATATAATCATTACTGATATTTAGAACACAGAATTGAAGGACGCTTCGGCAAGATTCCGGCAGAGTAAAACTATTTTTCACTCTGCCACTTTTTTGCAGAAGTTATTGTTACCTTTGTATTCAGATATGGCAAAGAACTTTTTTAAATCTTACATTTGGCTACTGGAGACACTCCAGAGCCGCGGGCCACTCACGCTGGCCGAAATCAAGGACCTCTGGATGCGGAGTTCCGTCAATGATGAGGGAAAAAAACTGGCAACCCGAACCTTCGCCAATCATATCGCGTCCATCGCCGACATCTTCGGCATCGACATCGTGTGCGACCGCAGCACCAACACCTATCGCATTGAAAACGAAGAAGACCTGCACGGCACCGGAATCCGCGCCTGGATATTGGACGCACTCACCTTAAACTCGCTCCTCAACGAAGGTGCAAGCATGAGAGACCGGATTATCTTCGAGGATGTGCCTTCTAGCCACAAATACCTAACGGACATCATCAGATCGATTCGTGACGAGCGGATGCTGGAAGTCAACTATCAGGGCTTCACAATGGAGGTCCCTCGCGATTTTCTGCTGGAACCCTACTGTCTCAAGGAATACAAGCGCCGCTGGTACCTCTTCGCCCGTGACCACAATGGCGGGTACAAGGAGCCGCACTCCTTCGCCTTAGACCGGATGAACTCCGTAACAATTTCTGAAAAACTCTTTAAGGTTCGAAAGTCGTTCGATGCCCGGGATTTCTTCAGCACCCGCTACGGAGTCCTCCAATATGACGACGCCAAGCCCGCTCACATCAAGATCAAGACCACGGCCCATCAAGCCAACTACTTCCGCACCCTGCCACTGCACGACAGTCAGAAGGAGATCGAAAAGACGGCCGAGCACTCAATCTTCTCATACTACCTGACTCCCAACTATGACTTCATCCACGATGTCCTGTACTATGCGGATGATGTCGAAGTAATGGAGCCGACATCTCTTAGGGATACTTTTAAAACAATTACTAACAACCTAAATCGCAAGTATAATGGCTAAAGAAATCAAGGATAGGATCGCTGAAGTTCTTGACAGAACTTTCAACGTATTAGATATGTGTTACACTCATAACGATGAGAAGTCTAGGAAAGCGAACAAACAGGCAAGCGGCAGCCGCCTCATTTTCCCTTGTTATAGTAGAACTTACCGCAAGGAGGAGCGTCGTATCAGTGAGCAAGAAATGAGATTCGTGTTCATTGAACAGTTTAACCAATACTGTGAAGAGAATGGCTGGGATGCATACTATTCCGTTGAAACTCCTACGGAATGGGAATACCGTTTTTTTGGAGAAGATAAACCTCACAAAACTGAAGCTGGTGATGGACAATCCGCAATGGTTGACGTGTGTATCCATAACAGTCAGGGAGAGCGACTTTGCCTTATTGAGTTTAAGGCTGGGAATCCAGAACCATTTTGTTATATCAAAGATCTTGTAAAGCTTTCTGCAGAAGGGAAACTAGGTTTCTTTGTTCAACTTTTGAAAAGCCAGAATAAAGCCACTTGGAATAGCATCAAGGGGAAGATTAGTGACGACCTCAAAGGGATTAACTATGTCTGCCATACCTTTGGCCCGTCAAAATACCATGGAACACAATACATCTCTGATGAAGAACTTGAGATAGCGGGCTGGACAAAAATGGGATTAATCAAATAGTAAAGTATATGGGTAAAGAAATGACAATTACCGAGATCTTTGATCGGGCAAAGAAACAGTTTGATGGAGGTGACCTAAGTGAAGGTTACGTTGTGAATGGCATCCCTTTTCACAGTTATTATACGAATAAAGAATGGCAAGATTATGTAAAAAGAATGCCCAAAGATGTGAAAGCTCAGTTTGACGATGGCAAGGGAGGTGAAATGCAAGAGCATCCAAGAAAAGGCGTTGTATATCCACCAAAGATGGCCTCTTACGCGTCGTCCAGTCGTTTTATGTATAGCCAAGGTCAGAAGTTTGATGGCTTTGAATATGAGAAACAGTTACCAACAGGTCTGGGCGGATTCGACGCCAATCTCGACGGCTATCTAGAATCAAAGAATGTCTTCGTTGAAGCAAAATGTCATGAGTTTTATAACTACTCCAGACCAGAACTCCGCAAGGGTCATAGGATGCTGTTAGAGGGCATTATTCCACTGCTTGACGGGAGGCTTGATTACGATCGTTCCAAGGATACCCTCTATCTGTCCTGGGAAGACAAGGATTCTGGTTGCTTCGATTTCAAACAGATGCTTTGCCATCTCTCAGGAATTGCGAATATGGTCCTGGGCGGCGGCAAAAGGACTGTGCATTTTATTTACCTGGCATATCTTCCATCAAAAGAGCTTCTAGCTTTCGTAGAAAAGCCGTCTAACAGACAACGGATACTGGATCTCTTTAATGATGAAAAGGGAATGGCCGAATCCATAGATTTCAAATCCATTTATGGAGCTATACTGCGCTATTTCAACACAAGAAAAAAATATGGTCGTAGTGAGGAAGAAATCCGTGAAATGGCATCCTCTTTCAGTCTCACGTTTTGCACCCAAAACGACTTCAAATCTGTTGTAGATAGCCTCTAAGGGAGGTTGACTTGAGCATATTGCCAATATCCTAGAGTTGCCCTCCCAGCAACTCTTTTTTTGCCAATTTTACTTCTGCCATATTTTTGCCGAAGTGGGGAGTACTTTTGCCGAAAAAAACGATATGGAAGAGTATCTCGAACAAATCCCCAATTACACGCGCGGCGTGGTCCAGCGCATCTGCGCTTCCGATAAGGAGAGCGCCTGTAACATCGTCGCCCATATGACGTCTGAACTGCTCCAGAAGTGGTACACGTCGGTCCTCTGCATCTCCCTTGATCTCCGGAAAGATGCCATCGAATCCCTCGTCCAGACTGGCAACTCCTTCGCACGCTACTTCGTCATCGACCAGAAGAATCCGGACTGCCCGGTGATTGTAGGCAAAGCTCGGGGTCACATTCACAGAAAGTTCGTCCGCGCCGTGATCATTAGCGGAGCAGAGAGAATCATGTTTAAGTTCTACAAAGATTCAGAAGATCAACAAGCAAATATAAACAGTATGCTCGACAAACTGGCCATAGACGAAAACGTCCCCGTAATTCTAGTGGAATCACATACGCAATAACAACCAAACACACAGGTAGATGCCCTGTTAGGAAACAGAAATGAGAATAGGGCAGCTTGCTTAACCAGCAACAAACGATGGAAGCAATTGAAGTAGCACGACTTCCCTTTGACCTTTTTTTCGCTGCAATGTACACATTTGACTATCAGGATATTATGGAAGTTGGCCCCCCTTAAAATAAGGGGGGCCAACTTCCATAACAGGCTGATTTACTGGCGCTTCCGTTGCAGCGAAAATTTTAGCTTCGGGCTGCGAATGATCATTGTTCCTCTCGGGACCACAATGAATAGGCTCATTTCGGGATCGCAATTCACAAACCCCTTTCGTCCGAACGGTTATCCCAGGCCAGACGGGCTTTTTTTGCGGATTTCTAATATTTTCGGTATCTTGCAGGATTAATACTCCGCAAGATGCTGAAATCCATGACCGGCTACGGCAAGGCACAGTGCCTGCTGGGCCCCGACAAATACCTGGTAGAAATCCGATCGGTCAACGGCAAGAACGCCGATATCACGTTCAAAACCCAAATCATTCCGCGCCAGCACGAAGTCGAAGTGCGCAAATACATCACCGACCGCTTGAACCGCGGCAATATCGACCTGTTCATCACGGTCGAGCGCGCAGAAGGCTCCGCCACGAAAACGATCAGCCGCGCCACGCTCCTGTCCTACTACGACCAGCTCGACAAGGCCGTCGAAGGCACGACACTGGCCTGTTGCGAACCCGACGCCATGTTGCAGGCTATTATGCGGCTGCCCGACGTGCTGGAAGCCCGCAGCACGGAACTCTCGGATGCGGAATGGCAAAAGCTGGAAGCGGCCATCCACGAAGCCGTCGCCGACCTCGACGCTTTCCGGAAGAAGGAAGGTGTCAGCCTGGAACGAGACATCCTGGGCCAGGTGGACAAGATTGAATCGTATATCCCTGAAGTGGAACGCTATGAGCGGGAGCGCATCCCGGCGATCCGGGAACGCATCGAGGCCCGGCTCCGCGAACTGGCGGCCCAGCCCGATGCGAACCGCCTCGAACAGGAAATGATCTTCTACCTTGAAAAACTCGACATCAACGAGGAGAAGGTGCGGCTGCGCCAGCATTGCCGCTATTTCCGGGAAACGGTGGCGGAAGAGCCGCTCCCGGGCCGCAAACTCGGCTTCATCGCGCAGGAGATGGGGCGCGAAATCAACACGCTGGGCTCGAAAGCCAACCATGCGGAAATCCAGAAATGGGTGGTCCGCATGAAGGACGAGCTTGAAAAGATCAAAGAGCAATCCCTGAACATATTATAATCCCAACCGTATGAAGAGAATCCTCACCGTGCTGGCAGCGCTTTTGCCGCTGCTGGCTTTCGCAGACAGCCAGGAGGCACGTCTGCTCCGGTTCCCCGCCGTCGGCGGCGACAACATCGTCTTCAGCTACGCCGGCGACTTGTACCGCGTCGGCATCAACGGCGGTACGGCCGTGAAACTCACCTCCCATGTGGGATACGAAGTATTCCCGCGCATCTCCCCCGACGGCAAGACCGTGGCCTTCACGGGCCAGTATGACGGCAACACGGAAGTTTACACCATTCCTGTAACCGGCGGTGAACCCTGCCGGGTGACCTATTCCGCCCTGGTCGGCCGCGACCTTGTGGGCGAGCGTATGGGCCCCAACAACATTGTGATGTGCTGGACGCCCGATGGCAAACAGATTGTCTATCGCAGCAAGACCCATACCTTCAGCGGCCTGCGCGGCCAGCTCTGCAAGGTCAACGCAGCGGGCGGCCCGGCCGAGGAAATCCCGACCACCGAAGGCGGTTTCTGCAGCTACTCCCCCGATGGCAAACAACTCGCCATGAACCGTATGTTCCGTGAGTTCCGCACCTGGAAATACTATCGCGGCGGCCAGGCCGACGACATCTGGATCAACCAGGTCGGTACCACGAAACTCGAAAAGATCACCGACAACGACGCACAGGACATCTTCCCGATGTGGATCGGCACCGAAATCTATTATCTCTCCGACCGCGACCACACGATGAACCTCTTCTGCTACGACACCCGTACGAAAGAGACCCGCAAAGTCACCGATTTCACGGAGTATGACTGCAAGTTCCCTTCGTATTCCCAGCAATACGTGGTTTTCGAGAATGGCGGTTACATCTACAAATACGATGTCAAGGCCCGCAAGTGCGAGAAAGTGACGGTTTATCTGGAGAACGACAACATCTACGGCCGCCCCGAATACAAGAATGTGGCGGACCGCATGTTCTCTTTCGACCTCTCCCCCGATGGGGAACGCGTGCTGATCATCGCGCGCGGCGACCTCTATTCGCTCCCGGCCCAGCACGGCCCCGTGTACAACGTCACCGAGTCGTCAGGTGCCCATGAGCGGGAAGGCAAGTGGTCTCCCGACGGCAAGTACATCGCTTACTTCTCCGACAAAGACGGGGAATACCAGGTCTATGTAGCCCCGTCCAACGACATGGGCAATGCCCGTAAGATGACCAGTTTCAAGGACGGTTATCCGAGCGGCCTGCAGTGGGCACCCGACAGCAAGACGCTTTATTTCTCGACGCTGAAACGGGAACTCTACCGCCTCGACGTGGAATCCTCCGTCGCCAAGCCGCTCATCGTGGGTGAGATCAGCGGGCCGCGCGGCTTCACCCTCTCGGCTGACGGGAGCTGGGCCGCCTATACGATGAGCCTGGGTAACGACGTTTCCGCCATCTTCCTCTACGACATGGCTTCCGGCAAGTCCTACCAGGTCACCGACCGCTGGTACGATGCCTCCAGCCCGATCTTCTCACAGGACGGCAAGTATTTGTTCTTCACCTCCTCACGTGACTTCCGCTCCCAGTATTCCCGCGTGGAATGGAACGCTTCCTACAATGTGAATGACTTTGTCTTCGTCCTCCCGCTGGCCAAGGACACGCCGGATCCGACGGTACTTACTTCGGATGAGTATGGCGCCAAACCGACCAAGCCCGAAGGGAAGCCCGGTGAGAAGCCGGCTGCCGACAAGCAGAAAACAGCCATGAAAGTCGATGTCGACGGCATCGGCCAGCGTGCCAGCGTCCTGCCGCTGCCAGCCGGCCGCTACCGTCTGATCCTGGCAGACGCTGGTAAACTCTACTACAGTTCCGGCAATATGATGATGGGCGGCGGTCCGCGCGGCGGTGCGGGTGCCAGCGCCGTGAAGGTGCTCGATCTCAAGACCCTGAAAACCTCCGACGGCCCCAAGAACATGCCGATCGCCTTCACGCCGGATCTCAAGAAATGCCTGGTCCGCGAGGGCGGCAAACTCTATGTCACGAGTTTCGGCGGCCCTGCCAAACTCGACAATCCGGTCCCGACGACCGAAATGGACATGCTTATCGACCATCAGGCCGAATGGAAGCAGATCTATGACGAGAGCTGGCGTGTGACCCGCGACAACTTCTATGTGGCGAATATGCACGGTGTCAACTGGAACAAGATCCACGACAAATACGCCGTGATGCTGCCTTACGTGAAGCACCGCCACGACCTGACCTACCTGATCGGCGAAATGATCGGCGAACTGAATATCGGCCATGCCTACATCACCTCGGGTGAATCGCCGGAAATCCCGCGTATCCCTACCGGTATGCTGGGCGGCAAGTTCAGCAAGGATGCCAAGACCGGCGCCTTCCGGATCGAGCATATCTACAAGGGTGCCTCCTGGGACAAATCGCTTGTCTCTCCGCTCGACGGCCCGGGCATCAACGCCAAGGTCGGCGATTATATCACCAAGGTGAACGGCACGCCGGCTTCTGAACTGGTGGACATCTACCAGGCTCTCGTCGGCAAGGTCGGCAAGACGGTCTCGTTGGAGATTGCCGATAACGCGGCAGGTCGCGGAGCCCGCACGGTCTATGTGAAACCGGTGGCTGATGAAGGCCAGCTGGCCTACTACGAATGGGTACAGAAGAACATCGAAAAGGTGGACAAAGCCTCGAACGGGGAGATTGGCTATATCCATATCCCGGACATGAGCACAGCCGGCCTCGACATGTTCACCAAGCTCTTCTACACACAGCTTGACAAGAAAGCGCTGATCATCGACGACCGCATGAACGGTGGCGGCAATGTCTCCCCGATGATTCTCGAACGTCTCCAGCGCGAAGCTTACCGCATGAGCATGTCCCGTTGGGGCGGCAAGAACGAGACGGTCCCGAACCAGACGTTCTACGGCCCGAAAGTCTGCCTCATCGACAAGTATTCTTCATCCGACGGCGACCTCTTCCCATATGGCTTCCGCCAGTTGAAACTGGGCAAACTCATCGGTAAACGTTCCTGGGGCGGTATCGTGGGCATCTCCGGCTCGCGTGCATACCTTGACGGCCAGGATATGCGCACCCCGTTCTTCACTTCCTACTCCCTTGAGGGTGACTGGATTATCGAAGGCCACGGTGTCGATCCGGATATCGAAGTGGACATCAACCCGTTCGAAGACTATCTGGGCAAAGACGCACAGCTTGACAAAGCCATCGAAGTCCTCAAAGCCGAAATGAAGAACTACCCTGCCCTCCCCGGCACCCCCGCCGCTCCGGACAAAAGCAAGACTGGCTTGAAATAATCAATAAGGGGCCAAGGCTCCGATTGACAACAAAAAGGAGGGTGACGTAAAAGTCACCCTCCTTTTCATTTGGTGTGTAGCAAAGGGCTACTTCGCGAGAGCTTTCCAGACGCAGGCTGCGAGAGCGCCACCGACCATCGGGGCCAGAATGAAGACCCAGACAACCTTGAGAGCTTCCCCACCCGCAAAGATAGCCGGACCGATGGAACGGGCCGGGTTCACGGAGGTACCCGTCAGGTTGATGCAGACCAGATGGATCAGGATGAGGGTCAAACCGATGGCCAGGCCAGCCAGGTTGCCGGCACCCTTCTTTGCGTCGGTCGTACCGAGCACGACGAAGACGAAGAGGAACGTGGCGATGCACTCGACGAGGAGGGCCCCGCCTACACCGCCTGCATTGGCGACGCCATTGGTACCGAGACCGCCGGTGAGGTCAGGAGCAGCAACGACTTTTGCGACAAGCAGCAGCACGGCTCCGGCGATGATACCGCCGATGATCTGGCCGATCCAGTAGCCGATGGCATCCTTCCAGGTCATACGGCCCGAGAGCGCGACACCAAAGGTGATGGCCGGATTGATATGGCATCCGGAGATTCCGCCGATGGTGTAAGCCATGGCGACCACGGTAAGACCAAAGGCGATGGCCGTTCCGACCACGCCGGCCGGCGTGTTGCAGCCGAGGAACATCGCGGTTCCGCAGCCGAGGAACGTCAGGACAAACGTTCCGATGCATTCTGCAAAGTACTTTTTCATAGGCATTGTTATTAAGGAATTAGTACATTTGGCAATAAAGATAATGAAAAAATAGTAACGCTGTACAAAAAAACGCAAGGTCAACAAGGTCTTACATCCCCATGCCGCCATCCACAAGGATGACTTGGCCGGAGACATAGGAAGCCAGGTCGGATGCCAGGAACGTACACACTTTGGCTACTTCGGCCGGCGTTCCGCCACGACGCATCGGAATCTTGGACTCCCACTGTTTCAAGACCTCTGGGCCGAGTTGCTGAGTCATGTCGGTCAGGATGAAACCGGGTGCGACGACATTGGCGCGGACGCCTTTGGGACCGAGTTCGGCGGCGATGGACTTGGCCAGGCCGATCATGCCGGCTTTCGAAGCGGAATAGTTGCACTGGCCTGCATTGCCGTGGACACCCACAATGGAACTGATATTGATGATCGAGCCGCCGCGCTGGCGCAGCATCACGGGCGAAACGGCATGGATGAAGTTGAATGCGCTCTTGAGGTTGACTGTCAGGACGGCATCCCACTGGCTTTCGCTCATGCGCAGCATCAGGCCATCTTTCGTAATACCGGCATTGTTGACCAGAATATCAATGCGGCCGAATGTATCCATCACTTGTTGGACGGCCTGGTGGGACTGTTCAAAATCGGCTGCGTTGGAAGGGATGGCGAGTACTTTCACCCCGAAGGCTTCCAGTTCCTGCCGGGTCTGTCGGCCGATCTCGTCGATGACCAGGTCGGTGAAGGCGATATCGGCGCCTTCTTCCGCAAATTTAAGGGCAATCTGTTTGCCGATGCCCCGGGCCGCGCCTGTGATCAGCGCGACTTTTCCTTTTAAAAGTTCCATTATTGATCAGTTCTAAATAATCTATTCACGGGCTCCGCTGCGCTCTGGGTTTTCGTTCCATGCGCAGAAAAATGCGCCTGGCCCCAAATGCTATGGCGTAAGTTCTGCACTCAGGTCATATTCGTCGGCTCCGGTAAGGGAGACATCGGCAAATTGGCCGACTAGGGCGGCGGGATCGGGATAGTCGGCGGGATTGACCAGGATTTCGCCGTCGACTTCGGGGGATTCGGTGCGGGAGCGGGAGACGAGGATGCCATCGGTATAACTGTCTACGATGACCTTTTCACGGGAACCGACGCGAGAGCGATTGTAGGCCAGGGAAATGCCACTTTGCAGTTCCATCAGGCGGTCGTAGCGTTCCTGCTTCACCTCGAACGGGATGGTGTCGGGATAATGCAGGGCGCCGTACGTCCCCTCCTCTTCCGAATACGTAAAGGCACCGAGACGTTCGAAGCGGCTTTCCTGGACGAAGTCGAGCAAGTCGCGGAATTCCGCTTCCCCTTCCCCGGGATGTCCCACAATCAAGGTAGTCCGCAAAACGACGCCGGGAACCAGTTGGCGCATCCGCGCCACCAAGTCTCTCGTCTGCCGGCCGTCCACACCGCGCCGCATCATGGACAAGACACGGTCGGCACTGTGCTGCAACGGAATGTCGATATACGGACAAATTTTCGGATTGTCGGCCATCAGGTGGAGCACATCCTCCGGGAAGCCGGCAGGATAACTGTAGTGCAGCCGGATCCACGTGATGCCGTCAATCTTGGCCAGTTGTTCCAACAGACGGGCAAGGCAGCGCTTTCCATAACGGTCCAAGCCGTAATAGGTCGTATCCTGTGCGATGACGATCAATTCCTTGACACCGCCGGCCGCCAGCCTGCGTGCTTCTTCCACCAGGTCTTCAAGCGGAACGCTCACATGCGGACCGCGGATCAGCGGAATGGCGCAATAGGCGCAGGTGCGGTCGCAGCCTTCGGAAACCTTCAGGTAGGCATAGTGCGCAGGCGTCGTGAGGACACGGTCAAGCGTATCGAGGGTCAGGACACCGCGCCATTCATCCACTTCGGGTATCTCGGCCTGGAGTTCTGACGGATAACGCTGGGACAGGCAGCCGAAAACGGACAGTTTCCCGATCAAGCCTTCCTTCTTGGCCTCTGCGGCCTCCAAGATCGCCCCGATCGATTCTTCCTTCGCATCCTGGATAAAGCCGCAGGTGTTGATGATCACTTCATCGACATGCCCCGTAGCCAGATCGACGGTTTCGGGCACAAGCTCGTACCCGCGTTCCTGCAGGATACGCAACAGGTGCTCCGAATCCACGCGATTCTTGGAGCAGCCCATCGTCACCACCTGGACCCGCTTCACTCGGCTTTCTCCTCTTCGTTGGCAGCAGCCGTTTCCTCGCCTTCTGCGTTTTCTTCCTCGTCCTCGACGAATTCTAGGGAGGCATGGTTGCGCAACTCCTCGTACCAGCCGAGAATCTTCTTCATGTGCGAGACATAGAAACGATCCTCGTCATAGCCCGGAATCACTTCGGCAAAGAAGGCTTTGATGGCCTTGGGGTCACTCTTCGGATCGAGGGCCGGACCTTGTGACAGTTTGGCGGCCATAGCCGTTAGGACGTCACGAAGCGGGACGTCGGTTTCGTCGGTATAAATCGAAATATCGGCAAGGGAACTCACCTTGGCACTGGCGCCGAATTGCTGGCGCTGCCCGGTCAGGAGCGATTCGGCGATGATGCCGCTGCGGCCTTGCGCGAGGTAGGCATAGAGCCCATGCTCTCCGGAAATGGAGAGAATTTTCTTCAAATCAGTCTTTTCCATCTTCTTTAATCTTTTCTAAGATAGCCAGGATAGCCGGCAGGAGAGCCTGCCGGTCATTGTTTTCCAAAATAAAATCGGCGTGGGCACAGCGTGCCGCATCGCTCCACTGGGCCGCCATCCGCCGGCGGACCTGCGCCGCGTCAGTCCCGTCGCGCCGGATAACCCGCGCGACGCGCACTTCCTCCGGCGCCGTCACCACAACCGTATAATCGTACAATCCGGCAAACTGCGGCTTTTCAAGCAGGATGGCCGACTCAAGCAGGACAATTGCGGCCCCTTGGGCTTGTTTCCAGCGCTCAAAATCGCGGACGACAGCCGGATGCACGCAAGCCTCCAGGTCAGCCAGGAGCGTCTTGTCTGCAAAAATCCTGGCAGCCAAAGCGCCGCGATCCAGACGCCCGGTCGCATCGAGCACCTCCCGTCCGACCAGATTCACCACTTCCGCCAGCAGTTGCGGGTCTCGGTCATAAAGCTCTTTGGCGGCCCGGTCACAATCATACGAAGGTATGCCCAAGGTCTGGAAGGCCTTCACGACAACGGACTTGCCGCTGCCGATACCGCCGGTACAGAGGATCACACGCGGATTCATTGGGCATCGACCAGTATGCATTCCACGAGATCGGGCCGCAGGCGCCACGTATAGACGTCACGCGTGGTCACGAGGCGCGGAATCACATGGGTACTGCCCGCACCTGTAAAATCGTTGTAATCGACCACCAGCGAAAGGTCTTCCGCCACGATCCGCCCGCCCCGGGGCCTGAACGGAGCCCGGAACGTAATCTCAACCTGGGACGGCAGGAGCATCAAGGAATGCCCGGCCGGAACATTGGCGGCGGTCACGGGCAGCATCAAGGTATTCTCCACATAGCGTTCGACTTCCACGTCATACCACACTTGCTCGGTCTCAACACGCAGGCCCGGCACGGATTCAAGGGGCACATAGCCTTGGAGCCCTTTGTCTACCAGTGTCTGCGTAATGCTGCGGGTCCGGATTTCCGTGACTCGCTGCAGGTCTTTGACCGGGCCGTAAACCAGGACGGAGTCCGGCTTCAGACGGACTTGTCCGACTTGCATGTACTGCGGACGGAACGTCAAATCCAGCGAAGCCTCCACCGGAACCTTCACATAGGACTGGGGCGTAAAAGGGAAGGTAAGTTCTTCCGTCTCGATAAAATCGATATGGAAGCGCTCGCCGAGCTGCTCACTGAGTTTCTCGCGGATCTCCGATACGGGGAGGATAAAGGTATCTTCTTCTCCTTCAGATGGATGGAAATGCCGCGCATCCACCGAGAGTTCCAATTCCATCGGCCTGCGTCCCGTGCCTCGCGCCTTCAGCAGGTAAAAGCCGGTACCCTTTCCGCGCAGCAGCAGGGTCTCTTCGGCCACCGCCTGCGGTGCGTAGCCCCGGATATTGCTGGTAACCCGAAGGGTACAGGGAATGGAAGCAGAATACTCAAGGGTAAACGTATGCATCACCCACACGAAGCAGGCGATGAGCAGGGAAGCCAGAAGCAGCCGGAAGTCCTTCATCAGGGACTAAGCCTGCTGGGCGTCGCTGAAGTCTTTGACGAGCGAGGCTTTGTCGACCTTGATGCGGACATCTTTGTCGATCTCGAGCATCACCTTGTTGTCGTTGACTTCGATGACGGTGCCATAGATGCCGCCGACAGTGACGACTTTGTCGCCCTTCTTGAGGCTGTCACGGAAACTGTTGAGTTCTTTCTGCCGCTTCTGCTGCGGCCGGATCATGAACAGCCACATCACCACGAAGATGAGGGCCAGCATCAGCAGCATCGTCAAGCCGCTGCCGCCGCCTTGTGCGCCGGCCTGGGCCTGCAGGAATGTCAGGGAATAAAAGTTCATTGTGTGTCAGTTTTTAATGATTGTCCTATTGTTCAAAGAGCCCGCGGCCCTGTTTGACGATCTCACCGCTTCCCACTTTCTCCTGGATGATGCGGTCGAGGATGCCGTTGACAAAGATGCGGCTGTTGGGCGTACTGTAGTATTTGGCGATCTCCACGTACTCGTTGATGGTGACCTTGATCGGGATGGTCGGGAAAACCACGGCTTCGGTGACGCCCATCACGATAAGGGTGGCGTCGGTCGAGACGAGCCGGTCGGAATTCCAGTTGTCGAGATGGCCTTCCAGCAGTTTGAAATATTCCTCATAACGGAGAATCGATTCGGTGAGAAGGCGCAAGGCGAACTCCTTGTCATCCTCCTTGAGGAAGGTATTGGGGTGGACGATACGCTTCTTGCGGCGCGTCTCATCGATCCCGGCAATAATGACATTAAGGGCATAGGCCAGGTCATCAACCCACAGCAGGGACATGTCTTCCAGAATGGAATCAAGTTCTTCATTGTCTTCGAACTCGTCCTCGAAAATGCAGGAGAACAAGCGGCAGTCCTCTTCGAAGGAATCTTCGCCGGAAGCCATGTAATCCTGGTAGTACTCCTTCGTCAGCATCGAATTGTACACATGGCGGACGAACGGCTCGTATTCGCCCCAGGTCAGACCGCGCTTCTGGCAGATCCGGCCGAATTCCGGATCCTCCGACAGGAGGGCGGCAAAGCGGTTGCGGACGAACTTGTAGTTCGGATTGGCTTCGGCTTCGGTGGGATGGAATTTCCGCATGCCGACCGCGATCTTCTCTTCGGCGACGCGCACGAGGGAAGACGAGATGTTGAGCATGAAATAATAAAGGTCTTTGACCTTGTCACAAGATTCCAAAAGGGCCTTCTGCGCAGCCCCCACATTGTCGGACTCGGAACCGATGTATGCAAAGAGCGTCTTGAATGCCTTTATACGGATCAAACGGCGTGATAGCATTTCAAAGTTTTCTGAATTTTTTACAAAGATAAGTGGTTTCGTTCAAAAATAAAATCTATCTTTGTCGGAGAATATCGAAAAAACGATTAAAACATCATACCATGTATTTTGAGGATTATGACAATGCAGGCTTCCAGGACAGAAATGGAGACGACGTTTATTCGAAGCCTGTAAGAGCGGGTAAGAGGACCTACTTCTTTGATGTAAAAGCCACCAAGGGCAACGACTATTATCTTACGATCACCGAAAGCAAGCGCCGGATCGAGCGGGATGGCCGCTACGTGTACGACAAGCACAAGATTTTCCTGTACAAAGAAGACTTCGACAAATTTGCCGAAGGCCTTCAGGAAGTGATCGGCTACATCCGGGAACGGCTTCCGCAGGAGCCCGCCGGCACGCCGCAGGAGAATCCCGAGCAGGCACCCAATTCCTTCGCTGACGTCAATTTTGAAGAGCTTTAGCTGAAACCGGCCCCCACGGCCGGTTTTTTTGAATCGTTTGCATGATCCTTCCCTTTGCCTTTGACAAGATAGCAGCCGGCAACAGCATCCTCGGTCGTTCCGAAGAGATCGGAACCGTTGTCGCTGCCTTGGAAAAAGGCGGCCGCGGCCTGGCCGTTTACGGCGAAGCCCGCAGCGGGAAGGAAACCATCGTTACAGAAGCCATCGAACAGGTCCGTGCCCGCAAACGCAACCTAATTGTCTGCCAGATCGACCTGTTCAACGTCCGCACCTTCGATGATTTCTGCGACCGCTGGCGGGCCCGCATGAAAGAATGTGCCGTCGAGGTCAACCGCGGCGCCCTCCTCCCATTTGAAATCAGCATCGACGAGATCGCCGCCAACAAGCTCTTCGACCTGCCGGGCATCATCGCCACCGAGGCTGCCGCACAGATGGTTGTCTATATCAAGGAATTCCAGAACCTTCTCCGGGCGGAGGACGAGGATTTCCGACTCGAAGACCTCGAGCGGTCCTGGAGCCGCCAGCGCCAGGTCAATTATCTGCTGACCGGTTCGTTTGTCAACGCCATGAAGAGCATCTTCGTGGAACGCAGATGTTTCTACGGCATGTGCCGCACCCTGGAACTCCAGCCGCTCGGCCGGCGGGAAGTGTGCGAATACATCCGCACCACCTTCCTTAACTATGGCCGGGTCATCGAGATGGAAGAAGCCATGGCCATCTATGAGATTGCCGCCGGCAACATGTGGTATGTCAAGCAACTCTGTGCGAATTGCTACGCGATGCCGGCCGGCTACGTGAACCGGAAGATCGTGAACCAGGCGCGCGACACCCTCCTTTCGGTCCATATCCCCCGTTTCAAGCAGATGCTGCTGGATCTGACCAGCAACCAGATGAGCCTGCTGCGCGCCATTACGGACGGTGTCCAGAAGCTCAGCAGTGCCGAAATGGTCGAGCGCTACCGCCTCAACTCATCGGCCAACGTCGCCCGGGTGAAAGACGCCTTGCAGAAGAAAGAAGTCATCACTTTTGACAGCGAAGACAATGCGCGGATCATCGATCCCCTCTTCGCCTACTGGCTCCGAAACTATTATTTTGTGTGATATGAAAAAACTCGTCGTATTATCCGGCGCCGGCGTCAGTGCCGAGAGCGGTATCAAGACCTTTCGCGACAGCGACGGGCTCTGGGAAAACTACAATGTAGCCGACGTGGCGGACATCGAGGGATGGTACCGCAACAAAGGGCTCGTCCTGCGTTTTTACAATGAACGGCGCCGCCAGCTTGAAAAGGCGCAGCCCAACCGGGCCCATGAAATCATTGCGGAACTGGAAAAATACTTTGAAGTGACCGTCGTCACCCAGAATGTCGACAATCTCCACGAGCGCGCCGGCTCGACCCACGTGATCCATCTCCACGGCGAGCTGACCAAAGTGCGTCCGGAAGACCAGGAAGACCGCGGTGTGAAGGACATCGGCTATCGCGACATCAACCTGGGCGACACCGACACCCGGGGTGTTCAGCTGCGCCCGCACATCGTCTGGTTCGGCGAAGCCGTTCCCATGATGACGCCCGCCGCCCGCAAAGTGTCCGAATGTGACATCCTCCTGATCATCGGCACCTCGCTCAACGTCTATCCGGCCGCCGGCCTCTTCCGCTACGTCCAGCCCGGCACCCCGATCTTCCTCATCGACCCCAAACCCATCCGGCTCGACTACAACAAATTCCGCCAGATCCAGGAACCCGCGACCGTCGGCATGGCCCAGCTGAAGCAGATCCTGCTGGACGAGTACCTGTAGGAAAAGTTTGTTATCTTTGTCGTTATGAAAGGCATTGTACTCGCAGGCGGCAGTGGAACCCGCCTTTATCCGATTACCAAAGGAATCTCGAAGCAGTTGATTCCGATCTATGACAAACCGATGGTCTATTACCCGATCTCGGTGCTGATGATGGCGGGAATCCGGGAGATTCTCATCATCTCGACTCCTTATGACCTGCCGGGATTCCGGCGGCTGCTGGGTGACGGTTCCGATTATGGGGTGCATTTTTCTTATGCAGAGCAGCCCTCTCCCGACGGGTTGGCACAAGCTTTTATCATCGGGGAAGATTTCATTGGCGGCGATTCGGTATGCATGGTGCTGGGTGACAACATTTTCCATGGTACCGGATTCCGGGAACTGCTGCATCAGGCGGTAGAGAATGCGGAACAGCGGGCAGAGGCGACTGTCTTTGGCTGCTGGGTAAGCGATCCGGAGCGCTATGGCGTGGTGTCGTTCGATGCGGAAGGCCGCCCGGCCTGCATTGAGGAGAAACCGGCGCAGCCCAAGAGCAACTATGCCGTGGTCGGCCTCTATTTCTACCCCAACAAAGTGGTGGAGGTCGCCAAACATGTGAAGCCTTCTGCCCGCGGGGAACTGGAGATCACGTCGGTCAACAACGCCTTCCTGGAAGACCGCGAGCTTCGCGTCTTGACTTTCGGCCGCGGCTTTGCCTGGCTCGATACGGGTACCCACGAATCGCTGGCCGAGGCTTCGACCTTTGTCGAAGTCATCGAGAAACGCCAAGGGCTGAAAATCGCCTGTCTTGAAGAGATTGCCTGGCTCAACGGCTGGATCACAAGCGACAAGCTCCGCACGCTTGCCGAGCCGATGCGCAAGAACCAGTACGGACAGTATTTGTTATCGTTAATCAAATAGTATTCGGCTATCCAGTATTACTTCTGGAACCCATGCCACCCTCGGCACTGTAAGAGGGAGGGGCCCAAGCGCAGCTTGGGAGGGGTCGCGCGGAGCGCGACGGTTCCAGAAGTAATACTGGATAGCCGCAGCTCAGCCTATGAAGAGAATCATTTTCGTCTTGTTCTTATCCGTGGCTATCGCTGCGGCGGCGCAGACGACGCCGGTCAAATTCGCCTATCTAAGCGATATCCATATCAGCGAAGGAGCCACCGGGCGGATTGCGAACCTCAAACGATGCATCGCCGACATCAACAGCCAGCCGGACATCCAGTTTACGCTGTTCGGCGGGGACATCACCGATTTCGGCGCAGACCGAGAGTTTACGATGACCAAGGAGATGTTCGATGAACTGGAACATCCCTACTGGCTCGTGGCCGGCAATCACGATGCGAAATGGTCTGAGAGTGGTTGCAATACCTTTGCCCAGGTCTTCGGCTATGAACATTTCGAATTCGAGGCAGGCGGCATCAAGTTCCTGGGCTGCAACTGCGGCCCGAACATGCGGATGGCACCGGCCCTGATTCCCCATGAGAGCCTGATGTGGCTCGATTCCCTCACGCGCGCCCTGCCGCGGGAACAGCCCGTCATCCTGGTCAACCACTATCCGCAGGACACCTCGGTCCTCAATTATTTCCAGCTGATGAACACCGTCAAACAGTGCAACATCCAGCTGCTGATCGGCGGTCACTGGCATCAGAACCGCGTCCTGAACTACGAAGGCGTCCCGGCCATCCTGGGCCGCTCTCCGGACCGGGGCAAGTCTGTGGGTTATAATATCATCGAAATCAAGGACGGCACCTTCACCGTCCATGAGCGCATCCTGATCGATACCGAGGGGCAGGTCGTCCAACCGAAAGACCTGAAGCCCTGGTACACCCAGCAACTTACCGCAACGCCCCAATATGAACCCGATAAAGCCGCCGGACGCGACAACCCGTACGGGCTTCCGGGCAACTATCCGTTCCTGAAATTCGATGTCAACCAGGCCTACCCCCAGGTCCGTGAAATCTGGCGGACCCAGGACGAAGGCGATATCGGCTGCGGTGCCGTGAAAGCAGGCCGCTATGTCCTCTATGCCAATGAGACAGGCGTCGTCAAAGCGCTCGATGCCGCTACAGGCCGTGAATGCTGGCGCTTTGCCACCGAAGGCAAGGTTTTTTCGACGCCGGCCGTCTGGAAAAACAGAGTCGTCATCGGCTCTACGGACGGGAACATCTACTGTCTGTCCTTACGCAACGGTCGCCTGCGTTGGCGCCATCGCTGTGACCAGTCCGTACTGGCCACGCCTGCCATCCATAAAGGCATTGCCTATGTCGGATCCTCCGACCATGTGTTCCGGGCATTGAAGGTCCGCAACGGCAAACTTGTCTGGGCGCACGAAGGCATCGCCGGTTTCGTGGAATGCCGTCCGTATGTAGATGACCAGCAGGTCGTTTTCGGAGACTGGGCCAATACGCTCTATTCCCTGGACCCGAAAACCGGCGACCTGCAATGGACTTGGAAAACCAAAGGCTCCCGGATGCTTTCCCCGGCGGCCGTCTATCCGGTCAAAGCCCACGACCGGATTTTCATCGTGACGCCAGAGCGGAAAACCTATGCCTTGGATGCCCGCACTGGCGAACAGCTATGGGTCTCCTCCGGCGGCCGCGAATCCATCGCCCTGTCACCCGACAGCGAAACGATTTATGTCAAGACGATGTCCGACAGTGTCCAGGCCTATGCCACGGCGCCAGCCGAAACGGTCAAACGTTGGGAGGTCCGCCCCGGCTTCGGCTACGAAATCGCACCGACGCCCTGTGCCTGCAGTGCCGACGGCAAACTCCTCTTCGTCCCCACCGACAAAGGCAATCTATTCTGCCTCCATACCGCTGATGGTTCCCTCGTCTGGAAACACAAAATCTCCGTCGCCCTTCTCAACAGCATCGTCCCGCTACCCGACAACCAGCTCCTGATCGCCACCATGGACGGCGTCGTCACGCTGCTGCAATACTAGCCGGGGCACCTACGCGCCTGGCGACCGGTATCCGTCACGAACAAACTACTGCAGCTTGAAAACGTACGTTATAGTACCTTCCTGGGAGATAGGCGCCTTGGGGTTGGCATTGAAGTGCGCCTGAAGGGCGGCTTCCTTAGCGGCAGACCAAAGCGAACGGTCGGTCACCGAGGTTCCTTCGACGCCGGGAATAGCGTCCGTGACATTGCCTTCGCGGTCAACCATGATCTTGACTACGACACGACCAGATTTCTGGACCCCGTAAGACGGCAGCAGCAGGGAACCCACCACATTACGGCCAGCCAGCCGGGCCGACGGTTCACCATCGGACGAACCGGCCATCGTATTGCCACTGGCATGTCCCTCATCAAAGCGTGGTGAAGGATGCGAAGAAGTCTGGGTCGCCAGCGTATCTTTCTTGTTGTTGGCGGCCGAAGGGAAGAGTGCGCGCCGGTCTATCTCCCGCTTGGGTTCAGGCACCTCCACGTCGCCATCCTCCCCCACCGTAGCTTCTTGCGCCTCATTGGCCTTCGTGCCCTGTACCGGCGACTCCGAACGCTTGACAAGTTGCACTTCGCGGTCCGGATCCGGCGCCTCGCTGCGAGGCTCAGCCCCGACCTCCACCTGCTCCGGTATCGGATCTTCCGGGAACTCCATCACAAAAGACTGCTCCTGCGGCGGCGGATAGATGTATTTCAGTCCGGACGAAAAGCACAGCATCAACAGCAGTGCGTGAAACACCACCGTCAAGCCGATTCCTATCCAGTTGGACCGATTCATGACACAAGCAGCTTATTCCGGCGAAGTCGCCATGATGACTTTATAATGGTTGCGCTTGGCGATGTTCATCAGCGCCACCACCTCCTTGACAGGCACTGTCTCGTCAGCATAGATCGAAAAAGTCGGATCATCCTCGAACTGCAGCAGGTCGCGGACGGCAGGTTCGATCTCACCGAATGCCACGGGCTTCTGATTGCCGTTGATATGATAGGTTACCCGGTCTTCCGCGGGATAATGCTTGATCGACACACTGACCGTCGCCTTGGCCGCCACCTGCCCGGTGCTCTTGGGAAGCAGGAGCTTCAAGGCATTGGGGTTGACCAGCGTCGAAGTGACGAGGAAGAAGATCAGCAGCAGGAACACGATGTCGGTCATCGACGACATCGAGAAAGCCGAGTCAACCTTCGTGGTCCGTTTGATTGCCATGGTTACGCCTCGTTTTTGGATTCTTTGCGCGCCTGGGCGGCATCGAGGAACTCAATGGACGAAGCCTCCATCTTGGCGACCAGGCTCGTGACCTGAGCCGTGAGGAAGTTGTAGCCGAAATAGGCGAGGATACCTACGATCAGACCGCCGACCGTGGTGATCATCGCCGTATAGATACCGCCGGAAAGGAGCGTGATGTCGATGTTGTTGCCGGCCTGCGCCATATTGAAGAAAGCCTGCACCATACCCATCACCGTGCCGAGGAAACCGATCATCGGCGCTCCACCGGCGATGGTAGCCAGGGCCGGAAGGCCCCGCTCCAGTTTGGCGACCTCCACATTGGCTACATTTTCCACCGCAATGCGGATGTCGGCGAGCGGCTTGTCGATGCGCTCCACACCCTTTTCAATCATCCGGGCGATCGGCGTGTCGCTGCGGCGGCAAAGCGCGCGGGCCGAACGGACTTTACCCTCTGCCAGGTAATTGTCCACATCCTTGATGAAATTGCGGTCGATCTTGCCGGCCTGGCGGATGGCCCACCATTTCTTACCGAAAAGATAGATGGCAATGATGGAAAGTGCCAGCAGCACCAGCATCAGCCAGCCGCCCTTGGCAGCCATGCTGATCAATGAAAAAGAGAGTTCTTCCTGGACGGGAACCGCCTCGACGGCTTCTGCCGCAGTTTGAAGGAAAGGAAAAAGCATGGTATGTATCATTTAAATTGTTAACAACGGATAAGGGTAGCGGATTTCTTCCAGAAACAGCGCTTCCCCGATGACGGACTGCCCCGCCAGGCAACGGTCGCGAGCTTCCAGCACTTCCTGTACCCACTGCGGCTCGCGACGACCTCTTCCCACTTCCAAAAGCGTGCCGACCGTGGCGCGGACCATGTTGCGGAGGAAACGGTCTGCCGTGATCGTAAAAACGAGATGTGATGGGTCAAGGGCTTCCCAGCGGGCTTCCGTGACGGTACAGATCGAAGTCTTGTTAGCCCCGCCCGTCTTCTCGAAACTCGAGAAATCGTGCCGGCCCAGCAGGACCTGTGCCGCTTCGTTCATGGCAGATACGTCGAATTTGTACCACAAGCGGCAGGAGTGCCGGATGAATGGGTCTTTGTCGGTATGGATATAATAGCGGTAAGTGCGGCTGATGGCATCGAAACGCGCGTGCGCATTGTCTGCCACCCGGTAGAAGGCCTCTGCCACAATGGCGGGAGGCAGAATGGCATTTAATTTGCGCAAGAGTCGGGCGGTTTCTTCGTCAGGCCAGGCGCTGACATCAAAATGCGCCATGTAATGCCGCGCGTTCACTCCTGTATCCGTGCGTCCTGCGCCGACCACAGTGACAGGCTTTCCGAAAACGATGGAAAGCGCCCGCTCCAAAGTCTCCTGGACAGAAGGGACGTTGGGCTGGAACTGCCAACCGCAGAACGGACTTCCGTCATAGGAAAGCTGGGCGAAGAACCGCATTGATTTTTTTACTACTTTTGTGAGATTGAACTGGCAACAAAAATACAAAAAAACATACAAAAAACATGGATAGCGTCAACATTAAAGCGTTAAATGAGCGCATCGAGCGGGAAAGTGCCTTCGTGGACATCATCCAGATGGAGATGGGAAAGGTGATCGTCGGGCAGAAACAGCTCGTGGACAATCTCCTGATCGGCCTGCTGGCCAACGGGCATATTTTGCTCGAAGGTATGCCGGGTCTGGCCAAAACCCTGGCCATCAATACGCTCGCGCAAATCGTGGATGCCAAGTTCAACCGCATCCAGTTTACGCCGGACCTGCTCCCTGCCGACCTGATCGGCACTTTGATCTATAGCCAGAAGAGTGAGCAGTTCCAGATCAAGAAAGGTCCGGTCTTCGCCAATTTCGTGCTGGCCGATGAGATCAACCGGAGCCCGGCCAAAGTGCAGTCGGCCCTTCTCGAGGCGATGCAGGAGCGTCAGGTCACCATCGGTGACGAAACGTTCAAGCTCCCGGAGCCGTTCCTGGTGATGGCTACGCAGAACCCGATCGAGCAGGAAGGTACCTACCCCCTGCCGGAAGCGCAGGTCGACCGTTTCATGCTGAAAGTCAAGGTCACCTATCCGAAGAAAGAGGAAGAGAAGCTCATCATCCGGATGAACAACCAGGGTGAATTCCCGCGCCCGAACACCCAGCTCAAGCCGGAAGATATCATCCGTGCCCGCGAAGTGGTGCGCGATGTCTATATGGACGAAAAGATCGAGCGCTACATCGTGGACATCGTCTTTGCGACCCGTCAGCCGGAGGAATACGGCCTGGGCAAGTTGAAAGACATGATCTCGTTCGGCGGTTCGCCGCGTGCCAGCATCTCGCTGGCGATGGCTGCCAAGGCCTATGCCTTTATCAAACGCCGCGGCTACGTCATCCCCGAAGATGTCCGCGCCGTCTGCTACGATGTCCTCCGCCACCGCATCGGCCTCACCTATGAAGCCGAAGCCGAAAACATCACTTCCGAAGAGATCATCACCGACGTCCTCAACGCCGTCGAAGTGCCTTAATCTATGATTGTTTGTCTTGTCCGGGTACTTCCTCTGAAACCGTCGCGCTCCGCGCGACCCCTCCCAAGCAAGCTTGGGCCCCTCCCTCTTACAGTGCCGAGGGTGGCATGGGTTTCAAAGGAAGTACCCGGACAAGACAGGAGATTCATTTATGGAGAATGATTTACTAAAGAAGGTCCGGAAGATTGAGATCAAGACGAAGGCGCTGTCACACCAGGTCTTCGCCGGGGAGTACCATTCGGCGTTCAAGGGACGCGGCATGGCTTTCAGCGAGGTCCGGGAGTACCAGTACGGCGATGATGTCCGCAATATGGACTGGAATGTCACCGCACGCTTGCGGGCACCCTATGTCAAGATCTTCGAAGAGGAACGCGAACTGACCGTGATGCTGCTCGTTGACGTCAGCGGCTCGCGCCTGTTCGGTACCACGAGCCAGACGAAGAAAGACCTGGTGACCGAGATTGCCGCCGTGCTCTCCTTCTCTGCCTCAATCAACAACGACAAGGTGGGCGCCCTCTTCTTCAGCAGCAAGGTCGAAAAGTTCATTCCGCCCAAGAAGGGACGAAGCCACCTGCTGCGCATCATCCGGGAACTGGTGGAATTCGAGCCGGAAGACCGCGGGACCGACATCGGCGCCGCCTTGCGTTTCCTGACCAACGCCTTGAAAAAGCGCTGCACCGCCTTCCTGCTTTCCGACATGATCGACCTCGACGCCGCGCGGCGTCCCCGCTATGAGGAAGCCCTCAAGATTGCCGTCAACCGCCACGATATCTCCGTCATCAACGTGTACGATCCGCGGGAACGGAGCCTGCCCGACATCGGCCTCGTCCATGTGCGCGACGCCGAGACAGGGCGCAACCGCTGGATCAACACCTCCGCCGCATCCGTCCGGCGCAACTATGAAACCTGGAGCCGGGAGGCTTTCGACAACACCCAGACCACACTACGGCGTTACCGGGTTGATACGGTTTCCATCGGGACGGGCGACGATTATGTGAAAAAAATGATAGCATTTTTCAAAAACAGAGCATGAGCATGACTTGGAAAAGCAAGCTATGGCCGCTGATGCTGGCCTTTGCGACCCTCTGCTTCCATCAAGCGGCAGGGGCACAAGACCATGGACTGCAGAGCCGCATCAGCCGCGACTCCATCCTGATCGGCGACCAGATCGAATGGACCTTCGATTTCCAGCTCGCGCCCGGTGAAGCCGCCCGCATCAGCAAGCCCGGCAACGAACCGGTGCCCGGTGTGGAAGCCTTCGGAGACATCGTTCTCGACACGCTTTCCACCAAGAACGGAACGCTGGACCTGCGCGGCCATGTCACCCTCACCAGCTTCGACAGCGGCAGTTACGTCCTGCCGCCGCTCTATGTCCTGATGGCCCGCGCCGACGGCAGCGTCGATACGCTCGAATACGCAGGACCCCGGCTTGCCGTGACCACCATCCCCATCGATACCGCCACCTTCCAGCCCTACGACATCAAAGGCCAGATCCGCTACCCGCTCACTTTCAAGGAAGTGATTCCGTGGGTCGGACTTGCCCTTCTGATCGCCGCCCTGGTATGGCTGCTCGTCCGTTGGATCCGGCTCCGCCGGCAAAACCGCGATTTCTTCGGCAAACCCGTGGTGAAAGACCCGCCGCACATCGTAGCGCTCCGCAGCCTCGAGAAAACCCGTTCCCAGAAACTCTGGCAGGCCGGCAAACAGAAACAGTTCTACACCCAGGTAACCGACGCGCTGCGGCAGTACATTGCCGACCGCTACGACGTGGCCGCCCTGGAGCAGACCTCTGCCGAAATGTTCCGCGACTTGCAGGACAAAGACATCGATCCCGCCCTGACCGGGCAGTTGAAAGACCTGTTCACGACCGCCGATTTCGTGAAATTCGCCAAGCATACCGCCTCTGACCAGGAGAACGAGAATGCCATCCCCACGGCCATCCGTTTCGTCAACGAAACCTATATGAAAGAGATAGAAAAGGAGGAGGACGAATAGCCTATGTTTTTTGAATATCCGCATCTGCTCTGGCTGGAACTCCTGCTCATTCCGCTCATCGCCCTCTACCTGTGGCGATGCCTGCGGGGCAAGGAACCGTCCCTGACGGTCTCCGACGCTGCGCAATGGGACAACGGAAACGGCCGGCTGGCTTCATGGGCCCGGCATCTGCCTTTTATCCTGCGGATGGTCGCTTTGGCCGCCATCATCGTGGCCATCGCCCGGCCCCGTTCTTCGCAGAATTTCGAAAAAATAGATACCGAAGGCATCGACATCGTGCTGACGATGGACGTATCCACTTCGATGCTGGCCCGCGACTTCAAGCCCGACCGCATCGGTGCCGCCAAAGATATCGCGATCGAATTCATCGCCAGCCGCCCTGCCGACAGGATGGGTATCGTGGTCTTCGCCGGTGAAAGCTACACCCAGGCTCCGCTGACCACGGACCGTCCCACCCTCATCAACTTGATGAAGGAAGTGGAGACCGGCTTGATCGACGACGGCACGGCCATCGGCAACGGCCTCGCCACAGCGGTAGCCCGTCTGAAAGACTCCGACGCCAAGAGCAAAGTCGTCATCCTGTTGACCGACGGCATGAACAACAGCGGCGAAGTCGCACCGCTGATGGCGGCTGAGATTGCAAAGACATACGACATCCGCGTCTATACCATCGGCGTAGGCGCGATGGGTGAAGCACCCTACCCCTTCATGACACCCTGGGGCGTACAGGTGCAGAATGTAAAAGTGGAGATCGACGAGGACCTGCTCAAGCAGATCGCCTCGGAGACCGGCGGCAAGTATTTCCGCGCGACCAACAACACCAAGTTGATGGAAATCTATTCGGAAATCAACCAGATGGAGAAGACCCGCACCACCGTGGACAGTTTCCCGGTCTATTCCGAACTGTTCATGCGCTTCGCGCTGATTGCGCTCTTCGCCCTGCTGGCGGAACTGCTGCTGCGCTTCGTAATTTTCAGGAGGATCCCGTAATGGTATATCTGGCACAAAGTCAATATCTGCTGCTCCTGCTGCTTGTTCCGCTGCTCTTCGTGGCGTACGCGCTCTATCTCCGGGCCCGGCGCAAGCGGATTGCCCGGCTCGGCAATCCGGAGCTCGTTACCCAACTGATGCCCGATGCGTCCACCGGCAAGGGCTGGCTCAAGGTGAGCCTCCTGGCTGCCGCCTGGTTCTTTTTCGTACTCGGACTGGCCCGTCCGCAACTCGGGGCCCGGCTCAAAGAGCACGAAAGCCAGGGCGTGGAAGTGATGATCGCGCTCGACGTCTCCAACTCCATGCTGGCCGAGGACTATTCCCCGAACCGGCTGGAGCGCTCCAAACTCGCCATCTCCCGCCTGGTGGACAAATTGCAGGGCGACCGCATCGGCCTGGTGGTCTTTGCGGGAGAAGCCTTCGTCCAACTCCCCATCACGGCCGACTACGTATCGGCCAAGATTTTCCTCAAGAGCATCAACACGGAAAGCGTCCCCATCCAGGGAACCGCCCTCGCGGAAGCCTTGATGACATCGGCCCGCAGCTTCAGCACCCAAAGTGAACGCTCGCGCGCCATTATCCTGATTACGGACGGTGAAGACCACGAGGGCGAGGCCATCGAGGCCGCCCGCGCCATCGCAGAACAAGGCATCCGCATCTACTGCATCGGTGTCGGATCGCCACAGGGCAAGCCGATTCCCAAGAACGGCAGTTTGTTGAAAGATGCCAATGGCGACATCGTGGTGACCCGGCTCGATGAAGAGATCCTACAGGAAATCGCGGGCGCCGCGGACGGCAAGTACGTCCGGGCCGGTGCGGCTGAATTCGGACTGAATCCGATTATCGACGATCTCCGGAAACTCGACAAGGAGCAGTTCAGCTCGGTCGTCTTCGAGGATTTTGACGAACAATACATGTATTTCTTTGCCATCGCGCTCTTCTTCCTGATCCTGGAACTGCTGGTTCCGGAGACGAAAGCCCGGCGGCATCTGTTCAAGCAATGAGTCGTATGAGAAGATTTATTTGCATCGGTCTGTTCCTGTTGCTGGGCGCTGCATCCTGCTTCGCCCAAAGCGAGCGGGCGGGCGTGCGCCGCGGAAACCGCGATTTCCGCAAGGAGCACTGGCCGCAGGCCGAGATCAACTATAAGAAGGCACTGGTGGCCGATTCGACCTCCGTGGCGGCCGACTACAATCTTGGCAATACCTATTACAAGACGGAAAACTACACCGAAGCAGACCGCTACTATAAAGCGGCCATCGACTCGCTGGCGAAGGGAAAGCATGGTGCAGATGCCTTCCACAATATGGGTAATTCGCTGCTCCAGCAGAAAAACTGGCAAGGAGCCATCGATGCCTACAAGAACGCGCTGCGTCGCAACCCGGGTGACATGGAGACCAAGTCCAACCTGGCTTATGCCCAAAAGATGCTGGAGAACGAGCAACAGAACGGCGGCGGCAACAATGACCAAAACCAGGACCAAAATCAGGACCAGGACCAGAGCCAGAACCAGAACCAAGATCAAAACAAGGATCAGCAGGACAAGCAAGACCAGCAGCAGAATCAGGACCAGAACAACGATCAGAATCAGGACCAGAAGGATGACCCTCAGCAGAATCAACAGAACCAGCAGCAGGGGCAGCAGCCCAAGATAACGCCGCAGGCCGCCCAGCAGATGCTGCAGGCCATCCAGGCCCAGGAAAACGAAACGCAGGACAAGGTCAAGAAAGAGAAGGCCGCCCGGCTGAAATCCAAACAGAAGGAGAAAAATTGGTAGAAACGCTATGAAACGCATCCTTACATTGCTGCTCTTGCTCAGCGCCTTCACGGGTGCCGCCCAGACGCTCAAACTGGAAGGGCCGCGCGTCGTTTCGCTCGACGAGACATTCCGCATCGTCTTCACGGCCGATGCCCGGATGAGTGATTTCGAATGGCCCGGTACAGACGATTTCGACATAGTCTGGGGCCCGCAGAAAGGGTCGATGTCAAGCACCAACATCGTCAATGGCAAACGTACGTCCACCCATCAGGAGACCGTAACCTATCTGCTGCAGCCCAAGCAGACCGGCAAGTTCACTATCGCGGCCGCCTCCGCGACTGTCGACAAGCAGAGCGTAACCTCTTCTTCCCTGCAGATTGAAGTAGTGGCCAGTCAGCAGCAAAGCCAGCCGCAGGGTGGAAACGGCACCCAGCAGAATCAGCAGGGGCAGCAGAGCCAAGCGCAGCCGCGCGACAACGATCCTGCTGTCACAGGGACGGTTTCCAATCAGGATATTTTCCTGCGCCTGTCGCTGAACAAGACCAACGTGGTCAAAGGGGAGCCCATCACCGCCACCCTCAAAATCTACACCCGCGCCGACATTGCCGGCTTCGAAGACATCAAGTTCCCGACCTTCAACGGCTTCTGGAGCAAAGAGACCGTCACGGTCAACAACTTGGAATTCAACCGGGAAAATGTGAACGGGACCATCTACAATTCTGCGTTGCTGCGGCAATACGTGCTGATTCCGCAACAGACCGGGACCTTGACCATCGATCCGGCCGAAATGGTCTGCCAACTGCGTGTCCGCACTTCGTCGGGCAGCCCGCTGTCCATCTTCGATGATTTCTTCGACCAATACCAGACTATCCGCAAGCGGATCAGCACCCCGTCTATCCAGGTCAAGGTGCGTGACCTGCCGGCTGGTGCTCCTGCCTCTTTTGCGGGTGGCGTGGGTGATTTCAAAGTGACGGCACGCCTGAGCAAGGACGGCATCAAGTCCAACGAAGCCGCCTCGCTCATCGTGACCATCTCCGGTAACGGCAACCTTTCGATGCTCGAGGCACCGACTGTGAATTTCCCGCCTGATTTTGAGGTCTATGACCTCAAGACCACCGACAAGACCTCCGCCAGCGGAACCAGCGGTTCAAAGACGTTTGAGTATCCCTTCATCCCGCGCAGCCATGGCGACTTCACCATTCCGTCCATCGAATACAGTTTCTACGACAATGCCCATGGAAAATATGTCACCACATCCACGGGTGATATTCCCATAACCATTGAAAAGGGCGAAGAAATCGCCGGAGGCGGTGTCGTCATGCCCGGTTCCAACCGGCAGGGTGTGCGCAGTCTGACCGAAGACATCCGGTACATCTCCCTGGGAGACGGACACCTCAAGAAAAAAGATGCCTTCTTTGCCGGATCCCTTTTGTTTTATGCCTTGATTATGTTATTGACTTTGTTTTTCTTCCTGCTCAGTTTGATTCTCAGGCGCAGGCAGGAGCGCCGGGCCGACGTGGCCGGTTCGAAGAACCGCCGTGCCAACAAGATGGCGCGGACACGGCTCAAGCTGGCCGAAGACTATCTCCACAAGAACCTGAGCGGGGCCTATTACGAGGAATTGCACAAAGCGCTCATGGGCTATGTGTCCGACAAACTGCTGATTCCCGCGGCCGACTTGTCGAAGGAAACCATCGGGGACAAACTCCGTGAGCGGGGCGTCCGCGATGAGAGCATCACCACCTTGACCGCCCTGATCGACCAGTGCGAATTCGCCCGCTATTCCCCTGACAGTGGCCAGACGCAGATGGAAAACGAATTCAGCGAAGCCGTACAAGTCATCTCCGACATTGAAGGGCAGTTGAACAAGGGAAAGACCAGCCGCAAACCCGCCGCTGGTGCCGCGCTGCTCGCACTTCTGCTCGGCTTCTCCCTGTCCGCACAGGCCCAAGAGGACGTAGCCGGCCTCTGGAAGAAAGCGGGAGATGCCTTTGCCGCCGGACAATGGCAGAATGCGCTCAATTACTACCAGATGATCGAGGGCGAGAACCTGCAGAGCGCCGACCTGTACTACAATATCGGCAACACCTTTTTCAAGTTGGATGACAAGGCGCACGCGATTCTCTATTTCGAACGGGCGCTCAAGCTTGACCCGTCGCACGAGGATGCAGCGCACAACCTGGACATCGCCCGACAGTTGACACTGGACAAGATTGACGCTGTACCCGATTTCATCCTTGTCTCCTGGTTCCGCAACCTGCGGCAAGGCCTTTCGGCTGACACCTGGGCCTGGCTGACGCTGGGCTTGCTGGTTTGTGTCGGAGTCCTGTTCCTGCTCTTCCGCAATGGCGGATCATTGGGTTTGCGCCGCGTGTCTTTCATTGTAGGCTGCGTACTATTTGTGCTCGCTGTCTTTACGTTGTTCTTCTCGCTCCAGCAGAAACGGGCCGTGACACGACAAGACAGCGCCATCGTCACGTCCCCCGTTTGTTCGGTCAAGAGCTCGCCGGCCGACGGCGGCACCACGGTGTTCGTTCTCCACGAAGGTACGAAAGTCCGTCTTCTCGACAACGTGGGCGACTGGGCCAAAGTCGAAATCGCTGACGGCCGGCAGGGATGGGCGCCCGTCAGTACGGTTGAAGTGATCTGAGATCAGGCACTGCCCCAGCGAAAAATTCGTATATTTGCTGGAAATCAACCTAGTTATTCCCATGAAACGAATCTTTTTACTGAGTGTGGCACTTTTGGCTGCGCTCATCGTGTCCTCCTGCGGAAAGAAAGAGGCTGCCCAGCCAACCGCCGGCGTGGACAACGAGACCATCCGGACCATCATGAGCCGCAAGAGCGTGCGCAGTTTCACCGACCAGCCGATTCCGGCCGAGTACATGGAAACGATGCTCAAGGCTGCCATGGCCGCTCCGACCGGTTCCAACATCCAGCCTTGGCATTTCGTGGTGCTGACCGACAAGTCGCAGTACGAGAAGGTGTTCGAAAACAATTTCAACATGCGCATCTTCAACTCGGCTGCAGCCGTGGTCGTCTTCTGTGCTGACACGACGGTCACCCGGGTGCCCCGGGACAACCCGGACGCTGCCCCGGTTACCCGTCCCAGCGGAACCTGGCGCGATGACCTCGGGGCCTGCACGGAAAATTTCCTGCTGGCGGCTGAATCGCTCGGCTTGGGTGCCGTCTGGACAGCTGGCTATCCTTACAGTGAGCGTTATGCTTCGATGAAACGCGAACTCGGCATTCCCGACCCGATCCTTCCTTACTGCGCCGTAGCCGTCGGCTATCCTGCCGGCGATGAGCAGCCCAAGGACAAGTGGAAACCCGAGCGCATCCACTACGAAAAGTGGTAGTTTGATTTCACTGACCGCTTCATCAATCGCAGAACGAATCAGAGGCTTCGGAGGGCCTCGACGGGATCGAGGGCGGCGGCGCGACGGGCCGGCAGAAGACCGGAGGCGAGGCTGACAGCGACGGACAAGACGGTCGCTGCGCCAACCCAGGGCCATGGTACGGAAAAGTGTCCGTCGAGAATCAAGGCGGTCAAGCCGCCGAAGAGCAGGCCGAGCAGAACACCTGCCACATTTCCCATTTGACCGATCAACACCGATTCCAGCAGGTATTGCTGCGCAATGATGCGCGCCGGAGCGCCCAGGGCCCGGCGCGTGCCGATTTCACGCGTCCGTTGCTTGACTGACACCAGCATACTGTTCATCAAGCCCACCGAAGCTCCCAGCATCGTCACCAGTCCGATGGCCAGGGCCACGAGTGACAACTTCGACCGGATCGAGGCCAGCATCTCCTCGGCACGATCCGCCTGCACGATCTCGAAATCGGGCTCAGTGCCCGGCTGCAACCGCCGTATAGCGGCCATCTGCTGCCCGGCCGTTGCCATGACCGCAGAGGCAGCAACCCCATCCGGTCCTCGCAGCGTGATACAGCAATTGGTCGCAGAGCCATCGATTGGAACCAACAGTGAGGCATCCAAACTTGATCCATACAGCGCTCCCTGCCGTCCCAGAACACCAATCACCTGGTAGCGTCCACTTCCGATGGCTACCTTCTCCCCCAGCCCGTTTCCGCCACCGAACAGCTTCTTCCGGACATTGTCGCCCAGCACCACCACAGGCTGGCGCTCCTGCACCTCACGTACGGTAAAGCCACGCCCTGCCGCAAGCCGGACATCTTGACAAGCTACATAATTCTCATCACACGCCACGACCCGAACCACCGGATCCGTCACCACCCCATTACTCCGAACTTGAACTTGGGTCTTCGAGACTGCCCAAACAGAGGCGGAGATGCCGGGAAGGGCCTCTCCCCAGCACGAAGCCAGAACCTTTTTGGGCCAGCGAGGGCGCTCGGCCCAAAAGAACCGTGGCTTCTCCACCAGGCCAACCCACGAGGCCCTTCCCGGCATGTCTCGAAACGCGACAGCCTGACGGTAGCTGATCGGCGGTGCATCCTCCTTGGCCTGTAAAGTAAAGAGACCGGCGCCGGCCCGGCCCAGACTGCCGGCCACCTCGTCGGCCAGGATCGATACAGCCGTCTGGATGCCCACCAGCGAAGCCACACCGACAGCAATGATAGCCACCGTCAGCAGCATCCGGCGACGGTTATCCAACACAGCATCAAGCGCAAAACGGAAAGAATCTCTCATCACATATCCTCCAGTTAAAGATTTGACGTTCAAAAATAGGAAAATTTCGTGGTTTAAACTAAATTTGCAAGATATAATGCACTTATTATACACTGAAAAAAAATACCATGGAGAACAAACCGCGCAGATCATACGGCCGCCGCACAACCGATGAGAATCGTCCGGACCGGCCGAAAACCCGCCGGACCTACGGCAAACAGGACGACGGGGCAAAGCCCCGCCGCTACGAGAAAGACGACCCAAGCGTAAAACGTCCCTACCGGGCCAAAAGCGATAGCGACCGCCCCCAGAAAACGTTTGACCGGCCGAAGAAGACCTACGGCGACCGGCCGAAGAAACCGGCAGTGGCCAGGCAGACCGTCGAAGAAGGCGGCCTGATCCGCCTCAACAAGTTCATCGCCAACTCCGGCATCTGTTCCCGCCGCGATGCGGACACCTATATCGAGACAGGTGTCGTGACCGTCAACGGTGTGAAAGTCACCGAGCTGGGCGCCAAGATCGACCCGACTAAGGATGATGTCCGCTTCAACGGGACCCGCATCAAGGGCGAAAAGAAAGTCTATATCGTGATGAACAAGCCCAAGGATTTCGTCACTACGATGTCCGATCCCCACGCCGACCGTACCGTGATGGACCTCATCTCCAAGAGCCTCTGTCCCGAACGCGTGTTCCCTGTCGGCCGGCTGGACAAGGCCACGACGGGCGTCCTGCTCTTCACCAACGACGGTGACCTGACCGAAAAGCTCACCCATCCCAAACACGAAGTCCGCAAGATCTACCAAGCCACCCTCGACAAGAATCTCAAGAAAGAAGATTTCGACAAGATCCTCAGCGGCATCGAATTGGAAGACGGCTTCATCGCAGCCGACGCCCTCTCCTACGTGGAAGGCGACAAAACCCAGATCGGCCTGGAGATCCACTCCGGCCGCAACCGCATCGTGCGCCGCATCTTCGAGCACCTGGGCTACAAAGTCAAGAAACTGGACCGCGTGTATTTCGCCGGCCTGACCAAGAAGAACCTGCGCCGCGGCGCCTGGCGTTTCCTGGACGAAAAAGAAATCGGACTGCTGAAAATGGGAGCTTTCAACTGATGGACGCGCAGAAACCCACTCCGAAACAGCACCGCGCGGGCTTCGTCAATATCATCGGCAACCCGAACGTCGGCAAATCCACCCTGATGAACGCCCTCGTGGGCGAAAACCTCTCCATCGTGACGGCCAAGGCCCAGACCACCCGTCACCGCATCATGGGCATCCTCAACAGTGACGACTGGCAGATCGTGTTCTCCGATACGCCGGGCATTCTCAAGCCCAGCTATGCCCTGCAGCAGAGCATGCTCGACTTTGTGGACGTCGCCATCGGAGACGCAGATATCATCCTGTACGTCACGGACGTGGTGGAGAAAAAAGACAAGAACGCCGAATACGTCGAAAAACTGCAACGGCTCGAATGTCCGGTCATCATCGTCCTCAACAAGATCGACCTGAGCGACCAGCCCACTGTCCTGAAACTCATCCAGGAATGGCAGGAACTTGTGCCGAAGGCCGAAATCTTCCCGGTTTCCGCCAAGGAGCGCTTCAACCTGGAAGGCATCCTCGACTCCATCATCGCCAAACTGCCGGTCAGCCCGCCCTGGTTTGACAAGGAGCAGTTCACCGACAAGAGCATGCGCTTCTTCGCCTCCGAGATCATCCGGGAGAAGATTCTCGAAAACTACGACAAGGAAATCCCCTACTGCACCGAAGTGGTCATCGAGCGCTTCAAGGAGGGGGACGAACGATACGACATCGGTGCCGTCATCAACGTGATGCGCGACTCCCAGAAAGGCATCATCATCGGCAAGGGCGGCAGCGCCCTCAAGCGGGTGGCCACCCAGGCGCGCCTGGAGATGGAGGACTTCTTCCAGAAGAAGGTCTTCCTGCAGGTCTTCGTGAAGGTGGAACCGGACTGGCGCGAAGACCGCAAAATGCTCAGGAGATTCGGATACATTCAGGATTAAAGGCTAGCAAGCAATGAAAGAAGACGACGAGTTGGACGAACTGGACGAAAGAAGTGAAGACCTTCCCGAAGAAGAGGAGGAAGTGGACCAGACTGTGGACGAAGATGCTGCCGACCCGGCCCAAGGCAAGTTTGACCGGCTGGTAGCGGAGGGAGAGAACAAATACAAACTGTCCGGCATGTACCGCGACTGGTTCCTCGACTACGCTTCCTACGTCATCCTGGACCGCGCCGTGCCGCACATCGAAGACGGTCTCAAGCCTGTACAGCGGCGCATCCTCCATGCGATGCAGAAAGTGGAGGACGGCCACTACCACAAGGTGGCCGGTATCGTGGGCGACACCATGAAATACCACCCGCACGGTGACGCTTCCATCAAAGATGCACTCGTGGGGCTGGGCCAGAAAGAGTATCTGATCGATACGCAGGGAAACTGGGGCAACATTTTCACCGGCGACTCCGCGGCCGCATCCCGCTACATCGAGGCCCGGCTGAGCAAGTTCGCCCTCGAAGTCGCTTTCAACAAAAAGATTACGGAATGGGTGCCTTCCTACGACGGCACGAACCAGGAACCCGTGGTCCTGCCCATGAAGTTCCCGTTGCTGCTCGCCCAGGGCACCGACGGCATCGCCGTGGGCTTGGCTGTCAAGATCCTGCCGCACAATTTCAACGAACTGCTCGACGCCAGTGTCGCCGCCCTGCGCGGCAAGCCGTTCGAACTTTACCCGGATTTTCCTACGGGCGGCCTGATCGACTGCACGCGCTACAACAATGGCCTGCGGGGCGGCAAGATCAAGATCCGCGCCCGCATCGTCAAAACCGACAAGCGGACGCTTACCATCACCGAAATCCCCTACGGCCAGACCACCGAGAGCCTGATTGACTCGATCATCAAGGCCAATGACAAGGGCAAGATCAAGATCAAGAAGGTCGATGACATGTCCAGCAGCGGTGTCGAGATCAACATCACGCTGCAAAACGACGTTTCGCCTGACAAGACCATCGACGCACTCTACGCCTTCACCAACTGCGAGGTAGCGCTCTCCCCCAACGCCTGCGTCATCATGGAACGCAAGCCGCACTTCATGGGCGTGGACGAGATCCTGCGTTACAACGCTTTCCACACGCGGGACCTCTTCCAGCAGGAACTGCAGATCCTCCTCGACGAACTGGAAGGTGACTGGCACTGGTCCAGCCTGGAGAAAATCTTCTTCGAAAAGAAAGTGTACCGCATCCTTGAAAACGATGCGGCTTCCTGGGAGGATCAATTGCAAGATGTCAAGCGGGAGATGGATAAGTACCAGAACCTGCTGCGGCGTCCCATCACGCAGGAAGACATCGCCAAGCTGGTCGAAAAACCGGTGCGCAAGATTTCGCGGTTCGACATCAAGGCGGCCGAGGAGAAAATCCGCGGCATCGAGGCCGACATCGAGGAAGTGAAGAACAACCTCGAGCACCTGACGGAATACACGATCCGCTATTTCCAGCAGCTCAAGCGGAAATACGGCGCGCGCTTCCCCCGAAAAACTGAGATTTCGACCTTCGAGAACATCCAGGCCGAGAAGGTCATCACCCTCAATGCCAAGCTTTACGCCAACAAGGCTGACGGTTTCGTGGGCACCGACCCCAAAAAGATCGACGGCGCGGAGTACATCTGCGACTGTTCCGACATCGCCGAAATCGTGGTTTTCATGAAGAACGGCAAGTACATGGTAACCAAGGTCAAGGACAAGGCCTTCATCGGAAAGGACATCATCCACGCCGCGGTCTTCAACCGAAAGGACGAGCGCACCGTGTACAATGTCGTGTACCGCGACGGCAAGTCAGGCGGCGTCTATTATGCAAAACGCTTCGCCATCACGGGCATCACCCGCGACAAGGAATACGATCTCACGCTGGGTACGCCCGGTTCGACGGTGCTTTGGTTCACGGCCAACAGCAACGGGGAAGCCGAAGTGCTCCGCATCCAGTACCGCCCGCGCCCGAAGCTCAAGAAACTCGTGGACGAATATAATTTCGCCGACCTGGCCATCAAGGGACGCGCCTCGCGCGGCAATGTGGTCACGAGCAAGAACCTGATCCACCGCATCACGCTCAAGGCCAAGGGCGTTTCAACCCTTGCCGGCAAACAGATCTGGCTCGACGAGGACATCTACCGCCTCAACGATGCGGGCCGCGGCCTCTATCTGGGCGAATTCTCGGACGGCGACCTGATCCTGGTCCTGTGCAAGGACGGCACCTATTACACTACTGGCTTCGACCTCAGCACGCATTTCCAGGGCGACATCATGCGCGTGGAGAAATTCGATCCCGACAAGACCTTCTCGGCACTCTACTACGACGGACCCGCCAAGGCCTGGTACATCAAGCGGTTCGGCTTCGAGCCGAACAGTGGCATCGCGGTGAGTTTCATTGCGGAAGGCAAGGGCTCGAAGTTGCTCGAGCTGAACGAGGACCGCTGGCCGCAGCTGCTGGTGACTTTCAAGGGTAAGAATGCGGGCAAGGAGCCGGAGCTGATTGACGTGGAAGCCTATATCGGAAAGAAGAGTTTCCGGGCCAAAGGCAAGAAGGTTTCCTGGATGGAGATCAAGGACGTGAAGTTCGTGGAACCTCTGGAGAAGGACGAGCCGGAACCGGAGGCCCCGGACGAGGAGTCCGAAGAAGAGACGGACGACACGTCTGGAACGATGCAGGTCCCCGGCGTTGACAACCCCGACGAACCGAACTGGAGCAATCCTTCCGAACCCACGTTGTTTTAACCGGGATGGGCACATGACCGTAGCGTTGGCAGGATTCATGGCGAGCGGCAAGACGACGTTCGGGCGGGCCGCGGCAGCGCAGCTGGGCTGGGCTTTCATTGACCTTGACGAACGGATTGCCGCGACCTACGGCACGCCGGCTGAGATCTTCGCTACGCAGGGCGAAGACCGCTTCCGCGAAATTGAGACTGCCGTGCTCGAATGCGTCCTTCAAGCGGCCGGGCCTACTGTCCTGGCCCTGGGCGGCGGCACGGTACTACGCGAAGAGAATCTGCGCCAGATCAAGGAACATGCGACCCTGGTCTGGCTCGATACGGATTTCAATATCATCCTTTCCGAACTCGGCAACACCGAGCGCCCCTTGCTCCAGAACCGGACGCCGGCTCAAATACGCGCATTATACGATGTCCGGCGCCCCCTGTATGCGGCCGCTGCTGACATAACCTTCCCTATTACCTCCTCCGACTATTCGCAAGTCATCTCCGACCTTTCCATTCTCCTGCAAACCCTCGAATCCAACCATGTATAATCCCTTCCGTACACCAGCCCGCCTGTCCGGCCTGCTCGCAGCCTGTCTGACCGCCGCTTTGACGCTTGTCTCCTGCTCTTCTAAAGTTGTCCGTATGCCGGCAGAAGCCCTTTCTCTCCGTAGCCCTGGTACCCAGTTGGAACTGAAATTCGCTGTTGTGGGCGGGGTGCCAACTTACGCACTCGACCGGGCCGGAGAAGCCGTGATCCTTCCCTCCCGCCTGGGATTCGACCTGATTGACCAGGAAAGCCTCGACCAAGGCTTTGTCCTATGCGGCTCCCAATATGACACCTTCGACGAAACATGGGAACCTGTCTGGGGCGAGGAAGCACAGATCCGGAATCACTACAATGAACTGCTGGTGAATCTCCGGAAGGAATCCGGAGAAGCCATGGATATCCGCTTCCGTCTCTATGACGACGGTCTGGGATTCCGCTACGAATTCCCTATGGAAAACAAATTGACGTATTTCAAGATCCGGGAAGAGCTGACGGAATTCGCCCTGACCGAAGATCCGCTGGCCTGGTGGGTGCCGGGCGACTACGACATCCAGGAATTCTGTCCTACGGAATCACGGCTTTCGGAGGTCCGGACCGCCTCGGACTCCGTGCGGGCCAAAGGCGGCTGGCCGCGGATCCAGTCTTCCCCCACCGGCGTCCAGACAGCCCTGCAGCTGAAGACAGATGCCGGCTTGTACCTCAACATCCACGAAGCCGCTACCCTCAACTACCCCACCCTGCATCTTGACTGGGGCGAAGCGGACCACGTGCTGCGCGCCAACCTGACGCCCGACGCAGAAGGCGTGAAAGGACGCATGCAGGCCCCTTGCAAGACGCCCTGGCGCACCGTCATGGTCTGCACCTCCGCCCCTGAAGTACTGGCCTCCCGCTTGATTCTCAACCTCAACGATCCCTGCATCCTGGACGACACGAGCTGGATCCATCCCGTCAAATACATGGGCGTCTGGTGGGAGATGATCACGGGAAAGAGCAGCTGGTCCTACACGAACGATTATCCGTCCGTGCAACTGGGCGTGACGGACTACGCGCATTCCAAACCGCACGGCCACCACGGCGCGAACAACGAGAATGTGCGCCGTTACATTGATTTTGCCGCTGAAAACGGATTCGACGCCTTGCTGATCGAGGGCTGGAACGAAGGTTGGGAAGACTGGTACGGCTGCCAGAAAGACTTCGTATTCGACTTCCTGACGCCCTATCCGGACTTCGACCTGCCTGCCCTCAACGCCTATGCGCACAACAAAGGCATCCGGCTGATCATGCATCACGAGAGTTCTTCCTCCACCCTCAACTACGAACGCTGGATGGAGCAGGCCTACACGCTGATGAACCAATATGGCTACGATGCCGTCAAAAGCGGTTACGTGGGAGCCATCATCCCTTATGGCGAACACCATTACAGCCAGCCCATCAACAACCACTACCATTACGCCGTCGTCGAAGCGGCCAAGCATCACATCATGGTGGATGCCCACGAAGCCGTGCGACCGACCGGTCTGTGCCGCACCTGGCCCAACATGATCGGCAACGAGAGCGCCATGGGCAACGAGTTCCGCAGCATCATCGAGCCTGGGCACACCACCATCCTGCCCTTCACCCGGCAGCAGGGCGGCCCGATGGACTTCACGCCGGGCATCTTCGAGATGGATATCCATAAGGTGAACCCGGATGACAACCAGAAGATGCGGCACACGCTCTGCAACCAGCTGGGCCTCTATGTGACCTTCTACTCGCCGCTCCAGATGGCGGCCGACCTGCCGGAGAATTATGCCCGCTTCATGGACGCCTTCCAATTCATCAAGGACGTGGCGGTGGATTGGGACAAGAGCTTGTACCTGGAAGCTGAGCCCGGTGCCTACATCATCACGGCCCGCCACCCGAAATATGCTACCCTCAATTCGGGCCGTCTAAGCGGCAAATCCAGTGTATGGGAGTTCGTGAACGCGGGCGGGCGGCAACACGACGTGTGGTATGTAGGCGGCATCACCGATGAAACCGCCCGGGAATTTGATGTCAAACTGGATTTCCTGCAGCCCGGCCTGCAATACGAGGCTACCATCTATGCCGACGCCCCCGAAGCCGACTTCGAAACCAACCCGCAGGCCTACACCATCACGAAAAAGACCGTGGATTCCTCCACGGTCCTGAACTTGCGGATGGCCCGCTCCGGCGGCTTCGCCGTCTCGCTCCGGGAGCTATAGTTCCCCGATTGACTCCGATGATTGACTACGGCAGGCAGGCCGCCACGATACGCCGCCCCCTCCTCCTCGCCGTTGCCACTACCGTCTTGCGCTGCAATGTACGCAACTGATTACCAATACTTTACACAACCCGATCCCCCTCGTTTTGAGGGGGATCGATTCTCGTAAATCGCTGATAGACAGATGTGTCCGTTGCAGCGAAAAACGGTGCAGAAGACCTGATGAAAGATCGTAGGAAGGGTCAACGGAAGTCTAGTGGAAGCTTAGTGCAAAGTTAGCGGAAGTCTATCTGAAGCTTAGCAGAAAGTCTAGCGGAAGAGTCTGTCGAAATAGTTGTAGAGTTCCTGACCTTCGCCAACGAAGATCTTGAGAATCCGGCCGTCCGGACCGATGAGGATTTTCGTGGGATAACCCGTCACGCCATAGAGCGCCGCCACGTCCACATCGCCGTTGTTGATCACGTGATACCAGGGCATCCCGTAACGCGCGATCGCATCCAGCCACTCCGACTTGGTCTCATCGCAGTCAATGCTCAGGATGGAAAGCCTGTCGTTGTACCGGGCGTACAGCTCCTCCAGCTTAGGAAGCCCTTTGATGCAATTGGGGCACCAGCTGCCCCAGAAGTCCAGCAGGATATATTTGCCGTCTTGCACATTGTAAAGCGACATCGTCCGGTCGTTCGGCGTGGGCAAGGTAAAATCGGGGGCCTCGGCGCCCGGATAGATGCGGTCGGCGGCGGTCAAGATGTTCTGCCTGGCTTCCAGGACTTTCAGTTGCGTGGCAATCAAAGGCTTCATCACGCCGTCCTTCACGGATGAGTCGAGCAGGTCCAGCGCCTCCGGCGCATAGTCCAGACAATCGCCGATGATCGTGGCCGAGAAGACCGAGGACGGATGCTCCCGGACGAACGACAAAGCCACCTCCGAGATCTTCACGATGTTCTTGCCCAGCGGCGCGACCGATTCATTGTAGGCAGCCTGGTCCTGGTAGAACTGCGTACCCGTAATCGTGTAGTTGTCGAGCGACCCCGACACGATGGCGTGTTCCCCCGGAACGGTCATCAGGCGGACGCATTTCCCGGTCTGGAGACCTTGCCGGGCCAGGTCTGTGATGATGATCGAAACCGGCTTGTCGTAATCGACGTCAAAAGCAAAGGCGCCGACCAGGCAGTCGAGCGTATCGATGCGCTCAAACCCGCCACCCCCGAGCTGGATCACGGCCAGCTGTTCCGCCCCGCCCTCCAGGATACCGGAGACCTGATACTTGGTGCAGGCCGTCACGGCGAGTACGGCTGCGACACAGAGGATGAATCTGATTCTGTTCATAACCGTTTCTGTTACTTGAACATCTCAATCATCGGACGGCCGCGCCATTCCTTGGGAAACTGCAGGCCGAGCGCATAGGCCAGGGTCGCCGGCAGATCGTATTGCATCATCGGCTCCTCCAGGACATGGCCTTTTCGGATGTTCTTCCCATACAGGATGAAAGGTGTTTCCAAGTGAAGCATCTGCAGTTGCCCGTGTCCTTTATCCGAACCGCCGTGATCGGACGAATAGACAAAGATCGTATCGTCGAAAATACCGGCATCTCGGGCCGCCTGCATGATGATGCCGACCATCCGGTCAGTCTCTTCGAGGCAGTCGTAGTATTCCGGCGTATCCCAGCCGGCCCGGTGGCCGACTTCGTCCACGTCACCGATATAGAAAGTGAAGAAGGTCGGCTTCTTTTCCAGGATATACTTCACGGCCCGCTCCTGCGTGTACTTCTCCATCGTATAGTTGTCCGGATTGTGATAGCCCGGATCATAGAGATGGTAATTGAGTACCGCCGTGTCAAGCAGCGGGCCGATGCCGTCCCAGTTATAGACGCAGCCGGCTTCCGCGTCGGGGCGCTGTTCGCGCAGCAGCGTATAGACGGTCGGCGGCATCCCGCGGCCGTTGTCGAGCACGGCCGGAATCTCCGGTTTGGAGGAATTCCAATGCCCGTAGCCGTGCTGCTCGGTCGGCAGTCCGTTGAAGATCGTGGCCCAGTTGATGGCCGACGACGACGGCATCACGGAGCGCTTGGCCAGGGTATAACTCCCCTGCTCCATCATCCTTTTGACATTCGGCATCCGCGCGAGCAGCGCCGGATCCTTGAACGCGGGCGTCGACACGCCGTCCACGCCGATAAAAATGACATGTCCGGCCTTCGGCCGTTCACGATCGGTACAAGAACAACAAGCGGCCAGGACCGCCAGGGTAATCAGAAGAAGTCTTTTCATGGTTTTTCGGATCTTTCCTCAAATTTAGCTATTTCCGTCGATTCCGGCAAACCCGGGCACGATATCCCACAAATACGTGCCCCGACCGGCCATTTCCGCCAGTCGGGGCACGTTTTGCGGGGTTTTTGTGTCCCTCAAAGGATTGCCGCAACGGTTTCGTAGATTTGCTCACCCCGCAGGCCACGTTTTGCGATGGTGCCGTCGGGGGCCAGGAGGATCAAGTGCGGAATTGCATTGATGCCGTACAGCTCGCCCGGAATCTTTTGCGCATCCAGAATCTGATGCCAGGGCATATCGAGTTTGGCCAGCGCGGCCTCGGTGTCTTCGCGCTTGTCTGAAACCGCGACGCTGACCACGTCGAAGCGGTCGCCCGCAAAAGCCTCCCAGGTCTTCTTGATATAGGGCATCTCCGCCTTGCAGGGGCCGCACCACGAGGCCCAGTGGTCGAGCAGGATGTACTTGCCGCGGCCCACGTAGTCGGACAGCTTCACGTCCGTACCGTCGGGATTGCCGCCGACGACCGTGTAGTCCGTGAACATCCGGCCTTCAGCCGTCCGGTTCTGCACCTCGATGGCTTCATAGGCTTTCTTCACGGGACTGAAATCCCGCATACGGTCGGATAGTAGCGCATAGAGCGCCATGAAACGGGACGTGTCCACATAGGCGAGGTCTTCGAGGGCCATCGCCCCGACGAGGTTGTCGCAGTTGGCCCGCACAACGGAATCCGTCAATGCGGCCTTTTCCGCCCGTTGCAAGCGCGAATAGCCATAAAAGCGCCTATGGAAATCGTTGTAGGCATCAACCATCGGCGTGCCCGATTCCGTCCGCTGATCAATGTCGGCCCGTACCGTACCGGGCTCCAGGATAAAGCGGATCCGTTCCTTGGCACGGCCCACGTACACATAACAGGGTTCCTTGACATCTCCCGTGAAGCGGAACCTGCCGCCCCGGACTGCAGTCACGCCCAGGGTATCGTTCCGCTCCAGGTCAATCAGGTAAACATCCGTCCCGTCGTCGGTCGTGTATAGGCCGTCGATGGTATAGGCATTCCGTCCGCAGGCAAGCACGACGGCGGCCATCGCCAGCAGATACAGGATTCGTTTCATAGACACAAAGATAGTATTAATTCTGTTCAATCACAAGGACCGTGGATCCACGGTCCTCAACCTGTGAATGGCTCGAAGCAGCGGCTTCGCCGTCTCACGCAGCGAGCTCCGGCAAGAGCCCCCTATTTTTGGCGCTGCAATGTACGCAAGTGATTATCAGCCGGTTGCAATAAGTGACCCCCCTCGTTTTGAGGGGGATCACTTATCGTAAAGCACTGATAGACTGATGCTTCCGTTGCAGCGGAAAGATTGGCGGAAAGGTTGGCGGAAAGATTAGCGGAAGAGTCCGTCGAGGTATTTGTAGAATTCCACGCTTTCGCCGATGACGATCTTGTCGATCTTGCCTTCGGGGTCGATGATGATCTTCGTCGGATAGCCCTGGACGGCGTACTTGTCGGGCGTGCCGTCGGCTTCCGTGTTATAGACATGGAGCCAGGGCAGTCCATACTTCTCGACAGCCGCCTTCCACTTCTCCTCCGTATCTCGGCAGTCGATGCCGACAATTTCGAATTTGCCGGCGTATTTCTCGTAGTACTTCTTCATGTCGGGAATGCCTTTGATGCACCAGCCACACCAGGAGCCCCAGAAATCAAGGACCACCCATTTGCCACGCAGGCTGCTGAGCGTAAACGAATTGCCTTGGATGTCAGGCAGCGTGAAATCGGGCGCGGCAGCGCCTTCTTTAACGTTTTCCTCAGCTTCTTTGCGGATCTGCTCGTTACGGGCTATCTGACAGACAGCGTCAATCGCCTTTTTCATCCGGCCTTCACGGACTTTGGGGTCCATTGCGGCGGCGACTTCTTCAACATGTTCAGTCCCGACGATGGACAGCAGGCCGGCAACCGCTTCGCGGTCGGGATGGGCAAGCGCATAGGCATAGGCTTTGTCGCTCAGCTCATCATATTCTTCTTGATAGGCTGCGGCATATTTCTCATTCTCCTCCCGGATGCGCTCCGCATTTTTCTCACGGTCTTTAGTCAGTTCGGCAAAGAGATTCTCAATGTCTTCCCGCATCTGGCCCAGTTTCACCGTGGCGGGCTTGGTCAGGTCACTGACCTCGGCATATTCCTTGTAAAAGCGTGTACCCCCGATGGCATAGTCTTCAAAACTTCCGTTGACGACGACCTTCTCACCCGGCACACCGGGGAAGTTGATGCCCATGTGGAAATAGTCTCCAGGCATCCGAAGGGTCACTGAAACGGGTTCTTCCAACGGGAGCGTCATCACAAGACGGCCGTCCTGGAGCGCTTCACGCTTCCGTTCATAGGCCGTGGAACCATACGGAACGGTCAGGACATCCACACTGTCACAGGTGCAGTCGATCTGTGCTTCAAGGCGAAACTCATTGGCCGGGATCTTCTCCCCGCAAGCCGATGCCAAAGCGGCGAAAGCCACCAGGCAGCCAATAATAAAGATTTTCTTATCCATCGATTTGTGTATTAATTGCCGGAAACGATCTGACAATAATACAAGAAAACAGCTTACGCCCCGCAAAAAATCAGAACAGTTCTTTCTCTTTGATGTCCTTGACGCGGAGCTGGATGTTGGCGATGCCGCGGTAATAGTTTTCAGCGATGGAATAGCAGATATCCACCGGGTTGCCGGCCTGCATGTGCTCGAAGTGCTCGGAGAGGTTGAAGGCGATAGCGGAGATATGGTGGTATGGCTCGTCTTCCTGGATAAGCTCAAGCTTGAGGTGCTTGAGGTCGCCGTGCTCCGCGCTGCCGACCTTGCGGCCGTTGCCGTTGTCGTACACGTTTTCGGTAATGAAAACCGGGGATTGGTTGCCCGGGCCGAAAGGCTGGAACTGCTTGAGCAGGCGGAAGAACTTGGGCGTAATCTGGTTGAAGTCGAGATAAGAGTCGATGTCCACCGTCGGCGTCATCACCACGTTCTTGATCTTGGCGGCCACGGTGGCTTCGAAACGCTGGCAGAATTCTTCGAAATGCGCTTCCTTGATGGTCAGGCCGGCCGCATACATGTGGCCGCCGAAGTTCTCAAGCAGGTCGGCGCACGATTCAATGGCGTCATAGAGGTCAAAACCGGCCACGGAGCGGGCACTTCCGGTAATGAAACCGTTGGACTTGGTCATTACGATGGTAGGCCGGTAATAAGCCTCTACCAAACGGGAAGCCACAATACCCACGACACCCTTGTGCCACTTGGGATTGTAAACGATGGTAGATTTACGCTCGGCGAAATCGGGCATCTCGCGCACCATCTTCAGGGCTTCTTCCGTAATCTCGCGGTCGATCTTCTTCCGGTCGTTGTTGTGGTCGTTGATCTCGCCACCGATTTTCATGGCCTCCTGGTCGTCACGGGCCGTAAGCATATCCACAGCGGTGCGGCCGCTTTCCATGCGCCCGGCCGCGTTGATACGCGGACCGATCTTAAAGACGATCTCATCGATGGTGATGCGGTGTTTTTCCAGACCCGAAAGTTTGATAATGGGGACCAGGCCTTTACGGGGATTCTCATTGAGCTGCTTGAGACCGTAGTAGGCCAGCACTCGGTTCTCACCCGTGACGGAGACCAGGTCGGAGGCGATGCTCACCACCAACAAGTCGAGGAGCGACTGGTATTGCTCGAACGGAATCCCATGCCGGGAGGCATACGCCTGAACCAGTTTGAAGCCCACGCCACAACCCGACAAGTCGTCGAACGGGTAGTTGCAATCTTCGCGTTTGGGATCGAGGACGGCCACGGCGGGAGGAAGCTCCGTATCGGGCAGATGGTGGTCGCAGATGATGGTGTCGATTCCCAGTTTCTTGGCATATTTGACCTTTTCCACGGCCTTGATGCCGCAGTCAAGCGTGATCAGCAAGGTACATCCGTGTGCCTTGGCCGTATCAATACCCTTATAGGAGACACCGTAACCTTCGTCGTAACGGTCCGGGATATAGTACTCGATGTTCGGATCGAACTGGCGGAAGAAAGAATAAACGAGGGAGACGGCCGTGGTACCGTCCACGTCGTAGTCGCCATAGACCAGGATCCGCTCCTTGTCGCGGATAGCACGGTCCATGCGTTCGACCGCCTGCTCCATATCCTTCATCAGGAACGGATCGTGCAACATGCTCAAGTCGGGACGGAAGAATTCGCGTGCCTTGGCGAAAGTATCGATGCCTCGCTGCACGAGCAGGTTGGCCAAAACCTGGTCGATCCCCAGCTCTTGTGCCAGCTGGCGGACGGAAGCGGGATTTCCCTGCTCCTTGACGACCCATTTCTTTTCGATACCCATAAAAAACCTCGCTTAATTCGCAAAGATAACATTTTTGTCGGTCATTTCCACAAAAAAAGTGCTAACTTTGTCACTTTGAAAAAAAGTCCCCGCACAGGACGCTGCTTACGATAAACACTTCAAAATGGAAATTACAGATCTCAACGAACAGGAACTGAACCGCCGCGCCTCGCTGCAGAAGCTCCAGGAACTGGGCATCAACCCCTATCCTGCAGCCGAGTACCAAGTCAATGCAACCACTGACGAAATCAAAGCCGGTTACGATCCTGAGAAAGGGAATTTCAACGATATCAAGATTGCCGGCCGGATGATGAGCCGCCGCATCATGGGCGCCGCCTCCTTCATCGAGCTGCAGGATGACTGCGGCCGGATCCAGGTCTATGTCAAACGTGACGAGATCTGCCCCGGCGAAGACAAGACGATGTACAACACCGTCTTCAAGAAACTACTCGACATCGGTGACATCATCGGCATCGAAGGCTATGCCTTCATCACCCAGACCGGTGCCCTGTCGATCCACGCCAAGAGCCTGACCGTCCTCAGCAAGTCGCTCCGCGTACTGCCGATCGTCAAGGAGAAGGAGGGCGAAGTCTATGATGCCTTTTCCGATCCTGAACTCCGCTACCGCATGCGCTACGTGGACCTGATCGTCAATCCGCAAGTCAAGGAGATTTTCCAGAAACGGACGAAGATCATCGGCACGATGCGCGACTACTTCAACGAGCACGGCTATCTCGAGGTGGAAACCCCGATCCTGCAGTCGATTCCCGGCGGTGCCACGGCCCGTCCGTTCATCACGCACCACAATACGCTGGACATCCCGCTCTACATGCGTATCGCCAACGAGCTCTACCTCAAGCGTCTCATCGTAGGCGGCTTCAAGGGTGTGTATGAATTCGCGAAGGATTTCCGCAACGAAGGCATGGACCGCACGCACAATCCCGAATTCACCTGCATGGAGATCTATGTGGCCTACAAGGACTACAAATGGATGATGAAATTCGTCGAGACCATGATCGAACGCATCGCAGTCGCCATCAACGGCAAGACCAAGTTCGAGGTCTGGGGCAACGAGATCGAGTTCAAGGCCCCGTACCGCAAGCTTCCGATGCTCGAGGCTATCAAGGAATACGCCGGCGTGGATATCTCCGGCATGGACGAAGACCAGCTGCGGACCACTTGCAAGCAGTTGAATGTCCCCATCAAACCCGAGATGGGCAAAGGCAAGTTGATCGATGCCATTTTCGGCGAGTACTGCGAAAAGAATCTCGTGCAGCCCACCTTCATCATTGACTACCCTGTGGAGATGAGTCCGCTTACAAAACGGCATCGCGAAAACCCGGCCCTGACAGAACGCTTCGAATTGTTTGTCAACGGCAAGGAACTGGCCAATGCCTACAGCGAGCTCAACGATCCGATCGACCAGCTTGAGCGCTTCAACGACCAGGTCCGCCTGAAAGACGCGGGTGATGACGAGGCCATGTATATCGACATGGATTTCGTACGCGCCCTCGAATACGGCATGCCGCCGACTTCCGGCCTGGGCATGGGTATCGACCGTCTCACCATGATGATGACCAACTCCTCTACCATCCAGGATGTCCTCTTCTTCCCGCAGATGAGGCCCGAAAAAACGGCCCCGAAAGAAGAGAAGGCTGAATAATCCGATGCCGGAGACCATCACCTCCCCGCAGAATCCCAAGATCAAGGACCTCCTCGTCCTTGAGACACAATCCCGCGAGCGCAAAGCCCGCGGGCTCTTTGTCGTAGAGGGACGCCGGGAATTTGAACGTGCCTGTGCGGCGGGTTTTGAGCCCGTGACTGTCTTTGTCCGGGAGGGTGAAGCGGAAGCGCTGACGGCCAAAGCCCATTTCCTGGTCAGCCACCGCGTCTATGAGAAGATTGCCTGGCGCGAGAGTACGGAAGGCATTGTCGCAGTCATGCGCGTGCGTGAAGCGACTTTGGAATCGCTCCGGTTGTCCGCTTCCCCCCTTGTTCTAGTACTGGAACGCTTGGAGAAGCCCGGCAATCTGGGTGCCGTGCTGCGCAGCGCCGATGCGGCGGGTGTGGATGCCGTACTTGTATGTGACCCCCTTACCGATCTGTATAACCCCAATCTGATCCGGGCCAGCCTGGGTGCCATCTTCTCGGTACCGGTTGTCGCCTGTCATTCGGACGAAGCAGCCGCCTGGTTGAAACGGCAGGGCATCGCCATCCTGACCGCCCAGCTGCAGGACTCCGAATTGTATTATGAAACCGATATGGTCCGCCCGACAGCCCTCGTGTTCGGCGCGGAAGATACGGGTCTGTCCCCATTCTGGCGGGAACGGGCGGATGCGCACATCCGAATCCCGATGGCCGGGATGATGGACTCGCTCAACGTTTCCGTCTCGGCCGCCATCCTCGCCTTTGAGGCCGTTCGCCAACGAAACCAACAGAAAAGACAATGAGATATGGTTTGATCGGGTCCCCGATCGCACATAGCAAAAGCCCCGACCTCTTCCGGGCCGCCTACCATGACAGGCCGGACATGACCTACGACTTGCTTGAGACCGATGATTTCGAGCAAGCCTATGCCCGCTTCCTGGCCGGCTATGAAGCCGTCAATGTGACGGCGCCTTTCAAAGATAAGGCCTTCCGGAAGGTTGACGTGGCTGACACAATCGCCCGGGAATTGTTCGCCGTCAACATTCTCAAGAAAAAAGACGGAAAGATCTACGGCTACAATTCCGATTTCTGGGCGTTGCAGAAACTGTTGGGTCCCTATGCCAGCCGGGAGAAGCGGCCGCGGGTGCTTGTGATCGGCTGCGGCGGCGCGGCCAAGGCCGCCGCTCTCGCAGCGCTGAAACTCCGGATGTCCGTCATGGTGGCCAACCGCGATTTCCAGAAAGCCCGCAACTTCTGCTTCTCGGGAGGCGGAATGATTCCGCTCCGGCTGGAACAAGTTCCCCAACATAGCGCTTCCATCGACGTCCTCATCTATGCGATTCCTGTCCGAATCGACCTGGTTGACACCCTCCCGCTTGAGGGCCGGGTTGTCGTAGAGCCCAACTACAAGGACCCTTGCCTGCAGACGCGCTGTGCCGAAGCGGGCGCCACGTATATTTCCGGCATGGACTGGCTCTGTGAGCAAGCCATTTCCGGATACCGGCTGATGACCGGCATCGACCCCGATGAAGGAAGTGTCAGGGCCTGCTGTGCCCCTTAAATACTTACAACTATGAAGACGATTCTCTTCATCCTGCTTTTTTTTCACGGCCTTCCTGGCCGCGTTTCAGCGCTGGCGATTTCTGCGTCAGCGCAATGAAATCCGGGAACTTCTCAAATCCATCTACGCCGACCGCGAGCGGATGGTTCCCGCCATCCGGAATCTGGTGGAACTGCTGACTGACATTGCCAATGCATCCGCCCGGAGCGGAGGCAGTGAATACTTGCTCGCAAAGCGACTCGACCACATCCTCTCCGAACCCCGGGGTGAGGGTCACGCCATCCGGGATGCCTACATCCAGTTGGCCGACCTTTACGAGGCGGGGCTCCTCACGTATCTGAAAAGGGCGCACCCCGAACTATCGCCCACAGAGATCGGCTTGTGTGGGTTGATCATGCTGGACATCGAACCGGCCTGCATCAGCAAAGTCTTCGGTTACGACCATGTCCAGACTTTCTACAACAAGCGGAAAGATATCCGGAAAAAACTGCTGCTGGAACATGACATTCCCTTGGAAAAATACCTGGAAGAACTGATCGAAAAGCTCCGCATCGAGGATGAGCGCCGCATTCACGATCTGATTGTCCGGTATTGATCCGGTGCGGGAGAGACGCCGAAACCGGCTGGAAAGACCATGTATCATTGCATGGCAGGGCCGCTGACACACCGGTGCGGCGAGGGGTCTCTCCCGCTTAGCATTTTTTTTGCAAGAGTGGGAGATTATCCGTATTTTTAGCCAAAATTTATAGGATTATGTCAATCAACAAAGTTATTCTTGTCGGAAATGTAGGGAAGGATCCTGAAATCAGACATCTGCAGGGTGGCGCTTCCGTCGCCACCATTACGCTGGCCACCAGCGAACGATACAAGGACAGAAGCGGTGAAACGCGCGAACTGACGGAATGGCACACCGTCATCGCCTGGCGCCAGCTGGCCGACCTGGCGGAGAATTATATCCGCAAAGGCAGCCAGATCTATGTCGAAGGCAAAATCCGCAGCCGCAGCTGGGACGACCAGAACGGCCAGAAGCGTTATGTGACCGAAATCCAGGCCGACACTATCCAACTCCTCGGACGACGCGGCGACCGGGAGGGCAACCCGCAGTCTGCCCAGCCGCAGTCGCAGCCGCAACCGTCCTACCAGCCGCAGCCGCACCAGCCGTATCACGCACCGGCCCCGCAACAGACGACGCCGATCGTCAATCCAGCCGACCTCACGGATGACGGCCCGGACGATCTTCCGTTCTAGTAAAACAGTAAAAAAGGAAGAGCCCCAAAAATCGGGGCTCTTCCTTTTTTAGACGACCTCCTTCGAAGGCCGGTCGATCTTGAGTTCGGGGTGCTTCTTCGAGTTGAAGAAAAGGAAAACCGCGACGGTGATGGCCACGATGCCCAGCGAGACGAATACGTACTCGGAGTGGACGGCAGCGCGGATGTCGTCACCGCTATTCTTTTTCATGATGGAGCCTACGATGATCGGAACCAGCAGCATGCCCATGTTCTGGATCCAGTAGATCATCGAGTAGGCCGTACCCAGGTTCTTTTCGGGGATAATCTTCGGAACCGTGGGCCACATGGCCGAAGGAACGAGCGAGTAACCGATGCCCAGGAATACGATGGCGGCATAGCCGTAGAACGGCACACCCGGCGCGAAGCCGATGATCAGATGCGCGCAGAATACCAGGACGGCGCCGGTAATCATCCAGGTCGTAGCTTTGCCAACCTTGTCAACCAGGGCACCGAAGAGCGGTGTGAAAAGCACGGGCGCGAAGGCGATCATCGAAATCATCACGGAAGCCGTCGAATCGTCGAGGCCGAAGCGCGGGATGATGATCGAGGTACCGAACTTCTTGAAGCTGATGACGCAGCAATAGAAGAAGACGCAGAGCAGCGCGATCATGATGAAACGCGGATTGCTCAGCACCTTGAAGATGTCGGAGAACTTGAACTTGTCTTCTTCCTTCACCTCGCCGCGTTGTGTGACGATACCTTCCTGCCGGTCATACTTGGCATCCATGGCGACAAAGATGGCCCAGAGGATCATACCGATGAAAAGCAGGGACAGGCCCACGATGGCGGGGCGGTTGGTCTCGGACAGCGTCAACAAGGTTCCTTCCGTGTGGTTCTTGAGCACCAGCACAGGCGAGAGCAGCATCGCCAGACCCGTACCGATACGGGCGATGGCCAGCTGCAAGCCCATGGCCAGAGCCACGTTCTTGCCTTTGAACCACTTGGCGATGGAACGCGTGACCGCCACCCCGGCAATTTCACTGCCCAGGCCGAAAAGCATACAGCCAATGTAGGCGATGGTCAGGGAAGAACCCGGTGTCAGGCCTTTGGCCGAGATGGCACAGGTCACGATAGCGGCACCCACCACCATCATGCCTACGAACACCGAACCGATGAGACGGACGCCGAACTTGTCGAGCAGGATGCCGCAGATGATCAGGCCGCCCCATACGCACAGGAAAGAATAGCCGCCGGCATAGAAGCCGAACTGCTGGGAATTCCAGCCGAGTTGCAGCATCTCCGGATTCTTGAAGATCTGCGACACGGTGGAAAACATATCGTCGAAGAAATAGGAGCCGAACATCGGCACCACCAGGCAAGCAAGCGCCAACCAACACGCTATCTTACTGGTCTTCAGGGATTTGTTTTCAGTTGACATATAGCAGGAATTGAAGGGGTTACTTGATATTGGGTTCCTCCAGGCCAAGGTGCTTCTTCTTGTCAACCACCTTCAGGTAGAGGCCGATCAGCAGGGCGGCCACACCGAGGCAGGCCAGCATCACGAGAGCCCAGGTATAGTTGAGTTCGTCGGGACCGGTGCCCGGCGCATTGGTACTGGTAAGCACGTTGCCGATCAGGATCGGGAAGAGCCACAGACCGATGTTCTGGATCCAGAAGATCAGCGCATAGGCCGAACCGATAATCTTCTCGTCCACCAGCTTCGGAACCGACGGCCAGAGCGCGGCGGGTACGAGGGAGAACGAAGCGCCGAGAACCAGGATCGTGGCGTAGGCCACAACCGTACCTCCGACGGCGCTGCCCTTGAACAAAGGCAGCACAAAAGCGAAGGTCAGGTGGCAGATGATCAGCAGCAGCGAGCCGATGACGAGCATCGAGGCCGCCTTGCCCTTGTGATCCACATAGCTGCCAAGGATCGGGGTAATGGCCACAGCCAACAGCGGGAACACAGCGAAGATCGTCTCGGCGGTGCCGCGCTTGAAGCCCATGACACAATAGACCACGAGCGCCACGACGGCGATCGCCATCAAGCCCCATTTCAGGCCCTTGTTCTTCTTGACGAAATTGCTGGCGAAGGCGCAGACGGCCACCACAAGCATGATGACGTACTGGACGATCGTAACGGCCTCACCCGCCCAGAAACTGCCCGCAGCAGGCTCGGAGAGCGTCAGGTTACACTGCAGCATGTTGACCGCATATTTCTGGAACGGGAAGATGGCGCTGTAGTAGAGCACGCAGAGCAGGGCCACGAGCCAGAAGCCCAGGC
>JAEEGG010000360.1_pt1 | contig 167813 bp, 125 predicted proteins | sample 9134161 | NCBI WGS metagenome assembly JAEEGG01 (sample SAMN16246543, study PRJNA631951) | gut metagenome | biome: gut microbiome; feature: rumen; material: CR-attached | host: Bos | place: Iran: Karaj | collected 2018-10 | reverse complement strand
GGCTGACGAACCAGTACATCCTGATTCCCTTGAAGCTGACCTTCTTGCAGACCATCGCCTTCATCCTCATCATCGCCGCTTTGGTGCAGATGGTGGAGATCATCCTGAAGAAAATCAGTCCGTCGCTATACACCGCCTTGGGTGTGTTCCTGCCGCTGATTACGACCAACTGCGCCGTCCTCGGCGTGTCGCTGACCGTGGTCACCAAGGAATTCAACTATGGCGGCGTGGCCCACATGCTGAGCCTCGGCGAGTCCATTGTCTATGCCGTCGGTATCGCCCTCGGTTTCGCCATGGCCTTGGTCATCTTCGCCGGCATCCGTGAGCACATTGACCTGATGGAGCCTCCCAAAGGCATGAAAGGCACGCCTATCGCCCTGATCACCGCTGGCATCCTTGCCTTGGCGTTCATGGGATTTACAGGCATCGTATAACGAGCCGCACACCGCGGTGTGTTTTGGGACACGGATTTCCCAGAGGAACACAGAGGATTTATTCTCTGCCCTATGTGAGGTCCGTGTCCGTTTTTTTGTTATCTTTGCAGACATGAAACGGTGGTGTTCCATAGTGTTTCTTGTTGGGATTGTGGCGTTTTCGGCCTGCAACCGCTTTGTAGAGACGCGCCATGGCACGTCTCTACCAACCGACGTGTCGCCCGAATTGTCCGCCATCGACAGCCTGATGTGGCAGCGGCCCGACAGCGCGTTGGCTGTGCTGAGGGATTATTTAGACAATGACGGCGGAGACGCGGCACGCCATGCCTCTACGGGCGGAACATTCGATAACCATTATGCCCACCTCTTGTTAGCAGAATTGTTATATAAGAACTACCAGTTCCAGACCAACCGCGCGGAATTGTTGGAGGCGGTGGATTATTACGATTCATTGTATGCGTGTACAGACGTTGCGCGCAACGTCTCTACCAACGCCTTTTTGGACGCCCGCTCCCATTACATTAATGGTGTGGGGTATTACGAACAGGACAATGTGGTGGAGGCCTGTAAGGAATATTTTAAGGCATTGGAGGTGATGGAGAAGTGTTTCGAGGAAGAGGAATTAATAAATGAAAAAGCACAATTTCTAGCATATAACTATACTAGACTGTCAAGCATATTCTCTGATCTCTATCTTCATGAGCAGGACATTTTTTTTGCTCAACAATCCATGACTTATTATAACAAACTGGACTTACCATCATGGAATACTGCACGAATGCTCAATGAAATTGGTTCGCAATATGACATGATGAAACAATTGGATAGTGCAACTTATTATTATCAGAAAGCAATAAATGTCTTGGACGACACTATCACCTTGATTTACAGAGATATTTCTGCGCACCTAATCTATCTAGAATACAAGAAAGGTGTGTGTCAGGCGGAGACGGCAGAACAAAGGTTGCGCTATTTGCTTCAAAGTTCAGAAAGTGACAGAGAAAGTCAAGTACGCCACATGAACATAGGGGAATTGTTTTATCACGAAAAGAGGTACGATTCCGCATGGATGTATTTGAATAAGGTATTTAACACAACATCTAATGTGGGCTTAAAAAGACAGGCAGCCGAATGGCTTGTGGAAATTGGAAGAGCGAAAGGATTGGAAACACATGCCTATACGGATTTCCTGGCTCCTTTTGCCAACCAAGAAGAAAACAATAGCGAGACAAAATCGCAACTGACCGAGTTATATAAAGTATTTGGACAAGCCCAACAGGAGCGGAAACATCAAGAAGATATTCGGCAACACCGTAAACGATTAATTTCAATTATCGCCGGATGGTCGTTATTGACGCTCATTATCATCGTCTTATTCTATTATTTCAGCAGGCGCCGTAAACAGCATTACAAAACCCAGATTGAAACCGAGCGACAAACTCATAAGATACAGCAGGCTGCTCTGGCGGGAAGGCTCAAACGTAGCAATATGGCCCTGAAAAAACAGTTGAAACATAACATGGAGAACAATAACGCCAACCCGATGCAGCCCAAAGCCGACAAATATGAGGACGAGCCTATTTGCCAGCAAATTTTATCTGTTTGTAATAATGAAAAAAATGCCATTAAGTCCACAGTTGCCCCTTCAGCCTATGCCGACATTGCCCTCACGGACACACAAAAGGCCGAGCTCAAAAATGTGGCTTTAGCGCATTATACGCCTCTGTTTGAAACACTGAAACAACAGCATCCCGAATTGAAGGAAAAAGATTTCATGTATTGTTATCTATGTCTTTTGGGCTTGGACAATATACAGATTGCCGCCATGTTACAATGTTCCTTCAGTACAATTTGGGACCGCGAAAAACGCCTGAAGAAGATCTTAGATTCCGAAGAACGTATTTCTGTTGTCCTTCATGGATTGATTATAAACTGATAATCAAGTTGTTGAATAAAAAACCGAAAAAACCGAATTCGTTTTCTCTTGACAAATCTTTTTTTTAGTCGTTGCTTTGCTTTTGAATTATTTACTAATTATCATTATGCAAAAGCACATCAAACAATAAACAATGTCTTCGGTGATGTCGTATTCTCCCTTGTTTTGGACAATTTACCATCAGATTCACAGCAATAAAGACCAAAAAAGAATAATAATAAAAAAAATACATACCTTTGCATACAAAACTACAAACAAAAAAAATGATAACGCCATGAAAAGAACGCTACTAACCATCCTACTCTGCACCATGGCCATGGGCATCGGTTACGCCCAATTCACCGATGGCATGGTGATGCAACCCTCCAGTGTCGTAGCAAAGCACTTCGATGCCTCAGGGCAGCTGATCAACGAAATGACCTCTACTTTCACTTATGATGAAGACGGGAAACTGATCCGTTATGACTTCCCAGACCATCAGCTTTGGAGCACTTACACCTACAACAATGACCTGCTGATGCAAGAATACACACGTCATGAAGGAGGCCACCCCGTCTACAGCGAATCCTTCCAATATACATACGAAAACTACAAAGTCAAGACCAAATCACATCTTTGGGGAGCCATGAATGCCAGCGAATACTGGATCTACGAATACAATAGCGAAGGCAGGGTCGAAAGGATAGACTACAAGGATGAATATGACGACGACTATCATATGCATTGGCTCTATGAATACGAGAACGATGGCAAGACCAAGATTGAGAACTACTGGACCTCATGGATCAGCCAAGGCATGTTGCTCAGAAAGAAAACCGTTTACCAATATGACGAAGCCTATAATTTGCTTACAACACATGTCGAGAACTACAGTGTTGAAGGCGAACTGGTCCAAACGACCCTGACCACCTACACCTACACGCCAAGCGGCAAGAAGGATTCGGAAATCACCCAGACGCTCACCGACGGCGAATGGGACAATACGGAAATCATCCGGTATGTGTATGATGACAACGACCGCGTGACGGAATGGCAAGTGGGTGCCTGGTCGGACGAAAAGGGAGACTGGACGCTTACAAACAAAACCATCTATGCATTGGACGAGGAAGCGTTGACCTTGACTATGACGTTCTACAAGAAAAGCGGCGAGGAATGGACATGGGAAGACTACGGATGGCTTGTCAACCATATCCAGCCTTTGTTTTACGAGCCTTATCTGACCGAACAGGAACACGCCCTACGCTTCCATGCCTACGACGACCTGTATGACAGCGAACATATCAACCAATTCGTTTTTACGCTTACTGAGACGAACGAGCCCACCTATGTGAATACCCATGAGCAACAAGGCTCGAAATTCAGCATCTTCCCCAATCCAAGCCAAGGCCAGCTGAAGGTAGAGTCCCCTTTAGACAACACCGTTATCCGTATTTACAACTTACAAGGTCAATTGGTTATGGCCAAGTTATTTGATTTCAACACCGACATCAATGCCGAGAATTTGCCTTCAGGTATCTATCTTTGGGAGATATGGCACAACAGCCAGAAGCAGGCCTGTGGCAAATGGGTCAAGGAATAATAAAGATAGCATTGTGTGATTTTTTGAACATTTTCCCTTGCATTTTAAAAGAAAGTCGTAATTTTACGGCTTTCTTTTTTGTTTGTATATTGAAAAACAACATAATATGAAACGTATCTTATCTACGCTAGTTCTACTAATGGCCTTGCCCTTGTTCTCCATCGGCCAGGACTTCACCATCACCGCTTCCGACCGCGGTCACATCAGCCTGCATTTCGAGCTCGGCGACTATAGCATCGACACCGTCGTGGTCGACGGTGAGATCATGCACAGCATAGCCACAAAAGGCATAGTAGTGCCTAACGAATACGGTCTGCCGGCACTGCCCACCTTCAACCGTTTCATCGCCATTCCGCAAGGCGCCAAAGCCATCGTCGACGTCAGGATGAGTCGTGACGAACACATCATGGGCATCAACATTTCGCCCTCGGAAGGCAGCCGCTGCGAGAACGACCCTGAGCCTCCTTTCTTCAAAGACCCGAAGGTGTATTCCCGCAACTGCTTCTATCCATCGGAGGCATGCTGCACCGCCGAGCCTCAGCAACTGCGTGGTGTCGACGTGATTCATATCGGTCTCAGCCCGTTCCAGTTCAACCCCGTGACACACGAGTTGGCTGTCCACCGCTCGATGGACATCGACATCCGCTTCGAGGGCGGCAACGGGCACTTCGGCGACGATCGCCTGCGCTCTCCGTATTGGGATCCTATTCTGCAGAATAACATATTGAACTACAGCAGTCTGCCGAGTATTGACTATGATGCCCGCAGACAAGAATGGTCAAGAAACCGTGCCACAGGATGCGAATACCTCATCCTAACGCCCGACAACGAAGCCTTTATCGAGGCTGCACAGGAGTTGGCTAACTACCGCACCCGTCAAGGCATCCTCACCAAGGTGATGGCTATTGGGGAAACAGGTTCCACCACACCCGGCATGCTCAGGTTGTGGGTCAGAGACATCTATGCCAACTGGGACATTCCTCCAGTGGCCGTGTGTATCTTAGCCGACCATGGCGAGGACATGACCCATTACATCCCAGCATTCCGCACCCAGAGTCCCAAAGACGGTTTCATCTCATCTGACAACCCCTATGCCGACATCAATGACGACAACCTACCCGACATCAGTTTCTCGCGTCTTGTCGCACAAAACGAGTCGGAGCTGCCCATCTTCATCGGCAAGCAGATGGAGTATGAATACACCAACCCCTGCATGAACCTTTACTACTACAAACACCCTTTGACGGCCTCGGCATGGCAGACCACCTTATGGTTCCAAATCACCATTTCGACCATATACGGCTATCTCAGCCAACACGACAAGTTCCCCACCCGACTCAGCGAAATCCATTCCGGCACGCTGAGCGACCAGTGGTCGAGCGCCTCGGGCACCAGTGCCATCACTTCCTATTTCGGTCCCACCGGCCTTGGCTACATTCCTGCCACGCCTGGAGAACTCGGAGAATGGACGGGCGCCACCAAAGACGATGTCATAGAAGCCTTCAACCGAGGCGCCTATATTGTGCAACACCGCGACCATGGGTGGACACAGAAATGGTACCAGCCCCTGATCCTTGTCAGCGACTTCAACGCCATCAACAACGTAGGGCAGATGCCCTTCCTTATCTCGGTCAACTGCAAGACGGGAGAATACGACTTCAGCTCGAACTGCTTTACTGAGGCCTTGATGCGTATGACCCGAGATGGGCAGAATGCGGGCATCGTTGGGGCCATCAGCCCGTCAGGACAAACCTATTCCTTTGCCAACGACATCTTTTTATGGGGTGTCTGGGATCTCTTCGACCCAACCTTCATGCCCGATTACGGTCCCAATGCCAGCCATGTGGCCGAGTGGATCCCTTCTTTCGCCATGGTGTCAGGCAAGTATTTCCTTGACCTCCACGTCTTCCCCAACACCAATGCAGACATGCGCACCACCATCTACAACACCTTCCACTCCCACTGCGACGCTTTTCTGAGGGTTTTCACGGAAGTGCCTCAAATCATACAAGCCTCCCACGACTCGTCCATTACTTCTTTCTCCCCCTTCCACATCACTGCGCCCGAAGGTGTACAAATCGCTTTAAGCACCGAATACGGAGGAGAAGCACACCTGTTGGCCACTGCCACAGGCACTGGCGAGGAGCAGACCCTCTATGTCATGGAATATGTGCCCAACGGTTTAGTGCATCTCACCTTGACGGGACTGAATTACCTTCGTCATGAGGAAGACATCCCCTTGGTAGCCGTCAACGGACCTTTCGTCGTTGCCGACAGCGTCGCTTTCAACGACGGAGTCGCCCACCTTACTTATGGACAGTCAGCCACTATCGACCTCGCTGTCCGTAACGTCGGTACTGATGCCACCACTACAGGCACTGCCGTTCTTGCCAACGCCACCGGCCAGATGCAAATCGCCCAAGGGCAGACCGCAGTTCCTCCCTTGACGCCCGAGGAGGAGCAGGTGATTGAAGACGCCTTCCAGATTACGCTTTCCGAGAACATCCCTGACGGCACCCATGTGCCTTTCACCGTCACGACGGAATGCGATGGCATGGGGTTTGAACGCGAGTTTGATGTGGCCGTCGTCGCGCCACGCATCATTGCGGAGCTCGTCGACATCAACGACCAAGCGGGCAACGGCAACGGAGACCTGGATCCTGGAGAATACGCGACGCTCACCTTCCACCTTACCAACACAGGCCATTATAATGCCCATAGTCCAAATATTTCATTAAGGAACAACGAAGGTTACATCCACGTCCTCAATCCCGAGACCACCATCGACGACATGCCTATTGGAACCTCGACCGACCTCACCTTCGACATCTACGTCGAATACATCGCGGGAGAAGTGCCCTACGTCGAATTGCATCTTGACGCCAGCTGCGGGGAACTCGTTATGCCTAACAACATCAGATGCTCGATAGGCTTTTCGTATGAGAGTTTCGAATCCGGCATGTTCAACACCGAGTATTGGACCAACGACCCCGTCCATCCTTGGCAAATCATCAACTATGGTGCTTTCGACGGCAACTATTGCGCCTTGTCGGACACCACCATCACGCATGACGAATCGTCATCGCTGTCATTCACCTACACCTCAAACGAAGAAGGCACCTTTGAGTTCTATAGTAGGGTCTCATCGGAATCCAACTATGACTTCCTGATATTTTATATCGACGATGAGGAGAAAGCCAGATGGTCGGGAACAATAGAATGGTACAACCATTCCTACACAGTGAGGCCGGGGCAACACGTCTACACGTGGACCTACGAAAAAGACTACTCTGTCAGTTCAGGAGCCGACTGCGCCTGGATCGACTACATCTTCCTGCCGCCCTATTTGGACAACACCGCCGAACAAAACGCCCTCCCGCTCACGCTATATCCCAATCCCACTACTGACCAAGTCAGCATCGGACTGGAGCTGGAAGGCGATTTCATCATCCAAGTCTTCGATGCGAACGGACAATGCATCCTTGAAGAAAAGAACCTCAGCACCCTTTCCTTTAAAGGTCGCCCTGCAGGCATGTACCACATTGTCGTGCAACAAGACGGACAAAGCTGGAGCCGAAGGATCATCAAGATGTAGCCTGTCGATACAAAAATGATGCATTTCATCAGAAAAATGCACCTTAATTCCAAAAAAGTGCGTATCTTTACGCGCTTTTTTAATTTAAATAGGTAGTTAAATCAACAAAATAACCGTACCATGAAGCTTATTACACGTACACTCGTTTCCGCCATTCTGCTGTTTTCGGCAATGGCCTTGAATGCACAGACGCGCGATTTCAATTTCAACAACTCGGCCCAAAAAGAAGGCCTCAGCGTCGAGCAGAACACCCGTTCCGCCATCACGATGCGACATGCGTTGAAACATATTGAGATCCTCAACATCACCGACAACGGCTATACCGGCGACGTCATCCAAGGCGGCACGGGCATCAGCCTGCCTGCCAACGCTGGCGAGCCCGACCTGCCTAGCTTCAGCCGTTTTGTGGCCGTGCCTAATGGCGCCACTGCCCATGTCGAGATGGGTTACCGCAGCATGACTACCATTCAAAACGTCGACCTTCTGCCTGCTGCACCCATTAAGTTCGACACCGACGACAGCCCCAACACCTACGAACGGAACACGAGCATCTACAATAAGAATGCCTTCTTCCCCGAGCAGCCTGTCACCATCAGCGAGCCTTTCAGCCTGCGTGGCGTGCAGACCGTGGCTGTCACCGTGGTTCCCTACCAATACAACCCCGTCACCAAAGAGCTGCGTGTGTACGACGACCTGCAGTTCGGCATCCGCTTCGACGGCGGCAACGGCACGTTTGGCGACAACCGCCTGCGTTCCCCCTATTGGGACCCCATCCTGATGCAGAACCTGGCCAACTACAACCAGCTGCCCGTCATCGACTATGAAGCCCGCATGCAGGAATGGGTCAACAACCGTCCCTCGGGCTGCGAATACCTCATCGTCATCCCCAACAACGAGAGCTTCCGCCAATATGCCAACCAACTGGCCGAATACCGCATCCAACAAGGTATCCTCACCGAGGTGAAGAGCCTCAGTGATATGGGCTGCACCACCACCGACCAGATGAAGAGTTACTTCCACAATGCCTACAACAGTTGGGACATCCCGCCTGTAGCCGTGCTGCTCCTTGGAGACCACAACGCCAACATGAGCGTAGGCATCCCTGCAGAATACACCTACCACTCAACCAGCTATGGCAACTGCATCACCGACAATGGCTATGCCGACGTCACGGGTGACCTGCTGCCTGAGATGGCCTTCTCGCGCCTCGTGGCCGCCAACGCCAACGAAGCCCAGATGATGGTGAGCAAACAACTGGAATACGAATACACCAACCCCAACTTGGATGCGGCCTCCTACGACCACCCCATCACCGCCTTGGGTTGGCAGACCGAACGCTGGTTCCAGATTTGCTCTGAAGTGGTAGGCGGCTATTGGCGCAACCAAGGCAAGAATCCCGTGCGTATCAATGCCATCTATAGCGGTTATCCTGGTAACCAATGGTCGAGCAACCAAAACACCTATATGGTGGTCAACTATTTTGGTCCCAACGGATTGGGCTACATTCCTGCCACGCCTGCCGAACTCGGTGGATGGACAGGCGGTACCGCTGCACAGGTCGTGAATGCCGTCAACAGCGGCTCCATGTTGCTGCAACACCGTGACCACGGCTACTACCAAGGTTGGGGCGAGCCTGACTTCAGCACCAGCAATGTGGCCCAGATGAACAACGTGGGTAAGATGACCTTCGTCAACACCATCAACTGCCAGACCGGCACCTTCGACCACACACCTGAATGCCTCATCGAGGCCTTCATGCGTCGCACCAGCGGCGGACAGAACGCCGGTGCCGTGGGTTGCATTGGACCCACCCAGACCTCCTACTCCTTCGTCAACGACGCCTATGCTTGGGGCATGTACGACCAATACGACCCGCAATTCATGCCTGACTATGGTCCTTACGCCAGCTATGAAGGCAACTGGAGACCTGCTTTCGGCAACGTGGCCGGCAAATACTTCCTTGCACAAAGCAACTGGCCCTACAATGCGAATAACAAGGCCATCACATACAAAATGTTCACCGCCCACTGCGACGCCTTCCTGACGCTCTACACTCAGGTGCCCACCGCCATGACGGTCAACCACCCCGCACAAATCACGGCTGCCACAACCAGCATCAACGTGACTGCCCCGCAAGGCGCCGTCATCGCTCTGACACGCAACAACAACATCCTTGCCGTGGCCACCGCCACAGGCAGCAGCCAAGTCATGACCTTTACTGCCCAGCCTTCGAACTCCAACATCACCATCGTGGCCACCAAACAGGACAAGCTTCGTTATGTGGGCACGATCCACGTCATCAGCGAGCCCAACCTCAGCGTGACTGAGCTGACTCCGCACGATGCCAACGGCAACCACCAGCTGGAATCGGGTGAGCAGTCGTCGTTCGACATCACCATCAAGAACACTGGCGACCAAGCCTCCACGATAGCCACAGCCACCCTCACCACCGAGACGCCCCAATACGTGACCATCAACGAAAGCACGGCCACCATCCCCGCTCTGAGCCCCAACCAAACCACCAACCTCGAAAGCGCCTTCGGCATCACCATCTCGAACAACGTGCCCCATGAGACCCCGCTTCTGTTTAAGCTCACCATGGTCAGTGGCAATCACACCTGGAGACACGACTTCAGCTTCAATGCCTTCGCTCCCAGAATCAAAATTGATGATATTATGACCATCATCGACGGCGGCACGGTGAAAGGCAACAACAACGGACGTCTCGACCCAGGCGAAACCGCCGAAATCACCTTCGTTTACGAAAACAACGGCGGTATGACTGCCAACGACGTCGTGGCTACGCTTACCACCTCGAACCAACAATACATCACCATCAGCAATCCCACCATCACTACTCCTGTGGTGAACGTCGGACAAAGTATTGAGGCAACCTATACTGTCAGCGTGTCGGCCAACATGCCTAAAGGCGAAGCGGCCTTGTTCGCTCTCAACGTCGTTTCAGGCCCCTATACCGCTATAAACTCCTTCTCACATCGTGTCGGCCTCGACCTCTCCCATTTCGAAAACGGCATGGGAGAGCTGGAATGGGAGAACGACCCCACACATCCTTGGACCATCGTCAACACCAACCCGAACCAGGGCAATTACTGCCTGCAGTCAGGTACCATCGGACATAACGAGACCTCCACGTTGAGTTTGACCTTCGAAGTGGAAAACGAGACCGACGAAATCCGTTTCTTTAGAAAGACCGACTGCGAACTGAACGGCGACAACCTCAAGTTCTACATCGACGGTGAACTGCAACAGGAATGGTCAGGCCAACTCAACTGGCGCGAGCTTGTCTTCCCTGTCACCCAGGGCGAGCATACCTTCACTTGGACTTACGAGAAGAACGCCTCTGGCACCAATGGTGCCGACCACGTATGGCTCGACGACATCCTCTTCCCCGTACGTCACATCAATTTCTCCTGTAACGCAGGTGCCAACCAAAACATCTGCCTAGAAGAAGAAGCCCATCTGCAAGCAGAGTCCATCGGCTACGAGAGCCTGCTTTGGACCACCAACGGCGACGGCAGCTTCGACCACAACGACATCCTCAACCCCATCTATACCCCTGGCCAGCAAGACCTGGAAAACAAGACCGTCACCTTGACCCTCACCGCCACCAATGAGGCGGGCGAAACCCTAAGCGACAACGTGATCGTCAACTTCCATGAGGCAGCCAGCATCGAGATGGAGACCGAAGGCGAGATCTGCGAAGGCGAGAGCATCAACCTCAGCGCCATCACCCACGAAGCCGGATTCACCACATGGTCAACCGACGGCGATGGCAGCTTCAGCAATTTGGCCAGCATCGAGACCATCTATACGCCAGGCGAACAAGACATCGCCAACGGCAGCGTCACCCTTACCCTCACCACCATTTCGCCTTACGGCTGTGGCGACGCAAGCCAAGACTTCCTCCTCACCATCCATCCGCTGCAACATACCGAGTTTGACATGGCCACCTGCGGCGCCTATTCTTGGAATGGCGTTGAATACAGTGAGGCTGGCGACTATATGCAAGTGCTGCAAAGTGTTTATGGCTGCGACTCTACTGTGGTCATGCACCTCAGCCTTGTCGACAGCTACAACACCGAATCAGAGGTGACCGCCTGCAGCAGCTATGTTTGGGCTGGAGAAACACTGGTCGAGAGCGGTATCTATGAACATACCTTCACCTCGATTCACGGCTGCGACTCAACCGTGGTGATGCACCTCACCATCGCTGAGCCTTCGCATGTAAACTTTACCATTGAGGCTTGCGACAGCTATACTTGGAACAACAACACCTACACCCAAAGTGGTGAATACGTGGATTATTTCATCAACACTATGGGTTGCGACAGTATCGTCACCTTGCACCTGAACCTCAACTACACTCCGGCTATCGGATCCATCAACGGTGACAGCGAGGTTGACGTGCGTTTGACACCCAACAGCACCTACACCGCCTTGAACGAGGAAGAACTAACGTTAGCGGATTACACTTGGAGTATTGAGCCTCAAGAAGCAGGCAGCATCGAGTCCAACAGCAGCCATGCCAACGTCACATGGAGCGACACCTTCCGCGGCGATGCCGTCATCAATGTGAAAGCCGAAAACGAGTGTGGCCTGTCAGAGAAGTCGTTGACCGTCAAAGTGAAGAACTCGACCGACATCGATGAATACAGTATCACAGCCAAGCTCTATCCCAACCCGACCGATGGCATCGTCACCGTCGAAGCCCAGAGTCTGCAACGCCTCACCATCATCAACGCCCTCGGCCAGACCGTCTACGACCGTGAGACGGAAGGCGACAGCGCACAGATAGAAATGGCAAGATTCGGAACGGGGACCTTCCTCATCCGCATCCAAACCGAGAACGGCGTTGCTATGAGACGCGTTAATGTAGTCAAATAATTCAGAAACACCAAGACAATGAAAAAACTGATCCTCGCCATAATATTATTGGTTCTCATACCGTTACGACACTTCGGGCAAACCCCTTATCGGCAATATTCCGATGAAGGTGTTGTCTTGGACTTCCACTCAATCAATAATGTCTACTTAAGGGCTTTCCTACTTTATAGCATCAACAATGACAACCGTTTCGTGCTGATTCCCGAAGAAAAATATGGTCAATTCACCCTTACCCCGAAAGACGATGACTGCCACTTCATGGAAGAGTTCGAAAGCTTCTATGCGGATGTTGAAAATGACTTCTCCTTGTTGAGCAAAATTGATGTCACTAACCAGATGAGTGTGTGGAAAAGCTCCGTAGAAGCTTCTGACTATCTCTCGATTATGATGGACGTGAATACGGCTAATATGAGAGCTGATAATGACCATTGCATTAACTCGATGCCTTTCTGCACTTCAGAAGTGATTGAGTTTGAAGCTGCTTACCAAGGCGGTGCCACTGGAGAGATTGGTCCCGAATACGGTTGCCTCTCCAGTCAGCCTTATCCTTCGTGGTATCACATGAGAATACATACTCCAGGTCAGTTTATCATTCACATGGAAGCACACGACAATTACGGCCAAGGCAATGACATTGACTACTGCATCTGGGGTCCGTTCAGCGACCCTTATGATCCATGTGTCGACGACCTGACTTGTGACAAATTAGTTGACTGTAGCTACTCTACCGCTAGTGTTGAAGACGCTTACCTTGGTTATCCTATTTCGGAACACAACCACGGTTCTTCGTCTCTCATTGATGGTAATTGCGTTACTTCTAATAACAATCCGCCTCATTTGCCTGAAGTGGGTGAGTACTATATCCTCGTGATCACTAATTATGCGCAAGTACAACAAACCATCTCCTTCACCAAGGCTCCCAACTCTGGCCCAGGGGAGACCGACTGCGGCATCCTGCCTGGTATTGCTACCAACGACGGTCCATATTGCGTCGGCGAAACCATCAGCCTGAATGTCACTGCACAAAGCGGTGCCACCTACAGCTGGACAGGCCCCAACGGTTTCACTTCCACCATGCAAAACCCCATCATTCCCAACTGCACCTTCGAGATGGGCGGCACTTATACCTGTGTCACCACGGTCGGCGGACAAACCACTACTGGCGACACCGAAGTCATCGTGTACGCCTTGCCCATTGCCAGTTTCACCCACACCGAAGTATGCGTAGGCAATCCCACCCAGTTGAACAGCACAGCCGAAACCGAACCCACCGGTCAGACCATCACGGGCTACTTCTGGGATTTCGGCGACGGAGAGACGGCAGAAGGACAAGAAGTCACTCACACCTATGCCGCGCCTGGCGAATATCAGGTAACCCATACTGTGGAAACGGGTCGTGGCCACTGCTCAGACGAAATCACCCAGACCGTTTCGGTCTTCGCCTTCCCCGAAGCCTTGGTGACCGCCTCGCCAAGTTCTGTGATGTATGGCGGCACCTCCACACTTAGCGTCAACGTTTCCACCCCAGGCAACTTCACCTACCATTGGGAGCCTGCCAATATGGTGGTCAACCCCAACGCACAGACCACGCAGACTATAGCCATCCAGCAGTCGCAGGAGTTCACCGTTACCATCACCAATACACAAGGTGGATGCACCACCACCCTTCAAGTCATGGTCAACATGGCCGGTTCCAACCTGATGGCTGAAGCCTCCGCCGACCAAAACGAGATCTGCGAAAACGAATCCACCACACTGCATGCCATCCCCACAGGCGGAACAGGCAATTACACCTACAGTTGGTCACCTGCCAACACCTTGAGTTCGCCTAATGCACAGCATCCCGTTGCCACACCGCCAGTAGGCACCACCAATTATACCTGCCTGGTCAGCGACGGCCTTACCGAACAACAGGTCTACGTCAGCGTCACCGTGCATCCCATCTATGAATATACCATGCCTGACCAAGACGACTGCGACAGCTACTATTGGGATCCCCAAGGACATGAGATCGTCTACACCGACCACGAAGCCTTGGATTACACCCAATCGGGCACCTACCACAGGACCTACCGCGACATACACGGATGCGACAGCTTGGTGACCATGAACGTTCACATCGACTACACGCCCACGCCGAGCGACATCTACCCCACCGATAGCGCCAACACCGCACCCCACTGGGTGGTCACCGCCACCGAGTTCCAAATCAACTCGTACGAATTCACCTTCTGGGATAACACCGGCCTGCCGCGTTGGGACTCCATACGATGGGCCTTCGAAGACCCCACCGTCAACTGGGTGCTCGAGCCTGACACCACAACCCAACCCGTGGGAAGAAGATGCAAGATGTATGTGCTCAACCATATCGACGACACCATCTGGCTCCGCGCCACAGTCTACAACAACTGCGCACCACAGGGTGTCTTCAGCCGCTATTGGTTCGTCTGCTCGTTCTACGACATCGACGAATTTGGTCCTTCGACTGGTTCCATCGACTTCAACGTGGTGCCCAACCCCAACAACGGCGAGATGCAACTCGACTTGGCTTCGCTCCGCGGCTTGGTCGACATCAAGGTGTACGACATGAGAGGCAACCTGATCGACAAATTCCAGACCCATAACGACAACAACGCAGGGCCTATCACCTACACCATGAAGCGACGCACGCAAGGCATCTACTTCTTCGTCGTCACTAGCAAAGACGGCATGCGAACCAAGAAAGTGGTGATACAGCCCTAACGACAAGTCTAACAAGTAGAAAAAAAAGCGGTTTCGGCCGCTTTTTTTCATTAATTTCTCCCGATTTTCTGGGTATTTTGGGATTTTTTGCTATATTTGTCGGTTGCAAATAAGGCATTTTTGCATGCCTTGTTCGCTTTGTTTTGATTTATAATTTTGATATTCAATAAATTAGAGTATTACCAATAAAACAAAAGACCATGAATAGATTCTCGAAAATTGTGTTGACGGCTTTATTGTTCTTAGCCCTTCCTATGAAACAATGGGCGCAGCAACCGCAAACAGTCTACACCTCGTCAACGATTAGCTTTGACATCACTGAAATAGCCAACTTCGACGAACGAATCTTTTTCATGTATCAGCTGGTCAATGACGGCCGTTTCGATGTCATTACCAGTGAAAACGACGGTGTTTTCGTCATCAGCGCCAACGAGGCTTATGAAGGCATCAACCTTCAGGAGGACTTCACCAGTTTCCGTACCCAAAATGCCAACGCCTTTTTGAGCATGGACAAGGTCCAAGCCGCCGAGTTGTCGTGCGACTATAAAGCCGCCCTGCCACTAGATCTCGTGCTCTCGCTGATGATGGACGTCTACAACAGGTCGAGGCAGAACAACACCTGCGCCAACTCCGACCCCTTCTGCACCGACAACGGAATGTATCAGTTCCCTGCTGGCGTCAATGCGGGTAGTGGCGAATCGGGACCCTATTATGACTGCTTATACACCACTCCTAACCCGGCTTGGTATCACATGAGGATTGCCAACCCTGGCAACATCAACATCTACATGTACAGTACCCCTTCGCACGACATCGACTTCTGCTGCTGGGGTCCTTTCACCGATCCTATCTCGCCTTGTCCCAACGGCTTGACTTCCAACAAAGTGGTGAGCTGCAGCTATTCTATCAATTCGACCGAAACCTGCGTCATCCCTTCGACAGCGCAAACGGGCGACTATTTCATCCTGGTCATCACGAACTACTCCAACCAATCGTGTAACATCTCCTTCAGTAAGACCGGCGGTTCGGGTACCACCGACTGCGGCATCTTGCCTCCTCTGGTCAATGGCGGCGGTCCTTACTGCGTCGGCGAGACCATCTATCTGACGGCACAAGGCCAGGCTGGTGCCACCTACCATTGGACCGGCCCCGGCGGATTCAACTCTAACCTTCAGAACCCCACCCGCCCGAATTGCACCTTGAACATGGCAGGCACCTACACCTGCACCATCACCGTGGGCACCCAGACCAACAGCGCCACCACCGAAGCCGTGGTGGTTTATCCGCAACCCAATGCCAACTTCACCTATACCTCGGTTTGTAGAGGCACACCCACCCAGTTTACCAGCACCTCTACCACCAACCCCAGCGGACAGCAGATCCAAAGCTACCAATGGAACTTCGGTGACGGACAAAGCGGAACGGGACAGAACGTGTCGCACACCTATGCCAATGCGGGCAACTATCAGGTAACCCTGACCACCTCATGCGGCAACGGGAACTGCACCAGCTCGAAGACCTATTCCGTGCCCGTCTATGCCGCTCCCGTAGCCTCAGCCACGGCACAGCCCAACACCGTCATCTACGGTGGCACCGCTACCCTCACGGCCAGCGCAGGCAGCACCGGTTCGTTCAACTTCCACTGGGAACCTGCCAACAAGGTGGTCAACCCCAATGCACAGACCACACAGACCGTGGCCTTACAGCAAACCACCACCTTCACCGTCACCGTCACCAACCCGCAAGGCGGCTGCAGCAGCACGGCACAAGTCACCGTCAGCATGGAAGGCTCCAACATGACCGCCATGGCCTCGGCCGACCAAAACGAGCTCTGCGAAGGCGAGTCGACCACCCTGCATGCCCTACCCTCGGGCGGCACAGGCAACTACACCTACAACTGGACTCCGGCCAACACCCTCAGCAACCCCACTTCGCAACATCCCGTGGCCACGCCTCCTGTAGGCACCACCACCTATAGTTGTGCTGTCAGCGACGGCATCACCACGCAGAACGTCAGCGTGACCGTTGTGGTGCATCCCAACGAAGTGGAAGACATCGACCACTACATTTGCGAAAACGACACATATTACTTCTACGGTGAGGACATCCAGACGCCCGGCGTCTACGAGCATCACACCCAGACCCAATATGGCTGCGACAAGCTCATCCGTCTGCACCTTTACAACTACGATACCTACGAGACTCCCATCACCGACCACTTCTGCCAAGGCGAGCATTATATGTTCTTTGATGAAGCGCTCTCATCATCGGGCATCTACTACCATACCTTGCAATCGGTTCACGGCTGCGACAGTATCATCAGGCTCAACCTCATCCAAGACCCGAGCTATGAAATAGAGCTCTGGGAGTCGACCTGTGAAGGCGGTCAGGGGTATTACTACAACGGCGACTACCTACAGCCCAGCCCTTATCCTTACACCTATCACTTCGAGACCGTCCTAGGCTGCGACAGCATCGTACAGCTCCACGTCGGCCAATCCGACTACAACTCAAAGACCTACAACGTGTCGATCTGCGCCACGGAATACACCTGGCCCTCTAACGGCATGACCTACACCGCGACGGGCGTCTACTACGACACCCTGTCGTACCCCAACTCCTGCGACAGCACCCTTGTCCTGAACCTTGAGCTTAGGCCCAGCTACACCAATGAGGTGGTTGTGACCGACTGCGACAGCTACCGCTGGAAAAACGACGCCTACAACGTGGACCTCACCTTCACGGAAAGCACCGTCTACACCCACCACTACGTCAACAGCTATGGTTGCAACAGCGAAGCTACGCTTTACCTCACCATCAACAACCACGACGAATACAGCTTCACTGTCGGTGACGATGAGAACTGCGATAACTATTACTGGGATCCCGAGGGGCACGAGATCATCTACACCGACCATGATGACTTGGATTACAACATGTCGGGCACCTATCATCGCACCTACAAGAACATCCATGACTGCGACAGCCTCGTGACCATGAATGTGCAGTTTGAATACACCCCCAACCCCACCGAGATCTATCCTATGGACGCCACCAACACGGCGCCCCACTGGGTCATTACCGCCACTGAGTTCCAAATCAACGCATACGAATTCAACCTGTGGGACCAGAACCCGAACTGCCATTGGGACAGCGTCACCTGGAGCTGCGACGAGGCACCGCAATGGGTGCTGGAGCCTTTTGGCAACAGGAACCAATGCTGCCGTGTCTATGTGCTCAACCAAGTCGATGACACCATCTGGCTGAAGGCCCATGCCTTCAACCGTTGCGCTCCCGAGGAAGGCATCGAGCAGCGTTATTGGCTCCTCAGCTCCTTCTATGGAGTGGAAGAGAACGGCAACACACAAACCAGCTTCGACGTCATACCGAACCCCAACAACGGACAGATGACGCTCAACTTCGAACATCTCACGGGCAAAGTCGACGTGAAGGTGTATGACATGCGAGGCATTCTCATTGACCAGTTCCAGACTTACAACAGCCAGGGACCGAGTTCTTACACCTATAATATGAAGCAGCGTGAAGACGGCATCTACTTCTTCGTGGCGACCAGCAAAGAAGGCACTGTGGCGAAGAAAGTCGTCATTCAGAAATAAGTTTTACCGGACATAGAATGAAGCGCTTGAGGAACATATTATTTCTTCTTGCATGCATCATCAGCCTGCCTGCGACGATGGCACAAAACACATCTACGCAAGGCAAGGAGTTTTGGCTGTCGTTCATGCACAACGGGTACAGGGATCACACCCAAGGCGGGTGGATCATCAACCAGGTGCTCATTAGTGCCAAGCGCGACTGCAATGGCACCGTCACCAACCCGTTGACAGGATGGTCGCATCCCTTTTCCGTTAGGGCTAACAGTATCACCACAGTGGAGATTCCCGAAGCGCAAGGCTACCACGACCAATTCAACTATGAGGCCATTTCGCAGAAAGGCATCAAGGTGGAAGCCAGCGACACCATCTCGGTTTATTGCACCAACATCGCACATGTTTCATTTGACGCTTCTTTCGTTTTGCCTACCGAGAGTTTAGGCGACGAATACATCATTCAAAGCTATGACCAATCAAAGACATTCTATGCCAACGCATATGTCACCAACAACGAGACCAGTTCCTTCCTTATCGTGGCCACAGAAGACAACACCGAGATAGCCATCACTCCTACCGTAAACACTCTAGGTGGACACCTGGCAGGCGAGACTTTCACCATCACCATGAATGCTGGGGAGACTTATCTTGTCAGGTCGACGAGGACCGGCGATCAGCGTGACTTAAGTGGAACCAGGATCCTGACTGGCGATTGCAAACGCATTGCCGTCTTCAATGGCAATACCCTCACATGCATCCCCACCAGCCTTGAAGACGGATATGACCATGTGTTCGAGCAAGCCATGCCCCTGCACTCATGGGGCAAAAGCTTTGTGGTGACCAGTTCGCGCAACCGCAATCGCGACTTCATCAAGATCACCTCAAGTGCCGACCACAACCAAGTCACCATGAACGGAGAACCGTTGGTTATGCTTGCAGCAGGACAGTCGTACACCTTCCCCATGCTGGAGTCCGAAGGCTCTTGCTTCCTTGAGTCCAACCAACCTTGCGCCGTATACCTTTTCAACAACTCAAGTTACGACCAGAACCCGGGAGGCGGACAGGGCGACCCCTCCATGGTTTGGATTGCACCCGTGGAGCAACGCATCAATGACGTGACCTTCTCCACCTTCGACCACCCCAACATCAACATCGAAGTTCATAGCGTCAACATTATCGTCAACACAGAAGACATTGCCCATGTGTATTTCGATGGCGAGCAGATCTCACCTTTGATGTTCACCCGTGTTCACGGCAACAACGAATATAGTTACACCCGAATGGACATCACCCATGGGGTGCACCGTATCACCTGTGCCAACGGCTTCAACGCTCACGTTTACGGCTTCGGCCATGCTAAAGGGTATGCCTATCTCGTCGGTTCCAACGCCATCAACTTGAGCAGCAGCATGACGCTCAACAACGAGGTGGTGCTACCCGACGAGACCTTCCTCTATTGTGTCGACGCACCCATCACCTTCAACGTGGAAGTCAACTTAACAGACTACGAACTCGTTTGGGACTTTGACGACGGCACCACCAGCACCTCCAACCAGGTGACCCATACCTTTAACGAGAGGCGGGTCTACGATGTCTCCTTGGCAATTACCAGCACCGAAGGCGGATGCTCAGGCTCGTCAAGCAACACCACACACTTTTTCGTTGACACCCGACAACAATATGTCGTCGAAAACGACGAGGTCTGCACCGGCGGACTCTACAGCGGCTTCGGCTTCAACAACGTGCTCATCCATAACGACACCCTACTCACCCGTTTGCAGGACAACCCCCTGCACCCCGAATGCCAAGACTCGCTGCTCCTTTACATCACGGCACGTCCCTCCTATCACATCCCCATCAACGACGGCCGCTGCTGGCAAGGCACGCCAGGCATCTACGACGGCTACGGCTTCAGCTTCCAATACGACCACCCCGGCGTTTATGACCGACAGCTCTACCTGCAGAGCGTGTATGGCTGCGACAGCGTCATCAACCTGCATCTCGTGGTCGACGACCAGATCAATGTCGAATTCGAGCATCACGAATGCGGCAGCAGCTACGTATGGAATGGGCAGACGTACACCGCCCCAGGCGTCTACGAGCAGTCGTTCATCTCCATCGGAGGCTGCGACAGCGTGGTGACCTTGCACCTCACCATGGGACAGCCGCAACACACCGGCTTCGACACCATCACCTGCGGCACCTTCCACTGGAACGGACAGGAATACAGCCAAAGCGGCAACTACCAACAGCACTTCCTCACCATCGATGGCTGCGACAGCCTTGTGGACTGCCATCTCACCATCTCAGGCAATGTGGAAGGCGCCACGACCAACATCTCGACGTGCGATTCCTACTATTGGATCGACACCGTCTACACCCTCTCGGGGCTTTATGACAAGACCCTTTACACCTCCTTAGGCTGCGACAGCGTCGTCCACCTCAACCTTCACCTGGACTACACCCCCGACCCTGCCGAGATCTACCCCGTCGACCCCGAGAACACGGCACCCCATTGGGTCATCACCGCCACCGAGTTCCAAATCAACGCGTACGACTTCATGATATGGGACAACAACCCACACTGCAGCTGGGACTCCATCACCTGGGCCTTCGAAGACCCTGAAGTCCATTGGGTGCTTGAGCCCGACACCACCACAACACCCGTGGGAAAACGTTGCAAGATGTATGTGCTCAACCAAATGGAAGACACCATCTGGCTCCGCACCACAGTGTACAACGCATGCAAGCCCGAGGGCGTGTCACAACGCTATTGGTTTGTCTGCTCGTTCTATGGCATTGACGAAGACGGCCCTTCGACAGGCTCAGGGACCTTAGGGACCTTTGACGTCGTGCCTAACCCCAACAATGGTGAGATGACCCTGCATTTCAGTCATCTCATTGGCAAACACGAAGTAAGGATCTACGACATGCGTGGCACGCTCATCGACCAGTTCCAGACCTCGAACACATCCGATCACTACACCCTGCCCTACCACTTCAAAACCTTGACGAGTGGCATCTATTGCTTTGTCGTCACTGGGAAATCAGGGACCTTAACCAGAAAAGTCATCATCCACTAACCTCGGTTGTTATTAAACCTACTACTACCGCACCTAATTAATAATAGGCACTACTATCACACTAAAAAACACCTATGATGAAACGCTCAAAAGCCATCTTGCTTTCGCTCCTGTTCCTGGTCATGCTCATACCGGCAAGCCATGCCCAAGATTTGTCCACCCAAGGCAAAGAGTTTTGGCTGTCGTTCATAAGCAACGGCTTCAAATACCATCCCAACATCCCACCCAGCGGCTGGGTACGCGTACAGCTCATGGTCAGTGCCAAGCGTAGCTGCGAAGGCACCATCCTCAATCCCAATACCGGTTGGAGACATGATTTCACCGTGGAGGCCAACAACATCTTCTCCATCGACCTTGAGGAGGAGCAGGTGTACATTGAGAACTACGAATATGAGCAGGTCGTCAACAAAGGACTGATGATCACCACGACGGATACCGTCTCGGTTTATTGTGCCAACATCGCCACCTATTCCTTCGACGCATCCTATGTGCTGCCCACCCAAGGACTGGGCGCTGATTACATCATACAAACCCATGAGCAGTCGACCGGAAGCTACGACCCCACCAGTGCCTTCGTCATCGTGGCCACCGAGGACAACACCACCGTCGACATCACCCCAAAAGTGAAGACTTTGGGCAACAAACCCGCTGGACAAGAGTTTAGCATAACCTTAAACAAAGGGCAAGCCTACCAGGTGCGTTCCAACGACGACCTCATGGGCAACCGCGACCTCAGCGGCACCAGGGTCACCTCGCGCGACTGCAAGCCCATCGCCATCTTCAACGGCAACAACCTGACCCTTGTCCCCAACAGTGCTACCAGCGACCAAGACTGCATCTTCGAACAGGCCATGCCGATACACTCGTGGGGCAAAAAATTCATTGTCACCTCGTCGCTCGACCGTAACAATGACTACGTGAAAATCACTTCGGCTGCCGACAACAACGAGATATACAAAAACGGTACGAGGCTCTGCACACTCAATACCGGACAGTCATACTCCTTCGAACTGCGCAGCTGGGATCAATCATGCTATCTTGAGGCCTCGCAGAGCTGCGCTGTCTACCTTTATAACACCAGCTCGAACGGCTCTAACACCGGCGCCCCCTCGATGCTGTGGATTGCCCCCGTCGAGCAGCGCATCGACGCCATCACCTTCTCCACTTTCAACTACAACCACAACAACGTCAATATCGCCAACCACTATGTGAACATCATCGTTGAGACCCAGGACATCGACCAAGTGTATCTTGACGGCATCCTCCTCGATGCCGACCTGTTTTCACCCGTGACCGGCAACAGCGACTACAGCTTTTACCGCAAGAACATCAGCCACGGTGTACACCATCTCAGCTGTCCCAATGGCTTCAACGCCCATGTCTATGGCTTCGGTCGTGCCCGAGGCTATGCCTATATGGTCGGCTCAAAGGCCACCGACCTTTCGACCATCCTCACCATCGACGACGTCGTGGTGAACAATGGCGACACCATCACCCACTGCACCCTAGCCCCCATGAACTTCGAGGCCGACATCAACTACAGCAACTATGAGGTGCTTTGGAACCTGGGCGATGGCAGTACCAGCACCGCCACCTCTTTCGTCCACACCTACTCGGAGCATAAGATTTACGAAGTCTCCTTCACCATCACCACGCAAGAAAACCCCTGCGCGGGCTCCACTTCAGTCACCACCGTGTTCTATATTGACATGCAAAACGCCCCAGGGCAGGACATCTTCGACGAGCTGTGCTTCAGTGGGCCCGGGGTGTACAACGAGTACGGATTCAACCTGCAATACGACGCGCCCGGGGTGTACACTGCTTCCCAAACCTTCCCCACGGAGAACGGCTGCGACAGCATCGTCAACCTGACCCTCGATGTGAACGAGATTATTGAAGGAGGCATGGAACACGTAAGCGGACACTGCGACACTTTCGAATGGAACGGCAACACCTATACAGCATCGGGCATCTATAACGACACCGTCACCAACCCCTCGGGGTGCTACACCATCTACCATCTCGACCTTGACCTCGACTTCACCCCCAACCCCACCGACATCTACCCTACCGACCCTGCCAACACCGCGCCCCACTGGGTAGTCACCGCCACCGAGTTCCAAATCAACTCGTACGACTACACCTTGCACGACATCAATCCCGAATGCGAATGGGACACCGTCATCTGGAGCCTGGAAGACGACGTCACTTGGGTCATTGAGCCTTTCGGCCCTAAGACCCAGAGTTGCAAGATCTATGTGCTGAACCAGGTGGAAGACACCGTTTGGCTCCATGCCAAGGTCATCAACGAATGCCATCCCGAGGGCATCGACCGCCGTTATTGGCTGGTCTGCTCGTTCTATGGCATTGAGGACAACGGCGGCCCTTCGACAGGCTCAGGGACCGCGGGAACCTTTGACGTGGTGCCTAACCCCAACAAAGGACAGATGACCCTCGAACTCAAGCACCTCACAGGCGACATCAACCTCAAGGTGTACGACATGAGAGGCACGTTGGTTGACAAACGACATTTCCTCAACCACGACGATGCCTATTCCTTAAGCTACGCCCTACCACAAACCGCCCCTGGCATCTATCTCTTCACACTATATGCCAAGGAAGGCACCATGACAAAGAAAGTTATACTATTAGAATAAACAAATCTACAACCATCCACAAAGTTATGAGACATCTCAAAGCCATTTTCATTTTCATAGCAGCATTGCTACTCATCCAAACATCAGCCAAAGCACAAGAGGCAACCACGCAAGGCACGGAGTTTTGGGTTTCCTATATGACCAACGGGCACAAATACATCTCCAATGCGCCCAACAACGGCAACTGGATCCTCACCCAATTGCTCATCAGCGCCAAACGCAACTGCAGCGGCACCATAACGAACCCGCAAACAGGCTGGTCGACATCGTTCACGGTAAACGCCAACAACATCACCACAGTCGAGATTCCCGAGACCCACAGCTATGTGGATGGCACCTCGGAGAGTGTGGTCAACAAAGGCTTGAAGGTGGTCACCGACGACACCGTATCGGTCTTCTGCACCAACATCGCGCACCTCTCCTTCGACGCCTCCTATGTGCTACCCATACAGAGTTTGGCCGATGAATACATCATACAAACCTACGACCAATCCCACTCTGCCGGAAGCCCGGTCCAAACGCAGAACCAAACCAGCGCCTTCCTCATCGTGGCCACTGAGAGCAACACCACTGTCGACATCACCGTCACCGAGGAGACCATGGGCGGACACCACGGCACCTTCACCACCACCTTGAACGAAGGGCAGGTCTATCAGGTGCGTTCAAACAACACCGACAACAACCGCGACCTGAGCGGTTCACGCGTCAAGGCACGCGACGGCAAGCGCATCGCTGTGTTCAACGGCAACAACCTCACCGCCGTGCCCACAAACGGTAGCAGCTTCGACCATATCTTCGAGCAAGCCATGCCTCTGCAATCGTGGGGCAAGAAGTTTGTGGTGACCAGCTCGCTCGAGCGCGAGAAAGACTACGTGAAGGTCACCTCGGCCTCCGACAACAACGTGATCCGCAAGAACGGCACAGCCATCGCCACACTTAGCATCAACGAGTCGATTGTCTTCGAACTGCAAAACAACGAAAAGTCGTGTTTCATCGACTGCACGGGACCCGCTGCCGTGTATCTCTACAACACCACGCGAGGCGGCAACTCCATCGGTGACCCCTCGGTGGTTTGGATTGCCCCCATCGAGCAACGCATCGACGAGATCACCTTCTCCACCTTCAACAACGAGAACATCAACATCAGCACCCACCATGTCAACATCATCGTCAACCGCAGTGACATCGGCACGGTGGAACTCGACGGCAACCTCATCCCTGCCAGCCAATTCGAGGACGTCAACGGCAGCGATGAGTACGCCTTCACCCGTCAGAACATCAACCATGGTGTGCACCATCTGCAATGTTTCGGCGGTTTCAACGCCCACGTCTACGGCTTCGGCGTCGCCAAGGGCTATGCCTACCTCGTAGGCTCAAAGGCCATCGACCTCAGCACGAGGGTCAACATGAATGGCACCTTCGTCCCCAAAGAAGGCACCTATGAATACTGTCCCAATGCGCCCATCACCTTCGAGGCCGAAGTCAACCTCGAAAACGCCTCCCTCCTATGGGACTTCGGCGATGGTACCACCAGCACCCAGAACCCCGTCAACCACACCTTTGCCGAGAAGCGTGTCTATGAAGTGGTGCTCACCGCCACCGCCAAGGGACAGAAATCGAGCGACGTGTCGCATTACTACGTCGACACCCGAATAAAGACCTTCACCGAAGAGGTGGAACTCTGCAAAGGCTCTGTCTACGCCGAGCACGGCCTCAACATCGTCATCACTGGCGACACCATCATTGGTGCCGAGATCGACAACGCCGTGCACCCCGTCTGTAAGGACAGCCTATTTGTGTATGTCACCGCGCTGCCTGGATTCTATGCCTCTTATGAGGATGCCCGCTGCTGGCGAGGATATCCCGAACTTTACGAAGGCCATGGCTTCAGCTTCATCTACGACCACCCCGGCGTTTACGACGAGCAGATCAGTGAGCCTACGCCCGAAGGCTGTGACAGCATCGTCGACCTGCATCTGGTCGTGGCCGACCGCATCATCAACCCTGACACGATAGTGCAAAGCGTCTGTTCCGACTCCTACACCTGGAATGGCGTCACCTACTACGAAGACGGCATCTACGACCAAACCTTCCCCTCCATGGCCGGCTGCGACAGCATCGTCACTCTGAAGCTCTCCTTATCGGAGCTCATCGAAGGCGGCACCGACGTCCTGACAGGCACCTGCGCAGGACTGGTTTGGCATGGCACCCTCTATAACACACCTGGCGAATACACCGACACCATACCCAGCAGTATGGGTTGCGACAGCATCGTCCACCTCGTGCTGACCATGCCCACCCCGCCCAAGCCCACCGACATTTTCCCCTTGGACAGCACCAACACCGCACCACACTGGGTCATCTCGAGCACCGAGTTCGACATCCATTATTACGACTACACCCTTGAAGACAGCCTCGTGGGTGCCGAATGGGACTCCGTCGTCTGGTTCTGGGAGACACCTTGTCAGTGGATACTGGAGCCTTTCGGCGAAAACAGCCGCTGCTGCCGCGTCACCGTGCTCAACCGTGTGGAAGACACCGTTTGGTTGCGTGCCCGAGTACACAACCCCTGCGACGAGAGCGACCGCATCGAGCGCCGCTACTGGTTCGTCTGCTCGTTCTATGGCATAGACGACATTGGCCCTTCGACGAACTCCGATGCCTTGCCGATCGACATCATGCCGAATCCCACCAATGGTGAGATGACGCTGCGTTTCGGCGATTGGAAAGGCCGTGTTGTCGCCAAAGTCTACAACACGACAAGCCAACTTGTCGACCAATTTGTATTGGACGTCAGCCCGAACGGCGAACATCATTATAGCCTAAGCAACTGTCGCAGCGGTATTTACATAATCGTGTTCGATTACGGAGACGGCATCGTCACCCGAAAAGTCAGTCTGATTAAATAACGTTTCGACAATAATAAACCATAAAAAAATTGCGTTCTCTTGTCGAAGATTAAACATTAATCTATACATTTGCAGATTATTTTCCCCATTTTAGGATGGGAGTTGCGCAAAAAAGCATTCAAAATGATGAAGAAGCACCTATTAATTACACTACTTCTCCTCTGTGGGCTGGGTTTCCTCAGTTCCTGCATCAAAGACGATCCTGAGGCCAACGCCACCGTGTACTATGGCTACCAGAAGATCCCGAACATCAACGAGTTTATGCCGCAGAGTCTGCTGACCGCTTTCAATCCCAACGACCTGCACTTTGGCGGAGAGCCTCCCAAACTCGAAGGCGCCTATATCGCCGACTCCGTTTGGATTACCGATGTGATCCTTGCCCCTGGCAGCCACTACAGACAGCAGCCCACCTCCATCCCGACGCCTCAGTACTTCCACTTCTTCGACCAACACATGGGCATCGCCAAGCTCAACTTCAAATATCCTAAAGGCAACCCCGGCGAATACGCCTACTTCCTCGAGCGCTCCGATGCCGACACCACCTTCAGCGTGGTCACGGGCAACCCCGATCATTTCATCAACGACAGCATCGCACCCTCGTATTTCCAGAACGGTTTCTACGAGCCGGAAAACTTCAACACCGTATATATCATGGGCACCGACCCCTATTTCACGATCTACTACTACGAAGTGCGTGACATCTCGTCGAAAGCCCAGCCGCTGAATGCAGTGATCTTCTCGGGCAAAGTCAGCCAAGAGACCATTGTGCACATCGACGACAGCGACACCGCCAACATCATCATCGACACCATCGTAAGGCCCGTCATCGAGGAGCTCAAATGGGGCATCGAGACCATGAAATACTACAAGGAAGGCACGAGCCTCGACCAGATCCTCTTCTACGGCTATCTGCCTTCGAAAGGCGACGTGATGCTGCTCGAGAACAAGAAAACGGTCCTCTCCGGCGATTTCCCTGAAGACTAATAACGAACCAAGACTTCCAACGCAATGAAAAAGTCAACCTCAATACTTCTCCTAGTCCTTTTACTTATTGGCAGTGCGGCTCACGCCCAGTTTAAGAAGCCGTTGCAGTCGTCAAGCAGGGCAACCTCCTCTGAGGCCAGATACAACATAGGCCTTGTAGGCGGACTGACCTCCACCTATTGGCTGCACTTCGGCGGGACGAAGACGCCCTACCACATGCCTTTCAACTTCGGTCCAACGGCAGGTCTCTCCATCGAGCGCATGATCAACAACAACAGCTCCGTCAGCCTCGAAGGCTTATTCGCCATGCGTAAGGACACCCTTAGCTACGAGGTGCTCAACTTCCCCGTGGCCGTCAACGAGAACAAGGACTATCTCCGCAAATACAAAGCCGACTATCAGGAAGTCAACGTGCAGTTGGTTTACACGCATTATTTCTCACAACGCAACATCAGGCCCTATGTCTTCGTAGGCCCTCGCTTCACCCTTCCTGTAAGTATTCCTAAAGAAGGCACCATGGTTTGGAACAAGCAGGAGATCCTGCACTATGGCACCGATAGTGTGTCATATATCCCTGTGAGCACCGACACCATAGCCGTCACGGCACAAGGCATGCGTCAATGGAATGCGGGTGTGGTGGCCGGCGTTGGCGTGCTCTTCAAGATCAACGTGGGCAACTATTACCTCCTGCTCAAGGCTGACGTCTCGGGCCATGCCGCCGTCATCAACTCGTTCACCAGCGAGGAGATCCACGGCGAGTCGCAACACGTGGTAGGCGCCGGTTATATCGACCCCTACCTGTTGGGCATGCGTTTCAACACCGATGTCACCGCAAAGGTCACACTGATGTTCCCCTTGAAGAAACAGCTGCAAGGCGCTTGCATACGTTGGGGAGAATACGATTGATAAAAACCACAACAACACATCAAAAAAAAGAGGCGAGATTCGTCTCTTTTTTTTGTTTTTATGCTAAATTTGCAGCATGAACCGTAAAAATCGAATGTCAAACCAAACAATACCACAATGAAAAAGTCATTACCCATCGCAATTGCCTTGGTGCTGTTTGCCCTCATCGGCAGCACCGCTTTGGCACAGACCTTCAACTATCCCGTCAAGGGGAAGCAAGGCTTCAACTTGACGGAGAAGACCCGTGACGGGCTGCACATCAGCTACAATGTGGGCCAAGTCACGCTTAACCCGATCCAATACCGTGGTGAAGAGATGAGCGAGGTGAGCATCAACGTCCTCGCCATCCCCAGCGAAGCCGGCAAGCCCAACCTGCCTGCCGACAGCCGTATGCTGGCCATCCCGCAGGGCGCCACGCCTACGCTTCAAGTGCTGAGCTTCGACAAGGAAGTGATCCACAACGTCAACATCGCCCCTGCCCTCCGCATACAGTCGGAGAACGAGGAGCCTGACATGAACTATGTGAAGGACATGAGCGTCTACAGCAAAGATGCCTACTACCCTGCCGAGCCTTTCGTCATGGGTAGCTCCTACATCCGTGGCGTCGATGCCGTCACCGTGGCCGTCACGCCCTTCCAGTACAACCCGGTCACCAAGGACCTGATCGTCTACACCAACGTGGAACTCGCCGTCACCTTTGAAGGCGGCAACGGCCATTTCGGTGAAGACCGTCTGCGTTCGCCCTACTGGGACCCCATCCTCGCCGCCGAGCTGCTCAACTACGACCAGCTGCCCGTCATCGACTATGAGGCCCGTATGCAACAGTGGCTGCGCGACAACGACAAAGGCGCCGAATACCTCATCATCACGCCGAACAACGACGCTTGGGCCGAGTATGCCAACCAACTGAAGGAATACCGCACCCGTCAAGGCATCATCACAAAGGTGTACCGCCTCGACGAGATGCCCGCCACCAACACCAACCAGATGAAGAGCTGGTTCCACAGCGCCTACAACACCTGGGAGATCGCCCCTGTGGCTGTCTGCCTGCTGGGCGACCATGGCAACGATATGGGTCAATACATCCCTGCCGAGACCGTCAGCCACCCATCCAATGGCAGCTGCATCACCGATAACCGCTACGCTGACGTGGTCGGCAACGACAACCTGCCCGACATGGTGTTCTCGCGTCTGATTGCCGAGACACCGGCCCAGTTGCCCGTCTTCGTCGGCAAACAGCTCGAATACGAATACACCAACCCCAACATGGATCCGGACTTTTATTCGCGCCCCATCACCGCATTAGGTTGGCAAACAGAGCGTTGGTTCCAAATCTGCTCCGAGGTGTTCGGCGGTTACATGCGTAACCATGGTTACGACACCAACCGTATCAACTGCATCTACCAAGGCCAACCGGGCAACATCTGGTCGAGCAACCAAAACACCTCAATGGTGGTCAACTACTTCGGTCCCAACGGCGTTGGGTATATCCCACAGACCCCGAGCGAATTAGGAAACTGGAACAACGGCACTCCCGAACTCGTGGTGCAAGCCGTCAACGAAGGTTCGTTCTGGCTGCAACATCGCGACCATGGCTTGGAGACAGGCTGGGGCGAACCCGCCGTGCGCAATAGCCACGTCTACCAGATGAACAACGTAGGCAAGTTGCCTTTCGTCATGTCCATCAACTGCCTCACGGGCAAATTCAACTACAACCAAGACTGCTTCTGCGAAGCGTGGATGCGTCGTACCTACAATGGCGAGAACGCAGGTGCCGTCGGTGTACTCTGCCCCACCGAGACGTCCTATTCATTCGTCAACGACGCCTACGTATGGGGTGTCTACGACCTCTTTGACGGAGACTTCATGCCTACCTACGGTCCATTTGCTGCCAACACCGGCAACTGGATGCCCGCTTTTGGCAACGTGGCTGGCAAGTACTTCCTCGCCCAGAGCAACTGGCCCTACAACGCGACTGAAAAGGATATCACCTACACCATGTTCACCGCCCACTGCGACGCCTTCTTGCGTATTTACACCCAGGTGCCTCAAGTGATGGATGTCACACATCCCGAGGTGGTCATCGCTGGTCTTGGCGAAGTCACCATCACCGCCCCTGAAGGCTGTATGATCAGCTTGGTGAAGGAAGACCCCGAAGGCGGCTGGGAGATCCTCGCCGTGGCCGAAGCCACGGGCGACCCGCAGATCATCGAATTTACCGCCCAAGTGCCGCCCACCGAGATCAACCTCGTGGTGACCGGACAGAACTACCTGCGTTATGAAGCCGTCATGGGTGTCATCCCGGCCGACGGCCCGTATATCGTTTTCGACAGCAAGACCATCCACGACCAGAACAACAACCAACAGCTTGACTTCGGTGAGAGCATCGACCTCGACATCACCATGAAGAACGTCGGTAGCGACCCGATGCAAGCCTTCGAGGCCGTGCTTGAGACCGAATCGGAATACATCACCATCACCAATGGCACAGCCCAGTTTGAGACCATGGATCCCAATGCCACGCAGACCGTCGCCAACGCCTTCTCGTTCACCGTGGCCAACAACGTGCCCGACAACACGAGCAACCGCTTCACCATCACGGTGACCAATGGTGACGACGTCTACGTCAGCAACATCGCCATGAAAGCCTACGCCCCCGTCTTCAACCTCGGCAGCATGGGCATCACCGAGGTGAACGGCAATGGCAACGGTCGCCTCGATGCAGGCGAAACCGCCAGACTCAGCTTCCCGATCGAGAACAAGGGCCACGCCGATGCTGCTACCACCATGGCTGAGCTGCAGATGCTTTCGCCCTACATCATCGTGGAAGAAGGCACCGTCTTCTTCGACAATGTCAACGCGGGTGCTACCCAGACTGCAGTCTACAACATCAGCATCGACGAGAACGCGCCCATCGGCTACATCTGCCCCATTGCCGTCAACGTGACCTCGGGACAATACAACGCCATAAAAGACTATGTCGCCAAAGTCGGCCTTGTCGTCGAAGACTTCGAACTCAATGAGTTTGGCGAAGAATGGACCAACGACGCCGGCCGTCCCTGGACCTTTGTCAGTGACGACCCGTACGAAGGCAACTACTGTGTGAAGAGTGGTGGCTCAGGCATCAGCAACGTCACGTCCAACCTCATCTTGAGCCACGAGGCTGGATCGAACGACAGCATCTCCTTCTATTACAAAGTGTCGTCAGAAAACAGCTACGACAAGTTGCACTTCTATATCGACAACCAAGAGATGGGCACATGGTCGGGCAACGTCGGCTGGACGAAGGCCATCTACCCTGTCACTGCCGGAAGACACACCTATAAATGGGCTTACACCAAAGATGGCAGCGTGAATAGCGGTAGCGACTGCGGATGGATTGACTACATCGGGCTGCCCGCCGAGCGCGTCATGGCCGGCACCGCTGGCTACGACGTGACCGTCTGCGAAGGCAACGACGCCCAGATTGTGGGCTACGCCATCCACTACGACAACCTGACTTGGACCACCTCGGGTGACGGCACCTTCAACGATGCTAGCATCGCCATGCCGATGTACACCCCTGGCGAGCAAGACCTGGCCAACCGCGAAGTCACGCTGACCATCACCATCAACGGCGAGGGCCAGACCATCACCGATGAGACAAAGGTGTTTATCGTGGACAGAACGGAGATTGAAAACGCACTGACCGATGTGCAATACTGCGCCACCGATGCGCCTCAGCCTGTTGCCGTGAGGATCACGGGCGAATACATCAACTTCCAATGGCTGACCGACGGCGATGGCACCTTCGAGGACGCCTCCGCTTTGGAGACCAACTACACGCCCGGCATCAACGACATGACTAACGGCGTCCACCTGACCGCCTTTGCCGTTTCGCCCGGCTGTGGTTCCTTCACCTACGACTATCCCTTCGAGATGAACCCGATGCCCAGCTTCGACATGGGTCTCATCCCGCCCTGCGTCTTCGCCTATTGCCCAGGACAAGACATCGACTTCCCCGCTCCTGTCGAGTTCTCCGGCTTCGTTGACGGACAGATGACGCTGACGATCGACGGCGAAAACCACACGGTTGTGGAAGGCGAGCCGTTCTTGCTGCCCACGGCCTCACTCGAGCCTGGCTACCACGTCATGGAGATCCAGCATATCAGCAACGGCCTTTGCGAGACCGACCTCGACAATACATTCAGCTTCTACATCATGGAAGCCCCGACGATGACCGCTGAGGAGACCCAATATGACATCTGCCAAGGCGAGAGTGTCGACATCGTGCTTAACGCCACTGGCGGCATACCCAACAACCCCGAGCCTTATAGCTTCACCGTCAGCGGTGAAGGCATCGAGCCGTTTGAATTCACTGGAGAAACATACACATTGACCTTATCGCCCACCGAGAGCACCGAGATCCATCTGACGAAGGTGGTCATGGCCAATCCCGACTGCGGCGGCGACTGTGAAGCCGACCTCGACATCACGCTCGTCATCAACGTATACGAACACGCCGCTCAGCCCGTAATCAACGGCGACGCTGAGCTGGATGTGCGTCTGACACCCACCACGACCTACACCATCGCCAACGATGTGATGGTCGGCTTCGGCATCGAGCCTGAAGAGGCTGGCACGCTGGTGCCTGCCAACGACGGCAAGTCGGTGGTGGTCACCTGGAGCAGCAACTACAGAGGCACCGCGTTGCTGACGGCTACGCCTATCTCGCCCTGCAACGACGGTGTCGGCACGTTGAACATCAACGTGAAGAACTCGACCGACGTGAACGAATATGGCGTGAATGCCAGCGTCTATCCCAACCCGACTGACGGCAACGTCACCATCGAGGCTGAGGGCATGCAGCGCCTCACCGTCGTGAACGAACTCGGTCAGGTGGTGTATGACGCCGAGGTGAACAACGACACTGAGACGCTCGACATGAGCCAATACGGTGTGGGTGTGTATATGATCCGCATCTACACGGTGAATGGCATTGGCGTCAAGCGCGTGAATGTGATTCGTTAAGCGCTTCGCGCAATGTGATTGAAAACGGCTGACTGTTGGTCAGCCGTTTTTTTTGTGGCCAAAGGGACAAACCGCCCCTTTAACCCTCATTGCGGGCGGGTAATGAGGTTCCCCTTCGGGGAATGGAGTAATTATTATAAGGTAACACGCGGCGGATTGAAGTGTTTACAGGTCGTAAGCGTTGACTGCCGCCGCTGGCAACTTTATACCTAACTCCATTCCCGCCGTTAGGCGGGAACCTGTGCCAAAGGAATAAACTGCTCCTTTAGCCCTCATTGCGGGCGGAGAACCGCAATCTCCTGAGCGGGAGTGTGTCACTATAGCGTATGAGATTGCGGATCAAGTCCGCAATGACTCCAAGGGGTGCAAGTGTTGGGTAAAGAGGTTCCCGCTACGCGGGAATGGAGGCCAATAATAGAGGTACCACGCGGCGGATTGAAGCGTTTACGGGTCGTTAACGGTGCTGACCGCCGCATGCCACTTTATGTCCACCTCCATTCCCGCCGTTAGGCGGGAACCTGTGCCAAAGGAATAAACTGCTCCTTTAGCCGTCATTGCGGGCGGAGACCCGCAATCTCCTGAGCGGGAGTGTGTCACTATAGCGTATGAGATTGCGGATCAAGTCCGCAATGACTCCAAGGGGTGTGAACGTTGGGTAATGAGATTCCCCTTCGGGGAATGGAGTAATCATTATAAGGTAACACGCGGCGGATTGAAGTGTTTATGAGACGTTAACAGTGCTAACCGCCGCTGGCAACTTTATACCTAACTCCATTCCCGCCGTTAGGCGGGAACCTGTGCCAAAGGAATAAACTGCTCCTTTAGCCGTCATTGCGGGCGGAGACCCGCAATCTCATGAACGGGAGTGTGTCACTATAGCGTATGAGATTGCGGATCAAGTCCGCAATGACTCCAAGGGGTGCAAGTGTTGGGAAAAGAGGTTCCCGCTACGCGGGAATGGAGGCCAATAATAGAGGTACCACGCGGCGGATTGAAGCGTTTACGAAACGTAAGCGTTACCTGCCGCCGCTGGCAACTTTATACCTAACTCCATTCCCGCCGTTAGGCGGGAACCTGTGCCAAAGGGACAAACCGCCTCTTTAACCCTCATTGCGGGCGGAGACCCGCAATCTCATGAGCGGGAGTGTGTCACTATCGCGTAGGAGATCGCGGATCAAGTCCGCAATGACTCCAAGGGGGTGACGACAAGGGTGTAGTCCTCTGGCGGTGTAGGGGATCGCGGGGCCGGGCCCGCGATGAGGGTAAAGGGTGTACGTGTGGTCCTTTGCAGTAAGGTTTTTGTAAGCAAAAGCCTCACATGCAACAAAAAAAATGGCCGCGTCGTCGCGACGGGGCCATTTGAAATAAGAATACAAATAGTTATGCTGTGCACCGGGAGGTGCACCTAGTATAAATCAGTTATTGATTTATTCCTGTTCTTTCTTGCGCTTGCCCAAGAGGTAGGCGCCAGCCAGACCAGCCAGCACGAAGATGCCTTCGCCAGCGGGGACGTACCAGTCCTCACCCGAGTCGTAGATCTGCGGGTTGGGAACGCCCATCGTAGAAGAAGCTCTATTGCCAGCGAACTCATCGTCGTCGAGGATAAAGACCTGGGCTTTGGCCGTGGCGGCAAACATCATCAGGGCGGCTGCTATCATTATTACTTTTTTCATCGTATGTTTGGTTTTATTTTGTTATTCTTCCGTTAATTATCAGTGCCCTTTTGATTATTGGATAACCATTTTTTGGACCTTCGTCTCGTTGTTTCTGGTGAAGCAGAGCATGCAGACGCCTCTCACGTTGCTGGGCAGGCTGACGGTGTTCTGCGTGTCGGTGAGCTCGGTGGCATAGACCACACGACCCAACACGTCGACCACCTCGAAGTGACCGGTGCCGTTGACGATGAGGTTGCCATGGTCGAAGAAGGCGAAGTGCTCAAGCACGGGCTCTTCCTCGTTGTTGTCCATCTCGCCAAACACGATCTTGAAGCGCGTGTTGTAGTCGTCGACGCGACCCTCGAAGGTGTAGTGGTCGTGGGTCAGCATGTCGGTCTTGATGCCCGTGATGTTGTCGACCAGGGTGAGGGTGCGGAAGTCATCGTTGGCGCGCTCCCAGCTGAGGGTGAAGTTGCCGTCTTCCTCGGCAGCGAAGTTAAGGGTCTGGTAGTCCTTGTCGCTGTTGCGGAAGTAGATGGCGAGGTTCTCGTTGTCGTAGCGGAAGTAGATGCGGCCGGCAGCGTTACCCGTGCGCAGCTTCTTGGCACCGTCGTTCTCGGGACGGTTGCACTCGAGGATGGCGAGGTCGGTGTTGCCTTCGTTGTCCTTGACAATGAAGTTGATCAGCGGATAGGCAGGTTGTTCACCGCGGAAGTTAGGCGTGCCACTGTTGCTACGCATGGCGTTGGTAAAGGTGGCCGTGCCGCCAGCATTCACTTGGATGAAGAATCCCTGGTGCATGTTGATGTATTGACCAGCGGCTCTCGAGCCCTTAGAGGAACCACTCTTGTATTGGACATAATTACCCTCATTTGGATCATACACAGCATAGGTGTTAGCGAAGTTACTATTACCCATGAGTGTTGCGTTCTGACTGACAAAGGCATCGAAATCCAAGAAACTCTGGTAGGGGTTACCAAGGAGGTTGTAACCAGCCAGGCCAGTCCATTCGTTGGCAGCCGTGTAGCTGACGGGGATGGTAACATCACCATTATTCAGGGTACCACGGTTCTGCATGAACTGGGCCTTTTTACTATAAGTAGTACCATTGAGAGTTAAGCTCCACCATGTGGACATGTCAACGGTAGTCAAATAGCCCTTACCAGGAATGAATGAAGTCTCGTTACCATTTTCTCCCAATTCATTAACGTAATCAATATGAGCATGATTGGAAGGAATGGTGGTACTAACTGAATTGTCTGTCAAATCCATATGCCAGTGGCTGAGGCTATTGCGGCGGAAGTTAAGCCAATGGTACTGGGGTTCGTAGAAGCAATAAAAGTCGGCACGGTGGTAAGAACTCAAGTCGATGGGGTAGAAAGCATAGTCCTCATCATGGTTGTTGAGGTTCCATCCGCAAGGATCGGTTTCCCAATTGTGCTCCACTTGCTCCTCGTTGAGATAGACCCATCCGAATTGGCTGTCTTCCAAAGAAGAGCTGATGTTGTGCCAACGCTCACCTGCTTGTATATCAGTGTTGTCAAAGGCTTCCAAGGTCTGACCCGTGTAGGCCTCGATTTCAGAATCGTCGCCCTGCAGCAAGCTGATGTTTTCATCAATGTAGACCACCACACCCTCGGCAGTACAGTCGTCGGCCACTTCTCCATCTTTGCCGCCTGTGGTTTCAAGGGTGACATCGTCGTTGACGAAGAGGTTGATGGCGCCGCCGTTGATGGCTGCGTGCCCCGACACCTTATAATAGTCGGCGTTGTTGGATGTGAATTCGTTATTGATTTGTGTGTTCTCGTTTAGCTTGCCGTTGTTGTGGCGGTGCAACATGTCGTTGAGCGAAGCGGCATAGTCGATGCGAATGCCGTCAGCAGAACCGAGGCAAGTGTAACCTTCAAACTGAAGCACCGGATAGTCATCATTGATGTCACCTGACACATAACCCGTCAAGTCGTTATCAGTATATCTACCAGCAGTGGTGCGTTTCCAAGTAGCACCATCACCCTTGTTAGCAATCAGCTTATCTACAAGCGGTGTTCCTTTCTCATACACATTATAGCTGCCTAAAGTACCCCATGTACCACCCGTCATGTTGTCGTTGGTAAACATATTATAGAAGGAGGGGTTAATGGAGAGTGTGTACGAATTCAAATTTGAATTATTACCTGCAGGCTCTGTAATCGTTGTAGGAACAGTAGGATTTATATTAATGGCAGTAGTATTACTTTCGTAATCAGGACGCGACCAAGTGACAATCTGAGGCGTGTAGTAATTGTTAACAGTACCTGTGTTGCTGCCATAAATCATGCCAAAGCCAGTACCCATTTTATCGAGATTGGTATTGGGGCGCTCAAAACGCACATAGCAGTTGTTGATGGTGCCCGTGTTGGTAGCAGCGATACCACCGGCAAATTTGCCAGTGACACCATTGTCAAGGTAGTTATAGACACCATTGGTGAAACCATTGCTGAATGAGCCTCTGTTCTCACCAATCATGCCTCCCATGGTGTAAGCCGTAAGCTCGGCCATAGCCATGCAGCTGTGGATGTCGCCACCATTGTTAAGGCCGACCAAACCACCATAAATCAGTTGAGAGTCGTTATTCTTGTCATCGTTGTTACAAGTGATGCGACCGGCAGCCTCGCAGTTGAAGATGTTACCTCCAGCCTCAAGCGTATCGGCGATGATGCCGTGGTGCACGAAGTTTTCATTATGGTGCTTACCGCGGAAGTCGGCGTCGAGCACGAAGACGTTCTTAATCGTGCCTTTCACATCGGAGAACATGCCGGGGAACACCACGACACCCTGTTGGTTCTGTGTAATCTGCTTGTAGTATTTAGAAGCGTTGTTCTTGAGGCCAGTAATGACGTGGCCATTGCCATCGAAGGTGCCTTCGTAAGTCATGTGGACATTCTGCCCACCTTCCTTAATAAATTGGGTCAAGCCGTCGTTACCGATTTCCACTTGCCAGCCGCAGCCGATGGGCACCCAGTTGTGGCGGCTCATGTCGATGTCGGCGGTGAGGCGGCCGTTCAGTTTGGGATGCGAGGCCACATTATTGCTGTTATATCCATCTTTTACATTGTAGCCAATACGGCCATTCACTTCACTGATGAACCAGGCCAAATCTTCAGGAGAATCAATCTCGACGGTTTGATTTGAACCATCCCCAGTAACTTCCGGGAATCCAGGAGGTCTCGTCGTGATCACCTCGGTCCAGACCGAACCGAGAACGTTAGCGGTGGGGACATTGAAGTAGATAGGATTCGACACGTCACCATCGGGATAGATGAGCGAAATAGGGCCGTTAGTAACAATGCCGTCGCCCCACGAACCGTCGCCGATCTCCAAGGGGATGAGCATGACCAGCTTACGACCTGTATAAATGCCTAAAGGTGTGCCCTGTTCATCTTTCTCTTCTGCCACAAACATAGCTTCAAAGTTGAAGTTAGTGAAGGTGAGTGTTTTGGTGTTAGAGTCATATTCGACAATACCATCTGGAAGGCGGTTTTCATCACCTCCGTCGATGACCACATGCTCATTGCCGTCTTCGTCGGTGCCCATTACTAGGCGATTGGTTCCGTCTATTTCAGACTCGAAGGTGAAGCTGTTGCCGTTTTTACCGATGCACTTGGGTGCATAAGCTTTAATAAGTAGGCTAGGATCTTCAGTATAGCCATCTGGAATATTCAGTTGGAAGCTAGATGAAATTTCATCCTTCACGACGGTCTCAGAGCCCATTGGCAATGCCGCGCTGCCGCTTTCCTGAGCAATGGATTCGAAAATGTCATTTAATGCATCAGCCGATTCGGCTAAGGCGTAATAGCCATCCTTATCTTTGACGCAAACATTGGTCATACTCGTTGCATTCGAATAGTTTGAAGAGGTACGATCCATATAGGTATGGATGTCTTCGGTCTCATTATCGAACACGCCGATGGTAAACACCGTTGCATTAAACTCATAGGTCTTGTTATTAAAGGGGGCAAGTAAGTCGTTGGCGCTATGCTTCAAATCGTAAGCGAAGCCGATGGCGTTGTTGGCAACAGCATCTTGGAAATTGCTTTCGTAAGTTGGTGAACCATCGGTAAACATAACCACTACCTTATTGCGCTCTTCATACTCATCTTCAGGAATGCTGGCCAACAAATATCTAGCTTTGTTCATGCCGAAGTCGGCAGCCGTAGCACCAGCGGCACGCATCCCATTAACGGCGGTTTTGATGTTGGCAGCTTCGGTTCTCGGGTCACTACGGTTAATGAGGACCTCTGTGTGATTGTAGTTATTATTATCAAAATGGTTTCCTGCCTCGATGTTTGCTGCACCGCCATAGTAGCTGTTCATAGCAAATTTCACGATACTGATGCGGTGATCTACTTCGAATTCCTCGGCGTCTTCAGCAATGACGTCGACGAAGTTGTTCACGGCGTTTTTCAAGGCAGCCAGTTTGGTTTGGGTAGTACCAGGGACAACGGCCCTGGTATAAAGCACACCAGTCCATATCGTGGTGCCAGCGTTTGTAACGTTAGTGGGTGCGGTGGCAGTAACTCCATTTCCACTTAAATAGTAATACGTACCATTCACTTGAAAACGAAGGCGATAATAATACCTAGGATTAAACATGCCACTATACCACTCCTGTTGCCTTTCTACAGCATAATATTTTCCATCAGTATGCTTGTAATAATACGTGTTATTACCATAGCCATTATAGGAATACCCTTGTGAGTTTCTAGCAGTGTATGTGTATTGGCTTATGTTATCATTCATAGACCCCGAGACGTCCAACACAAGGACAATGTCGGTAGGCGTATGGGTCTCGGTAATAATCTTATCACCCGTCACGAAGGTTTCAAGGCGGATGACTCCCCTGCTACCCGTGGGATCTGTTGGGTCTGGTTCCCAATCCTTGTGAAGGTAAAGTCCGTTGGAGGGCTCTTGTGCAAATGCGCCCATGCTCACCAGCACCATCCCTATTAATAATAAGGTGTGGCTGAGGGCGCTTTTCCATTTGCCGTGGCCGAGCAGGGCCAGGCTTTTCTTGTTAGTGTAATGATTCATTTGCATTTTGGATTTTTTTAATTATTATGAATTTATATCTCTTTTTTCTTGCTTTTCGGAATACACTATTTTTCGGCTGCAAAAATACATTATCCCCTTATTATATAAGGAGTTAGAGAGTAACGTAAACGTTATGGAATTGTAACTATTTTGTTACTATTTGTTCGGTGCGCTTTCACTTTCCTCGCGGAGGGCGGCGGAATAGAGCACGAAGAAGTCTCGGCCCAATAAAACCGAGATACGAAGCAGCATTTGGGTGTCGATACTATAGCTGTTGAAGATGCGGTAGCAGGCCATGCGGTTCGTGCCGAGCTGCTTGCTCAGCCAGGTCACCGTGCGCCCCGTGCGGTCCATCTCCTCACGTATCGCTTGCCCGATGTTCACTTTTTCTGCCATTGATATAAAGTAGTGGTTATTAGTGTTTTATAGTTTGTCTTGGAGCCTTTTGCGTTTGCCGTTGGCGGCCTTTTGGGAGGATGACCGAGGCTCGTTCAAAGGCTTCTTGAAAAGGCAAAGATAGTTTTTTTTGGAAAAAAACAAGAAGACGTGGGGGTGAGTGGAATAATAGGGTAAAATCAGGGTAATGTGGGGATAAAGGCGCAAGCGCGAAGCGACGACGAGAGGTGTGGTCCTCTGGCGGTGTAGGAGATCGCGGGTCTGGGCCCGCGATGAGGGCTTGGGGCGGAAGTGTTGGGTAAAGAGGTTCCCGCTGCGCGGGAATGGAGTAAGTATTAACAGGTAACACGCGGCGGCTTGGACCGTTACCAGTCGGAAGCCGATAGAAGCCGCCGCAGGTTACGTTTATTATGGCACTCCATTCCCGAAGGGAATCTCATTTGCCATGATCGGGAACGCCAAAACCTGACTGGGTTGGGTGCGCGGGCTCGGCCGCCGGGCGGGGAAGCGCCCGCAAGGGATGGCTAAACGCTTGACTTTCAGGGAGGGGCGCTTGCGTTTGCATTCTCTGAATGCACTACCCGACTTGAAAGTTAGGCGTTTAGACAGCCGCGGGGAGGTCCGATGGAGGCGGCCTTGAACTTTTCGCTTACTTTTCTTTCAAGAGAAAAGGAAGGGGAAAAAGCAAGCCGCAGGCATAGATCCCATGCCCACCCTCAATCCTGCGTAGGGATGACATGCCTGCTTGCTCAATGATACGCAAAGCGACGACGAGGGGTGTGGTCCTCTGGCGGTGTAGGAGATCGCGGGTCTGGGCCCGCGATGAGGGCTTGGGGCGGGAGGGTGTCGTTATAGTGAAGGAGATTCCGGATCAAGTCCGGAATGACTCCAAGGGTGGGATAGTGAGGTTCCCGCTGCGCGGGAATGGAGTTAGTATTAACAGGTAACACGCGGCGGCTTGAAGCGTTCACGGGGCGTAAGCGTTACCGGCCGCCGCTGGCCAATTTACGTTCTCCTCCATTCCCGCCGTTAGGCGGGAACCTCAACTCTCGCATTAATACAGAAAACGGCTGACCGTTAGGTCAGCCGTTTCTCATTACAAAGGTATGAAAAAGAGATTTACTTTCAGTGTTTTAGCGCGAAGGCGCATCGATGCGGTTGAGGGCGCCACTGCCAGCGACCTTGCCATTTACCTTGGCGTCACCATAATAATGGATGTCGCCTGAGCCGACGACTTGGTACTCCAAGGTGCCGCTCACATTGGTGGTGATATCGCCCGAGCCCATCACGGTGGCCTCCACCTCTTGGGCCTCGGCATGCGCGACGATGTCGCCCGAACCCGCGATGTCGGCCTCAAGCTTACGGATCGCGCCCTTGTCAACCAAGATGTCGCCCGAGCCCGCCACGCTCAGCTCCAGATGCTGGATGTTGACGTCCTCCTTGAAGGCGACATCGCCCGAACCGGCAACGGTGACCTCCAGCCTTTGCGCTTGCAAAGGACTAAGGATGTTGATGTCGCCACTGCCAGCAAGCGTGATCTCGTTCAGGCTCGGCGCAGTGACGTCGATGACAAACTCGGTGGCATTGAAGCCGAGGTAAATGCCGTTCTTCATCGGCTTTGGCTGACTTAAGGACAGCTCGCCATCTTTCACCTTGATGTCGATGTATTCGAGTAGGTTGCCGTCCACACGAACGGTGCAGGAGTAGGCGTCGGCAACGGTATAGTTGACCGTGGCAGGCAAGGCACAGACGATTTCGTCGAAATGCGCGACGTCATAGTCACGGGTGACGACATTGCCGTCGCCTTTCACGGTTTCGCCATTGATGCTAATGACGCATGAGGAGAACGTCAGGCCGATGATGACGGCAGCGAGTATGATGAGTTGTTTTTTCATGGTTTGGTTGTTTTAAGTGATTTGTAGTAAGACGGAGAATTGGTGAAAAAGTTACAGTTTAGTGTGATTATTTAGGTTCCCGCTTCGCGGGAATGGAGTTATAATCATTGTGTAAACCGCGGCGGCTAAAGACAGTTATCGGCTAGAAAACGTAAAAGGCCGCCGCTGGTAACTACACGCATAACTCCATTCCCCGCAGGGGAATCTCTCCTACAGTTTTATCTCATCCAGACCGATGCCGAGCAACTTCATCTTTTTGATCACCTCGGGCAGTTCCTTCTCGAGGAACTCCTCGCGCATTTGCTTGAGGACGATGTCCTTGGCCTCGGCGGAGATGAAGTAGCCGATACCGCGTTTGTTGTAGATGATGCCCGCAGCGGTCATGGTCTCGTAGGAGCGCATGATGGTGTTGGGGTTCACGCCGAGTTGTATGCCGTAGTCGCGCACCGACAGGATACGGTCGTCGGCCTTCAGCTCGCCGCGCAGGATCTGCTCGTAGATTTGCGAACAAATCTGCAAGTATATGGGTTTGTGTGCGTTGAATTCCATGGCTTAGTATTTTTGGGTCTTGATTTTACGATAGGTGAAGAAGAACAGCAGGGCGGTGACGAGGATGCCGATAATCACGCCCCAGATGGACGCATTATGGGCTATACGAAACAGCTCACTCTTCGGGAGTCCCTCTATGGTTTCCATCCAGTGTTGTAGGCGCCCGCTCGTGATGAAGAGCAGTCCGAAAATTGTGGAAAGCACGTAACCAATGCCAAGATAGCAGGCGAAGGTCTTGCCGGCCTTGTGTTTCTTGAAGAGCATGTTGCCCAACATGAAGATGGCCGCCCACTGAAGGATGGTGACATAGAGCGAGGTACGCATCATGCCCACGGAGAATACATCAGTAAAGTTAAACGTTGCCTCGCCAACCCGAACTGCGCCAGAGTGGTCGTTCATCATACGGCCAATCTCACCAATGCTATAGAGATGGATAGGCTTCTCGAAACCACCAAAGGGGAAAATCGACAAGAAGGCATCGACCAAGTAGCCGCCGAAGAAGACGATGATGGGCGTCACCACGGCGCAATAGAGAAACATGCTGAGGAACTTCTCCAAAGAGGAGGCGGGCATCATGGCGAAGCTCACACCCTCACGCGAGAGGTTGGCCTTACCGTAGACTTTCTCTGGCACAAGCATCATGGCCAAAGCCGTCCAAATAAGTAGCATGCTGAAACGAATCGGCGACATGGTTTCGGAGCCGAAGAGCAGGTTGAAGATCCAATAGATGGCGTTCAGGCAGCAGAACACGATGAGTGCGGTGCCGAAGTTGCGGAAGTATTTCTTGCCGTCGTTGACCAAAAGGTTCTTGAAACGGTTGAATTCAAATGTGTTATTCATGGCTAGTCCTCCTATTAGCTAAAAAGTTGTTTGATGGTTTCCTTGTTTTTCATGACGGTGTTGAAGAGCACCTCGATGCTGACCTTGCTGTCGAGGCCTTCGGGGTTGCGGGTCACGTTGACGTAGCCACCGGGGATCATCTCGCTGTAGAGCGCGGTGTCGTCTTTCTCCATGCCGTAGTCGAAATAGAGGCGGTCGGTGATGTCGCGGAACGAGGCCTTAAGCAGCACCTCATCGTGGTCGAGGATGATGATGGGGTCGATGAGGTTTTCCACATCCTTCACCTGGTGGGTGGAGATGATGATGGTGCGGTCGTCGTTGGCGTGCTTGGCGATGACCTGACGGAAGAGGGTCTTCGAGGGGATGTCGAGGCCGTTGGTGGGCTCGTCGAGGAGCAGGTAGTCGGTGTTGAGCGACAAGGCCGAGGCGATGAGGCACTTCTTCTGCTGGCCAAACGACATCTCGGCGTATTTACGCGTCGGGTCCACATCCAACTCATTGCAGAGCTCGAGGAAGAGGCTCTCGTCGTATTTGGGATAGAACTTGCCGAGTTCCTTTATATTATTAATAGGTGTGCCCTCCGGGATGGCGAAGTCCTCAGAGATGAAGTAGATCTTCTGGAGGGTTTCGGGCAGGCGGTTGAAGGGAGCGATGCCGTCCACCTCGCAAGCGCCGTCAGTGGGCTTCTGCAGGCCGCTGATGAGTTTCAGCAGGGAGGTCTTCCCTACTCCATTTTCGCCCAACAGCCCGTAGATGTTACCCTTCTCGAAGCCAAGGCTGATGTTTTTGAAGACTGGCTGACTCTTGTAGCCAAAGTCTAAGTTGCTGATTGTAATCATGTTGTTGTATTTTGTGTTAGTGTATTAGTTGAATAGAACACTGCAAAAGTACAACAATTTTCATTACTGTCAAGAAAAAAAGTGATTTTTTTGAAAAAAAATGAAAAAAATGAGATTCCCGCCTGTCGGCGGGAATGGAGTTAAACCAGTGTGTTAACATGCGGCGGCAAGTGACGCCAACGGATCGTATACGCCATCAACCGCCGCGGGATAACAGGAAAACGACGCATTCCATTCCCCGCAGGGGAATCTCTAAAAGATTCCCGCCTGTCGGCGGCTGGTAAACTCGTACAACGTTATAGTTCATCGGTATCCGTAAGGATGCATCGGAAAACATGCCTAAAATTTCACAAAGCGATGCACATGCGGGCCGCTTTTGACAAAATAGACCCCAGAGGGCAATCCCGATCCCAATACAATCTCCTGACATGCAGGCAAATATCTTTTCTCGCTCAAGATCACATGCCCCATAGCATCCCAAAGCACAAAACGCATCTCACGCGAACGCCCATCCAACATCTTAATGTACACGACATCTTCAGTAGGATTGGGATAGATGACAAAGTCATTTGTATTCGACTGGTAATCATGTATCTTGCCAGGCTCGTATGCCTCGTATGCGTCTAAATAGTTCCCTACCCTTTCTTGAAGAAAACCTCTGACGCGTGAAACACCAAGATCCCAACTGTAGTAATCCAACGGATTGCCAAAACGATGCACCTGATTGGGTATTTCGGGCGCTATTGTGGTCACAATGCTTTCAAAAATGGATGAAACGGATTCAAACTGCAAGTTGCTGTCGCACAAGTCGTAGATGCGTTCGCGGAACTTGATCTTAAAATCGTTGTTCTCCAATAGACGCCTAAAAAGCAATGTCGACTTGCCCCCAGTATTCCATCTATCGTTAAGAACATAACAGGCATTACCAAAAACATCAAAGTCCTGTTTCAACAAAGCATCATCGCCATCGAAAAACATGAAGCGCCACTTGTTGTCACCGGCTTGCCAGCATCGCATATTGTTTGCCGGCCAATCGGCATTGGCGATAAAGGTCTCAAGGATCTGGTAGTCAATGAAGTTGTCGATATCAATAACGGAGCTAACATAGTCATATTTGGCACTATCGGAAAGGTCGGCATCCTCCAACCAATCCAACAACTGCAAAAACTGTGAACAGTCGCCCGACTCCTCTTCAAGGATCCATTCCCAATTCTTTCCATCAAAGCCGTTTCCACAAAGGATGTTACACTTCTCAGGCTCGATGTCGAAATGATCCTCGAGATAGCGGTCGTCGAGTTTCTCTTGAAGGAAATAGATTCCCCAATACTCTCCGTTGAGATAGACCACCACCGGCCTTGAGTTGGCTGCCTCCAATCCCAATCCCATTGCCATACGGTTGGCTACATAATCCTGCACCCCCGTCCAAGGCCAAAGTGTTGAAAAGGGCTTGAGCACCAAATGCTTGAAGCTCTCAATCTGGGTAGTCTCGAAGAAGTGTCCTTTGAAGCGTTTCTTACCGTATTCCTCACGGGCATAGAGTTTCATCCCCTTTGCGTACGCCTTCCTCGCGCGGTTGCCATGAGTCCGCAGGCCACACTGCTGGTTGACATGCTCTCCTTGGGGCAGATAAAACTCCACATTGGCCAGGCGTTCCCATTCAATGCCATGCTCGTAATAGTTACCCGTCCAATCAGGATAGTCAGGGTTGAATAACGCCCCAGGCACGAAAATACCCGTGTCGTAATCAAACAAGGAGAGCGAATCGGCACAAACCGACACCACGGCCAAACCGTGATGATCGCAACCTAAACTATGAATGAAATAGGTATTAGTCACCACTTCGGTAATACGCCGACCTTCATCGTCGAACGCCGCCGCACGGATAACGATGGCGTGCCGAACGGAATCGGGCTCATATGGCTCTAACACCGGCGCTATAGGAAGCGTGTAAATGTCGGAAGTGGAATAAAGATGCTCGTCGAGAAACAACGGTGCCTCATAGAGTGTGGAATTTGCCGTGGGCATATTGCCATTGGTGGTATAACGGATTTGACGCTCCCAATCGGTGCATCCTAATGAGAGGGCAAAGGATTCATTGTAAAACCCGCCTGGCTGAGAAAAGACGACTTCCGCCTGGGAAAAGAGTTCAACATGGAAAGCCGAAATCCACAGAAGAAGCCATATCCCTTTCTTCCTCAACATCTCCCCTACTTTTTAATACTCAGTATCACACCCAAGGCCACACCCAGCAAGGCGGCAAAGAGCACCTGGAGCGTAGGCGGCAACAAGAAGGTGATGGTATGCGCCGGATACCAGAACAACGGGATGGTCTTGGCGAAGACGAAGCCATATTGGATGTCCCAGTTGATCTTCTTCGACAGGGCCTCACGGATGCCCAGCGGGCTACCGAAGAAACCCTTCAGCGAACCACCCGTCTCGGCGATGTGGATGTCCGTAACCTTGTGGAAGGTCATGAAGACCGGCGCAAACAAGGTGTTCATCAGCACGCTGACACAAAGGGCGACAAAGGCCTTGCCCCAGCTGAGGTCGCCGGCAAACCACTCGGCGGCTTTGCCATTCATATGGAAACCACCATCGAGCAGTTTCACCGTGCCCGTCTTGAAGATGGTCATGGCCGAGGCGATGACCACGCCCAACACGCCCCAAACGAGCATCTTGGGCAGCAGGCCGAAGCCCTGCTTCATATAAACACCCTCGCGGATGCGCAAGGCCAGCATCTCACCAAAGGTGCCGAGGATGGCGAACTTGAAGAAGCTCATCAGCAGGCCGTGGTTATTGGTGGTCGTGTTGAACCATTCCCAAGCGCCTGGGATGAAGGCGAAGCCGCAGATGACGGCGGCCACAACGATCAAGGTAATGACATCAGATTTTTTCATATTTCCAACTTATTGAATTACTATTTTCTTGATAAAGCCACCGATATTCGCCAGATACAAGCCCGAGCGCAGGCAGGTATGGACCGTAACCGCATTGTCGCCGGGACGGAGGAAATGGTCTCCCCTATCAACCAGCCGACCTGTCATGTCGAAAATCTCCAACGGCACGATGGCACAATCCGTGGAGGTGACATGTATGGTAAAGGCCCCATCACTGGGGTTGGGACTGACCGCAACATCTTTAACGAGGGATGCGTTGTAAGCAAACAACGTCTGCATCTCCCTGTGGAAGGCACGCGCCCTCTTGGAGAAGAAGGCACTGACGCTATCCATGTCAGCTTGCCAACGCTTCTGGCTGTAAGGAAAGTCAAAACGCTCGAATTGCGAAGGCACCTCTTCTTCGACAAGGGCACGATAATCCTCCAAAACAGCATTCAACGCTTGGACACTGAACACAGTAGAAGCCAACTCGGAATAACGTTCATAGAGCATCACCTTGAAAGCCTCGCTTTCCAAATATTTGTTGATAATCAGACTATTAGCATCTTGATGGGTGGCATTGTCCAAGGCATGATAATACCACCACGAAAAGCATCCATCGCCGTCAAAGAAGATGAAGCGGAAAGGCTCGCCCGAACGGGCTTGCCATTGCAGCACATTGTTGCGTGGCCAATCGAGATTGGCACCGTAAAGCTCAAGGAGGCAATAGTCAATGAAGTTTGAGACATCGATACGCGAGAAAGCATAGGCGGAATCGGACGGCTGGTTGAGGTCGGCGCTTTCGATCCAGCTCCTAAAACCCCACCAATCCGTGGCGTCGCCATAATTCGTCACGCCCCAATACTTTATGATATTGAGGAAGTCAAGGTCTACGTCATAGTGGTCTTCCAAATAGCGCTCGTCGGGCGACTCTTCAAGGGTATAGATGCCCCAATACTCCCCATTGATAAACACCGCGACCTGCCTGACGCCTAAACAGTCGATGTCCATCTGGGCGGCCACACGTTGCGAGAGGTATTCCTGTCCACCAGTCTGCATCCAATTGCTGCAACGGAAAGGATGCAAATTGAGACGTTTGAAGTTGGCCAACTCCGTGGTCTCGAAGAAACGATGCTTGAAGCGCTTCTTCCCATATTCTTCGCGGGCATAGAGACGCATGCCCTTCTGCTGGAACCATCGCGACGAGCCACCATGGGTACGCAAGCCGCACTGCTGGTTGAGGCCGCTGTTGTCGGATTCATAGAACTCCATATTGATGCAGCGCTCCCATTCCCTACCCGTCATGCAATAATTCCCCGTACCCGTCGTATCCGACAGGTCGTAATGGACGCCTGGCACGAAGATTCCCGTTTCATAGTCGAAGAGGTCCAATGAATCGGCATTGAGGGAAAGTACGGGCAGGCCATGCACATCACAGCCCAACGACTTGATGAGATAGGTTTGCGTCGCCACCGGACTCACACAGCTGCCATCATCATCAAAGGCAGCTGCGCGAATCACTATGGCATGTTTCACATCCGAAACCGCATGGTAGGTTGAAGGGATGCAATTGACTATCTCGTAAATGCGCGAAGGCGAGAACAGCGACGGATCAAGCGTTAAAGGTCCTTCATACAGCGATGACTGCGCCGTAGGACGGTTGCCATTGACGGTGTAGCGGATATGATGGCCCGCGCCACAACCCAACGACAGAGCAAAACTATTTTCATAGAAACCCCCACTTCTTGAAAAAGTGACGAGGTCGGTTTGCGCCAACAAGGTATTGGACATCAAAGAAGCCAACACTATGAAGGCCAGTCTATTCATGCTTGTTCCGGTTGTCGAGCTCCTTGTTCTGCCAGTAACGTCCCAGCAGACACAGCAGGCAAACGCCACAGAGGATGCCACCGAGCACGAAGCCCGTCTGGCTCTCCCCTTTGGCGTAATACAGGTAGATGCCGTAGCCGAAGATGGCCAAATCGACGATGATGCTAAGGACGTAGCCGATGGTGCGGCTGGTCTTGTCGGTCTTCTTCAACAGCATGTTGTCGAGCAGGAAGGTGACGACCACCAACGCGGCATAAACGAGGTAATATGTGGATTTCTCGGTAATCATTTCTCAATACGGATTCTGGCATCCACGGCGACCACGTTCTTCGGGTTGCCAAGGAGCGGGTTGAGGTCCATCTCGGCAATCTCGGGAGCGGCCATCACCAAAGCGGCCACCCTTGCAATCTGTTCGGCATAGACGTCCACGTTGACGGGCTGCTGTCCACGCACACCCTGCAGGATCTTGTAGCCACGGAGCTTGGTGAGCATGTCTTTCGCCTCGGGAGCGCTGATCGGCACGAGCGAGCTCTGCACGTCTTTCAGCACCTCGATGAAGATGCCACCCAGACCGAAGAACACCTGATGGCCAAACTTGGCATCGCGGATGGCACCGATGTAGACCTCAGTACCGTCAAGCATAGGATACATCTCCACGGCATAGGTGTCTTTGATGGCCATCAAGCGGTCGAACTCCTTGCCGACAGTCTCGATGTCGCGCACGTTCAAGGTCACGCCACCGACGTCTGACTTATGCACAGGACCGACCACCTTCATCACGAGCGGATAGCCCACCTCGTTGGCGAAGTCCAAGGCCTGTTGTTTCTTGTCGACGACGCGAATCTGCTTCTGGGCGATGCCTGCAGCGTCGAGCAGTTCGTATATCTTATCCGGGCCGATGTAGCCATTCTCGCAGCTGTCGATGCACTTGCGGATGCGGGCGGTATCGATCTTCGGCATCTCCACGTTTTCGGGCTGCGGCTTCGGGGTATTATACACCTTGCAGATGGCATTACCCAGCACGCACTCTTCCGGGAAGTTGATGCGGCCCTTGGCGATGAAGTCCTCAATCTCGTCCTTCACGTTGATGATGGAAGGCAGCACGGGGAAGATGGGCTTCTTGCAGGTCTTCATCTTCTGGTCGAGCAGGTCGTAGACCTCTTTGTTGCTGAACAAGCCAGGCGAACCGAAGATGACCACTGAGAAGTCGATGTCGGTGTAGTCGTTCTCGACGGTGTCGATGATATAGCCAAGCTGTTCGGCCGTTCCTGTCGCCAAGAAATCGATGGGGTTGCCCACGCTTGAGCCAGCGAAGAGCTTCTCAAGCAACGCGGGGCTGGCCGGATGCTCCTTGAGCGAAGGCACTTCCATGCCACCGTTCGACAGCACGTCGGTGAGCATCACGGCAGGACCACCGGCATGGGTAATGACGGCGCAGCGTTTGCCTTTGATCTCGGGATGCATGAACACACCGCACACGGTGGTCAGCTCTTGGCGGTTCTGGCAACGCACAATGCCTGCCTTGCGGAACAAGGCGTCGACAACGGCGTCGTTGGTGGCCAATGCACCCGTATGCGACGAGGCGGCGCGGCTACCTGCAGCCGAGCCTCCCGACTTGATGGCTGCAATATGGCATCCTTTGTTGATGAGGCTGCGGGAGTGTTTCAGCAGTCGTTGCGGGTCACCGATCTTCTCCATGTAGAGCATGATGACGCGGCTGCTCTTCTCGGGGTCGAAGGTCTCGTCCAAGTGCTCCAGCACATCCTCGATACCGAGCTGTGCGCTGTTGCCCACGGCCCACACGCTATTGAACTTCAAGCCATTGCTCATGCCATATTCCTTGATGAACACGGCGGTGGCACCTGAACCCGTAATGAAATCAACACCCTTCGGGTCGAGGGTCGGTATAGGCGTGTCGAAACAACCGGCATAGTTCACGTTGAGGAACCCTGTGCAGTTGGGGCCAATCAAGCTACCGCCAACGCTGTTGATGGTGTCGACGATATGCTTCTCGATGGCGGCACCCTCGGCGTTCTCCTCCGAGAAACCAGCACTGATGATGATGAAGCCTTTGCAGCCTTTCTCTTTGGCCAGCACGTCTACAGTCTGTGCGCAGAACTTAGCGGCAATGCAGATGATGGCGCAATCCACCTGAGGCAGGTCATCGACTTTGGCGTAGCATTTCACGCCTTGCACCTCGGTCTCTTTGGGGTTAACCGCATAAACCGGACCTCTGAAAGGACTCTCTAACAGGTTCTTCAATGCTTTTCCACCAGGTTTGTGGATGTCTGACGATGCACCGCACACCACGATGCTTTTCGGGTTGAGTAATTCTCTTGCGATCATATTAATAAGGTATTTGTTGCAACAATAATTTGCTGCAAATATAACCAAAATAACGAAACGGAAAAATTTCAGTGTCGGTTTTGCAATCTTTCTTCGCAATCGAGGAGCAACTGGTAGTGGATTCTGTTGAAAAGACCTTCCTTACAGAGCTTTTCTATGTCCTCGTGGCTCATCCACTTCACGGAGTCCACCTCTTCCTTTTGCAGGCGCAGCATGTCGGCCGGGACATTGCTTTTCAGCATATAAAGCAAGGTGAATTTGTAATCGTAGCGTCTGATCTTCACCAGTTTCAGCTCGCTCTTGGTGGCCGAGAGGCCGACTTCCTCTTTCATCTCGCGGAGCATAGCCAAGGCGAAGTCGCGTTCGCCGCTCTGCACGTGTCCTGCGGTGGTCGAATAGTAATTGCCTTTCTTCGGGGCCACTTTTTGAATCAGATACTGCCCTTGGTCGTTGTAGACAAACACCGCCACGATGGGGATCATCAGGCCGGGAGGCACGCGTTTTCCCCGCTCTATGGTCTGGCCTGTGGGCTTCAGGTCTTTGTCGTACAAATCCAGGATTTCCATAACGCAGCATCGGTATTCGACCGCAAAGATAATAAAAAAGGGCGGCTCCCCGAAGGGAACCGCCCAATTTTTTGCGGGAGTCAATCCCGCGGTGTCAATTATTGCATGACAGTGACGCGCTTGACGGTCACACCGCTTTCAGTGTAGACGCGGACCATGTACATGCCGGCAGTGAACTGCGACATGTTCATGACATAGGTGTCACCACTGACCTCGGTGTCGAAGACCGGGGCATGCTCTAATTCAAAAACGGAGTGGACATAGTCCAAGCTTTTGTATGTAATAATATGCATATTATTAAGAGAATCTATAGACATCGTAATGACTATCAAATAGGGCGTTGACCCTTAGTGATATTTTGGACTTGTAGGACACTGTTTTTGGACAAATTTTCCAATAAAATTAAATAGGTGATTTTTGAGGAGAAAAAAGACCGTGAGCATAGCCCACGGTCAAAAAAAAATTTATTAACCAAATCCAAGGAACGATTTAGCGCTCCTCGTAACAATCGCTCAAGAAATTATGATTCAATACTTCTGAAATCTTCAACAACTGCTCAAAATCGATGCTTTTGCGCTTGAACAATTTGTAGACATTCGATTTCTCGCAATAGATCTCTTTAGCCAGCCAAACCACAGTGCGGCCCTGACGGCCCAGTTCTTCTTGGATCATCTTGCCGATGTGAAAATCTTTCATCTGAAACTTCATGGTCGATTCGTTTTAAAACATGGCGCAAAAATAGAAGCATGGCAAAAGCACCTAAAAAAAGCGGCAAAAAAGAAAATCAAAATTTTTCAAAATAAATATTAACTATTTATTTGATAATCAAATTATTATGCATTTTATCAAAAGCAATCAAAATATCGTAAAAAGTTTTGATTGACTCAAAGGATAATTTAACAAAGACCTGATTACCAGTTTTTTAGCATATCATGAAGCACAAATTGCAAATTCGATTTGTTGTCGAAGATTTCGTGCAATTTGACCGAACGCGTCCACACGGCTTGATATGTTTTACCCGTTAGGGCTGCAGCTTCAGCCTCTGAAACGCCCAAGATATACATACAACAATAGATCACATCGGAACGCTTGAGGCGTGGATAACGCTCAATGATACGAACCGAGAACTTGGGGAAGACCGCGTCAACTGCATTCACGAGCATGGTCAGGTGGTTATCGGAAAGCACTAACTCTGGATAGGAAGCGAAGGCCTTCACGTTGACATCCTTCACTTTCAGCACACGCTTGCTGATGGGCAACTCTGACAAAGACTGCAATTTCTTATCGAAAGGCAGGTTTTGGAAATCGGGATTCGAGATGGCCCTGTCGAGTTTCGATTGCAGTGCCTTGATTTTCTCCTCCTTCTGTTGGGTATCGTTCTTGGTGGTCTCGATTTCGTTCAACAGCTGCGCCTCAACGCGTTCGCGCTCTTGGATCTCACGCTTATGATGACGCCGACGACGTTCTAATATCAAGATGACAACGCCTAGGATTAAGAGCACCATGGCTACGGTCCCAATGACAAACAGCCAAATGTCTTTCTGCCTCACATCCTTTTCGTTCGACTTGAACGCATCGTACAAAACAATCATCCTATTCTTGTCACCGCTTCTGGCAACTTGGCCCATATAGAAATCAGACAGAAGCTCACCATAGTGCGCTGCCTTGAGCGAATCTCCCAACATATTGGCTGCCTTGATGATCCTGCAATACGACTTGACGTTTTGACGCGGAAGCAAGGGATAGCATTGCTCATAATGGAACAAGGCAGAGTCATATTGATGGCTTTCGTAATAGAAATAACCAAGCGAAAAATGCACCTGCCGTTTCAACGAAGCCTTATCCGACATCATCAAGGCATGTTGCAACAGTTCCAAGGTCATTCCCTTCTCTCCAGTATTATACAAATCTATAGCTTGATGGATCAAGCTACTGAAATGCTGATAGATATCATCCGTATGCAACAACGCATGGATGCTGTCCGAACTCTTGTAATACCCCATTGATCCCTAACGATCGCCTTGCGCCAGCATGACATCACCCATCAGCTCAAAATTAGAGGCTACACCCAAGTCAAAGCCTTCCATCTCATAACATTCGCTGGATTTCTCCAAGCACTCCAATGAGGTGTCCCAAGCATCATAGGTATATAGGAACCAAGCCAGACGGTCGTAAATCAGCCCAGAAAAATGCACATAATCGCTATTAGTCTTAGAGGTAGAAGGAATGGCTCTGCGGTTACCCATCAAGCCGTCCATCACCCATAAGGCATTCAGATAGTCGGAGAAGGCTTGTACATGCTGCTTGGTCAGGATTTCCTCGACGACGGCCTTATAATAATAGGAGCGCGCCTTCTGGAATCGTAAGTCATTTGGAATCCCGTAAACAGAGGTCTTAGGCATCACGGAGTCGTAGAAACGGAATGCTTCAAAAGCGATGGTGTCCCCTCTCCTCAACGCATAGTTTTTATATAAGACCTCGGTACGAAGAACTTGATACTCGGACAGGAGGAATGCCGATTGCTTCCTGAGTGCGTCAACGTCCATAGTGTCGGCGATGCGTTGCATGAGCGTTAAAGCGCTGTCGGGAGTGCTGTCCTTGAGGGCATACACCTCGGCGAACACGGGCCAACGGCTGGCAAGTGTTTCATACTCAATGCTTTTTTTGCATGCCGATGCCAACAATAGCAACAGCAAGAAGAAAACGGCTTTTCTCATCCTCAGTCCTCGTAGCAGTCTTGCAGAAAGTCGTGGTCCAAGATCTCGGAGATACGGATCAGCTGGTCGACTGGAATGCTCTCGCGATTGAACAGTTTGTAGACGTTCGACCGTTCGCAAAAGATGGCACGCGCCAGCCAAGAGGCACTCCTCCCCTGCCGTTCCATCTCGGCCTGGATCATGCGACCGATATGCAAGTTCTTCTTATAGGCGACCATGCGGCTATTATTTCGCGAACAAATCCTTTATGCCGCCCAGCGAGCCCAGCACATTGGTGGCTTCGTAAGGCAAATAAACGGTTTTGTTCTCTTGTCCGCTCGCCACCTCTTTCAGGGTCTCGATATACTTCACAGCCAGCAGGTAGTTGACGGGGTCGGCGCCACGGTCGGAGACGGCTTCGGCGATGTTGCGGATGGCAGCGGCTTCGGCTTCGGCTTGCAGCACCTTGGCACGGGCTTCACCTTCGGCCTTCAGGATGTTGGCCTGCTTGTCGGCCTCAGCGGCGTTGATCTCGGCCTGCTTCTCACCTTCCGAATTCAGGATCTGGGCCTGCTTCTCACCTTCGGCCTTCAGGATCTCGGCACGACGGTTACGTTCAGCCTGCATCTGCAGTTCCATGGTACGGCGTATGCTCTCAGGCGGGGTGATGTCCTGCAACTCCACGCGGTTCACCTTCACGCCCCATTTGTTGGTGGCGTCGTCAAGCACGTTGCGCAGCTTCGAGTTGATGGTGTCGCGCGAGGTCAGGGTCTCGTCGAGTTCCATCTCACCAACCACGTTACGCAGCGTGGTCTGTGTCAGCTTCTCGATGGCCACAGGCAGGTTCTGGATCTCGTAGACGGCCTTCATCGGGTCCACAATCTGGAAATAAAGCAAGGCATTGATTTCGGTCATCACGTTATCCTTAGTGATCACGCTCTGCTTGTCAAAATCATACACCTGCTCACGCATATCGATGCGCGACGTGCGGGCAAGCGCGCCATTTTGACGGCGGACAATAGTTTCCTTGGCCTGCTCGATGATGGGCAGGATGACGTTGATACCGGCATTCAGCGTGCGGTTGTATTTGCCGAGACGCTCGACAATCATGGTTTCCGACTGGGAAACGATCTTGATGCCACGCAGTATATAGATTACCACGAGGGCCACTAATACGATTAGTACGATTTGCATAGGAGTCATAGTATTATTGTTTTACTGTTAATATGATGCTATCCAGTTTCACGATCTCGACCTCGGTGCCTTTCTCGATGACGGAGCCGTCTTCCGAGACGGCCTTCCAGTCGTCGCCGTCAACGGCGACACGGCCCGTATGCTGCGTCGCATCGATACGTTCCGACACGACGGCCTTACGTCCCACAAGGGCATCGGCATTGGTCTTCACGTCCTTCGACTTCCTATCCAGGAATTTCATCATAAAAGGACGCAAGAAAACGAAGGTCAGCAGCGAGATGACGGCAAAGATGACAATCTGCCAGGTAAGGCTGGCGCCAAGGCCAGCAGCAAGGGCTGAGAAGCCTGCGCCGATGGCGAAGCAGATGGCGCCGAAGGTGGCGGAACAGATTTCGAAGATGATCAACAAGATCGCGACGATAAGCCAGATTTGATAGACTTGCATAATAGTTAGGTTTTGATTCTGCAAATATATAAAAAAAGAAAGGCAACCCACAAGGGTTGCCCTTCCTTTTTTTTGACCTAAGTCAATTAACGCATGACAGTGACGCGCTTGACGGTCATACCGTTTTCAGTGTAGACGCGGACCATGTACATGCCGGCAGTGAACTGTGACATGTTCATGACGTAGGTGTCTTCGCTGACTTCGGTATCGTAGACCACCTGGCCGAGCATGCTCACCACAGTGATGCGGCTCATACCGGCAGCCTCGATCGTCACGTTGTCCTTCGTCGGGTTAGGATAGAGGACAACATTGTCGCTGTTCTCGATGACGGCATCGACGCTGGCGCTCACATAGTTGTGAGTCGGGTCGTCGAAGGCCGGGGCGGGTTCAGACTCGCAGTCACCGTAGTCGGCGCGGACCTGATAGTAGTACGTACCGGCAGTAGCAGGCGTGTCGATGTACTCGTAGTAGGTCTGGCCAGCAACAGCGGCGACTTCACCGATCATGGTGTATTCACCGTTGGCGGCGTCGGAGCGGTACACATTGTACTTCTCGATACCAGCGCGGTTCTTAGCACCGTTGCTCAGTTCGATGTCGTCGACATCAAGATAGAACATGTCGCTGCAGTTGAAGTGACGGATGGCGATGTAACGGCCTTCACCGGCGTATTCACCCAGGTTGACCGTGTACTGATACCAGTTGCCCTGGTCGCGCATGCCGCGAGGACCATTGTAGGCAGTGCCCTTAGAGGTCATCGTCCACTCTTGGACCATACCGAAGTTGACACCGTCGTCAGAAACGGCAACACCGAAGTGTTCGGCAGCATAGTTGGCATCCTGAGCGCAAGCCCAGAAGCTGAAGGTCGAGCCTTCGCAGAGCGTCACAGCAGGCGACACGAGGTAGTTGTCGGGATAGACAACACCGTAGTTGTTGTCGTAGCTCTGGCTGAGGACGCAGTCGGTAGAACCGTTGTGGCCGTAACCAGTGCCAAGCTTCGTGCTAGCAAGCTGCCAGCCGTAGCCGCTCGGGTTGCCACCGTCGATGGTCGTCCAGCCAGCAGGCATGCCAGCATCGAAGTTGACGGTGAATTCGTCGCCTTCGCAGCCACCAGGACCTGGGCCAGGATTCTCTTCGCCCCACCAGACCTTGATCTGGTCGGTAGCGTTCATAGCTTCAGCGTGGATAGGTTCGCCAGGAGCGCAGCCGCCTTGACCGCCGTCGCAGACCGGGCAACCCATCGACCAACCGTAGTTGTGGTCGGGCAGGGTCATTTCGCCAGGATAGATCGGGCGGACGCAGTACTCGTGCTCGCCAAACTCACCTTCAACGGTGTATTCGCGGTCGGTAGGACCAGCGAAGGCCACATACTCGCCATCTTCAGTGATCAAGAAGCCGATGATGTCGACAGGAGGCAGGATACCGCAGTCGGTGCTGCCAGCGCCGCCAACAGCGCTGAAGTTGATGTTGCAAGTCTGGTTCGAGTAGTTGGTGATGACGAGGATGTAGTACTCGCCAGTCTGCGCAGTGGCAGGAATCATGCAGTGCTCAGTGGGCTGTGCGGAGTAGCTGCAGCTGACGACCTTGTCTGACGTCAGGCCGTTCGGGCAAGGCGTCTCAGGATCGTCAAACGGACCCCAGCAGCAGAAGTCGATGTCGACAGCAGGCGTGCTGTACATGTAGATGTCGATCGCACCAGGATCGCCTATGCGCATGTAGTACCAAGCCGGGTTAGGCGTGGTGTACAGGCAGTCATAGTCAGGACCAGTCTCACCGCTACCAGCGTTGACGCCAGCCGGGAACTCGTACATACCGTTGTCGGTGCAGAACGGCAGAGCGCCAGAGCACAGGTTGTTCTCACGTGACTGGATGTACATATCCATCATCAGCGAGTTGACGAAGCTCATCGGCAGCGTGCCCTTATACTCGTTGGCATAGTCGGCAGCTTGATACTTGTTCATGCGAGCGAAGTCGTTGGTGGTCTGCTCGGCAAAGTCAGCGAAGCTGGCCTCGAGGTTGGCAGTACCATTGGCGCTCACGATGAAGGAACCGTTTTCTTCAGCGTTGATGACGTTGAAGCGGCTGTCGTTGTAGAGCTTGTGCAGGAAGTAGACGCGGCCATCGAAGTTGGCGATTTCAGTGATGTTGAACATGAGAGCGCTCTCGCTGATCATCACATAGCTGACAGCCTCACCTCTTCTGATGCGAGGACCATTGCCAGAGATGGCGAAGGTACCGCTGTGGCTGGAGTTGCCGTTGTAGCTGATAGCCTTAGGCTCGCCCTTGGCACCAGCGGCGACGTAGGCGCGGATCATCCAGGTGTAAGGCAGACCAGCAGCAGCGATGTCTTCCCAAGCGGTGCCGTCAATACTGACCCAACGGCCGTTGGCATCACCGGTGTTGTCGCATGCAGAAGCCACATATTGACCATTGTTGTTATTCATCACAATCCAGAGGTTCTGGGTAGGATCGATAGCAACAGGAGCGGCGAACTCCCATTCAACGAAGTCTTCACTGCCAGTGCAAGTGTAGGCTTGCTGTCCAACCAAGGTACCAGGAGCGGTGGAACCGCCTTGGTAGACCAGGATGTTACCCGTGTGGGCAGAGTAGTCATACATGCTGACCTTGGTCACCATGTTGCCTTCGTAGCTGCCAGCGGGGAACATGACGCCCCAGTAGAAGGAACCACCAGCGGTCAAACCAACAGCGTCAACGTTGACACCATTGTCATAGTAGTACCAGTCACCAGCGCCGGGTTGCGGGCCAGGACCAGGAGTATCACCACCGTAGGGGTTGAAGCCGTGTTCGAACACCCACTGGACGTGGTTGCCTTGGCCGGTAGTGTTCACAGTGACTTCGTCAACAGGTCCCCAGTGATCGCAAGGTTCGTAGACCCATTCGACGGGCTCGCTCCAAGCGCCGAGGCCAGTGGAGTACATGCAAGCGACCTTGCAGAGGTAGTGTTCACCTTCAACCAGCGGAGCGTTGTAAGGCTCGTTGGTCGACAGTTGGCAGAACGGATGTGTGGTGTTGTGGTTGAAGATCGGCACACCGTCGATGCTGGTGCACATCACCTTATAATATTCAAGGTGACGATCACCGCTCTTGGCGCCACCAGTCAGCTCAACGTCGTCGATGTAGATTTCGTACTGGTCGTAGCTGTTGAAGTGACGGAAGGCGATGTAGACATCCTGGCCAGCGTAAGCGCTCAGGTCGACGCTGTGTGAACGCCAGTTCATGTAACGTTCGCCGTCGTGACGGATTTGAGACTTGCCTGCATTGCCGCTCTTGGCATTGCCTTCCCAAACGATGGTGAAGTCGGCAGGAGTCGGGTTGTCGACCGTAGCCACAGCCACGCCGAAGTGATCGGGATAGCTGTCGTTGCCGTAGTCAGCCCAGAAGTTCAGCACGGAGTTCGAAGTGATCGAATACTTCTGATTGGTGATCATGAAGTTGTTCGGATCATAAGAATCATAGGTGCAGTCGGTGTAAGACGAAGAGACAGCGAAGCCATCGGATTGGTTGTGACCCCAACCAGTGTAGTCATAGCAAGCATAAGTCATGCTCTGTGAGCTATGATACCAGTTATGGCCATCACCGTCGGCGTCAACAATATTCCAGTTGCCGAGGCCACCCTCGAAGTCGTCGCTGAACGAAGTGACGCCGCTTTGGCCGCCGCCACCGCCGCCACCACCAGGAGTGTTGTGGCTGTCATCCCACATAGCCCAGCCAGTGCGAGAGACGTAGAGGTTCTCGATACCGTAGAAGATCTCGGTCATCACATAACGGAGGTCAGTGTTTTCCCAGATGCTGACCGTGTCGTCAATAGGCTCATAGCCTTCGTGACGCACCTTGACAGCATATTCGCCACGGCGGAAGCTTTCGAAGGCATAGAAGCCGCTTTCGTCGAGGACGAGCTGGCTGACAGGATAGTTCTGCTGTTCAACCTCGTTCAGGTTGGTGAAGTCGACCGTGGTGCCCTCCGGGCTGTCAGCGCTGTTGAGCAGCACGTTGACAGTCACGCCATTGAGCCACATATCCTTGTCGAGGCAGTTCGACCAAACGATCTCGCTCTCGCGAGGCAGTTGCAGGTCGTTGCTACCCGGAGTAGGAGGAGTCGGAGGCGTAGGACCACCAGCACTTTCAACGATGTTGATGTCGTCCAAGCACATGATGTACTGGTCGTAGCAGTTGAAGTGACGGAAGGCAACATACTTCTGACCGTTATATGCGCTCAGGTCAACCGTGTAGTTGAACCAAGTGCCGAGTCTGAGGCCTTCGCCGTCACGTGAGGCAGCGCCACCCATCAGACCGCTCTTCGCGCCAGTCAATGTCCATTCCTGAACCGAAGTCCAGTTGCTGGTGCCGTTGTCGGAGACGAACACACCGAAGTGGTCGGCAGCATAGCTCGCGTCGGTGGCAGCCACCCAGAAGCTGATTGAAGAACCAGCACCGAGGTTCACCTGAGGTGAAACGAGATATTCATCAGGATTCAGGGCACCCACACCATTGATGTAGCTGCCGCTGCAGATAGCGTTCGAACCACCGTGATACCAATCAAGAGACAAGCTTGAATAGTAGGTCCAAGTGGTCGGGATGTCAGAGGTCAAAGTCCAGGTCCAACCATCGTTGTTGGCATCGATGACGGTCCAGCCAGCAGGCATGCCGCTTTCAAAGTCAACAGTCATGTCACGGTTATTGTTGACAGTGACAGGTTCGCTCCAGTTGATTTCGCCTTCGATCTCTTCGCCGCGGTTGCCGCTATACACGGAACCAACGCCCCACTTGTAGACGCCAGGCTCGAGGTCGGCCCATTCAACGTCGATGTAAACAGTGTCGGGCACCCAGACGGAAGCCAGCAACACAGTGTTTTCAAGCGTGTAAGGACCATCGTTGTAGCAGTTCGTACGATACACTCTGTAGTGGTCGAGGCTACGGGTCTCAGGCATGCCCTTACCAGGTTCGCCGATGGTGATGTCGTCGACGTCGAGGTAGAACATGTCGCTGCAATTGAAGTGACGGATAGCCACATAACCATTGCCACTGTAAGCGCTCAGATCAACGGTATATTCGTACCAGTTGCCTTGCTCACGGCCGCTGCGTTGACCCTTGATAGGTCTGCTGCCAGCAGGAGCGGCAACGCTCTTGGCACTCATCGTCCACTCTTGGACCATGGTGAAGGAGCTCGGGTTGGTGTTGGTCGTCGAAACGGCCAGGCCGAAGTGCTCAGCAGCATAGCTGGCATCCTGAGCGCAGGCGTAGAATCTGACGATACCACCGAGTTGCACCTGAGGCGAAACGAGGTAGTTGTCGGGATAGAGGACACCCGTGCTGTTGTCGTAGCTCTGTGAGAACACGAAGTCGGGCGAGCCATTGTGGCCAGCGACACCGCTCATCAGTTCGCTACCAAGCATCCAGCCGCGACCGTCGCCGTCGGCGTCGACCGAAGTCCAGCCCTGCATCGAGCTGTTATCGAAGTCATAGGTCATGCCCGGGATAGCGGGTTCGGGTTGCTTGTAGAAGGTGATGTAGTCGACATAGAAGCAGTCGTCACCTTGAGAGATGATGAAGTCTTCAGTGTATTCCCACTTGAAGGTGTGGTCACCAGCGGTGATGTCGAAGGTCTTCTCACTCCAGTTGCTTTCACCGGTGTAGCTGCCTCTCTGGACGCCGTCGATGTAGAAGTAACCGTAGTCCCAGCTGTTCTCGCAGCTGATCTTACCGAAGAAGCTCATGATACCATCAGCAGGGATGTTCACCGTAACCTGCATCGTTGAAGTGGATTCAAGCACTTGCTGGTTACCGCTCTTCATGCAGTAGGTGCCTTCGTAGGCATGCTGGTTATCAATGACCCAAGGATAGGTGGGATCGATCTGCCAATCGAACAGGCTGAAGTCACCAGTCTCGAAGGGCTCGATGATTTCGCTGCCAGGCAGGCCGCAGCCCCAGTAAACCTTCACATACGGGCTGTTGGGATCCAGGCTGTCGGGATAGTACTCAGCGATGACACCGCAAACGGGATCGAAGTTCTCATCGAGGATGTAGTCGATCGGGCTCGTGGTCTCGTCGTAGACGATCACGATGGGTTCACCCTGGACAGGCTCATAAGCGGTCTGGTAACCGTCCTTGGCGGCTTGGCCGTCGTAGGCGGGACCAGCATAGATGTGGCCAGTGTAGTAACCTTGAGCGTTGGTCGTGAAGTTGTAGGTGTGGCTCACACCGAACTCGTCTTGGCCAATCATGGTCACGGTAGCACCAGCGATGCCGGTGGTGCCGTCCTGTTCGTAGACGTGACCGTCCACATTGCCGTAGCCAGAGACCTTCACGGTGACAGGATCACTCGGGGCGCTCTCGCCTTCGTCGTACACGGCGGTGACATAATAGGTGTAACCTTCCATGTTGTACTCCAGAGGACCATCGGTGTAGGTGGAGTTGCTGATGTTGTTCACCTGAGTGTTACCAATCAGTTCACCGTCACGATACACGTTGTAGAAACGGTAGGTGCGGTCGACAACAGCGTTCCAGTTGAGGACGATCTGTTCGTCGTCGAACACAGTGTAGTCAACAGCGGTGAGGTTGGTCGGGATGTTGAGGTGAGTGGTGAAGCCCCAGATCGGGCTGCTCACGCCCTCCGGGCAACCGTCGTTGTTGAACTCGACGTGCCAGAAGTAGTTGGTATTGTTCCAAAGGTTAGTAACCGTGTAGCTGTTAGCCAGTTCAGTGGTGAAGCTGCCATCTGCAGGATACATGATCGTCTGCGGGTGGTTGGGATCCGGGTAGTAGGTGCTACCGAACACCAGTCTCCAACCAGTGGCATAGGCGGGGATGTTCCAACGCAGGGTCACGCTGCCAGGTTCAACCTCGTCGGCGTCGTCGGCAGGAGTCGGGTTGAAGGCAAAGCCTTCGGCCTCGACATCCGGGCAAGGCATGTCTTCGGCGTTGATGGTGACCTCGAGGTCAGCATCGGTCGAAGAGGCAACCAGGTAGTAGGTACCAGCCTGAACAGCGGCGTTGACGATCTCAGGACCATAGGCCATTTCGCCAGCAGGAGTCGGCTCCGGACCAGGAGTAGGTTCGGTGCTGCCAGTGTTGATGGTAACATCGTCGATCCACACTTCGTAATAGTCAATGTCCTGGTGATGGAAAGCAACCCACACATCCTGACCAGCGTATGCGCTCAGGTCGACAGTGACTTCACGCCAGTTCTCATAACGGTTGTTCGAGTGGCGGATAGCAGTCTTTTCAGCATTACCTCTCATATCGACACTCCAAATCGAAGTGAAGTCGTTGGCACCAGGATTGTTCGCAGTAGCTACGCAGACCTCGAAATAATCGGGATAGCTATCCGAACCATAGTCAAAGAAGAAGTTGACAGAGGCGTTGTCGCCCAAGGTGTACTTTTGGGGAGAAACCAGGTAGTTGTCGGCATCAATAGCTTCATATGTCAAGTCAGAATAGGAAGCTGAAACCATAAATCCATCAGAGGCATTGTTACCCAAGCCAGTGTAGTCATAACCAGATTCATTCATGCTATTGCTGCTGTGGAACCAAGTGTGACCATCGCCATCGTTGTCGATATCGGTCCAGCCAGCAACGCCAGCTTCGAAATTGTAGGTGAAGTTATTGAGGGAAGCACGACTATTGCCCTTAAAGATGATGTTGGCACGGTTGGTGGCCGAGGTATACATCGAGTAGGTCTGGCTCGTCATGTCATAGACCTCGTAGTCATCATAGTCGTAAGTCATGGCAGTGAAGCCCGGGTTGTGGGTCTGCCAGCTCACGCTGCCTTGCCAATCGCCGTTAAGTCTTTGGCAAACGACCAGCACGTTGCTGTGGCCGTCCCAAGCGAAGTTGCCGGCATTGAACACGAACTCATTCCATTGGCCAGCCACGGGCAACACGTTGGCGCCAGTATAGACGAGGGTCATACCAGCGGTGGTGTGCGAGGTGGCGGTCAGTTCGCTGTCGCTCACGTTGGCCATCCAAATGCTGATGCCATTTTGGGGCGTGGTGCAGGTGGTCGAACTCACATACCAGCTCAAGCTCGTCATCGGGGCGGTGGTCACACCAGCCTCGGTCAGCTCGGAAGCGAGGAAGAGGTTCTCACCGATGGAGTAGTTCCACAGGGTGTGGAAGGGGAAGTAGGTCGAAGTAGTGGTCGAAGCCTCGTCGCCAATCATGGCTTCGAAGCTGCCACCGGTGGCACCGCCGCCATTGGCGCTGGGGCCAGTGTAGTAGTTATCGGCCATGGGGCCGCCTTCGCCTTCAAAGCCCTCACGATAGAGAGCCACCTTGCCGTTTTCACCAGCAGTGACGCTGGCGTTCAGCATGACGTCGTTTTCAAACACGAGTTTGTAGACGGCATCGTAGCCTTCCGGAATCTCGGGGAAAGGCAGGGTGTAGTCGTTGTGAAGCTGCATGTTGTGAGCCGTCTGAGGCACTTCCACGAAGGGGAATTCAGTGGCCTCTTCGCAAGCCAGCTCCCATACATCGGGAGTCAGAGGCTCGTAGAGCTCAACCACGACGGGCCAGATGTGGGCCGAACGGTTGCCTTCGGTGATGGCAACGAATTGACGCTCGACAATACCAGCCTCAGTGGCGTTGGTGCCCATGGTCAGCTGCACGCCTTCCTCGTCAACCACCTGGAAAGGCAGTTCTTGGCCTTCAACGCTGAACATACCATCGCTGGGCGTGAAGTCGAGGACGGTCACCGTGTACTGGCGACCCTCGGTGTACATCGTGAACTCGAAGGGCTCCATCCAAGCGTTGATCGGGCGGACGCCGAGGTTCAGGGAGTCGATGACTTCCTCTTCACCGTCCATGTACTTCACATGGAGCTGGTCCTCAACGAGGCCACCGCCGCCACCGCCACCAGCGATGTAGGTGAAGGTGGTCTTGGGCAGGAAGTTGCGCTGCGTGGCGGTGATGTCGCTCAGGCTGCTGTAGCTGTAGCCTTGGACGGAAGCACCGTTCACAGTTTCACCAGCCCAAGAAATGGACTTGTAGTTACCCGTGGTCGTCAAATAGAAACCAACGAGCAGGTTACCGCCATTGTAGGTGTAAGGGGCGGTAAAATTGACGGTCATCGTGCTGCCCGTGCCATCAAGAGTACCAGTGTAAACAGTGGTAGCTCCTGTGGTGCCAGTGAAGTCACTGACGGTGGCATCGCTCACCTCTTTCACGAACACTTCGAACGTTCCCGTCCAAGCCTCCGTAGCGGGAGAGCTGATACCAAAGGTCAGGCCGCTGATTTGGCCGCCATTCATTACGCTCAACTCGGAGGCGGGATAAACCATCTCGCACTTCAAGTAAGCATCGGCGTAAAAGCCGTAAACCGGCACGTATCCGTTGGTAGCAGTACCATCGTGTACGGTCAGTTCGTCTGCTCTCACAAAGCCAACAAAGGCAAGCAAGAGCATCATCATCAAAGAAAATACTTTCTTTTTCATAATGAATGAATTAAGTTAATAAATAAGTGAATTGAATTGATTTCCAACATATAAAAGCGTAACGCCTCGTCATAGGGCATGACGAAGGACGGATTTTTTCTAAGCATACAAGCGTATGAATGCATAAAAAACGCGTTTTTTTGTTGTCTAGACACCTATAAGACACGCGCGTGAGGATTTACCCCTAGTCATTTTGTGGATTTTTAGGGTACAAATTGTGGAATTTTAGGATACAAAGACAAAAAAAGGCGGAAAGCATCGCTCTCCGCCCATTCTGACAGGTTTTTCTTCACATCAGATCCACTTCACCAACGGGAAGTCCTGACGATGCGGCAACATCTTGTTGGTAGGATACACACGGAAGGTGAAATCATACACACCAGCACGCTTGATCGGCACTTTGATGTAGTACTTCACCCAGCGGTCGCCCGAGTCGACGAGTTTCATCTTGTGGACAGCGGTGATCTCGTCCACCTGGTCGTTGGTCTTCTTACCAAAGAGCAGCTCGATGGCGAGGTCGCCAGGCTCGAGGTCGGGCGTAAGCAGCGTAATCTCAGCGATAAACTGCTCGCCGAAGGTCAAAGGACGCACGTTGGTGTCGGGCAGGATGAGCGACTTCACCTCCACCTTATCCCAGTTGTTGCGCACGCGCGTCTTCCATGCGTTGATCTCGAAGGCTTTCTGGTAACGGTTGGCACGCATCCAGTGGGTGCGATCAATCAACTTGTTATAGTACCTCTCGAAGTAGTCGTCCATCATGCGTTTCATAGTGAAGCAGGGTGAGATTTCGTTGAGGCACTTTTTCATAGCGGCCACCCATCCCGTAGGCACCTCATGCACATTGCGGGCATAGTAGAGCGGTACAATCTCGTTTTCCAATGTGTTGTAGATCGTCTCGGCATCCATCTCGTCCTGATAGCGCTGGTCCTGATAGGTGCGCTTCTCCTGGATGGCCCAGCCAGCGTCGGGACGATAGCCCTCGGCCCACCAGCCGTCCAAGACGGAGAAGTTGAGCACGCCATTCATCACAGCTTTCTCGCCACTGGTGCCAGAGGCTTCGAGCGGACGTGTCGGCGTGTTGAGCCAAACATCCACGCCACTGGTCAGACGACCTCCGAGTTCCATATCGTAGTTGCTGATAAACAGAATCTTACCGATAAACTCGGGACGACGCGAGATGTCAATGATCATCTTGATGAGGTCTTGACCCGCCTTATCGTTGGGGTGCGCCTTACCGGCAAAGAGGAAGATGACGGGGCGCTTCGGGTCGTTGACGAGTTGCGACAGGCGCTCCAAGTTGCCAAACAGCAGGTGGGCGCGCTTATAGGTGGCAAAACGACGGGCGAAGCCAACAATCAACGCATTCTCGTTCAAGCTGTTGACGGTTTGCATGATGAGTTTTGGGCTCTCCTGACGTTGGCGCATATCTTCCTTGATCTTATCGCCCAGATAGGTAATCAGTTCATGCTTCAGCTGCTTACGGATGTCCCAAATCTTTTCATCCGGCACCTCGTAGATTCGCTCCCACATCTTCACATCCGACTGGGTGTCGATGTAATCAGGGCCGAAAGTCTCCTTATAGAGACGCTGCCAAAGGCGGTTGCTCCACGTGGGCAGGTGCACGCCGTTGGTGACATAACCGATGTGGTTTTCCTCGGCGAAATAACCCGGCCACAACGACTGGAACATCTCCCTCGACACGCGGCCGTGGATCTTGCTTACGCCGTTCACCTCTTGGCTGAGGTTGGTGGCCAACACGCTCATCGAGAACTTCTCGTTCGGGTTGTTGGGGTTGAAACGACCCAAGCCCATAAAGCGTTCCCAGCTGATGTTCATGCGGTTGGCATAGTGCGGCATATAGGTACGGATGAGGTGCTCCTCGAAGGCATCGTGACCCGCGGGCACAGGCGTATGCGTCGTGAACAAGGTGGAAGCCCTCACCAACTCAAGCGCCACGTCGAAATCGAGGTTGTGCTTGTTGATGTAGACACGCAGACGCTCCAGTCCACTGAAGGCGGCATGGCCCTCGTTGCAGTGGTAGATGGTAGGCTTCACGCCCATGGCTTCCAAGAGACGGATACCGCCCACGCCGAGGAACATCTCTTGCTTGATGCGCATCTCGCTGTCGCCGCCATAGAGTCGGCTTGTGATGCCACGGTCCTCGGCCGAGTTCTCCTCAATGTCGGTATCCAAGAGGTATAGCCCTATCCTACCCACGCTGACGCGCCAAGCCTTGGCGTAAACCGAGCGGCCCGGGAAAGCGATGCTCACCGTGATCCATTCGCCCTTGTCGTTGAACACGGGCTGCAGGGGCAGTTGCGAGAATTTCTGCGGAATGTATTCGGCACGCTGTTCGCCGGAGACCGTGATCTCCTGAGCGAAGTAGCCATAACGGTACAGCAGACCGATGCCCACCATATTGGCGTTGGAGTCGGAGGCCTGCTTCATATAGTCGCCTGCTAAGATGCCGAGGCCGCCAGAATAGATCTTAAGACTCTTCATCAGGCCGTATTCCATGCTGAAATAGGCGATGAGGTCCTTCTGCTGCGTAGGCTGTGCCATATAGGCCTTGAACTGGTCGTAGACCTTGTTGAGGCGTTCGATGAAGTCCGAATTGTTTTCCAAGTCCTTGATCTGCTCAACGGTGAGGCCTTCCATCAAGGCGACGGGGTTCTGCTCGGTAGCCTTCCAAGCCTCTGGGTCGATGCTCTCGAACAACTCAATGGCATCCACATTCCAGCACCACCAGATGTTACGCGAGAGCTCTTCCAGTTTCTTCATCTCGGGCGAATAGACGGGCTTCACCAGCACCTTCTTCCAACTCGGCGAGTCTTTCTTCTGGTAGACCACCTCATGCATCATATCGGCATAAGGCACCGGCTCCATCATATAATGGCGGCCTCCCGCCTTCTCGAGGGCCACATCCCAAGCCTTCTGATAGCTGACGATGAGGTCTTTCCACAACAGCTTGTTGGCCACCTTCAAAGCGGCTTCCGAAGTTTCGGCCATGCCTTTGTCGGTTAGGCCCAGGAAATGGCGCAAAGCGGAAACGATTTCGTCGATCACCTTGTCGTTATCGCCCACCTGACGTGGCACCACGGTCACGGCCTCGTTGCCCTTGCATTCCTGCTGCACGAACTTGCCGAAGCCAGACACATCGGAGGTCAAGGTGGGAATGCCCATAGAGACACTCTCGAGCGGTGTGTAGCCCCAAGGCTCGTAATATGACGGGAACACCGAGAAATCGAAGGCGGAGAGGAACTCGGAATAGGTCAGGTTGAAGATGCCGTCGCTGCCGTTGAGGTAAGCGGGGACAAACATCACCTTCACCTTGTCGTTGGCGTCGTTCTGCAGACCCGAGTTACGCAGGGTGTTCAGGATGGCATCGTTCTCATACTCAAAGATATGGTGCGTAGCGGGGAAGTCGGTATGCCCCATGATGGCGTTGGTGCCGTCGAGGCGGTGTTGCAGGTCCTTGGAGGGGCCAGCGATGTTGGCCGGCACGGCAATCACGCCCAAGACGGTGCGACTCAGGTTCTTATCTTCGTTGAGGCGGCGTAGGGCCTCGATGAAGAGGTCGATACCCTTGTTTTTGAACTCGTAACGGCCGCTGTTGAGCACCATCAGGCAGTTCGGGTCGAGAGTCTCGCCGCATAAGGTCCCGGCGATTTTCAAGATCTGCTCGCGTGTCGCCTTGCGTTTCTCGGCGAACTCGGCGTTATCTTTCCTAAAGGTATGGTCGATGCCGTTTTTGGTCACCACATCAGGCTTACGGTAGAGGAACTGTTCGCACTCCTGTGCCGTGATGTCGCTCACCGTCGTGAAAGAGTCGGCATTCTTGGCCGCCTTCTGTTCCATCGACTGCTGCGATACCACGTTGAACTGCATGGCCATCACCGAAGGCAGATAGGTCTTCAGGTTGTCGTACAACGGCAATCCGTTGCCTGAGATGGCACGGCCGAGATAGGTGGCGTGCGTGGTGAACACCGTGGCGATCTGCGGACAATGTTCCTTCAGATAAAGCACGCCCGAGCCCGTCATCCATTCGTGGAACTGTGCCACGATGTTGCTTGTTTGCTGCAAATAGAAATTGCAGAAACTCTCGATCACCTGACCGGCAGCATAGCCGAACAATACAGGCTCGATATAATCCCACTGGCCGCGGATGCTGTCCAGTTCATACTGTTCCCACAGGTGGCCAAGGATCTCGTTCTTGGTCTGATAAAGCGGGGTGTAGTCCACCAAGATGGCGATGGGGCTGCTTTCGATTTTCCAATGGCCAATACGGAACTTCAGGCCTTGGCTCAATGCCCTTTCGCGCCACTCGGGAAAGAGGTCGTTGTCTTCCACAAAATATAGCGTCTCGTGTGATTCCTTAACCACATCAGGTCCTACCGTAATATAATGGTCGTCAAGCAATTGACGCATCACATTCGACTTCGTGGAGAGCACCGTATAGATGCCGCCCACCATGTTACACACTTCCCAAGAGGTTTCAAAAAGGTATTCGGGGTTTTTCATTCGTATTTATTATAATTAAAAATTAAAAACTATATAGAGATTCCCTTCGGGAATGGAGTACGTTTTCTTGTTGTCCAGCGGCGGTAAAGAACAGCATTTGACATGTAACAGTTGCCACCGCCGCAGGATAACCCTTACTCCTACTCCATTCCCCGCAGGGGAATCTTGTTACTCTACTTTTGCCACTTTTTTCACCTTCGCCAGCTTCGTTACCCTATCCGTGAAATCCGTCAGCACATTCATGTAGTTGACATAGGCGTCATACGGCGAAGCATAGTGGTTGAAGTACTTATGCACCACACCGTCGGAGAGCCACTTCGTGCACATATAGTAGAAATGGTCGGAGGTCTGGAGCATGGTCCAGTCCTGCTGCAGCTCCTCGTCCTTGATGCGATGCACCTTGGCGTTGAGTTCGTACAAGGTACGGAAGGCGTCATCCTGCAAGGGGTTACCAAGCCAAGCCGTGAGGTCGCGCTCCTCGTCGCTCCACGACAGCACATTGGGCACATTGACAGCACTCACCGGCTGCAACTTCTTGGCCAATTCCTGCGGCGTGGCAAACTTGAACTTGCTACCCTTCAGGATGGCCCCAGGCAAAGCCTCCATGAAGTTGAAGATGCCCGTCTCAGCTGACTGATGCTCGCCAAAGGTCTCGTAGTCCATGAAGATGTTGACCACTTCTTCCTCTTCAGGCAAGGCATTCAGCCAGTTGACGAAGTCCTCGGCACGGAAGCCGTCCTGCACGAAGCGGAAGGCGATCTCATCGCTGAACTTGAAATTGCGCAGCAGCACCTTCAGCTTCGGGTTGATGGCGTTGGCGTACATGTAGTTGGGGCTCTTCCAACCCAAGATGTGCTTGGCACCTTCAGTGAGCATGAGATTGTAGCCCATGTCGGCCACGGCGGCACCGATCTCGTCGCTATAAATCAACTCGGTGTTGCGGAAGGTCTTGGGCGTCACGCCAAACACTTCCTTCATCTTGTGCTTGTGGGCCGTCACCTGACGCTTGAACTCGTCGGGATTCGACAGCGAGGCCAGCGAGTGGGCGTAAGTCTCGGAAAGCACCTCTACCCTACCTGTGGCGACCAGCTTCTGGAAACTCTCCAGCACCTCGGGTGCGAACTGCTCCATCTGCTCGATGACCACGCCCGAGAACGAGAACGCGAACTTGACCTTGTCGCCATACTTCTCGATTTGGCGCATCAGGAGTTCGTTCATGGGCAGGTAGCACTTCTCGGCCACACGCCGCATGATCATGCGGTTGCTGTAGTCGTCATAGTAATAGTGTTTCTTACCGATTTCGAAGAAACGATACGTGCGAAGCCTGTAAGGCTGATGCACTTGGAAATAGAAACAGATTGACTTGCTCATATTATAAAGTATTTATTATTCAAATTAATATACTCGTTTGCTCTTTCGGATAATGCCAGTACCTCCAACCGAAATCACATTGACTGTGGAAACACTGCCATTAATCGGAGCCAAGCCACAATTGTATTTGATTCTGATCACGCCATCCTCAAAAGCGCCATGCGTTTTAATGTCAAATATCAAACCCGCCTGATAAGTCGTGTAGAACTTATCCAAGTCAGACAAGTTAGGATCTTGTTGGCCATATCCGTATGTATCCCAAGCACCTCCGATACCCACAAACGGAGCGAGGCTAATGGCACGATTGTCAACAATACGATAGCCAAGATCAGCATAGAAATTCATCACATTGTCGCGACTTCCGGCTGGATAAATGCCTCCTGAATAAGGTTGGTCTATCTTTGTATCACTAATGATTATATCATATCCCAAATTGAGCAAGAACTTTTTGTACAACACATCAAAACTGATTCCAAGGCCAAAAATCGGCTTGAACTTTTCTTTCAAACTGCCCGTCAAGAAACCTCCACACAAGTCAATGCCAGCACCCCAGCCCCAATCATTCACAACATATCGCCTACGAATCCAATGCCTCACAAACCATTCATACTCGCTGTTCGGATAATCCGCAAGGAATTTGTCAGCCTCATCATTCCAGTTCTTTTGATTGTCGTTGTTCTCCGACCTGACGAGCCAATCCAAGAACAAGGTGAGAAATGCATTGTCTTCAGCGGGCAATTGTGCCTCCTGCAAACTGAATCTCAACAGATGCTCATCCTCTGCACTACGGTAATACAATCGGCGCATCAAGTCATCCTTTTCAGGGAAGACCTTTTTCTCATAGCTGGCGAAATAGGCCGAATCGGAATGGCGCAGGATTTCTATCAAAGCATCATATTCTTTTGTCCATTGCAAGATATGCCATTGCTCGAAAGGCGTTAGCGCAACATAATTGTCATCGTCCATCTCCATCAAATAATCCTTGATCTCCTTCACCTTGTCGTAGTCACGGTCAAGGAACTTCTCCAAAAGATAGTCCCTGCCTTTGGCAATCTTTTCCGTCTTCGACTGCTGGATTTCATCCTCAATCTGCGCGAAGCTTGAAAATGCTGTTGCGAAAAGAACCACTATGAGTAATATGTAGCGTTTCATGGCTTTCCGTTTCTTGATCATTGTGCCACCGATTCGTACACCGCCTTGATCTTCTTCGCAGCGGCTTCCCACTTGAGGCTGTCCACCTCGTCCTTGCCTTCGTCCTTGAAGCAGTCGGCCAAAGGCTTATAGTGGCAAAGGCCATAGATGGCGTCGGCCAGGCCGTTGATATCCCAGAAGTCGACCTTCAAGGCGTGCTTGACAACCTCGGAGACACCCGACTGCTTGCTGATGACCACCGGCACGTTGAGGCGCATGGCCTCCAAGGGCACGATGCCGAACGGCTCGGAGATGGATGGCATGACGAACACGTCGGTCATGGCGAACATCTGGTCGACGGCCTCGCCCTTCAAGAAGCCCGTGAAATGGAAGTGGCTGCCCATGCCGAGCTGCGCCACACGGCGGATCATCTTTTCCAACATGTCGCCCGTGCCCGCCATCACGAAGTGGATGCTCGGGTCGACCTGGTGGATCTTATAGGCTGCCTCGATGAAGTACTCAGGTCCTTTCTGGTAGGTGATTCTTCCAAGGAAGGTCACCACCTTGGCGTCAAGACCGCTGCGTTCGTATTCCGATTTGGGTTTGTCGTTAGGCTCAACCGCGTTGTGCACTGTTACGACCTTGGCGGGGTCGATGCCGTATTTGTTGATGACGATATTTCTAGTCAGGTTACTCACCGTGATCACGCGGTCGGCGGCTTCCATGCCCCTGCGTTCGATGGCATATACATCCGTGTTGATATTTTCGCCCGAGCGGTCGAACTCAGTGGCGTGCATGTGCACCACCAACGGTTTGCCTGTGGTCTCCTTCGCCGCGATGCCTGCCGAATAAGTCAGCCAGTCGTGGGCGTGGATGACGTCAAAGTCGTATTTCGTGGCCAACGAAGAGCCAATTAAGGCATAACGTGCCACCTCTTCCATGAGGTTCATGCCGTATTTGCCCGAGAACTGGTAGTTGCGTGCAAATACCGAACCCGTGCGGTTGAAGTGCTCCACCACATGGCGGTCGCTTTCCAGCACATTGGCAAAGTTCTCCGGCCCGACATACGGGATGATGTTGGAGCCAATCTCCATGTACTGCACGCGTTCCCAATAGCTGCGGTCTTTCTCGTGGTCGATGTCGATGGTCACGTCGCTGGCGTTGAGCAGACGTACGTTGGTCTCGTCCTCGTCACCGTAGGCACGCGGCACCACGAAGAGCACGTCCACATCGTTCTTGGCCAGGCCTTTGGTCATTCCGAAGCATGCCGTTCCGAGGCCACCGGTAATATGGGGCGGGAACTCCCACCCAAACATCAGGACTCTCATTTTGAGCCTCCTTTCTTATTTAGTTCTTCAATCAGGTAATGCAGGTAGAGCAAAGCACCCACGCTCGTCGACTGCGAGATGCAACCTCTTGCCTCGAAGGGCGGGTTGCCGTCGTAGATCTCCGACACCGTGCCGATGCCGTTGTCCTTGATGGCCTCCTCGAAGCCGTTGTAAAGGTCTTCCAGATAAGGCAGCGAGGTCTTCCCAAACAGTTTCACCGAGAGGTCAGCGTAGAACATGATCAGCCACGGGAATGTCGAGCCATTGTGGTAGGCACGTTCGCGTTCATTGTGGCTGCCAATGCAGATGCCCTTGTAGTTCTCGTCGTTGGGCGACAACGAACGGATGCCTCGTGTCGTCAACAACTCGGAGTGGGCGATGTCGAAGGCGCGTTTCTGCATCTCGTCGCTCATCGGGCTAAACGGCAAGGCGGCAGCCAGCATCATATTGGGTCGCACCTGTTCGTTTTTCTCGTTACTGTTCACATAGTCGTAGAAGCCCTTGGTAGCCTTATTATAGAAGGTGTCGGCAAACGAGGCCTTCACCTTGTCGGCCAACTCCTGCCATTTCTTGAGCAATGTGCTCTTAGGCTCAGCGACTTTCAACAGTTCCACACCATAACGTAGGGAATTATACCATAGCGCATTCACTTCTATGGCCAAGCCTGTGCGCGGTGTCCAAGGTTTGCCTTGGGCGAAGACGTTCATCCAAGTGAGGGCCAAGTCACGGTTACCGGCATAAAGCAGACCGTTGTCCAAAATATGCACGTTGAAGTCCGTGCCCGCGATGAAGCTCTCCAAGATGATCGTCATCGGTTTCTTGTATTTCTTCCAGATGTCCTTCTTGTCCTTGCCCAGCATCTTTTCGTAGAGCTGCAGCACAAAGAAGAACCACAGCGGCGAGTCGACCGCAGTGAAATAGAGGCTCTTCTGATAGTAACGGTGCGGGAAGAACGGCCCTTGCATCCTCGAGATGAGGTAATCAAGTGCCGCCGTAAAAGTCTTCTCGTCGCCTTGCGCCAAAGCGATGCCTGGCAAGGCGAGGAAAGTGTCGCGGCTGCAGGAGCCGAACCAGGGGAATCCAGCCCAAAGTTTCGTGCCGTTCGCATCACGGATGATGAATTGGTCGGCGGCCTTCACAAGGCAATCCTCGTAACTCGTCTGAGGCAACAGTCTCTTCACCTCTGCCTCGCACTGCCGCTTGATGGCTGCAGGACTTTCTTCTTTGAGGCTCACCGAGAGAATCACCGTGTCGCCTTGTTTCATCTGAAGCTCGAAGAATCCCGGGACAAATTGGTCCTCGACGGCATCGTAGCCGCGTTCCTGCTCGCGGATGTAGAACATATTATAGTACCAATGCGGTACATGCGTGTATTCCGCCGCGCGCGAGAACTGCAGGTAGAGCCTCGAGTAGTCCTTGTAGAGCTGCCACGAAGCACCGTTCTTCACCAGGTCCACCTTGCGGCTGGCCTCGTGGTTCTCATGCGTCAGCATGTGGACATTGCGGAAGGCCAGGAAAGGCAGCACGCGCAGGGTGATGGGCACCACAGATTCGCGCAAGGTGTAACGCACAAAGAGTCGTGCCTCCGTGGCAGAGAAGATCAGCTCCTTGTCGAGCACCACATTGCCGATGCGGTAGGTCAGCTTCGGCATGGGGTCGGCGGTGAAGTCGCGAAGGTATTTGTGGCCACGCGGAGCGAAGATGCCATCGGGGTACATGTGTACGCCAAGGTGGAACTCCTCCTTATTCTCAATAATGGTCTCGTCAAGGCTCGACAGCAGCACGTGGTTGTTGTTGTCCAACTGCGGCTGCGGCACCACCAAGAGACCGTGGTATTTTCGTGTGTTGCAGCCAATCACCGTAGTGGCGAGGAATGCGCCTAAAGCGTTGGAACGCAACACTTCACGATTGAGTGTAAACTCCAGATTGACCAGTTTCTTTTTATCCCAGGAAATGTAACTCATGTTAGTTTTTTATTCTAAATAATCTACAAAAATAATGTTTTTCTTTTATGCAAACAAAAAAGACAACATTTTTTATCTTTGCAGCCCAGATTTAAGCATCAAAATCCAATACAATGACAAAAAAACTTATCAACATGATTGCTTTAAGCGTCATCACCTTGGCTTCGTGCACCTCCAAGCCTGAACAAAAGGCCGAGGTCGAAAGCCCAAATCCCTTCCTCAGCGAATACACGACACCTTTCCAGGTGCCGCCGTTCGACCAAATCAAGAACGAGCACTACATGCCTGCCTTCGAGGCCGGCATCAAAGAGCAACAGGCCGAAGTGGAGGCCATCTGCAACAATGCCGAGCCTGCCACCTTCGAGAACACCATCCTGCCTTTCGACAAGTCGGGCCAGATCCTCGACCGCGTCAGCAACGTGTTCTTCAACCTCAACGAATGCCTCACCAACGACGAGATGATCGCCATCGCCGAGCAGGTGTTGCCCATGCTCTCGAAGCACAGCGACGCCATCATGATGAACCCGAAACTTTTCGAACGCATCGACTATGTGTATCAGCACCGCAATGAGATGGGCCTCGACGACCAACAGATCCGCGTGGTGGAGAAGTACCATCAGGACTTCATCCGCAGCGGCGCTGGCTTGGATGCCGAACAACAAGCCGAGCTGAGCCAAATCAACGAACAACTCTCTACCTTGAGCCTGCAGTTTGGCAACAACCTGCTGAAGGAAAACGCCGGCTACAAACTGGTTGTGGAGAATGAAGCCGACCTCGCTGGCCTGCCGCAGACCAGCATCGATGCCGCCGCCGAGCAAGCCAAGGCCGACGGCATGGAGGGCAAGTGGGTGTTCACCCTGAGCAAGCCCAGCCTCATCCCCTTCCTGCAGTTTGCCGACAACCGCGACCTGCGCGAGCAGATGTACAAGGCCTACTACAACCGTGGCGACAACAACAATGATTACGACAACAAGAGCCTCATCAACGAGATGTGCAAGCTGCGTGTGCAGAAGGCCAAGCTCTTCGGCTATGACAACTACGCCGACTACGTGCTAGCCGTCAACATGGCGCAAGACTCAAAGACCGTCGACAAGTTCCTCATCGACATCTTCAACCCTGCCCAGCAACTCGCCAAGAAAGAACTGGCCGAGATGCAGGCTATCGCCGACAAGGAAGGTGCCAACATCAAGCTGGAAGGCTGGGACTGGTGGTACTATGCCGAGAAGCTCCGCAAGGCCAAATACGACTTCGACGAGAACTACATCAAGCCTTACCTCACCGTGGACAACGTGCGCAACGGCATGTTTGAGGCCGCCAACAAACTCTATGGCGTCACCTTCACCAAGAACGAGAACCTGCCCATCTACTATCCCGGCGTGGAGACTTACGAAGTGAAGGAAGCCAACGGCGACTTCCTCGGCATCCTCTATCTCGACTACTATCCGCGCGAGTCGAAGAGCGGCGGTGCCTGGTGCACCAGCTTCCGCGAGAGTGGTTACGACATCGAGGGCAACAAAGTCTATCCCGTTGTATCGCTCGTGATGAACTTCACCCCTGCTTCGGGCGACACCCCTGCCCTGCTCACTTGGGACGAGACCGAGACGATGTGGCATGAGTTTGGCCACTCGTTGCACGCCTTCTTCTCCGACGGCCTATACACCCGCACCTGTGGCAATGTGCCTCACGACTATGTGGAGTTGCCTTCGCAGATCATGGAGAACTGGGTGGCCGAGCCTGAGGTCATCCGCATGTATGCCAAGCACTACCAGACCGGTGAAGTCATGCCCGACAGCCTCATCAACAAGATTGAGAACAGCGCCTTGTTCAACCAAGGCTTCATGACCACCGAACTCATCGCTGCCTCCATCCTCGACATGAAGTACCACGAGCTGACCGAGGCCCAAGACCTCGACGTGGATGCCTTCGAGAAGGAGCAGATGGATGCCATCGGCCTGATGCCTGAGATTCTGCCTCGTTACCGCAGCACGAACTTCAGCCACATCTTCAACGGTGGCTACAGCGCAGGTTACTATGCTTACACTTGGGCTGAGGTACTCGACAAGGATGCCTTCAACTACTTCAAGACCTCCGGCGACCTCTTCAATCCTGAGTTGGCCGCTTCGTTCCGCAAGAACTGCCTGCAGGAATGCGGCAACGACGAGGGTATGGTGCAGTACCGCAAGTTCCGCGGCCAAGATCCGGACTATGAACCTTACTTGAAGGCTCGCGGGCTGAAGTAATAACAAAGAGATTCCCGCCTGGCGGCGGGAATGGAGCATGCAATAATTAACCAGCGGCGGCTTGTAGCGTTTAAGACACGTATGCGTTACTTGCCGCCGCGTCATTGCAGGGATCTTGTCGCCGCTTTGCGCTTCCCCCTCTTGAGGGGGTGCCCGAAGGGCGGGGGAGTCAACACACGCCTCAGACAAGCAGCCTAGTCTGCCTGCCGGACGAGTGTTGAATCCCCCCTGCCCCCCTTAAAAGGGGGAAGCCTACCGGACGCAGGGCCTACCGGATCCTCGCAAATCACCGATTGATTACATCGAAATCTAGGATTCAGCGAAGCTAATGCAAGGCATTTCGACGACGCGAAGCGAGTCAATGACGGACAATCCTCAAGGCACTTTGATTCGGGAAACAGGAATGCGAATGATGAGATTCCCTTCGGGAATGGAGGTGAACGTAGAGTGGACAGCGGCGGCTTCTAACGTTAACGATCTGTAAACGTTACTTGCCGCCGCGTGGTACCTGATACTATAAATTCCATTCCCGAAGGGAATCTCATTAAGCAAAAAAGGCCACCACGAATGTGATGGCCTTTTGAAGTTTTCCTCTTATTGCTTATCCAAACAACTTCTTGTTGTTCTCCAGCAACTGCGACAACTGGTCGATTTCCTTCGTCTTCAGCTTGAGCTCGGGGAGGAAACGCTCGAAGTTGCCGAGCCCGTGCATGTCGGAGCCGATGTAGTTGTAAAATCCCTCTTTCAGGAGGTAATGTGCCTTGGCTTCGGCCGCCTCTCCGTACACGCCTGCCAACGACAGCAGGTTCAACTGGAACTTGTAGTTCTTGTCCTTCCAGCGCGCATAGTTGGCATTGTTGGCGTACTCATAGCGCTCAGGGTGGGCAATGACAGGTTGCAACCCTTCGAGCATGATCTCATAAATCATTCCAGTGATGCCGTGCTCATACATCATATACGACGTCTCGCAAAGCACATGGGTGTTGTCCTTGTCCAGAAACAGGAAGCCCTGCTTGAAATGCTCCATGAAACGGGCATCCAGCATATACTCAGCCGCCAGGCGCAACTCGATCTTGCTGACCTTCGCCGCCTCCGCCTTGAAGGCCTCAAACTTGGCCGTGATGCTGTTCCTGTCGTTGTCTGGATAGTCCTTCATGAAATGCGGCGTGAGGATCATCTTGCTGACGCCACGCTTCTCCAACACCTCGAGGGCATGCAACGACTTCTCGGCGGTGGCAAAGCCATCGTCGACGCCAGGCAACAAGTGACAATGAATGTCACAAGCGCCTTTGAAAAAGTCGTCGGGGAGTCGGTGTTTGAAACTGAACATGGCTTAATCCTTGCCGTCGTCTTTGTTTAACGACTTGCTCGAGCTGGAATGATGATGGTGATGATGGTGCTTATCCTTCTTAAAAAGGCGTTGGTACCATTTCTTCTTCTTTTTCTTTTCCTCATCGCTGCCGTAGCCGTAACCGTAGCCGTAACCATAGCCATAACCGTAGCCGTAGCCATACCCATAACCGTAGCCATAGTAGCCATAGCCACGTTTCTTCTTCGCCACCGAATTAAGCACGATGCAGAGGTTCGGGAACTTACCGTCCTTGTAGAACTTGTCAACGTCGAAGAGCAAGCGCTTGTCGGTCTTGCCCGCTCTCAGCACGAAGATGGTGGTGTCGGCCACGCGCTTCACGATGTCGGAGTCGGCCACCATGCCCACTGGCACGTTGTCCAAGAAGATGTATTCGTAGCGCTTGCGCAGCTCGGCGACCATGTCATCCAAACGCGTGCTCATGAGCAACTCAGCTGGGTTGGGCGGGATGGGACCTGCGAAGACGACATCCAGGTTCGGGATGTTAGGATCGGAGTGGATGATATCATCAATGTTGTCGGTCTTACCAGAGAGGTAGTTGGACACACCCACCTTCACGTTGCTGTCGAACACCTTCGAGAGGGTACCCTTACGGATGTCCAAGTCGACCAGCACCGTCTTACGCGAGGCGAAGGCAAAGCTACCAGCCAGGTTGGATGACACGAAGGTCTTGCCCGACGACACCATGAACGACGAGAACATAATGACATGCGCGCCTTCCTTGCGGTCCTTCATATACTCCAAGCTGGAGCGTATGAGACGGAACGACTCGGAGAGCGAGTCACGCCCGTTCTCGCGCACCACGATGGAATGGGCTTCCAGTCCCTTCTCGTAAGGCACATCGCCCAAGAAAGGCGCATTCGTGCTCTTCTGCACGTCTGCCCTGTCGTGCACCGAAGTATCGAGCAACCTACGAAGCAACATGATGGCGGCCGGGATGGCCAAGCCAATTAGGATGCCCATCATAACTCTTTTCTTCTCATCAGGTGCCACGGGCTTATGGTTCGGGGCTGCATAGTCAATCACACGGGATGTGGCCTCCAACTGAGGGCTCGTCAGCAGCAGTTCCTCACGCTTGGTAAGAAGCTGCAGATATAGCCTTTCCTTGATGTCCTGCATACGACCCACCTCGTTCAGCTCCAACTGTGCTGTAGGCACCGACTGGATCTGAGCGTTGGCAATGCTACGCTCACGGTCGGCAGCATCGATACGGGTTTGCAAGCCTTGCAGGTTGCTCTCCAACATGGCCAAAATGGAGGAGCGAAGGGTACGTTGCGACTCCTGCAAGTTGACGGCCACAGGGTTGTTCAAGGTACCATCGGCCCTATAGCCTTCCAAAATGGTCTGGTTTTCATTGTATTTATTGATAATGGCCGCTGCATCTCCGCTCACGCTGACCGCGCCAACTGGTATCGCTTGGCCTTCATTGTTTTCAATGAAATTAATCAAGAAACGCACATTACCTGCCTGGTCGCGCAGCTTCTTTGCCTCCTCGGTTGAAGCGGCACTGCTGGCGATATAGGTCTGGCCAAAAGATTTCGTATCAATCAGGTTATGCGAACGCTTGAAATTGACAAAGACCTGCTCGTAATCCTGGATGTCGTTCATCAGGTAATTGATACGGTCGTTGATGAAGGATTCTGAATAGTCCAAAATCCGTTGTTGGTCATCGATGGACTCCTGGTTGTACACATCGATCAAGGTATTTAAGGCATCGGCAGCACGCAAAGGTGAGGTGTCGCGCAATGACAGCCTCAAGATGGAGTTACGCTCATTGTCCCTTGCCACACCGATACGGCCACGATAGGAAGCAGCCACTGCAGAAAGCGGACGACGATTTACCCTGATAGGCGTATCCATAAAATCCTTATAAATCCAGGTAGGTGTCACCACCATACGGCCCTGGGGGATCATCACTGTGTCGTTCAGCTTCACCTTCATGGAAGGCACATTGCCACCGATATCTTCGAGCATAACAAAATTGTTATCCAAGGGACGCACCGTAAAGGACACGTTGGCTTCGTCTTCCATATCGGGGAATGCCACTTCAATGGGAGAAGATTTATACAGGTCCTTGTTGCGCTTAGCCACTTTGGTCTTATAGGAATACATGGTGTTTAGGTTCAACTTGCGCACCATATTTTCCATATTGGTCTGCGACTTCAGCACCATCATTTCGTTTTGCACCGAGCTGATGGCCACGCCCTGCCCCGTAATGGCGCTCATGGCCGAAGAACCACGATAAGTTTCGGAGCCACCGCTGACAGCCGTCTTGATCATAATGGTAGCCGAGCTGGCATAAATCCTTTCCTCGTTTCTCACTTTATAATAAGCATACAAGCCGCAAATAGCAGCACAAAGGATGAACCAATGCAGGTTGCGGAGTACCAAAAAGAGCAGGTCCTTAAACTTGAAGCCGCTGTTGGCATCGTCGTCAAGAAACGAAATATCGTTGGAAGTCGTATTTACTTTGTTATTCTCCATATCACAAATCTGTTATTAGCGGGTGGGATTCTGAATATCTTTTTCTATACTCTTATACAACAAGTACAATGACACTACTGAAGTTATTCCAGATACTATCCATTGCCAGTTGGAATAACTCTCTTTGAGGAAGCGGCGTGAACCTGCTTCTGTGAAGATGATATCATTTTGTTGCAACAGGAAGAACTCATCGTTAAAGATTTCGACCGAACGGGGATCCATATAGTGGATGACCATCTTACCGTTCACCTCGCGCATCACGCCGATGCGGTCACGGCGAGTATAGAGATCCAAACCTCCGGCCATAGCCAAAGCCTCCAAGAAAGTACAACGCTCCTCGGTAATATTCAGCACCTTGCCACTTTCTGTTCCCAGATAGAACACCTTGAAATTCAAGAAGCGCACCATCACATTGGGATTGCTTAGATAGCCATTCGATTTCAATTGTTCTGTAATCATGTCCTGCAATTGCAGACGAGTCATCCCAGCCACATGTAATTCACCTAAAACAGGAAATTCAATATTACCGTTTACATCCACCAAGTAACCCATACGATTATTGGCAGTATTATTTCCAGCTGTTCCCAACACGTTGAAAGGTTTCACCAACTCCTCATTCTTGCCATCACCCAACACATAGATACGTAATTCATCGTAAGGAACAATAGTAGCTTCAAAACGCTCGTTCAAAGGCACACCGTAGGTAGGCATGTCTCTCAAATAACGTACTTTTTTCGAAGTGACGCAGGAAGTGGACATCAGGCCTATCAAGGCGATGGAAAACAATAACAAGAGTCTGGACTTTTTCATAATATACGCGTATTTAGAACGTGCAAAAATACAAATAATCTCCAAAATGCAACCCCTTATTTAGGGTTTTCTGTTGTTTTTCCCTACAATCACACGTTTTACAGCATTTTTTGCCCGCTGAACAACGAGTTCCTTACACCATGGCAGTAGGTTGTCGGTCCAGCGTTGGGGATGCGTGGTCATCATCAGTCGTTCGGGCAAAGCCCCGTTCTTCAGGGCTACAATAATGTCGTCCGTAGTATGATACACCAGCCCTTTTGCTATCCATTGATCCTGATAGACTGGCACTTTATCCCTTACACTCACACGGAATCCGTCCCAACGTCGCCCTGTATCGGTCAGGTAAAACAACTTGGAGAAATCCACATCGAAATAGGGCTCACCTATGATTCCCATGTCGTGATAATTGTACGCCTTCCATAGGTCCTTGCCATCATTTTTGCTTCTAGGCGCACCATGCATGCAGATGGTTTTCACAGGATAGAACTGTCGGAAATGGGCCAATTGCATTTTGAAATGCTCAAAGGCTTTTTCCGTATCGCCTTCACAAATCGTCATGTCTTCATAATGATAGCCGATCTCATGGCCTAAAGCAACAATCATTTTGATAATACCGGGTTGGTTGCTTTGTGGAACCACACGAAAGTAATACGAGGCCTGAACTCCCAAAGCATGTTCAATCTTCGCGGTAGCCAAAGAATTCTCTGCTTTTAGATCCACGTCATGGCGAAGGATAACGAAACGCTCCGTTTCCAATTCAGCTTTGTGGGTGCAATAGTACTCAAAGGTCACAAAACGATAGTGGCTGGCGATGAACTGACGAAGCAGTTCGGTATATTTATTTAGGGTAAAGTCTCTCATGAAATAAGAAACAATTGTGGGTTTGGTTGAATGAGATGGCGGATCAAGTCCGCCATGAGGCGGTTGGGGTGGTATAAAAGGTCTTGCATCAGCGTCAACAAGGCTAAGTCAAGTCAAAAAATCCTTTCCATCCTTTGCCATTTCTCGGCTGAACTCGCTCCAGCGGCGCAGCCTTGGAATTGCGAGACGTAGGCCTCCCACTCCGCTTGTCGTGGCAGGGTGGCCAAACGGGCCATGTCGCGGGCGAAGTCGAAGTCGTCCACCGTGTCCATGATCATGAAGAGGTGGCGGCCATGGCGGTAGATCTGCATATCGAGGATGCCTACCTCGCGATGACCTGCGATGACCTCGGGCCAGACGTGGGCGTGAGCCTCGATGTATTTTTCAATGAGATGGGGATTGTCTATAAGGGTTAGGGTTTGGCAGTAACGTTTCATTTCTCTCAGATTGTATGTTTTTTTATTTCACACAGATTACACAGATGGCACAGATTTGATTCACCTTCGGTGAATATGTCATACTGATATCACAGATTTTGATTCACCTTGCGGTGAATGGATGAGGCTCGTAGACCATATATGGTGACGATAATGAAACACAACATAGGTAGCGCATAACTAACATTCACAGCAGGATGTCCCATGACTGTGCCGCAGTCGATGATCATCCCTTGCAGCGGGGGCATAAGGGCACCACCTACGATGGCCATAACGAGGAAGGCGGCTCCCAAGGAAGCATCCTCGAGGCTCACATCCTCCAAGGCCGTACCATAGATGGTGGGGAACATTAGGCTCATGAAGAAGCTGATGCCTATCAGGCAGTAAAGTCCCGCTTTGCCCACAATCAAGATGGCTCCCAATGTGCATAGCGCTGCACAAATCCCAAAAATGGTTAGTAGGCGTCTGCCGTCGGTGTACTTCATCAGCCAAGTGGAGAGAAAACGGCCTACCAAAAACAGGCACATGGCAAGGATGTTGTAGTTCTGCGCCGTGGCCTTGTCGATGCCCAAGTTATCGGCATAGTGAATGATAAAGGTCCACACCATGATCTGCGCCGCCACATAAAACACTTGGGCGATCACACCTTCGCGATAGACTTTATTGGTCCAGAGTCGTTTCATCGTCCCCCTAGTGGCCATTGTCGCTTGTCCCTCGGTTTTTGGCACTTTGACGAGCGCGATAATGACGAACATCACGACTACCACGATGCCCAAGGCCACATACGGGTCGCGTATCACCGCCAAGTCGTGCAACCTAATCTCGGCCTTCTCTGCCTCGCTCAGCATCGGAAACAGGATGTTGCCTGCGGCATCCCTCTTGTCGGACAGCAAGTTGGGCAGCACGATCATGCTGGCCACGGCCATGCCTGCCAACGAACCCATGGGATTGAAGGCCTGCGAGAGGTTGAGCCGTCGCGTGGCGTTCTCCTTCGGGCCAAGAGAGAGGATGAAAGGATTGGCGGTCGTCTCCAGGAAGGCCAAGCCAAAGGTAAGGATATAGAGGCTGAAGCAGAAGAAGGTGAAGCTTTGCCGTGCCGCCGCCGGGATAAATAAAAAGGCTCCGACGGCATAGAGCGCTAGCCCTAGCAAAATGCCTTTCTTATAGCTGTAACGCCGGATGAACAAGGCCGCAGGCACCGCCATAGTGGCATAGCCGCCATAGAAGGCGAACTGGATGAGCGACGCCTTGGCAGCAGGCAACTCCATCAAGGTCTGAAACGCAGCCACCATAGGGTTGGTGATGTCGTTGGCAAAGCCCCACAGCGCGAAAAGCGTTGTGATGGCGATAAAAGGGAGGAGGTATTTTTTCTCGACTAGCTTGTTCATTATCAAGTTTTTATCAAGAATTTGAGAATTATAGAATTTCTTTTTCGAGGCTTCGGTTTGAATTGTTTAGAATTGGAGACGAAAATCGTAAACGATTTTCTGTCCTCTAATTCAACGCACCGAAGGTGCATGACTTCAGTGTGGTTAGACCGCTCTTTCTCTAATTCTATAATTCTTGATTATTATCTTTTAAATGTTTTTCCCGTTTTATTCTCTGTTTTTCAAGAATTAGAGAATTGTAGAATTTCTTTTTCGAGGCTTCGGTTTGAATTGTTTAGAATTGGAGACGAAAATCGTTAACGATTTTCTGACCTCTAATTCAACGCACCGAAGGTGCAAGACTTCAGTGGGGTTAAAACGTCTTTTCTCTAATCCTTTAATTCTTGATTATTATCTTTTAAATGTTTTTCCCGTTTTATTCTCTGTTTTTCAAGAATTAGAGAATTGTAGAATTTCTTTTTCGAGGCTTCGGTTTGAATTTTTTAGAATTGGAGACGAAAATCGTACGATTTTCTGTCCTCTAATTCAACGCACCGAAGGTGTATGACTTCAGTGGGTTTAGAACGTCTTTTCTCTAATTCTATAATTCTTGATTATTATTTTTGATTCTTATTTCTTTCCCTTATAGTCACTTCTATTGGGAATCCATTTGTATTGTAAACTGCTTGCTCCAAAATTCAACAACAAACCCAATTGATGATTCCCCACATGAAGATAATTGATCAACTGGCTTTCAAACTCTCCTGTGATTTCAGTAAAAGCTTTTAATTCAACGCCGATCTTGTCATAACACAGGAAATCATAGAAAAAGCCATGTTCCAAAACAACTCCATGGTATTCTATTTCAATATGTTTTTCTCTTTCGTATGCAATGTTGTTTTCTTGCAAGAGTACCTCAAAAGCATCTTGATACACTTTCTCTTTAAAACCACATCCTAACTCTTGATGAAGTTGTAACGCCAAGCCCAACAGTTTTCCACTCTCCGTAGGATAAATAAGACCACCCATATCAAAAACAACTCTGATTAACTTCGTTGAAATCTACGATTCGGCGAAAGCCAATCTACGATTTCTGTAATTCTTGATCTAATTACCGTTTCTTCTAATAGTGAGAGGGATGGCTTCGGGGTGGGTTTGGCAGAATGAAGGTGCGTCTTTGACGACACAGGCGAGGTAGCCGCCTCCGCCGGCACCGGGCATTTTCCAGGCCAAGACCTCGGGAATAGCGGAATAATGTTCAATGTATTCCTCAATCGTATGAGATTGCGGGTCTTCGCCCGCAATGACACCAGAAGGGTGAACCATTCCAGGAAACATGGAAGTCTGAGCATTAAACGAAGCTTTGTAGGCCTTGGCAAAGGCGTCCAAGTCCCTATACATGATGGCTTGCCAGCAGTCGTCGGCAGCTTGGGCCAAGGCCTTCACCTTGACCTCGGTGATGTCCTTGCCTTCCACCACGGAGCACCCCGGTCGGCGTGGCTCCATGGGAATCATGACGAGATGCTGCTCGAGCCAACTCAAAATGTCTTCGTCTTGGCAAGTCTCGATCTTGATGGGCCAATAGAGTTTGTCGTAATAGTGTCGCACCAGCCCAGGCATGCAGATGCCTATGCTGTCCTGTGCTCCACTGATGATGCCGTCGCTGCGCTCCGGGTCGTTCTCGAAGCAGAAGACAAGCTTAGCGAGCGTCTCGGGGTCCATATCGGGCAGGCGCATCGGCCATATCCTTTTGATCATGTTGCGTGTCGAGGTGGAGAGGCCGCAGCGTTCGCGCACCTCGAAGGTGGGCTCCAGCGAGATGGTGATGGCCCATCCAGGGGCAAAGCAGGATACATAAGGCTGGTCGATCCAAGTGCCTGCGAGGTCCAAGCGAGTTGGAATCTGGCAGAGGTCCTGTTTCAGCGCGGTGGAAGAACGGGCTTCCAACCCTTCGGAGGGAGTGCGTTGCAGCACGACGTACTTGATGCCTCGCTCCTCGCAAAACTTACGTTTCGCTTCGGAGGCGCCGTCCTCGTTGACCACAAAGATATCGGGCTTCAGCCGGTCGACAGTGCCGATGAAATCCATCACGCCGTAGCCGTCGTTGATGAAAGCGTCTTTCACGTAACGGATGGCCTTCACCATGAAGAGGCGCTCCTTTTCGGGATAGAGCGTCTTATGGTTTTTGTAGTGCAGGATAGTCTCGTCGGAACCGATGCCCACATAAAGATCGCCATACTGCGCCGCCTGGCGGAAGAACTCAACGTGCCCGCTGTGGAGGAGGTCGTAGCATCCCGACACAAAGACTTTGGCTGTTGGCTTAGAGTTTTCCATTACCTCAACTTAGATATAAACGTATAAATCTAGTGCGATTATCGTTCCGCGCGCATTGGATTATTCAAAAAGTCATCATACGCCAAGCGGATGCCGTCATCCAGCTCGGTCTTGTAGGTCCAGCCGAGGGCAGTGGCCTTGCTCACATCCAACAGTTTGCGAGGTGTGCCGTTGGGGCGGGTGGTATCCCACTTGATGTTGCCTTCGTAGCCAATAATCTTGGCAACCAGTTCGGTGAGCTCCTTGATGGTCAGCTCCTTCCCTGTCCCAGCGTTGACGGTCTCGTTGCCGCTGTAGTTGTTCATCAAGAAGACGCAGAGGTTGGCGAGGTCGTCGACATAGAGGAACTCGCGCAGCGGTGAGCCGTCGCCCCAGCAGGTCACCTCCTTCAGCCCGTTGACCTTGGCTTCGTGAAAACGGCGAATCAACGCAGGCAGCACATGGCTATGCTCGGGGTGGTAGTTGTCGTTGGGGCCATACAGGTTGGTCGGCATCACGCTGATGTAGTCGGTGCCATATTGGCGGTTCAGAAACTCGCAGTATTTCAGGCCGCTGATCTTCGCCAAGGCATAGGCTTCGTTGGTCTTTTCCAACTCGCCTGTGAGTAGACATGACTCCTTCATGGGTTGTGGCGCCATACGGGGATAGATACAGCTGCTGCCGAGGAACTCCAGCTTCTTACAGCCGTTCTTCCAAGCCGCGTGGATGACGTTCATCTCGAGAATCATGTTGTCGTACATGAAGTCGGCCAGGGCGTTCTGGTTAGCGATGATGCCGCCTACCTTGGCCGCGGCGAGGAAGACGTATTCGGGCTTTTCGGCTTCGAAGAAGGCCTCCACCTGGCCCTGACGTGTCAAATCGAGTTCCTTGTGCGTCCTGGTGATGATGTTCGTGTAGCCTTGTCGTTGCAATTCACGGACGATGGCCGAGCCCACCATCCCGCGGTGACCGGCGACGTATATTTTGCTGTTTTTCTCCATTTTTATTGTATTTCTTCTAATACTGCACTATCGGACAAACCCAAAACGGGAGACCCTCATGGCGGACAAGGATCCGCCATCTCTCACGCTTAGGGTGTCTCTGGATCATAATATCCATTTTCATACGCATCTTTTACAGACTGCATATATTCCTCATTCAATCCTATTGAATCCGACAAGTCTTCCCATGTAGGATTGAATTCGCTTATCAACTTCTCTTTCCATTCCCTACGCCATTTCTTCAGCTGTTTTTCTCTGTGGATACCGTCAACAAGAAGGTCATAGACTTCATAATACACCAGTTTCTCTGTGTTGTATCGTTCAGAAAAGCCATTATTAATATGGAGTTTATGCTCGGCCATCCTACGCATGAGGTTTCTGGTCACTCCTGTGTAAAGGGTTGTGTTGTTTTTATTCGTGAGGATGTAGACAATTCCTTGAAGGGGCATAGGGGCGAGTGTTGTCGTTTCGTGTCAGAGATCGCGGGTCTGGCGCCCGCGATGAGGGGTTTGGGGTGAAAGTGGGTCGTTAATGGGGAAGGCTGATGAGAGGGTTGGATACAAAGCATTTCTACTCCAACAGAGTATCCCATCATTCCTCCAAATGCGCCTTCAAATACAGCTTCTTCACAAACCTCATATCATGCTCGACCATGATCCTGACGAGGTCTTCGAAGGATGTCTTGCGGGGGTTCCAGCCGAGGAGTGTCTTGGCCTTGGTGGGGTCGCCGAGCAGCTGCTCCACCTCTGCCGGACGGAAGAAGCGTGGGTCGACCTCGACCAGGCTGTTGCCCGTAGCGATGTCGATACCTCTCTCGTCGACGCCTTCGCCTTCCCAGCGCAGGGTGATGCCCACATGCTTGAAAGCCAGGGCGCAGAAGTCGCGGACGGTGTGGTACTCACCCGTGGCGATGACGAAGTCTTCCGGTTTTTCCTGTTGCAGGATGAGCCACATGCACTCCACGTAGTCCTTGGCATAGCCCCAGTCACGGAGAGCGTTGAGGTTGCCGAGATAGAGCTTGTCCTGATAGCCTTGCTTGATGCGTGCCGCCGCCAGGGTGATCTTGCGGGTGACGAAGGTCTCGCCGCGGCGTTCGCTCTCATGGTTGAAGAGGATGCCGTTGACGGCGAACATGCCGTAGCTCTCGCGGTAGTTCTTCACAATCCAGAAGCCGTACTGCTTGGCCACGCCGTAGGGCGAGCGCGGATAGAAGGGTGTGGTCTCCTTTTGCGGCACCTCTTGCACGAGGCCGAAGAGCTCCGACGTGGAGGCTTGGTATATTCTGCATTTCTTTTCCAGGCCGAGGATACGCACGGCCTCGAGGAGGCGCAGCGTGCCGACGGCGTCGGCTTCGGCGGTGTACTCGGGGCAGTCGAACGACACCTTGACGTGGCTCTGGGCGGCCAGGTTATAGATTTCGTCGGGTTGTATCTTTTGGATGATGCGCACGAGCGACGACGAGTCGGTCATGTCGCCGTAATGCAGGGTGAGCAAGCGTTTGTTCTTCATGTCGCGCACCCATTCGTCGAGGTAGAGGTGCTCGATGCGACCCGTGTTGAACGACGACGAGCGGCGGATGATGCCGTGCACCTCGTAGCCTTTTTCCAAAAGAAACTCGGCAAGGAAGGAGCCATCCTGGCCCGTGATGCCGGTGATTAATGCGGTTTTCATTTTTTTTGGAAGTTTAGAGTTTAGAGTTTAGAGTTTAGAGTTGTGGAAAGTGTAGAGTAGTTAGTTGAGAGTTTAGGGGTTAGAATTATTTATATCGGCGGAAGGAATAGACGGTCCTTACGCCCATTGCTTCTTTCTGTAAGACAAGTTTCGACCGCGACATCTCCACGACTTGCCACGTCCACGTCATCGAGGTCGAGCTGCGTGAAACTACCTTTCTTGGCAAGCGCGATGCGCGGTTCGCTCAAGGAAAGATAGAGATGTTTAGTAAAAACATTGGTTTTCTATTCTTTCCTCAGCCAAATCTCCAGAAACTTATCGTAGACTTGGTAAGCACCTTTTTCTTGGGTGATTAAATCCTTGTCCAATAAAGCATTTACTGCCGATTTCACCGCGCTCGGCGAAACCAGTCCTTTTTGCTTGGCAAACTTTCCTGAAGTAATCTGCCTCACCTTGCCTTCATCGGCAATGGCTCTCAACACGAGGCTTTGCTTCTCTGGCAATTGATACATCAAATCTTCGTAGGTGGGACGAGTGAAGTCGACAATATAATCAATGGCAGGTTGCAATTCTTCAAGACCACAATGCTCACCCTCACCTGTGCGCATGAAAAGGACATTCATCACTTTCTGAAGATAAAACGTCACACCCTCAAATCGCGCATACAATGCTTCGACCACATCCTTGTCGATCGTCTTCCCAGCTTTCTCAAAATGTGTCCTGCAAAACTCCCAATACTTTTCCATTTCAATCAAATCCAGATTCATCACGGTGACACTTTGGTAGAATGGGCGGTTGGGCGAAACGAACATGCTACCCATCAAATGGCGCTGAGAACCCATGAAAACGAAATTGGCGTTACTGCAATACTGGACATAGGTGCGCAATGCCGCCTCAACATTGGTGTCGCCGTATTTCAGTATCTGCTGGAATTCATCGATGGCTACCAAACAAGGCTTGTCGGCTTGTTGCAGATAGTGGAAAATCTCGTCCAAAGTGTTGTTGGGGTTGGCAATATCGCCCACCGACACATTCCACGAGGGCTGTCCCATGGCATCGTAAGTGATTCCTGTCTTGAGTGAACGGACAACGCTGAGAAACAACTCCCAATGTCTTTTCCCTTTGGGCTTCAAGGCTTCAAGTATGGTTCGCCCCATCTTGTTGACCATCTCCAACAAGGATTTGGTGGAATAAATGTCGATGATGAAGGTGTAGTAACGTTCCTTCATTTCCTCTTGGGCGAAACAATGCCGGATCAAGTCGGTTTTTCCATAGCGGCGCGGTGAAATCAATGCGAGATTGTTGCCGTTGCGAAGCCAAGCGGTGATGTCTTTCGTCTCTTGAACACGGTCACAGAAGTATTCCGCACCCGCATAGCCGCTTGTAACGAATGGATTAATCAAGGTCATTTCCAGTTGTTTTGCCGCAAAAATACATATTTTGTCATAAAATGATTATCATAAAATGACAAAATCTTTGTTTTTCATTTCGCTCATCAAAGCAGGCATTGGATGCCAATCAGGCAACGGTTCCTTGATCTGTGATGTCAAATTATTGGTTAATCATTTGTACCGGCGGAAGGAATAGACGGTCCTTACGCCCAATGCTTCTTTCTGTAAGACAAGTTTCAACCGCGACATCTCCACGACTTGATAGGTGCCTGACAGGCGCATTTCATAGCGAAGGCCCTCAGTGAGCCAGAGCGTCTTGGTAAAACTTATCCGCTTCAGGGAAGCGTTGAAGGAGAACTGCGAGCCGTCCACGTCCACGTCATCGAGGTCGAGCTGCGTGAAACTGCCTTTCTTTGCGAGCGCGATGCGCGGTTCGCTCAAGGAAAGATAGAAATGGACGCCGGAATAATCGACTTGGTTCTGGGCGTCCTGCCCGACCGTACCAGCGGGGACGACACTCTTGGACTCTAGGGCCCACACTCCGTAGATGGATCCCGTGAGATCTCCAGTATGACTGACTCTATTCACCCCGCAGGATGTAAGCAGGGCCATGCAGGCTATAACAGCTACAATTAACATTCTTCTCATAATATTTTCGTTTAGTAATTTCTTCCATTGGCCGGCGAAGAGGGTGTCTAAAGCAGGTTTTATGTTATCAGGACCAAATAAGGCATGCTCTGTAACAAGTCAACACTATGGATAATCTTCCCAATTCTACGCTTAGCCACTTGTTCACTTGCAAATTGACAATAGAATTGGTAAATATCGTCAAGTTCGTCCGACGCCCTTCTTAGCCAATGGATGTCATACATCATATCGTTCACAGACTGAAGAATGACTTACAAAACGCCCGTTTTGGTAATCAACTTCAGATTCCTGAAGCACCGACTCCATCTGCTCGTGGGTATAAGCACACGGCAAAAGCGTCCCACTGAGGATAGCTACTGCTTCGGCAAGCAGCTCCTCACTCTCCGTTTGCGACACAAGCAGCGATGCCCGCTGGCGTAAAGCCACAAGCACATCGTAATTCCGTGGATGAGATTTTTCTTGAATTGTTTCCATTAATAGTTTATTGTTCTGCAAAGATACACAAATTATTTGATATATGCAACATGCGGAGGTCAGTTTAAGTTACCCATAGTAAACGTTGACTGCCGCCGATATATATACTTACTATTACAACTCCACCAAAATCTCCACGATCCTTTCAGCCGCATGGCCGTCCCACAATGGCGGGATGCCGCCTTTCTTCCATTGGCCGGCGAAGAGGGTGTCTAAGGCGGGTTTGATGTTATCAGGATCCGTGCCGATGAGCTCGTTGGTGCCGAGGGTAGAGGTGCTCGACGCGGCTTGTGTTTAGCGGTTCCAACTGACGGGCCCTTTGTTGTCGCTTTGCGTCATCGCGAGGAACGAAACAGTACAATATTGTTTTTTCAGCCTAGATTATTAGGCCATTACGCCATATTTGGAAATATAATCCTTAAGTCGTAAAGCCTGTTGCTTAGTAATCATGGTAAACACCAGATTCTGCTTCAACTTATCCAAACCCCATTCATCAATAAGCCTGCCTATGGATACATTCAGGAAAACAGAAGGCAATGCCGTCACTTCTGACATATCAACAATAACCTTATCAGAGTTTTCCATACCATCCACAATCTGAGAATAGAACCTACTGCCTGCCTCGGGCAGCATTGTGGTTGAGTTCATTATGTCTTTCAATACTATTGTACACATATTTATCTAATTAAAAAAAACAAATTCATTCATTATTTCTTCATCTTCCATTTGAGACAAATCTATCTCATAATATACCAATGTGCCTGGGAAAAACAAATCACTTTCATAGCCCTCAACCACATTATCATGTTTATAAACCAATCCTTTGTGGCTAATAATCCTAGCCTCTTTTGCTGGAGCGATAATGATGCTTAATCCCATGCCCCTATTCCTTTCCGTTGATTTCACCGTGAAATTGTCTTCCAAGGCCTTTAATATTGCTTCTTTGTCGCTTGTGACCTTTTTATCGTAATCACTTACCGACTTTGCAATTCCTATGCCAAAGTCCGAAACCGCAACATATAAAAGGTTCGACTCCTCTTCGTATTGGATTAGCGAAAACGCATTACCTTTTGCATTGGCATGATCGAAAACATTATAATATGCCTCTACCAGCCCGACGGAAACAGCACTCAAATCCTTATTAGCAAAATATGTTCTCCTCAGATATTCCTCAACTTGTTTGGCGTAAAGATCTTTCCCCCCTTCTGTTATTCTCCACAAATTAAAAACACGGTTATGAAGCGGGGCATTAACATGATCCTTTTTACCCCTCCAATACTCCGAAAAACCTAAATCATAATAAATGTATTGGAAAACATCAGCATTGCTTTTCGAAATAGAAGCGGTAATCCCAAGATCCTTCAAGAACTGTATCAAACAAGCCAATGTAACCAGATGGAAAGGTTTAAAGCCAGCAGGAGAGATGCATTTGTCAAAAACAAAAACGACTTCTTTTCCAGATAAACCAGATTTATTCTTACTGGAATAACGACCATATACTTGCATGATGGCTTTTATCCAATAACTTCTATCAATATCATTAAAAACAATGCTATTTAAATTCTGATTCAATTTTATCAACTTTATTCTTTATCAATGCAAAGATACACAAATTATTTGACAAATGCAATACCATTATTTGAGTTTCCGTACACAGCGACTATGGGTAAAAAAAGGCTCTAGCTTGTCATCCCCGCGAAGGGCTTGTGCGAAAGAGTCATACAAATCCTTCTTATCGGGATTCATCTTTACGGTCTAATCCATCTTATCAGTCATTAAACCTCCTTTCATTTGCTTTTCATTTCGCCCTCATCAATGCAAAAACTTTTCATATTTCCTCAACAAAAACCCTTTCCCATAATTAATCCGATAGTCCGTATCAGGTTCAAATGCCCATCGATACTCATCTTGCTTGGAGATATGAAGAAAACTCTCCTTAAGATGACCGTCTTTGTCTCCAGGAATATAGATCTTATCAACAAAACTCTCCCAGTACCCATTCTTTACATCTTGATAATAATCCGACAATTCATCGGATGTAAACGACGGTTGATAATTTCGGACCTGGATTCCATAATAACTATCAAGCTTTCTTATAATTGAACTGATGGTTTCTTCAGGATTCCAATGCTGGTTCCATTGAACGGCCTTCAGTGAAACCATCTTTTTATCTTTATTGTATTGTTTCCAATGGCTTTGTAGTACATCTTGTGGGAAATATTTTTCTCCTTTTAGTGCTTCTTCATAAATAGGCATTGTTATACTAGGATGATGATAAAACTTTGCAGCATGTACTTGAGGAAACACTCGGATATCATTGAGATTCTCCCATTTTGTCAAATTCAACAAAAAGCCTTTTTGTTTTTCACTTCTCGGAAAGGCCTGCATTCCAATTGTTGACAATCGCTGTGCGTTAGTAACGGGGTCTCTCAAAAAATCGCTATGAATATTAAGGTCGTAATAGTATAAAACCCCAATCGTTCCTTCTTCCAAAACTGGCAGATAAGTATCCGTTTCCTTATCGTAATTAGTAACTGCGAAAAACTTGGCTGAATTGGAATCAGAGGTAAAATCCAATAACGAAGTACGGTTATAATAATGCTGAGCTATGCCAAAAAGATTCACCTCAAAACTGAAATGCATCCCCTCCACATCGAATCCTATATCTAAAAACTGATTGAAAGGGTGGGACAATAATAAAATATACAATTCCTGATCATATATCATATCATCCAAATAGTAGTCCTTTCCCCTATACATATTAGGCACACAAGGATCAAAAAAGCCACTCTGTCCTCTATAAAGAAACTTACGGTTGCGAAGATTAGGTTTTAAAGAATATCTTCCCGTCTGCAAAGGTGTCATGATGAATTTGTCATCATCAGCATCGTTGAAATAGCAATCATATGGTGAACCTATTCTCTTCTGAAAAGAAGGTCTGAACACCAAAGGCTTTTGTCTTCTATACAGATCCGCTGCCAGAAAGGCTTGCTCTAATGACAAAACACTATTTAACGCTTCGTTTATGTTATTATAAACAACACTCATTTTTGAGACCATCTAAGACACATCAATCTAGACTCAACTTCCTACCCACCATATCTCAAACAAACGCTTTTTAACTAACACTCCTCAAATCCTCTCATCTGCCCGTCCATTACCAATGGGCGATGGTATGCCGCCTTACTTCCATTGGCCAGCAAAGAGGGTATTTAAGGCAGGTTCTAAATAGCCAAAGCTGATGCCAAAATAGGCCTCCTATCTAAACCTCCCCTGATACCCCGGATCCTCTTTCATGATCTTACGGCTTTCGGGATAGTTTTCGATGAACCAGGTGAAGAAAGCGGTGACATCGATATGATCCTCAAGAAAACGCTGCCGTTTTTCCTGCCATTCTTTTCTTAACATTCCGGGGTCTTTCGCCAATAGTTGTTCCAAGCGAGCATACAACTTGTCGAAATCATCAGGCTGATAAGCATAACACAACCCATACTTCTGTTCCAGTTCATTGGGGACGGACAGTTTTCCTGCAAATGTATTGCACTTCAACGATGGAACTCCCAATATGGCAGCCTCAGAAGTCATGGTCTGACTATCACCCAAAAACATTGAAGCATACGCCATCAACGACAGGATCTCTTCCGGCGGGACAGGCAGCCTAAACTCTTCAAATTCGGGTTCAATCTCCTTTTCTGAAGTTATAATAACTCGCCCATAAGGTTTTAAAAGATCGATTAGCTTCCTTTTTTGTTCCAAAGACAGCCCGCCTTGTCCAGAATCATGGTATGCCTTGAACGCCACAAAACGCATAATAAAAAAGCGGTCTCCTTCTTTCAAACCAGCTTTATCCAACACCGAAGGATCGGGCTTGAATCGATTTGGGTGCAAATAAGCCAATTCGTGAGTTCCTTCATAAAAAATAGCTTTTTTTGATTTTCGATGCCCCTTAATTGCAGAAGGTGTCAATCTAACATCAGAAAAAGGATGAGAAAAATGGACTAATAGCGGCTGTACCTCATCGTCATCATCATCCATATTAATGGAAACAGCCTTGCATAATTTGGACACTCTAGTAATAGAGGCAGAACTACCAACGGCAAAGTCAATGTCCTGTTTGACGCAAAGCCTCCATATCTTCCAATCAAACACCAGTTGACGCCACAACTTTGACATCATTGAGGTTCCTTTACTACCTAAATCAACATAATCCAAGCCTTCAAAATCCAACAGCCTTTTAACAATAGGCATAGACTTTATTGTAATTAGAACATTATGTTCGTCTTTTTGAAGATTCTTAATTGTTCCTTTTAGTAAATGGACATGGGCAGGATGCCCTATATCAAATAATACATTCATTTTCTTTTTCTTGCAATATAAAACGACATAAACGGGAAGATGATTCCAGGTATCGGATCTTTCCAAGACCAAATCGCATACACTTTCCGTCCCTTTAACGATTTGAAATAATCGAATAATGACAGTTGACCTCTCATAATACTCTTAATAGCAAACACACTATCCGTCAACCTATTTATCCACTTAACGCCTACTTCATAATCTTTCGGATAATCCACTTGTATGTCATGTGAATACTTATACATTATTTTAGCATAATCCACGCCACATGCCTTAGCCAATCCCACCCATAACCATGTACGAGGATTAATCTCAATCAATTTATAACAGCCATCACGCTCATCAAACATAAATTCCACCTCACAAGTTCCAGTATAATTCAAGCGGGTTATCAACGGCGTCGCCTCTTCTAACAATTCTCGTAGTTCAATACTTTGAGCACTAGTTGCAGTGCCGTACTTATTGGGATGTTCCCTCATCTTCTTCCCAATCCAATAGCATTTTATTTCCCCTTTTACTGCAAAGCATGTAAACGATACTACACCATGCTTATCATCGAACGGAATCAGTTCCTGAATCATATATGAGGACTTGTCTATCCGCGAAACCAAGTTATTGACAACTCTTCTCAGTTCATCAAATGTATCTGCCTGAATTGCCTTAACATGCATTTCTTTATAAAAAGACAGGCCTTTACTACCCTTGATCAACAACGGATACCGGTAAAGGCCATCTTCATAAATTGAAGAAGCATCGTAAGTGGCTGGGATATGGGTGCCTGAATCCTTTGCAACTTCCATCAGACACCGTTTGTCAATTATCTTCTCCAATGTATCCGTCCGAGGCACCAACATCTTATAATATTTCGACAACCTATCGTGATTACGTGACAGGTTTTCAACAATATGGTCATTACTTGGAATTAAGAACCATCCTCTCAACTGCTCACTTTCAGCTAATTCTATTAGAAAAGCGGAGAATTTATCGGATTGATAATCTGGACAGCGAAAAAACTTCTTACAATACTTGGAATGCTGGGCCAAGCAATGATTCACATCAACCACATACACGGGGACACCCAATTCTCCTAACGAACGTGTATTAGACAACCCTTGAACATGACCTTCTAAAACAATCGCACCTTCTCCCATAATCTAAACAATAATAACAAATCCAATTCAAGTAACTATAAGTATTTGTCTCGTCAACTTTCAATGATAATAAACCGTCTCTTATTATTATGCATCAATGGGATCCTATCAACCACTTGAACATCAACCGAGGTTTCCAATTCACGTTCCCAATATTCCTGAATATAATCCGCTATTTGGTCATTATAGTTTTCATTGACAACTAAAAGAATTGAAACCGTGTTATCAGCATGTTTAACGATCTGGAACTGATCAATACTACGATTTAATTTCGGGGTTTTAGTCGGTTCAAAAAAGTACGTAAAATGATGCACAATATAACGTTTACCTGAAGAAGTCACCAAAATCTCATTATCCCTACCCAAAATCCTTTTGATATGAAGATGTGCTCTGCCACATATACAAGGTTCTGGATATAGTTCCACCAAATCCTGAACATCATATCGGATAAAGGGGTGGGCATAATTCCATAAATCCGTTGTCACCAATCTCCCTGTACCACTTTTAATCGGTTGATTGTTTTCATCAACGATTTCCGTAATTCCATACTCTTCTGAAGAATGGTAGCCGCAATGCGTAGGGCACTCAAAAACATTCGACCCTGCTTCACTGGCATAAGCATCATACACTTCACACCCGAAGGCTTCCTCAATGAGTTTTCTTACATGATCATGAAGAACGTTTCCCGTGGTAGTGACCACTTGAGGGCAGAAAGAATAATCATCCTTATGTTCCAACCGATATTTGGCCATGAAGTACAAAGGATCAGGATAAGAGCGCACAACCATGGGCTTATAAGCCTCAATCTTATTCAGTATTCCGCGAATACTTTCATCCGATAAATCCCTGGATTCAAGATATAAATCTCTTGTCATCCAATCTTGGAGCTTCTTGATTTTACTGTCTCTTGTGTTTTGACTCAGTTTGACATATTTATCGCCCAACCGCCAGCCGAAACCATACCAGCCACGTAAATTCGCTGCCAAATTCACCGAATAATTCAACTTGGTAACATAAAAAGTAAACGGTTCACCAGTACTTCCCGAAGAACTGCTCTTGATCATCTTTGATTTTTGCATCGCATTCGAGGTGAATCGTTCAATCCCTTCCTTTCGAATCAAGTCTTTATTGATGATGGGCATCTTCACCAAATCATCCTTTGTTTGGATATCATCAGGGGTCAATCCTCGCTGATCCATCACATCGTGGTAAAAGGGAACACTATCATATGCATACTTGATTAATTCACGCAGCCTCTTGTTTTGGAAATCATCCAATTGTTCGCGTGACCAATATTGGCTCTTCAACAAAAACTTCAAGTATTTGTGAACACTTTGACCAGTAATTAAATCACTTACAGGTAAAATAAATTGTTCTTGAACAATATTCCCTAACATATTCTATGATTATTTCATTCTAAAACTCGATTTATTCGCCTTTCAGTTTATTCCGATAATACTGCTTCATTTCCGACCTAACAGCGGGATCAAACCTAAACCAATTTCCTATCAATATTGACTTCTCCATCAGTCGTTTCCAATTCCTTCTGCACGTCTTTTCCCGATTGTACTTACTATCGAAGTTCTCCCCTAGTTGCATCTCCTTCCATTCACATAAAAGCATCTCTCTTATCCTCTTTTCTTTTTTGGCATTGAGCTTAATGGGAAAGTAATCCTTATCAAGCCAAATAAAAGACTCTCTATAGGTATAGTCATTCTTCCCTAGGGAAAGAGAAATGGTCATGCCAACACGTGTTGATCTTGGCACCTTCATATCGAAGACAAAATTACCCAAGCTATAGCAAATTAAGCCGCCGTGATAGTTCTCAATAGGTTGCACAACATGAGGATGGCTGCCAATGACAAAGTTAGCCCCAGCATCGATGAACAAATGTGCGTCTTCCATTTGCTGTTTAGATGCCCTATTAATAAACTCATCCCCCCAATGCAATATAACGCAAATGTAATCGAGACCAAGCGCTTTCATTCTCCCAATGGACTCAACCACATTTTCACGATTATATGCGCAAACGGTTCCTTCGGGGTTGTATTGGTTGTCAACATCATTAAATGCAACAAAACCAATACGAATTCCATTTCGCTCTAACATAAAAAAAACCGGCATCCCATTCTCTTCTGCACCAATATAGCCAAGGCCGTTGTTCTCAAACAACCGCTTGGTGGAATTCAAACCCTTTTCACCATGCTCCATCATATGGTTGTTGGCTAAGGAAAGCAATTCGAAGCCCGCCCTTTTAAGCATCTTCAAGAAGCCCTCCGAACCTGCAAACTTTTCGTTTTTCAAATTAGAAGACTCTTGAAACACAGGAGACTCCAGATTACCGACAAGGATCTGTCCTTCTGGAAACAATGCTTTGATTCTGCTTGCTAGAGCCATTTGAGTTATGTCGTCCATCCGCACAGCTCCCACTCCAAATCCTCTATTATAGGGAAGATTGGCTGGGAACACATCGCCCACAAATGCTATCTTCAATACTTTTTCATCCATGTTTCACAACCTTTGAAAGAATCTCAGACCATATCTTTCCATTATTCTCAACGGAGATAACATCCCTAATCGCATACGCCTTGATGCGCATTCCTGACAATCTTGTCTCATCCGAAAGCAGTTCCCTAAGACATTGTACAAGTTCATTTTCATTGTCAGTGTCCTCAAATACAAATCCATTCTCACGTTGTTGTACCACATCCACTATGTCCCCAACATTTGAGACAACAGGAACACAACCACACGACATGGCTTCAAGCAAAGAAATCGGAAAGCCTTCTCCTTTAGAACAAGAAACAAATATTTTACTGTTAGAAAGCAACTTGATTTTAGGCTCTATGCCACTCACATACCCGAAAAAGTCAATTGAATCTGCAACGCCCAATTCTTTCGCTAGCGCTTTCACGTTCTCCAATTGGTCACCATCGCCAGCCACCGCAACTTTTAAGTCGAAGTCGTTTTTTAATTTTGCCAAAGCTTTCACCAGCAACTGAACATTCTTATTCGCATCAATTCTCGAGAAAGACACCAAATCATATTCTCTTTCATTAGTCACAGATACCGTTGAAAAAGCCACATTAGGCAAATTGGGCAACAAATAAACAATGTCTTTATCAAAACCCTTATTGACCAAATAATTCTTAGTAATAGTTCCTGTAGCAGTAATTGCAGCCGCTCTCTGAAATAGCTTTATATTTCTTTTTTCCTCTTTTTCTCCATGGACCCAAAACTCCCTCTGTCCCGCAATTGTCATGTGAATGTATGGAATACTGAAACGCCTGGCTAATCTCTCTCCAAGATAGCCATGGGGATAGATATGCACTCCAATGATAGCATCAATACAATTCTTTCGAAGCAAAGATGAAGCCTTGATAAACTTGATTATATGCCGAAACTTCCCTTTTTTACCAATCCGCGGCGTAATATAAGAAACGCGGCCATCACACATAGGGCCCTCAATGTCACGCAATACGTAAATATGATTAATGTCACTTGCTTTGAGAAGTGGTGACAACACATTTTCAAGCAGTGTATGCTCTGCTAGTTTACAAACAACTAAAATATTCATTTTCACAGTAAGCCTCTACTACCAATTTTAAAATAAGCCCAGCCGATTTGCATAAGCACTACAACCACATACCAAACTTTCACCCACTTATAACTCTTAGATGTCAGTTCAGAAATGCCGTATGCTGCGATGACCAATAAGCCCGGCAAACCTGGTAACAAAAATCGCTCAGAATTGGCAAATCCACTTAATGAAACCACAAACAAATAGCCTATGGTGAAAGACCCTATCAAAGACAGGTCCCTCCAATTTTTCTTTGTGAAAATAGCGGAAAACAGACCTATCAGCACGAAAACACCCATAAAATTTCGCACAAAGTTTCCGCCATGCATCACCAGCTGACCATATTGTCCAGTATCCACCATTGTCGTAAAGGGCAAAACGAATACCATAGGCGCCATCACCGAACCAGTTGCATATTTCGCCCAAAGATTACCCCTTACAGTTTGTTCGTAACGTCGCAGTTCTTGATTTGCTTCCCTGTTTTGAACCAAAGACTCCACTTCATTGGCAATAGTAGAACCTCCCAAAACTGCCATAGCTAATATTGCCCATATCGCGACCCTCAGTTTTCTTGCTTTGGAGGTAACCTGTGACGAACTAAACAGCAATGCTGTTAGGAAAGAAAGCGCCGCCACGGCACCCAATGCCGTACGGAACAGAAACAAACTCATGCAAAGCAACAAAGGAATAACCACATCCCAAAACCTTACCTTGGCACTTCTCAACACATAATCTGCCCGTTCCAAAAAAGCAATGGTCAAAAACAGCATCTCCGTCTCTTTCAAATGCAAGCCACAATATATGTAGAGATTGGGCATAAAAGCACAAAACACAGCAGCCATACGGCCTACCTTCTCACCCACAATGCGATTAGACAAACGGTAAACCAACACACATAAGAAAGCACCGAGAACTGCCTTAAGAAAACGGACAACAAAAATATTTGGACCAATTATTTTATATATAATCGTTAAATACAAGGAATAGCCCGAATCGGAATAGCCCGCCCTGCTAAAGAAAAGGTAGTTCATCACCACTCGCCAATCTGTTGTCGCCAACCACTTTGCTTCCTCGTGATAGCCCAATGCATCCGCACTATCATATTCAAAAGGCGTTCCCGTTTGCTGGAGAAAGAAATAATAAGAAAAGACAACCCATAATACTCTTATTAGTAAAGCACCAAAGAACAATTTCCTTTCAAACAGCTTTGGGGAATGAAGCGCCTGCCACTCTTTTGTATACTTGTTTGCCAAAAGAAAGAAAGTGGAAACCTCTACGATTCCCATCACCATAAAAAACCATGGGATAGCAAAACGAATAAAAAGAATGCTGACCAAGGCTAAAGACACCAAATACGAAGCTATGCCTTTATTAGAAATCCTCTTTGGAAAATACGAAATCATATTATGCTACTTCAGTTAGCTACAAGAATAAAACCTAACCAAACAATTTTCGTTTTAGTTTAATAAAAACAGGCATTAATCTAGGACCAATTAATCTAATCAGAATACTTCTCTGTTTGTCGTTCCAAGTGCCCATAAAATGATGGTCACAATAGGTGTTTTCGGTTAACAGAAACTCACCTGTAGTCTGACGTGGGCAGAAATAATCCGTAGGGAAAACATGCAAATCCTTATAGACATGGTACTTTCCGTCCTGAACAAATCCATTATTACGCATGATTTGAGAAATACGGACAGTATTAGTGGTCAAATCCAAAGATCCGTCTTCTTTTATAAAATGAGCGTTTTGGTAGGCATCTAGTTGTTCCTTCACCCATTCACCACGGGCGGTGCTGGCCATCAATCCAGTTACCGGTGGCATGTATTTACTCCCCTCATAACCCGTAAAGGCATCCAGATACAACAAATCGTCCAAAGGCTTTAGAATTTCCACATCCGTATCCATATAGATACCGCCTTCCGTATACAAGGCCCAAAGACGCACATAATCCGTCACAAAAGCAAATTTTCGGGATTCGTAAGCCTCCTTCACATATGGAATCGAATCGACATCAAAATTGTCCTCATCCCATAACTTGTACTCATAATCGGGCAGATATTGATGCCACGATTCTATGCACTTAAAGGCCATCTCAGGCATCTCTCCTCGGCCAAACCAACAGTAATGTATTCTTTTTGGTATCATTGTCGTAACAAATAATCAACTATACGGACACATGCTTTGCCGTCCCCATAAGGATTGATAGCTTCACTCATCTGTTTATATAACACGTCGTTTTCAAGCAAATCCACAACGCCATCCTCGATTCTCTCTTGATTGGCACCAACCAAGAGCACCGTTCCTGCTTCAACAGCTTCAGGACGTTCTGTCGTATCACGCATCACCAAAACAGGTTTGCCTAACCCGGGAGCTTCTTCTTGGATTCCGCCGCTATCTGTTAATATCAAATAAGACTGCTCCATAAGATAGACAAACTGAAGATATTGTAAGGGCTCAATGAGAAAAACATTCGCCCCACATTCTCCCAAAATCTCCATTACTGGCTTACGCACGTTGGGATTCAAATGTACGGGATAAACAAAGTCAACCTCTGGGTAACGAACTGCAAGAGCCTTAATAGCGTGACAGATGTTCAAGAAACCTTCACCAAAATTCTCACGTCGATGACCAGTAATTAACACCAAACGTTTCCCTTTAGTTAATCTATCCGTGGAATATCCAAAATTAAGTATATCCGACTCTATTGAGGCTTCTAGTCCTTTTTCACTTTTAATCTTCTTCACGACCCATTGAAGCGCATCGATAACGGTATTGCCAGTGACAACAATGCTTTGTTCAGGCACATTCTCTTTTAAAAGGTTTGTCTTAGCCAAGGCCGTGGGAGCGAAATGAAGTGATGCCAATCGACCCGTAATCAAGCGATTCATTTCCTCAGGCCACGGGCTGTAAATATCACCTGTACGCAAACCTGCTTCCACGTGTGCGACAGAAATCTGCTGATAATAGGCTGCCATTGCTGCTGCCGTAGAAGTTGTCGTGTCACCATGCACAAATACCATATCTGGCACGGACTTTCTAAGCACATCCCTCATTCCCAACAGCACCCGACTGGTAATGTCATACAAATCTTGACCCTGCTTCATGATATCCAAGTCATAATCAGGAACAATCTGAAACAAATCCAACACCTGATCCAACATCTCACGATGCTGTCCTGTCACGCAGACCTGGGTCTCAAACGCCTCAGGATGCTGCTTGAACTCATGAACCAATGGAGCCATCTTGATTGCCTCGGGACGGGTTCCAAAAACAAGTAAAATCTTTTTCATTTATAATGCAATACAAAACACAAAAAACCGACAGACACATTAGCCAATTGGATTTTTCTTCGTGCCGACGGGGTGCATTGGTAAACAGAGAGAGGAAATATCTTTTTTGATAACAATCCGTTTAAATATTGCCTTCGTTTATCATAATAGTTTTTACTAACATAACCCACAATGGACACTACCGTTTGAGCTATAGCCCCTTCAAACCACCTTTTGTCTTTAACCATGCTCATTTGTCCCTTCAAATCATCTATCAATAATAGTTTATCATTTAAAACTTTCTTTTTTTTCTCTTCATCTATGCTTTGGGTAATTGAGCCCGTTCGGATCAAATAATTATAAACCATCAGGTCAGTAGATGATACCCTCGCAGCCTGTAACAAAAGCCTTGGTGTCCATTCTGTATCTTCAAAATAAACACCTTCTTTAAATCGGCAATTGTTCAACAATTCTCGCCGAATCATGAACTGACAAGCATAGCAAGCAAAGCCCAACCGTTCTGTCAAAAAAGTCAATCCATCACACACGTCATCTCGATAGTCAACAAACGGTTTGTCAACCTTATTGGGCTTAAAGACTTCATTTTGCTCATTGACATTTTGATAATTGAAGCGTAAGACATCCAATTGGTCGCGTTCCATCTTATCCACTAATTGTTTTAGCACATTTGGTTCCAGAAAATCATCCGGGTCAACAAATTGCACATATTTACCATTTGATTCTGCAATGCCATTATTACGTGCCGCACTCAAACCACCATTTTCTCGATGCACAACCTTGATATTAGAGAAACGGGCAGCGTAATCTTCACAAATCTCACCACAGCGGTCGGGAGAGCCATCATCGACAAGAATAATCTCATACTCCTCTTTAGGCAAATCCTGGTTTAATAGACTATCAATGCATTTACACAAATAGTCTTCAACCTTGTAAACTGGAACTATGATGCTCAATTTCAACCCCAAAACTGTATTTTTTTCTTATTGTTCTGTCGTTTTTCCACCTTAAACAGGCAACGTTCCAAAAACCAAACCAGTCTATAAGCCCAAGGATGACGATGAATGCGACGTATCAGATAAACATCATTAGAATAGCATTCATAATCGTGCAATAAGGCTGACGGGATTAAATCTTCAAGCACGGCCTTGCGTTCTTTTTGTATTCTCTCCTTGCTTAATGCATCTTCACTAATACCCGTCATATCAAACAATGTCACATCCACATCCACGTATTGAGGTTTTTCACCGCCCAAAATGATAGTTTGAAGAAACCATTTCCAATCCGAGACAATCTTAAGGTTCTCATCGTAACAACCATATTTCTCGAATAAATCGCGGCGAATATAAACAGGATCATGGTTAAGTGTCCCCGTGAACATGCCCAACATCGTTATTTCCTGCCCAGCAAAACACTTATCAACAATCTGTCGTCCATCAGGAAAACATTTTATCATATTACCATAAAGAATACTCGGATATTGATTATCTTCAAGGGCTTTCAACATTCGTTCCGTAACATCATCCGAAACCAAACAGTCAGCGGAGTTGAGAATTTGAACATAATCGCCCGTCGCCATTTTGACACCTTTGTTCATGGCGTTATATATACCCGAATCAGGCTCTGAGACCCACGTCAGATGGTCAATTACAGACTCCAGTTTTTTTATCACCTCGACGCTATTGTCGGTCGAAGCACCGTCAACCACAATGTATTCAAAATCCTTTATGGTTTGGATTGCCACACTACGCATGGTCTCTTCAAGGCCCGATGCGTTGTTTCGGTTTATGGTAATAATTGAGAGTTTCATTGAACAGTTCTCCTCAGTCGTTTCTTTATTAACCGTATATATGTTTTTGGGCGAAAGAGTCTAGCTATAGGATGATTCTCATAAAATGCTTCTCTAGCATATTCCTCTCGTATTCTTTGATAGTTCTTAATGGAATCATCAAATGCAGAAGCATACTCTCCATTATAGAACGACTTCATTTTGTCCAACAGATCGATAAGCCTGTCAACCATATTCACCGAATTCTTTTTCAACACTGCGGACAACCCCTGTCCTTCCTGTCTATAAACCGACATCACATCATCCATATAATAAAACCTCCCCTCCTTCGCTAGCAATAGCTCCAATAGATAGTCTCCATTCACAACTTTACTACTCCAATCAGGATACTTTAGATCCATATTTCTGTATAGCAATGATGGAGTAGCAATGAACCACTTGCGCTTAATAATGTCTTCTGTCGAAGGATAATGGGATTCTTCCAACGCATTAAAAAGATTCACTCTATCTTTATATTGCACCCTCGCATTATGGAAACAAGCGACATAATCGGGATGTTGTTCCATAAAATCAACCTGTTTCTGGAGTTTATATGGATCAATCCAATAATCGTCGCCCTCACACAAAGCAACATACCTTGTATTCGCCCATTCCTTGTAATACGGATACTTACTTTTCCCTTTGCTATAGTGATTTTCTTTAAGGCAAATTACCGCGAAAAAACAATTAGGATTATCCTTATGTCGAGCGAAGGTCACATATCCATAATCCGTTTCTTTATCAAAGGAGCCTTTTGAAACATCAGAAACAAAGTGCTCTTTTAGGAAACGGTTCAATATATCAACCGTATGATCAGTAGATGCATCATCTATGATAATCGACACTACAGGGAAAGTTGTCTGTTGCAGAGCAAAACCTCTTAATGCATCTTCAACATATAATTCATGATTATATGTCAAGCAGATAGTACGAACCAAAAACTGACTGTTTTCCATATGTGCATAACTAAGTATACAAGAATCAAATCTCAACAATCTCACTAATCTTACAACCCACAAAAGGAACAATTGCTGTTGCCCAAGCCATTCCTACGCCAAAAGCACTCAATAATAGTTTCTTCTCACTCTGCATCTTGTCTTTCAGTTCACTAACAATGGTCAACGGAACAGACACCGACGATGTGTTTCCATATTTTTGTATAGTCCAAGGGATACGGTTTTTGTCTAGTTTAAGCTTTTTTGCGATATGATTGTTAATAAAGGCATTTGCCTGATGGAACACATAGTAGTCTATTTTTTGAATATCCTCACCAGATGCAGCCATCAATCGTTTGATGTCCTTTGGAACTTCCACAATGACAAAATTGAACACATCAGCTCCGTTCATGTAACCATTCTCATCGGTGCGGATATTACCATATTCGTCCACGACCTTTTCCTTAAGGGTTTCGATGGAACTCATATTTCGATATCCTCCACCCTTAATCATGATTAAATCACCACGCGAACCGTCGCTGTTCAGCGAGAAATGGCTCTCGCCAAACTTCTCGTCTCGTTCAATCAATGCTGCTACACCTGCATCACCAAAAATAAATGCCTCGCGCCTATCTTTACGACTATAAACTTTTGAACGAGTCTCACCATCTAATAGCAAGGCTTTGTGGAAGCCTAGGTTCTGCATCATACCATACACAATGCTAAGCGCACTGATGAACCCCGAGCAACCCAAAGAGATGTCGAATGCCATAGTTGACATTGGTAACCCCAATCTGTGTTGGAGCAAAATGGATGTGGCTGGCATACGATAGTCAGGAGTCTGCGAAAGGAAAACCAATAAGTCAATCTCGCTTTTTTCAATCTTGTTATCTGCAATCAGTTTTTCAGCCGCTGCGTAACAAAGGTCAGAAGCACAGGTTTTCACGTCAACAAAACGACGCTCCACAACGCCAACTTTGTCGACAATCTTTTTTACCTCCTCTTCCGGCCAAATGTCCAAGTCGTAATGATAGTTGTCTATCACTGTCTTTGGCACGCAAGCTGCCATTGCTGCTACACCTACATTATTGAATTTTATAATCGCCATTCTATCTTAGACCTAGGCCACTTTGTATTCCTTTACTTAAGACACCTTCCTCCATCAACAACCAGTTCAGCACCAGTTATCCAAGCACTTGCGTCGCTGAGCAAAAACACCATTGCGCGAGCTATGTCTTCCGGTCTTCCGTATCGTCCGAGTGGATACAGAGCGAGGTCGTTTTGCTTGTCCTCGTCTGTATAGGTACCACTATTGATAAGTTTTGTCTCAACCATACCTGGCAAAATGGCATTCGCACGAATACCTTTAGGACCGAGCTCGATAGCGCAAGTTCTCATGTAAGCCGCAACAGCTGCCTTGGAAGAAGCATAGATTGACAAACCTGCTGCCGTCATATAAGCAGAAATAGAAGAAGTGAAAACGACAGATCCATCTTTTGCTATCTTCTTTTTCTTGAGCAACATCTTGGTCAGCAAAGCAACCCCGAAGAGGTTTGTTTGATAGACATCCTGCAGGTCTTGCAGGCTGATGAAATTGACAGGTTTGCTCTTGCCGCGACCAGCGTTATTAACAAGACCGTTAAGTACTGGGCATTGCTCAACCAACTTGGAAATTTCATCCTCGCTGTTCAGGTCGGCCACAATCTGAAGGTGACCTTCTCCTTCAAGTTGATCAAAAGTCTCTTGGAGTCTTTCAATATTACGGCCTGTAATGACGACCTTTGCACCCATCTTGGCGCATTCTATTGCTGTGGCTTGGCCGATGCCCGAAGAAGCACCAGTCACCAACACGGTCTTTCCTTCTAATGAAAATGGATTATACGACATATTTGTTATCTGCTTGGTTATCGTCCACCTCTACAAGGTTGGATACAATCATATTATCACTTGTGAAACGGATGGTACCCCACGACAAGCCCACACCAAAGCCGCAGCAAATGAACTGCTTGCCATCTTCGCATTTACCACGCAGCTCGCCGGCAATCGTCAACGGGATTGAAGCCGATGAAGTGTTCCCAAAACGATACATACATGAAGGCACTTTCTCCTCCGGCAGTTTCAGTTTCTTTACAATCATGTTGTTCATCTTCATGTTGGCCTGATGGAAAATGACATAGTCAGCATCAAGATAGTCGAAACCATAACGTTCGGCCAGCTTTTTCACTGACTTTGGAGCAGTAGTAATGCCAAATGAGAAGACATCCATACCCTTCATACGGGTTTGGAGGCGACACATCTGCTTGCCCTCTATGTCTTCAAAATTAAAGCTGTCAGGATTGAATGGGCTACGCGCTCCACCATCGGGTGTGATAATGGCATCGAAACCACTGCCGTCGGTGCCGAAATGGCATTGCAGACCTTGTGCACCATCTTTATATTCGAGAGCTGTGGCCGTACCTGCACTACCAAACAAAGGATCCCTGAATTGGTTACCGGGAATACGGAATCGTTTCTTTGCATCACCGCAGATCATCAAAACCTTCTTCATCTTTCCTTCGCCAAGAAGCGAGGCTGCCGTACTCATGCCATACACCCATCCGCTACAACCAATACTGCCATCAAAGGCATAGCATTCCTTATTAAGACCAAGACGGTCTTGGAGAATGCAAGCTGTCGCAGGAAGGATATAATCGTGGCTCTGTGAAACAAAAATCAAAGCCTCGATTTCGTCCTTATTCCAACCGAGGTCAGCAATAAGCTGTTCTGCGGCCCAGTAGCCCAAGTCGGCGGTGGTCAGCACTCTGGATACTCTACGTTCACGTACACCTGTCGTCTTAACATAATCTTCTGGAGTATATTCCGAAGAGACCATGTCATCGGCAGTAGGGTTAAGATTGCTTGCAACGTTTTTAGGAACACCGGCGGCAATGCCGGCGACCCTAACGTTTTTGAATTCAAGAAAAGCCATTACAGTTTACTAATTACACGGTTATACAAGTCTTCCACGGTGACAGAATTCTTCACATCGTCGCCTTTCAGAGCAACATCAAATTCTTCATCAACCATTGCTATTAGAGAAAGACCAATAAGTGACGAATACTCATCAAGGTCATGGAATACTGTTGTTGCCGTAATTTCACTTGGATCTGTGTCGTCGAACTGCTCTGCAAAGAGCTCTACAAATTCTTCTAAAGTTTTCATTTTGAAATTGTTTTAATTATTCTATAGTTTTTAATATGCTATTACAATTTTATCTTAACCGCAGGATTCCCAAATACACTCATTCCGTCAGGAACATTACGCATCACTACACTACCAAAACCCACAACACTACCATTACCGACTGATTTATGTGGAATAATACTTGATTTGGTATGCAAAGTGACCATTGATCCCACCGATGAATAACCACCCATAAAAACATAAGACTCAATAGAAGCATACTCTCCTATCCGCACATCATGGCCTATATTGGAATAGGCTTGAATCATTACTTGGTTTCCAATGGACACATTCGCTGAAATCATAGTAAGTGGACCTATATAAATCCCCTCTCCCAATGTAGCAGAAGGACTTACCCAGGCTATTCTATCAATAACATTTATGAAACGGCCTCCTTTTTCTGCAATTATTTCTGCATAATGCTTCCGCCAACGGGCATCACCCATTGCGCAGAAAAAAACATCATTCTCCTGAACTTCATATTCTTCTACTGTTCCTATTATCGGTGGCCAATTACCCTTCAATCCATTAAGTGCATCCGATTTGTCATCCAAAAAACCCTTAACATCACACTCACCCTTTTCATACGCATACGAATTGACAAAGGTTGAATAAGTCTCCCGCCCCCATCCACGGGCTCCAATAATTACAAGATGTTTCATTCTGCCTTTTTCTTAGTTTAGAGATCACTCATTGCTTTTATTCACTTGTTTCACAACCCCATTATCCAGAAATCAAATCGCGTTCAACACAACTTTTGCAATTTCCTCCAACACTTCCATTCTCAAATCCTTATATAGCGGTAAACAGAGAATGCGGCTTGCGATATCCTCCGATTTTGGCATGGGCAGGTATGGAACAATCTTGGTGAAAGTATTCACGGAAGGATAAAAATACCTGCGCGGGAATATTTGATTGGCTTGCAAGTGTGCCATAACACGCAGCGTTGTCTCCTCATCCGGAAACACCACAGGGAAATAGCTGTAATTGCAAGAATCATCTTCGATTTTTTGGAATCGCAAATCGCCACTACTTTGCAGGATCTCCTTATAAAGCATATACTTCTTTTTGCGATCAGCTAATGCCTCATCCATATATTTCAAGTTTGCGATGCCAACTGCTGCATTTACTTCCGTCATCTTTCCGTTAAAGCCATCTTCAACGATATCAGCGTGATTTTCAAACCCGAAAAACCTTATACGGCGCATTTTTTCGTCCAGTTCCATGTTTTGAGTGAAGCAGCCACCTCCTTCCGCCGTGTTCAACATTTTGGTAGCATGGAAACTCGTCACAGCGATGTCACCATAAGTGAAGACCGACTTCCCTTTATACTTCACGCCAAAGGAATGACATGCGTCATAAATCACTTTCAAGCCGTGCTTAGAAGCAATGGCATTAATTCCATCTATATCACAACTGTTGCCAAACACATGAACGGGCATGATAGCCACTGTATGACATGTTATCCTCTCTTCTATCTTTGAAGGGTCGATATTGAAAGTCTCAGGGTCAATATCCACAAAAACAGGAGTACAATGCTCCCACATAATGGAAGAGATAGTGGCAATGAATGTAAAAGGCGTAGTGATAATCTCTCCTCGCAAACCAAGTGCTTTGATAGCCACTTGCAAAGCAAGAGTGCCATTGGTACAAGCCACCATACGAGGAACATTCAAATACTCAGCAACTTCTTTTTCAAAGCGCTGCACCAAAGGCCCGTTATGGGTCATGATGCCACTTTCCCAAACACCTTTGAGCAATTCGTCAACTTCGGCCTGCGGTGCGAGGGTTGGCATGGTGACATAGATGGGTTTATTCATCATCAGCAAGTTTATTAAATTGATCAATCAATTCTGCCTGACGGCACATTTGTTCATAATTCGCCACTCTTTTTTGATCAGACTGTATGCAACAATAAAAATGCTCTATGGATTTTTTGAAAGCGTCATCCGCATCGAGCGTCAAAGTAATTGGTTCGTCGTTACCAAGCTTAAGGGTGGCATGAGGAACAAATCCCACAGGTGCCGTCATGATTCGGTCTGTATGCAAGGTCCCCTTGCTGCCCCAAATATCAAGACTGCATCGATAATTATTGTCCATTCCCCAGGCCAATTGCGCAGTCAAGCCTTCTTCATTACGCATTGTTGCCGAACCAAACATATCCACCTCAAATCCTTTAACACTTTGTTTTGCGGCACTAACCACTTGGGCTTTTTGCCCCAGTAAAAATGAAGCGCAACGCAGAGTGTATCCAGCACAATCCAATAGTGCGCCCCCACCCAATGCTTTATTATACCGAAAGTCAGTTTTTGCCCTCATGGGAAACCCAAAATCAATGCGATACAGCCTCACCTCACCGAGTTGACCAGAATCAACAATTTCACGCACCTGTTCCATTTGACGATGAAAAGTAAACATGTAGTTTTCATGCAAGGCCAACTGTTTTTCCTTTGCCAAAGCGACAAGACTTTCTGTATTCTTAAGCGAGGTGGTGCAAGGCTTTTCAACAAGTGCATGCTTACCTTCCTGTAAAACCCTATAGGCCCAATGAAAATGCAATGCTGGAGGCAGGGGCAAATAGACCGCATCAACAACACCAGACTCAATCAAAGTATGATAACCATCAAAAATCTCGCCACCATACTCTGTCTGAATCGCTTTTGCTTTTTCAATCTCTTTTGAAAGCACCTCATCCGAAGCGCCCTCAAATTCAGTTCGGTCAGCAACCGCAACTCCTGCAAACTTGAATAGTCCACTTTGCTTCAAAGCAGGCAGAAACCGGCGAGAAGCAATCTCCGAAGGACAAATAACACCTATTCTTATCATTTGTATTTTAATGCAGCGATCAGGCTTCGCGCCTGAATGTTAATATAATTACTATATCTCATAAACTCATTGATTTGCCCAAGAGTCATCCACTGGTAGGTATGCGGCAAATCCATTGGGAAATCGTCATCAGCGACGACAATCATGTTGCGGTTTTGTTCGTGATAGAATCGTCCGCCTTCTTCACTTTGCAACGCATCATAGATTATCTGTTCTTTCTTTGCATTTAACACATAGTCTGTGTAAGGAGGGCGCGGAGCACCATTAAAGATACTTCCTGTAAGGCATTGAACTGTGGGGGCTAGTTCAAAAACATCCCTGTTTCCACATTCCAACTTGGCTTGAACCAAAAAATGATAAATGCCACCAATCTTTTTGATAATAAAAGCACATATTCCTTGTTGCATGGGTTGAACCAAGGGTTGGCACCACGACACCACTTCCCTGTTCGCAATATGGACTCTTACACCAAGCACTCGAAAGTACTTTTTATCATAACGCACAATCTCATCGTCTCTACACTCCCATTCTTTGATCTGATTCAAAGGAACCCTTTCAACGGAGAGGTCATATCTTGACTTTAAGTTGGTGAGCCACGAAAGAACCTCTCGTAAGGTTTTCACTCCAGATAAAGCCGTAGCTGATTCGTACATGGCACGACCAAAACCAGACATTTCTGACAAATCGGCCTCAGAGACCAAATATTCTGCAAAATCAATCCCCGCCAATACTGTTCTGGTATCCATGTTCACACAATTGTCACGCTGCATCAATTCCTTGATCTGGCCTAATGTCAGCCAACGGAAGTCTTCATACACAGGGATGTCATCTTCCACTCTGACGATCATGTTGCGGTTGCGCTTCCTTAAAAAACGAGCGCCTTGTTCGGATTGCAATTGGTCAAGGATAATCTGTTCGGGCTTGGCATTTCGAAAATAATCCAAGTAGGCTGAATTCCGACCGCCGTGCACTCGAGTATAATTGCTCTTGGTCGCTTGTAATGTTGGCGACAATTGAACATTATTAACATTACCAGGTTCTATCTTGGCCTGCATCAGAAAATGAAGTATGCCGCCAAACTCTTTGGCAAGAATCCCCAAATACCCTATCTCAGGCTGGTTGATAATTGGCTGCTCCCACTCAACTGGGGAAGGATAGTCTGTCTTAACCCTGATTCCCTCTATGGAGAAAAACATACCGCTACAATGGCGTAAACTATTATCGGGAAGAATAACCCAATTGTCTAACTCCTTAAAAGGAACACTCTCAATATTAACGCAAACAGACCTGTTCCGTTCCTGCAGCCAAGATGAGACATCATCTACAGATGCAAAGGTGTCACCATTGTCCACAAGTGACTTTATCATACTTTATAAACTTCTCCTTTTGGTATAAACTCCACCTTCCCTGTTAACTTACATCCAATCCTATTTATTACTCTTTTAATAAATGGACGTCGTTGCATCACTGCCGATGAATAAAACATATTCACAATACGTCGATCTTCATAAACCACATCCAACAGTCGTGGGGTTTCCTTTGCGTTGACATAATACTTATGGCTCAAACTAGAGTTAATCTGGTTTCCAGAATTCGCTCCGCTTCCATCAAGCCCCGTATTATGAACATAGGAAACAATAGGAATTATCGAAACCGCATGGTGTTGGAAATGTGCCAACGAAAAACAAATTGACCACACATCCAAACCATTTAATCGCTCTTTCAAACTTCGATAATACAAATCCTGTCCGCCACGCATAAATGCATCACGCATACAAGGTTGACTATTTAGTATATTTTTCATTTTTTTATCTATGTCCCAATCAACAAGGTCCCACCTATCCTTCCATGTCGCCCATCCCCATGGGAAATGAGTCTGTAAGGCATATACATCAAAGGGATAATCATTGGGAAAACGCCCTGGATTTATACATGATTGGGCACTAATTGAGAAAACCCCCCGATAATCTTTATACTTCTTCAAACAAAGGTTCATATAATTCAAAAAAAACGGAGATGTCTCAAGATCATCTTCAACCACAATTGCACATTCATGTTTTCCCATCACTTTAGAAACACCTGAAATGACAGACTTTCGCAAGCCCATATTCTCAACCGCTTCGGTAACATAAACCTCTTTACACCACTGCTTTTTTCGAGCAACCAGCCGAGTTTGAGCAATCAATTCCTTCTGATCCTCAGTTGCATTTACTTTAGGCCCGTCGCAAAATACATAAAGAACGCTTTCGCTTGCCAACGTATTATGAGACAGCGCTTCCAATGTTAACTCTAGATGCATTGGTCGATTATATGCGAAAACCACAACAGGCGCCAATGAATCAATATTCACCTTCTGTTCATTATTTTGTATCTCTTGTACCATTTAGTTCGAATTTTTTCAGGCAACACCAATTCGTCCCCCCATTCTTTTAATACTTTATCATTATAATTATACAATATATTACCTGATGTAGAAAAAGTAAGCTCCCCAAAATACACACGATCTCCAACCAAATAGAAATCCACCCTTACATTTGGGAAAGGTTGTGCCAAACGTTCAGCATATGAAATCATAGAATCCAAATTTTCAGGCTTTTCTATATCAATTGACATATCCTCTCGTTTGCGATCCTTAACTCTTTTCCAGTCTCTTGTATAGCTTATAGCAAATGACTGCTTTGCCGCATCTCCTAAATCGTTACGTAGAAGAATATGACGCGCCTCGCCATTAAAACAAAAGAATTGAATCTCCAGCCGCTCATCTTCTTCATCTCCAATATAACGTTCGGCATAAGCACAAGGCGGAATGTGTTGATATTGATATTCGGCTGTTTCAATTCCTATTGAAGTATGAAGCCATTTATCAACTTTAGTTTTTACTTCAGTAATATCAAAAAGGCTTTTGTCTTTACAAATTATGTTAAATCCACAACCATGATTACATTTCAGAACAAATTTATCTGGCAAATCATCCAAAGAAATGTTATCCGCTGATGAATAAACAACAAGAATCTCATTAAGTAAAAAATCCAATCCGCAATCCCTAACATAATCCCTCACCGCTATCTTATCTGCGCATTTCACTATTAAAGGATGTTGCCAGTATCTCGCCAACCAGAATATTTTCTCATTGAAATCAGCCACCTTCTTGTAATTCAGCTCTTTCCCTGTACCATTATGATATACCATTTTAGAATTGGCGACAGCATATATTGGATAAGGCAAATGCTTTTTACCAAACGACACGAAAGAACTTCTGATCTTTCTTTTTGTTTTTTGAATAAAATCTGAGTTATTCATGGTCATATTGCATATTAACAACAAGCTCATTACAGCCAGGACATTTGCACCGTCTTATTCATTGCGATACTTTTCTTAATCCTCTTGTGATTAGAAACCACAAATGACAAATCTGCATAGTACTTTTTAAACAAATTAATCTTCCCTAAACAAACAGAAACAACACATTTCCTAACAAAGTACAACTCCCTTTTCCATAATGGAGTATGAGAATTGGGATCTGTGCATTCCAACACTAACATTTGTTGGTTCCTCTGTTTGCTTCCTTCAGGAGTAAGAGGATTATCTGTTGTTTGATGGTCATGAATAATACGGGCTTGAGGGCAAAGTCCGATAAGCAATTTATGATAGAGTACCCTATTAGAATAATCACAATCTTCCGCATAGTGGAGATAAATTGGATCAAATCCGCCAACTACGGTCATTGTATTTCTTGGAACTAACCATGCTGCAGCATTAACATATTCCAAAGGATAAACATCGTTCAATGTATTACAATACAAATCGCTGATCAGTTTCTTATTTGGATTGTTTTTATTTCCATCTATGATTTGCATATATAGTGACTTCCCGTCCGCCCTAATGTGCATGGGGCTCAAAATACCATATTCTTTATGCTGTTGATGAATTCTCACCAATTTTTCAATCGCATCGTTGTCAATCCACGTATCTTGGTTTAGCAAGAACACATAGTTACATCCTTTGCTCAATGCATATCGCATCCCAATATTATTGGCTCGACCAAAGCCCAAATTCTCCTTCGACTCAATTAAATATATCTCCGGATAGTTCTCTCGGATATACTCAGCCGACCCGTCGTTTGATGCATTATCAACCACAACAGTCTGCACAGGGATGGTAGATTCACGCAAAGATGTAAAGCAGCGGTCATACCACCTCTTTCCTTTAAAAGTAACGACTATGACAAATATTTTAGTTTTATCCTCCACCGCTCAATTTGAATAATAAACATCCTTTCACTAGCCAAAATATTCTCCTAGCACTTTTAATACATACTTGCTTAATGTGCAAGGCATTTTTGGAACTATTTCTTTTATCAATATACGGACTTCATGTCTATTGTGCCCAAACCTCTTAAGAGAAACAACTTCCTTATAGAGCACCCTCCAACAATCTTTCTTGCGCTTTGGCGTCCATCTAAAGTCTTCTGTATATTGCGGCAACTCCTGCTTCCATTTCTCCCAGAAAGCCAATGCCGCATCCATCCAAGAACAACCAGCATTCCCAAGCGACATGTGCTCTATCAAAACATCATACACCACAAATAATTTCAATCCCAGTTGCCTAATCTGCATGCAAATATCCATATCATACATATGGAAACCATTATAATGTTCATCAAAGGAGATTTTTTCAAACAAGTTTTTCCTAATGCAAAACCAAACCCCGTCAACAGCCACAACCTCATTTTTTTCTTGTTCCCCCTCCCTCATAAAATCCAAACAAGCCTCTTTGCATCCGTTTTCATGCTGCATTATATTGATGCTTCTATCCATAGCGTTTTGGAACCAATAACAAGGCATCGCTGGAAGATAATAACCTCCTGCAACGCCAAGCAAACCGACTTCAAGATTCTCGAAATGCCTTTGAACATTTACTCCCCAATCTATGGTTTGATAAAGGATATCATCATGCATAAAGCACAAGATGTCACCTTTCGATCTACGGATGCCTTCATTATATGCCGAAAAAATCGAATGTTCATTCGAGGAATTATCTATTACTATCAATTCATAATCCGTCCCAATTGTTGCGGCAATATTGCGACGCAACTCCTCAGAAATATCTCTGGCACGAGCACACGTGATTAATGAAAGCATCTCCTATTTTTTAAGCAACGAAAACGGTTTTAAAAAAGCTTTTCCCAACCGATAAGGTTTAGACTGACATGCTTTATTCTCCCCAGAACGATACCAATGCATACAATACTCCCTAAAACCTTTAAATGAATATTGCATTGGATCCAAGCGCCGTCTTTTGCATGCTTCATAACCAACAATCATATTCCAATAAGCCGCTGGGATACCCGAATCCTCATGTGAAATGCCAGAATCAACTAGCCGAAACTTATATGTAAAATCATCCAATACCACACATCTTCCAACTTCATCTAGTTTAAAATACAAATCTTGATCAACCGCTTTCTTTAAATAAGGGGCGATACCTTCGGTCTTGGCATATGATTTCTTCTTAAATGAAGAAAAACATTCTTGGGCATAATCTCCATTGGTAAAATAGCCTTTGCCATCCTTAATGGAAAGCCTTCTATTCTCTCCAACAACCTCCAGTCTCTCGTTACAAATAAAAAGACGAGAAAAAACCAAGGAGGCATCTTCGTTTTGATTATGAGCTTCCACCATTTTTGATAAAGCACAAGGTAAAAGAACATCATCTGGGTCCAAAAAGCCACAAAGCTCTCCACGAGCTAAATCAACACATAGACGTTTTGTATATCCGCAACCTTTATTCTCTGTATTGTAGTAGATATGAAAACGCCCATCTTTCTTATACTTTTCATAAATCTCAAATGAATTATCTGTTGATTTATCGTCAACGATGATAATTTCCCAATTGGCATACGTTTGATTCACAACACTATCAATGGCCTCTTGAAGAAAACGGCCATTGTTATAATTGGCTATTAAAACAGAAAAAAGAGGATTCATTTACTTCTTACTTAAACCACTAAACAACCTAAAAGCTCGTATCAAGCATGCTACTGATTTCTTGTACAAGCCCCCTCGCTTATAAAAAGAATCTATCTCAACAGCTTGATTGGTAAACTTTTCTTTACTTTCTATGAGACGATCTATAATTTCACAATCACGTAATACACATTTGGGGACTATTGTTTTTATCATAGTTTGTTTTTCTTTCAATGCCAATTCTAAATTTGTAGAAGAAATCCCATCTAATGAAAAACAAGAAACAAATTTATTAACATGAACAAATTGCTTATTTGCAAGCATCTGTTTTAAAAAGAACTCCTTATCAGACACAATCTTATAATGCTCATTATATCCAATAGAAGCAATTAGTTCTCTTTTAATAAACGAACAATTATGTGCCAAGGAATTGTCAATGACATATTTTAAGGATAATGCATCGTCATACAATCTTTCTCCTACTTTAACATCATCCTTGAAAAACTGTACATTTCCATATATCACATCAGCGTCTATCTGATTATTGATTGATTCATCAAGCGAAGTAGGAGAACTTAGCCAGTCTCCACTATTCAAAAAAAGCAAATAATCTCCATGCGATTTCTTAATACCCTTATTCATCGCATTGTAAATACCCTTATCGGGCTCACTCACCCAATAAGAAAAGCAACTACTATACTGTTCTAGAAGTTCACGACTTCCATCAGTAGAACCTCCATCTATAACAATCCACTCAAAATCCTTAAAGATCTGAGAAACAACACTATTAATTGTCTTTTCTAGCCCATCGTAGTTGTTATAGTTGATTGTAATAATTGAAAGTCTCATAATTATTGGAGAAGCAACATCCCATTTTGATTATACATTAGTGAATTACCAGTAGGAGTAATATAGTCAGACAAAACCAATTTTGCGGCATCAGGTATTACAGCTAAGTATTGCACATTTGGATGAGACACTTCTAACTGAAGTCGGTATTCACCATTAGTCATATTATCAGGCAGATTGATTGTTTCAGTCAACTTAAACTTTCCTTTGGTCACCTTTGGCACATCTGTCTTCATTAAAACCGGTGCAAATTTTGCCAACAAAACACTTTCGCTGTCAAATAGTTTGGCTTCAATTGACATATGAATATCATTCAACAATTCACCTTCAACCTCCACGTCTAGTTTTCTATTCGGAAATGGCATGTTCATTATTCTATTAGCTTTACCATTAATCAAAACCTTTGTTATACTAATCTCGCTAGATAAACATTTGACGTTTGAAAGAATTGTTCCATCCTCATTATACTCATTTCCTTTCAAATACAACTCAATAGCATCACCCATTGAACCGTCAAAACGAATCGCACCGTTTTCTAACAAAATGCCACGACGGCACAGTGCTTTCATACTCGCCATATTATGGCTTACAAACAACACAGTCCTTCCTTCTCCCCGACTCACATCCTGCATTTTGCCGATAGCTTTCTTTTGAAATTCGGCATCTCCAACAGCTAGCACCTCGTCCACCACCAGAATCTCAGGATCCAAATGAGCGGCAACTGCGAAACCAAGACGCACCATCATACCGCTTGAATAACGTTTCACTGGTGTGTCAATATAACGCTCACAACCAGAAAAATCCACAATCTCATCTAATTTCCTTGTTATTTCAGCCTTGTTCATACCCAAAATGGAACCATTCATGTAAATATTCTCTCGCCCCGTCATCTCAGGATGAAAACCCGTACCCACTTCAAGTAAAGAACCGATACGACCTCTGGCTCTTATTGTGCCTGTAGTTGGTCCGGTAACCCTAGAAAGGAGTTTGAGCAAAGTGCTCTTCCCTGCGCCATTTTTGCCGATGATACCTACCACATCACCTTGTTCCACTTTGAAATCAATATCCTTCAAAGCCCAGACATACTCACTATCGGCAGCTTTAGAACGATCGTTTATCGAACCAATCTTCAAATATGGGTCTTCCTTATGCAAAACGGACGTCTGCCACCAACGATTCAAGTCGTGGCTAATAGTTCTCGTCGACACCAAACCCAAGCGGTATTGCTTACTGATGTTATTGAATTCTATTGCTGTTGTCATAAAACTTCATTTTCTAACTGATAACTGAAAGCTGCTAACTAGTAACTCAAATTAGACTGTATCCATAAAGCTCTTCTGAACTTTGTTGAAGATCAAAATGCCTAAGCCCAACAATACAATCATAAACATAAAGCTATAGGCTAACCAACCCCATCCGATAAACTCACCCGCACTTAAAGCTCCGTATTTAAAAGTCTCAATGACTGGAGTCACTGGATTAAGACACATAATAGTGGTCAGGTCCATGCCCAACACCGTCTTGCCAGTCACCTGGCTCAAAGGATAAACGATTGGCGTGGCATACATCCACAACTGTATCACGAATGAAAACAAGACCTGAAGATCCCTATACTTAGTAGTCATTGAAGAGATAATGACACCAAAACCCAAGGCCAAACCAGCCATCATCATTACCAAAACAGGCGTCAGCAGCAAATACCAATTAGGGTTTGGCGCTTGCCCTATGATGGCATAATAAACATATACTACTATGAACAAAACCAACTGAATACCAAAACGCACTAAGTTACTAACCACACTCGAAAGTGGCATGATCAGCCTCGGAAAATACACCTTGCCAAAAATACCCGCGTTAGACACAAAAGTATTAGAAGTCTTGGTAAGGCAGTCAGCAAAATACTGCCACATACACACACCGCCCAAATAGAACAAGGGCTGCGGCACACCGTCGGTGGGAATACCAGCGATGCCTCCAAACACCACCATATACATGATGACCGTCAAGGCGGGTTGGATAATCCACCACAAGGGACCTAAGATGGTCTGTTTGTACTGCACCGTGATGGTACGCTTTACAAACAAGGTCAACAAGTCCCTATAGTCCCAAATTTCTTTCAGGTTCACCTCAAACAAGCCTGTGCGCGGCTTGATGACAGTGGTCCAGTTTTCGTTTTCCGATATTGTTTGCGCCATGTTGATAATGATAAAAGGTTATAGCTTCGCTATTCTGACTCCCATGAAAGAGCCGTAACATTCCGTTTCTCAAAGGTTTAGCATCTACTTTAAGGCAAATGCCAAAAGACAAGCCCGTTCCAACACGATGTCAAAACACACTTATCCGCTGCAAAAATAAGGAATAATAATTGAATAAACCAAGAAAAAATGGTACAAATTATTTAGACCTTTTTCCTTTTAAGACAATATTTCCGACAATCTTCCAGAAATAGTTCCAATCGGTGCGGAAAGGATGTTCCAAATAGGCCTCCAAATAACGGCGTTCGCTCTCCTGAATCTCGTCCAAGGTCTCGGGCATGTCCACATAAAACGGCGGCAATAAGCCCGGTTTGGTCTTAATCCTAAGTTCTTGTAATTCTTTGGAATAGAGATTAAAATACTGCCTACTTAAAGGGCGCACCCCTACCAGCTTCATCTGTCCTTTCAAGACATTGAGCAGCATGGGCAACTCATCGAGCCAGGTCTTGCGCAAGAAACGTCCCCAACCCGTCACTCGATAGTCGTTGCTGAACTTGCCGCCCTTGTCCAAGTCGTTGTTCTCGTAGACATAGGTCTGCAAATACTCGGAATAGGCATACATGGTGCGGAACTTGAACACGTTGAAGAGCTTTCCGTCCTTGCCTACCCTACGCAGCTTCACCAATGGGCCATAGGTATGTGGCTCACTATGTGGCTCACGCTGCTTCTGCCCGATGACGCAATAGCGGTCATGGATGTACTGCTCACTCACCACCTCAAAGCCGCAATAATACAGTCTGCCCAACACCTCGGGTCTCGGGAAGACCTTCCTCTCTTTCTTGTTGCAGAAATAGTAGAAACGACGTGTCAAAACCAACTTGGGACACACCCTATGCCACAAGAAGTCAAAGAAATAGACAATATGCGCTATGAGCCTGGGGTACTTGCTGAAGATCTGTGCGCGACGCTTCTGGGAAGTGTCGAAGGCACAGACCAGAAAACCGTCTTGTTTCAGCTTAGCGTTGGCCTTACGGAGGTAACGGTTCACGTAGCGGATAGTGTTGAGATGGTCCACGGCCAGCAAGACCTCGGCCTCGCCGTCGGGCACCGCCCAGCATTTCTCGGCATAGTCGTTGAGCCAAGCCGAGCGTTCAGGGCTGCGGGGCGTCTCGGCCACCGCAATCAACTCGCGCAGCTGCTCAGGGGCATGGTCAAACTCAAAACGCGGGGCGTGCTGCGGCTCTGACACGGCAAGGTATTCCATCACCTCGTCGTAGTTGTCGCGACTCGCCCATGTATTGAAGTATGACTTAAGGCCCATAGTATCTGCTTGTTATTTCTTCAAAAAGTCACAAACGACCTGGCAGATCAGATCTTGGTCCTTCTCACTCAGATAAGGATGTATTGGCAACGAGATCACCGTGTCGGCCAGCTGGTCGGAGACTAGGCAACGGTTGTCATCGAGGCTCAGATAGCTGAACGCCGTCTGCCTGTGCATCGGGATAGGATAATAGATGGCTGTAGGGATGTCTAAGGCTTTCAAGGCAGCCTGCAAACCTGCCCTTTGTTCCTTGTCCTTCAGCTGAAGCGTGTATTGCGCCCAACTGGAATAAAAGCCTTCGGGAACGACGGGTGTCTTCACCACGCCTATCAGTTTCTCGGTATAACGCGCTGCCACCTTGTTGACATCGACCAACTCATAGTCTTTGAAGGCCTTCAGCTTCACGATCAATATGGCGGCCTGTATGCTATCCAAACGGGAGTTCATGCCGATACGCACATTGTCGTAGCGGTCGCTACCCTTGCCGTGGATGTGGTAGGACTCTATCAGCGCAGCCCATTCGTCATTGTCGGTGAACACCGCGCCGCCGTCGCCGTAGCAGCCCACGGGCTTGGCGGGGAAGAACGAGGTGGTAGAGATATCGCCGAAGGTGCAGGCTTTCTTGTCGCCGATGCGGCCACCAAAGCCTTGAGCACCGTCTTCCAGGACATAAAGGTGGTATCTGTCGGCCACCTTACGGACGGTCTTTAAGTCGGCTGGCAGACCGAAGAGGTCGACGGCGATGACCACACGAGGCGTGAGCTTGCCGCCTTTCAGGGTCTGCTCGATCTTGCGCTCGAGGTCGGCCACGTCGATGTTGAAGGTGTCCTTGTCGACGTCGACGAAGACGGGCGTGGCGCCCTGCATGGCGATGACCTCGGCCGAGGCGAAGAAGGTAAAGCTGGGAACGAAGACGGCGTCGCCAGGCTTCACGTCCCAAGCCTTCAAAGCCAGCAGAAGGGCATCGGTGCCGCTGTTACAGGCGATGCAGTGCTTCGTGCCGACATAGTCGGCGAAGGCGGTCTCCATCTCCTTGATTTTAGGGCCCATGACGTAGGCCGACGAGGCTACCACGTCAAGGATGGCCTTGTCCATTTCGTCTTTGAGGACGTTATATTGTGTCTTTAAATCTCTGAATTGCATGTTAGTTTAGAGTTTAGGGTTGAGTTGTCCATCTTTTTCCTCGTATTTCCGGCCGCAATCGCAATGCAATGTGGGGCCGAGGCGTTTGCCGCATTCGCAGACCCATCCGATTTGGCGCGCAGGCACACCGGCCATCAGGGCGTAGGGCTTCACGTCTTTGGTCACCACGGCGCCGGCGGCGATGAGGGCGCATCGGCCCACGGTATGGCCACAGACCACGGTGGAGTTGGCCCCCAAGGAGGCGCCTTCGCAGATCTTCGTTTTGGCGTAGACACCGTGCACGGGGAAGTGGGCACGTGGTGTGGTCACGTTGGTGAACACACAGCTCGGGCCACAGAACACGTTGTCCTCAATCTCGACGCCTTCGTAAATGGAGACGTTGTTTTGTACGCGGACGCCGTTGCCGATCTTGACGTTGCAGCCCACGTTCACGTTCTGTCCGAAGGAGCAATTCTCGCCGATGACGGCACCCTTTTGAATGTGGCAGAAATGCCAGATCTTGGTTCCTTTGCCGATGGTCACGTCGTCGTCAACGTAGCTGCTTTCGTGTATGTAGAAATCACTCATATATATCATTTTTTGGTCGGCCCTTCGACCCTTCGACAAGCTCAGGGCTCAGGGACCTTAACTTTATTCCCAGCCGGAGGCCAGCACGTCGGCGATATGGATCACCTTGATGGGCAAGCCTTCCTTCTCGATATAGGCTTTCTGGTGCATGAGGCAGGTCATGTCGGTCGACACGATGTACTCCGCACCTGTATTCATTGCGTTCTTCACCTTATGGCTCGCCATACCCATGGCCAGCGTTTCGTGGTTGACCTCCAACGAGAAGTCGGCGCCGCAGCACAGGTCGGGCTGTTTCATCTCCACCAGCTCTAGGCCTCTCACCTTGGAGAGTAGCTGACGGGCTTCCTTGCCCAAGCCCAGGCCGCGCAGTGCGCTGCAGCTGTCGTGGAAGGTCACCTTATAGGGGAACTCTGCGCCGAAGTCATCGAAATGCACCTTGTTGACCAAAAAGTCGGTCAGCTCATAGACATTGGCCACCATCCTCTTGAAGTTCAAGTGGTTGGCCGTGTTGAAGAAGAGTTCGGGATAGCGTTTCTTGATGTAGTGCACACAGGCCGCCGAGGGAGCCACCACGGGGCCGTTGTAGGAGAAGTCGTTGAGGAACTTGTCGCCCAGCTCTTTAGCCTCTTCGAGGAGGCCTGCGTTATAGGCGAAGCGACCGCAGCAGGTCTGCTCCGAGTTGTACTCCACCTCAACGCCCGCGCGCTCCAACACCTTCATGGTATGGAAGGCCACGGAAGGGAAAAACTGGTCGATGATGCAAGGTACAAACAGCTCAACTTTCATGATATAGTGCGCAAAATTCCGTGCAAAGGTACGGATTTTCTTTTATTCCTAATAAAAAAAGCGGTTTTTATCAGAAAATGGGCAAAAATGAGGCGTCTTTCCAAAAATTTGGATAGGATTTCTCCACCACTTCGGGATGGTCGAAGGTGGCGGGACCGAACAGCATAGAGAGCGGTGCCAAGGCCATCGCGATGCGGTGGTCGTTATGGGCACAGAATTGCAAGGGCTGTTGGTCCAGCTTCGACAGTTCGGTTTGCATGGCCTCCACCCTATCGGACTCTTTCAAAGCGAGGTTGTCGAGGCCAGTGAAATGCATCTCCATGTGCAGCCCTGCGCAGGTGGCGGCCATCGTAGGATACAGGTCGGGATGTTGGGAGAAATCGAAATGCAGGGGACACTTTTCGAAAGGGATCTTTCGCAGGACGAGGTCCTCGCCTTCAGCATAGGTGCCGACGCCGAGCTGGGTCATCCATTCGGCGATGATGGCGTCTCCTTGCAAGCCATGGTTGCCGTCCATGTCATACCGACCGAAGCAACCCATAGATGCTCTCCCTCCTTCGTCGGTCGGCATGACATGGGTTGCGGAGGGAGCGTATCTATGGACGACGAGGGGGTTCAGGAACCTTAGTTTTATCTCGCATTCTTCGCTGAAAGCCGCCATCTCGTACCAATAGGAGGCCGCGGTCCAGTCAGGTTCGATGGCAAAGGGCATCGGTTGATATGGTTTTGGCTGCACGACCACCCTCCTACCCTGTCGCTCAGCCTGTGCTGAAAAATGGCACATCATGCTGAGGGTCATATCGAGGTAAGGCAAAGAGCTGAGGTCGCCGACCAGTTCCAATTCAAGGCCATTGGGAAACATGGGTGCGGCCATGACAAGGGAAGAGGCGAACTGGCTGCTTTGGGTCATGTCGAGGGTGACCTTGCCACCAGCGAGAGGCTTCCCAATGACCCGCAGGGGAAGGAAACCCTCTTGTTCGACATATTGGATGTCAGCGCCCAAGGCTCTCAAAGCCTCCACGAGGGGTGCCATGGGACGTTGGCGCATGCGTTGCGTCCCTGTGAGAAGCCACTCGCCTTCGTGGCATGCCAAGTAGGTCGTCAGGAAACGGGCTGCCGTGCCGCAGTCGGAGATATCTATATGCCGTGTATAGATTCGCTTCGAATTTTGTGAGCATGTCATACCGAACGACGAAGGAGTGAGTGTATCTATACTCACAAAATTCTCGGAAATGCTATGCATTCGGCGTAGCCAATGACATACACGGCAAAACCTCAATGCATCCCGCAGTACTTTAGTATCATGAGAATCAGAGAGGTTTCGGATCTCGGGAGTAAACCCACCATACGCAGCTATCATCAAGGCACGGTTGCTCTCGCTCTTGCTGGCGGGCAGGGTGATATCGCACTGGAGTTTCATTGCTACCACACCTTATTAATAATAGTGTCCTCTAAGGACAATCGAACCGTCTCCATGGACACTTCGACATCCAGGACTGGCTTCCCAACCGCCTCAAGCAAAACGAATTGCGGTTTCTCGCCACGGTTCTTCTTGTCGTGGGCGAGATAGGAAAGGATGGGCTCCACGTCGGATTTGTCCAAATCCATTACGGCTTCCGCAAGCAGCATGTGGAGTTGTCTTTCATAGTCTTTGAGGACCTTCTCGCTGAGGCCGCATTGCTTCACGGAGAGCCACAGCGCGGCACGCATTCCTATGGCGACGGCTTCGCCATGCAACAAGGGTGTCTTTTTCGTCAGGCAATGGCTTTCTATGGCATGGCCAAGGGTGTGGCCGAAGTTCAGCACCTTGCGCAGGCCATTTTCATAAGGGTCTTTCGCCACAATCTCGCGTTTGATCTCGCCACAATGCGCAATGTATTGCTGATAGTTTTCTAAATTAATTTCCAACAACTTATGATCTGCAATAAAACCATATTTCATCATCTCTGCCATACCAGAACGGATCTCCCTTTCCGGAAGGGTCGTCAAAAAAACAGAGTCTATCAGCACGTCTTCAGCCTCGGCGAAAGTACCGATTTGGTTTTTGGCACCGCCGAAATCGATGCCTGTCTTCCCTCCTATCGCCGCATCCACCATGGCGAGGAGTGTCGTTGGCACATTGACGAAGCGGATGCCACGCTTGTAGGTGGAGGCTGCGAAGCCGCCCAAGTCGGTTATCACACCACCTCCGAGGTTGACTAACAAGGCGTTGCGGTCGGCGTGATGCTTCATCAGGGTTTTCCAGATGCGTTGGACGGTTTGCAGGTTTTTGTGTTGTTCGCCTGGCTTGATGACGATGTCAATGGACGATTTGCAATGCAGCCAATGGGTCACCTCGGGTAGCCAAAACGGGGCGACGTTTTCATCGGTGAGGATGAAGACTTGGGAGCCTTTAGAAAGCATATCCATCACTTTTCTCATTCTTCAACCACTTGACAAAGAATCACGCGTTCATCATCCGTTTCGCCGTGGCGGATATCCACGCGGATGTACCTTTCAGGCAACAATGATTCAATCATCTCGGGCCACTCGATGAGGCAGAGGTTGCCGCTATCGAAATAGTTCTCGTAGCCTATGTCGTAGGCTTCTTCCAGCTTCTTAATACGGTAAAAATCAAAATGATATACCGACTCACCTTCTTCGGTGACATATTCATTCACGATGGCGAAAGTCGGGCTGTTCACCTCATCGGTGACACCCATTTTGTGGCAGAGGTTTTTGATGAGCGTGGTCTTGCCTGCACCCATTGAGCCGTAGAACGCGATGATGTCAGCCTCGCCTCGCATGGAAATCAAGTAATCGGAGACCTCCGAGAGTTGCTCCACGCCTGTAATATGGAATTCTTTGGAATTCATTTCATTGGTATTTGCGCTGCAAAGATAATAATTTTGGTAATTATTGAGATTCCCTGCGGGAATGGAGTCAAGTAAAAAGCGGCCAGCGGCGGCAGGTAACGCTTACAAACCGTATACGTCACAAGCCGCCGCGTGGTACATTATAATAAACTCCATTCCCGAAGGGAATCTCAGGATGATAGTTCAGATTCCCTGCGGGAATGGCAAACGGATTGTTTTGTAAACCGCGGCGGCTCGTGAAGTCTACGCATAGTAAGCACTTCCTGCCGCCGCCATATTTACATGACTAACGCTCCATTCCCGAAGGGAATCTCACAAGTTTTCCTTCAAATCATCAATTACTTGCTGTACTTTTTCACTCCATGGGGTTTTATCACGAACAAACCCCTTCTCGGTTACTAATTCATTCCATTCAGGATTATTCTTCTCTATCAACTCAATTTTTGCTTTACGGGACAACCCTTTTATCCTGTTTTCTTCATCAATGGCAGATTGATAATTGTTGAATTCTTTGTAATAAACACAATACTCACAATTATACCTATCCGTAAAAGAGCCTTTGAATTGATGTCTCTTATGCTCACCTACTCTTCGGACCAAATCATTTGTACATCCCGTGTATAAAACAGTATGGGAAATGTTGGTCATGATATAAGCGTAAGCGAATCTCATAATATAATCATTTTGCGACAAAAGTAGTAAAAATACAGATTCCCTGCGGGAATGGAGTCAAGTAAAAAGCGGCCAGCGGCGGCAGGTAACGCTTACAAACCGTAAACGCCACAAGCCGCCGCGTGGTACATTATAATAAACTCCATTCCCGAAGGGAATCTCAGGATGATAGTTCAGATTCCCTGCGGGAATGGCAAGCCAATAAAAGCATAAACAGCGGCGGCTTATGGAGTTCATAACCAGTAAACGCATCCTGCCGCCGCTGGAAACGTATAACAAACGCTCCATTCCCGAAGGGAATCTACTTACTTCGCCGTGAGATGCGTCACCGGGATCAGCATTTCGCTCATCGAGATGCCACCATGCTGGAAGGTGTTGCGATAGTAGCTGACGTAATAGTTGTAGTTGTTCGGGTAGGCGAAGAAGTCGCTCTCGCCTGCGAAGACGTAGGTGGTACTTAGGTTCACCTTGGGCAAGAAAATCTTCTCGGGGTCTTTCACCTCGAAGACTTCCTTCGGGTTGTATTTCAGGTTCTTGCCATACTTGTAGCGCAAGTTGGTATTCACTTCCCTATCACCCAAAATGCGGACGGGTTTTTCGACGTAGGTGGAGCCATGGTCGGTGGTGATGATCATATCGCAACCCTTCTCAGCAATGAAGCGCATCATGTCGAAGAGGCTGGAATGCTCAAACCACGAGTACATCAGCGAGCGGTAGGCTTCCTCGTCGTCGGCAAGCTCGCGGATGATCTCCATCTCGGTGCGGGCGTGAGAGAGCATGTCAACGAAGTTGTAAACGATGACATTCAGCTTGTTAGGCATCAGGTTGGCCATCTGTTCGTAGAGTTTTTTGCCTGCCTGCAGGTTCAACACCTTATTATATGAGTATTTGATGTTCTTGCCAAAGCGCTTCAGTTGCTCGCCAAGAAGCTCACCTTCATATTGGTTCTTGGTGCCTTCGTCCTCCTCGTCGACCCACCATTTCGGGTAACGACGACGGATCTCGAGCGGCATCAGTCCGGCGAAGAGCGCATTGCGGGCATATTGCGTAGTGGTAGGCAGAATGCTGTAGTAGATGTCGTCGGCCTCCACGCGGAAATAGGTCTCAATCAGCGGTTGGATGGCTTTCCATTGGTCGTAGCGAAGGTTGTCGATGACGATAAGGAATAGCGGCTTGTCGCTGTCGTCGAGGCGGGGAATCACCTTGTCGCGCACCACGGTATGCGACATGACGGGTTTCTCCGACTTGCCTTGGATCCAGTCCACATAATTGCGTTCGATGTAGCGTGTGAACTGTGTGTTGGCCTCTTGCTTCTGGTCGGCGAGAATGCCTTTGATGCCCTCGTCGGTCGACTTCTGCAATTCCAACTCCCAGCGCACCAGCTTTTTATATAAGGCAACCCATTCGTCAAAGTTGAGGTTGTTGTTCAAGTCCATGCTAATTTGGCGGAACTCCTGCTGGTAGCTCATCGTCGACTTCTCGTCGCGGAGTTTCTTGTTCTCGAGGTTACGTTTCAGCGAAAGCAGGATTTGGTTCGGGTTGACGGGTTTGATGAGGTAATCAGCAATATTTGAGCCGATGGCATCCTCCATAATGCGTTCCTCCTCGCTCTTCGTGATCATCACCACGGGGAGGTTGGGGTATTCGCGTTTGATGACTTCGAGGGCTTCGATGCCAGAAATACCCGGCATCTGCTCGTCTAAAAATACAATATCAAAATGGCGTTGGCGCACGAGGTCGATGGCATCGGAGCCGTTGTTGGCCGTCACCACCTCGTAGCCTTTCTGTTCCAAAAACATGATATGGGGCTTCAGGAGATCGATCTCATCGTCGGCCCAAAGGATTGTCGTTTTGTCCATATATTAAGTGTTTATGGATATGAAACGCAAAAATAGGCATTTTGTTTTAAGGGGATGAACTTTTTTGAGATTCCCTTCGGGAATGGAGTGCTAGTGGTGTGTATTTTGCGGCGGCGAGTAGAACTTACAAATCGTATGCTGTCACAAGCCGCCGCTATTCGAATAAACGATATTCTCCATTCCCCGAAGGGGAATCTCAACTTTTCAAAAAAAGCATTACCTTTGCGGCAAAAATAGCGGCACATGGCAAGCGCATCCAACAAAAAGAAGATCTTCAACGACCCCATCTATGGCTTCGTCAGCATTCCTGATGAGCTGCATTTCGACATCATCGAACATCCTTATTTCCAGCGTCTTAGACGCATCAAGCAGGTCAGCATGACCAACCTCGTGTATCCCGGTGCCAACCACACCCGTTTTGCCCACAGCCTCGGCGCCATGCACCTCATGCGTCGCGGCATACAGCTGCTGCGGGGCAAGGGCTATGAGATCACGGATGAGGAACTTGAAGCCGCATCATTGGCCATCCTGCTCCACGACAGCGGCCACGGACCCTTCTCCCACACCTTGGAGAACAGCATCGTTCACGGCATCTCACATGAGGAACTCTCGCTGAAGGTGATGCAGAAGTTCAACGAGATTCATGAAGGTCGTCTGGACATGGCCATAGAGATCTTTACCGGAAAGTACCCCAAAGGCTTCCTCAGCAAACTCATTTCCAGTCAGTTGGACGTCGACCGCATCGACTACCTGAAGCGCGACAGTTTCTTCACTGGAGTAGCAGAGGGCAGCGTCAATGCTGAGCGTCTGCTGGAGATGATGGAAGTCGTGGACAACGACTTGGCCATCGAGGCCAAAGGCATCTATTCAGTGGAGAGTTTCATCGTGGCACGCCGCATCATGTACTGGCAGGTGTATATGCACAAAGCCGTGTTGAGTGCCGAATATATGCTGCGCAACATCCTGAAACGCGCCAAGATGCTCAGCCAGGAGCGTGAATTGTTTGCCACCCCTGCCCTGTCGTTCTTCCTCAAGAACCAGAACGCCTTCCAAGGCCACGACTCAGACGAAGTCCTCGACCGCTTCTGCCAACTCGACGACTATGATGTGATGACGGCTGTGAAGGCTTGGCGTGACGACAAAGACCGCGTGCTTTCAGAGCTTTGCAGACGCCTGACGGACAGACACTTATTCAAAATTGAGATGCGTGAAGGAGCGTTTGAGCCAGACTATATTGAAGAGATTCGCAACAAGATTGCGGAATACTACGACTGGACCAAGGAAGAGGCGGATTACGCGCTGCTTCAGGGCATTTCGTCGAACCATGCCTACCATCCCAAGAAACCGGCCATCAACATCCTTTACAAAGACGGCACACTGAAGGACATCAGCGAGGCCTCCGACCAGCTGAACATTTCAGTGCTTTCGCAACCTGTGGTGAAGCATTTTATTTGCTATCCGAAGGAGTTGGTACTGTAGTGAGTTTTTATGCAGATGAGATTCCCTGACGGGAATGGAGTGAATCATTCTGTTTCCAACGGCGGCTTGAGCCAGCTACCGCAGGGTAATTGATAATAGCCGCCGATGTACACTTTTTGTCCGACTCCATTCCCGCGCCAGCGGGAATCTCATAAACCAAACAAGCTTTACATCCTCTGGTTCATCGCTTTGGCACGGCGCTTTGAGTCCTCCATCACCTCGAAGGCCTGCTGCTGCAAGAAACGCTCTTCCTCCGTTTCGGGCTCGAGCGTGATGCCATGTGGGCGCGAATGGTGGTTCTCATCCAAATAAGAGAAAGTGGCGAAGCCATCGGCAGCGATTTTCTCTGGCTCACGGCTGCGGTACATCTTCGTGTAGACCGTCAGCGTGCTGCGACCCACCGAAATCACCTTGCTCTCGAAAGTGACAATGTCGCCCGCGAAAATCGGGAATTTGAAGTCAATACCGTGGAGCACGAGAAGGACCGTATCCTTCGTGTCAACATATTGTGCTACAGCAAAATAAGAGCTCTCTAAAAAGTACTCCGAGCAACGACCTGCAAAGAAGGTTTGGTGATGGTTGAGGTCGGCGAGTTTGATTAGTCTTTGGGAATAGGTTGCTTTCATATTTAGTTGTTCAGTTATTCAGTTGTTTAGTTGTTCAGTTGCCTATGGCTTATGGCTTATGGCCTATGGCTGCCACAATAAGGAGGCAAGCCATCGGCCATTGGCCATAGGCTATCGTTCATAGGGTATTTCAATTTTAAGCCCGTCGTAGGCAAGCATCATGCCCTCCGGCAACTCGCGGTTGACTTCGGCAGCGAGGCCCATACTGTGGCTACAATGCGTGAACCAGGTCTTCTTTGCTCCCACTTTTCTTGAGATTTCAATCGCCTCGTCCAAAGTGAGATGCGAATAGTGTTTCTTCTTTTGCAGAGCCTCAATAATCAGATATTCAACGCCTTGTAGTTTTGCAATGGCATCTTCGGAAATCTCACTCAGGTCGGTCACGTAGGCGAATTTACCGATACGGAAGGCATAGCAGGTCAAGGTGTAATGCTTCAGTTTGATGGGAACGATATGTAAGTCACCGAGGTCGAAAGGCGTCTCGTCGAGGCGATGAATATCGTAGGTAGGCGCGCCAGGATAAGGATGCTCGTCGAAGGCGTAGGAATACTCACGTTTGATCTCAGGCAAAGCCGTGTCGTCGACATAAAGCGTCATGGGCTTTTGTTGTTTGAAAATGAAGGGGCGCAAGTCATCGAGGCCACCGATATGGTCCTTATGCTCATGGGTGATGAGCACGGCGTCCAATTGGGTGACATTCTCACGCAACATCTGCTGGCGGAAGTCCGGACCAGCATCAACGACGACCGTCACCTCCTCGGTTTGAATCAAGATGGAGGTGCGGAGGCGCTTGTCGCGTGGGTCCTTCGATTGGCACACGGGACAGGTACATCCGATGACGGGTACGCCTTGCGAGGTTCCTGTACCTAATACAGTGATTATCATATCTTTATCAATTTTCAAAACGATTCACGACCGAATCATTCCATGAACCGAAATAAAAATGCAAAATTAGCGTTTTTTGGACAAAACAGACTCCTATTTCATAGAATTTCCCTACATTTGCGGCATGAATATTTCTTCATATCTTAGAAACAGAGCCTTAAACCGTGCCTTGGAGCAGTTTCTCGCCGAGAAGACGGCAGCTAAAATGCCTAATCTTCAGCGAGTTAACTCGGTGTTAATCATCCTCGACGAGCACGACAAAAGCATACATAAAAACATAGAGAGCAGCGTGAAGGCCCTCTTCGGCACCGGTCGCTGTGGCTTTATCATCCTCTGCAACCAGATGTCGGACACCATCCTGCAAAGCGACCTCTACAACGAGATCACGCCCAAGGACTTCGGCTTCATGAGCGTGCTGAAACCCGACAAACACGAATACCTCAGGAAACTTCCCTACAGCACCATGATCATCAACATGGCGGGTAAAAATGCTGAAATCAGCGATTACCTCTGCACCTTGCCGAAGTCGGACTTCAGGATCAGCTTCCAACAAAGCAAAAACGCAGGGCTCTATGACTTGGTGATCGAGAACCCGAGAGGCACCGACCCCGTCTCCAACATCCACGTGTTGCACAACTACCTGAAGGCTTTGGCGGGAACGCAAACGCAAAATCAATAATCACATGAAATACAACCCTTTCAAAGGCACGGGCATTGCCCTTATTACCCCTTTCAAACAAGACCAATCTGTTGACACAGAATCTCTCATCAGAATCGTCAACCATGTCATCGACCATGGTGCCGATTTCCTGGTCGTCTTAGGCACTACTTCCGAGGCGCCTACCCTGACGGCAGACGAGAAGCGTATGGTCATCAACACAATATTAAGTACCAACAACGGCCGTCTGCCTGTACTGCTGGGCATGGGTGGCAACAATACGGAATCCGTCATCGAAGCCATTAAGACCCAGGACTTCACTGGAATCCAAGGCATCTTGAGCGTCGTGCCCTTTTACAATAAACCCAACCAACGCGGCATGAGGGCCCACTTCGAGGCCATCGCCGACGCCAGCCCCGTGCCCGTCGTGGTCTACAACGTGCCAGGCCGGGTGGGCGTCAACCTGCAAGCCGCCACCTGTGTGGAGCTGGCCAAGCATCCCAACATCATCGCTGTGAAGGAAGCCTCAGGCAACCTGCAGCAGATCATGGAGATTCTGCGCGACAAGCCTGCCGACTTCGACGTGCTCTCGGGCGACGATGGCATCACCCAACCCTTGATGGCTCTTGGCGCTACAGGCGTCATCTCCGTGGCCGCCAATGCCTACACCGATCCCTTCAGCCGCATGATGCATGCCATGAAGGAGGGTCGCACTGATGAGGCCTTAAGCCTGCACTATGCCATGCTGCGCATGAACCAACTCATCTTTGTCGACGGCAACCCTGCCGGCATCAAATGCCTGATGAGCCACATGGGACTGTGCGAGAACGTGCTGCGTCTGCCCTTGGTCACCGTGAACGACAAGGTAGAGGACGACATTATTGAAGAATGGAAAGAATTAAAGAACAAATAAAATGAAAGTTTTACGCTATTTTTTGATCATTTTGGCCACCGTAATCAGTGGCAACATTTTTGCTCAGAAGAGCCAACAAGAGCTACAACAACTCATGCAGCAACGCAATGAGTATTATTTCACTTTCAGCCTGAATGGCAACGACGACCTCAAGACCATCGCCCAGACCATCTCGGTCGACCGCGTCGATGGCAATGTGGTCACTGCATATGCCAACAACAACGACTTTGCCCGTTTCGGTAAACTGGGCTATGACGTCACGCTTCAGACACCTCCTTCGCTGCTCGAGAAAGCAGCCATGTGGGACGGTAGCAACCGTGCCGAATACGATTGGGACAGCTACCCCACCTATAGCGCCTACGAAGAGATGATGTTCGCTTTCCAGACCAACCATCCCGACAAATGCGAGATCATCACCCTTGGCACCCTGCCCAGCGGCCGTAAGATCATGCTGGCCCACATCAACAATGGCACTGCCGACGGCAAGCCGAAGTTCCTCTACACCTCCACCATCCACGGCGACGAGGTCGTCGGCTGGATCATGATGCTTCGTTTCATCGACTACCTGCTGGAGAACCCCAATGAGCCCGAGGTGCAGAACATCCTCGAAAACGTCGACCTCTACATCGGCCCCAACGCCAATCCCGACGGCACCTACCACGGCGGCAACAACAACGTGAATGGCGCCACCCGCGAAAACGCCAACGGCGTCGATATGAACCGCAACTATGCCGACCCGCATGGCGGCCCCCACCCCGATGGACACGAGTATCAAACCGAGACCTTATGGTTCATGCAACTCGCCGAAGACATCCCCTTCGTGATGGGCGCCAACTACCATGGTGGTGCCGAGGTGATGAACTATCCTTGGGACAACTCCTACACGCTCCATGCCGACGACGCTTGGTACCAACTCATCAGCCACGAATACGCTGACGAATGCCATAAAGTCAACCCGAACTACATGACCGACTACAACAACGGCATCACCAACGGCGCGCAGTGGTACATGATCGGCGGTGGTCGTCAGGACTACATGAACGGCTATGCCCAATGCCGCGAGCTGACCATCGAATGCGGCCCCAAGCTCCCGAATGCGAACACCCTTCCCAGCTACTGGAACTACAACAAAGCCTCACTCTTCCTGTTCGTCAACCAATGCCTCTACGGCATCCATGGCGTGGTGACCGACTCCATCACTGGCGAGCCGCTTGAAGCCACCATCACCATCAGCGGCCACGACGACCAATACTCCATTGTGGAGAGCCATATGCCTGTCGGCGACTTCCACCGCCCCATCAAAGGTGGCAACTGGACCGTCATTGTCAGCAAGGACGGTTACTGTCCTAAGATGATTGACGTCAACGTAGCCGACTACGAGACCGTCAACCTCGACGTGAAGCTTGTCCCCGGCAGTTGCCTGTTGCCCAACTTCAACGCCTCGACCACTCAGGTGGCCCTCGGCGGCAGCGTCAACTTCACCGACGGCTCGTTTGGCGACATCGTCTCGTGGAGCTGGACCTTCGAAGGCGGCAACCCTGCCACCTCGACACAGCAAAACCCCAATGGCATCGTATACAATGAAGCCGGCGACTACGACGTCACGCTGACCATCACCGACGCCGATGGCAACAGCGAAACCTTGACCCGCGAAGCCTACATCCAAGTGCGTGAGTCATATAATATGCAGAATGGCACTATTGAGACCTGCAACGCCTTGTTCTACGACAACGGCGGTCCTAATAACAACTACGGCAACAACAAAGACTACACCTTGACCTTCATGCCGGCCATCGAAGGCAATATGATCCGCGTCAACTTTGCCGAATTCAACACAGAGTCAGGCTATGACTACCTCTACATCTACGACGGCAACTCCACCAACGCCACATTGATTGGTCGCTACGACGGAGCCAACAATCCCGGCGAGGTGACAGCCACCAACGAAGAAGGTGCCCTCACCTTCCGTTTCACCTCCGACCAAGGCGTCACAGCCCTTGGTTGGGTCGCCACGGTCAGCTGTGTGGGAGACTACGAGCCCCTCATGCTTGAAGTTACCGCCGAGCCCGAGCTCATCAACGAAGGCGAGACGAGCCAACTCAACGTGACCGTCACTGGTGGCGACGGCAACTACACCTACACCTGGGAGCCTGCCGAGACCCTCAGCAACCCCAATATCGCCAACCCCGTAGCCACTCCTACCGAGCCCGAGACCATCTACAAAGTCGTAGTGACCGACGGACAAGGCAGCAGCGAATCAGGCGAAGTCACCGTCAGCATCAGAGACTGGTCGTTGACGGAAGACGGCTTCTTGCCCCACGTCTACCCCAACCCGACTAAAGGCAACTTCACCATAGATATGCGTGGAGCATACAGCTACACCCTGTGCAACAGCGTCGGACAGCAGCTCCTTTCGGGCAAAGCCGAAGGCAAGGCCAACGTCGAAGCCTCGTTGGCCCCGGGTGTGTATTTCCTCCAGATGATTGGCGAAGACGGAATTCAGACAGAGAAACTCGTCATCGAAAAATAATAGAGAAAAACCCTCGTTAATAACATAAAAATGAGTAATTTTGCAGCCCGATGAAAAATAGACGTTTGATATTGGCTTTATTGGCTCTTGTGACGCTGGCTTCGTGCAACGACTTCAACCGTTTGGTCAAAAGCACCGACAACGATATGAAGTACGAAGTGGCCATGGACTATTATGACCGTGGCGACTACAACCACGCCCTGCAGCTGTTCGACCTGCTGCAAGCCTCTTTCCGCAACACGCCCAAGGGCGAAGCCATCACCTATCGGACCGCATTTTGCTATTATCTCCAAGACGACTACGACATCGCCTCCTACTATTTCAACAAGTTCGTCCAGACCTATCCTTTCTCCAAACAAGCGGAGAAAGCAGCCTATATGAGCGCTTATTGCAACTACATGCTCTCGCCTGAGTCGGGCTTGGACCAGACCAATACCGTTGATGCCATCAAGCAGCTGAAGAGCTTCGTGGAGCGCTATCCCAATAGCGACAGCCTCGACCGTGCCAACCATCTCTTGACCGACCTCAACAACAAGTTGGAGCAAAAGGATTACAACATGTGCAGGCTGTTCTACCGTATGGAGAACTACAGCGCGGCCATTACCTCGTTTGAGAACATGCTGAAGAAGTACCCCAACACCACGCACCGCGAGGAGATCCTGTACGACATGGCCAAGACCTATTACGACTTCGCCGAGAACAGCGTCACGGAGAAACAGCGCGAGCGTTACGAGTCGTGCGTCGAGCAGTGCAACACGCTCTCCTACCTCTATCCCAACAGCAAGTATCTCTCGGAGACGAAAGGCATCACCGAAAAAGCAAGAAAGAAATTAGAAAACTTACGATAAACTATGGATTTCAAGAAAATTAAGACCGAAACGACGGTGGTAACCCGTCAGAAAGACCAATTCTACAAAGGCACAGGTAACATCTACGAGACCGTGGCCATCCTGTCCATCAGGGCCAACCAAATCGCCTCCGAGATGAAGGCCGAGCTCAACGAGAAGATCGAATCGTTTGCCTCAGCCACCAACGACAGCCTGGAAGAAGTGTTCGAGAACAAGGAACAGATCGAAATCGCCAAGTTCTACGAGCGTCTGCCCAAGCCCACGCTGATTGCCATCCACGAATTCCTTCACGACCAGATCTACTTCCGTAACCCCGCCAAGGAGAATCAGGAAGCCTTCTGATAGATGACACAAAGAAAGGGAGAAGTCATGAAAAGATTCATTGCCACACTACTCATCGTCATCAGCAGCCTGCTGACCATGCACACCTTGCAGGCCCAAGAGCTGAACTGCGAAGTGCGCGTCAATTCCAACAAGGTGGAAGGCAGCGACAAGAGCATCTACCAAAACCTGCAGACCTCCCTTTACGAGTTCATCAACAACACGAAATTCACCGAGATCAACTTCAGGCAGGCCGAGAAGATCGAGTGCTCGATGCTGGTTGACGTCCTCAGCAGGGAAGGCGACATCTTCACTGCCGAGATCAGTCTGGCCTTACGCCGTCCCGTCTACAAGTCGAACTACAGCACGCCGATGTTCAACTACATCGACAAGAAGTTCTTCTTTGAATACACCGACGGACAAACGTTGGACTTCAACCCCAACACCTACATCTCCAACATCACCAGCACCATAGGATTCTATGTATACCTCTTCCTCGGCCTCGATTTCGACAGCTTCTCGCCCAATGGCGGCGACCCGTTCTTCGCCGTCGCCGAGACCATCGCCAATGCCGCGCCGCAAGAGCCTGGGTCGGACAACGGTTGGGGAACATCAGGACGCAAGAACCGCTATGCCATCATCAGCGACATCAACAACAGGACCTACGCTCCGCTGCGTCAGTTCCTGTATGACTACCATCGTCTGGGCCTCGACGTCATGGCTGAGGACCCCGCACAAGGTCGTGAGTCCATCCTGAGTACCCTTTCCAACCTGCGGTCCATCTACGAACGCAATTCCATGTGCTACTTCCTGCAGTTGATCGTAGAGACCAAACGCGACGAGATCATCCAAATCTTCTCGCAAGGCGACATGAAAATCCGCAACGAAGCCGCCAATATCATGAAGACCATCGACCCCTCACAGTCCTCGAGGTACGATGCCATGCTGCAAAACAACGGCAACTAATCAGTCCACCCTTTTATGCTTCAGCAACTGCACATCAGTAACTACGCCTTGATTGACGAGCTGAGTGTCAGTTTCGAGCCCGGTTTCAACGTCATCACTGGCGAGACCGGCGCGGGCAAGTCGATCCTTCTCGGTGCCTTGGGTTTTGCCTTAGGCGACCGCGCCGACACCAATGTGCTTTACGACAAGGACAAGAAATGTGTGGTGGAAGCCCATTTTGCCTTGGATGACGACACGCTTAGGCCTTTGTTTGAGGAAAACGACCTCGACTTTGAAGCCGAGTGCATCTTCCGTCGCGAGCTCAATCCTCAGAAGAAAAGTCGTGCTTTCATCAACGACACGCCAGTGGCCCTGCAGACCATGAAAGAGATAGGCTGTCAGCTGGCCGACATCCACTCACAACACGACTCCCTCCTGCTCACCGATGCCGACTTCCAGCTCAGGCTCTTGGACGACATCGCACAAAATGGAGCGATCCTGGCCGATTATCAGACAGAATACCACAACTATAACGGTCTTAAGCGGAGGTTGAACGAGTTGAAAGAGATGGCAGACAAAAACACCGCCGAGAACGACTACCTGAAGTTCCAACTCGAAGAACTCGACAAGGCCGGATTGAAGGAAGGCGAGTATGCTGACATCGAGCAGACCCTCAGCATGATGGAGAACGCCGAGGAAATCAAGACGCTGTTGGTCACCGCCAACGGCCTGCTTGACAACTCTGAGAATGCCATCTTAGGACAAGTCAACGAGCTGACCTCCACCCTGTCGCGGCTGAGACACCTCCTGCCCGACACGGACAGCTTAGGAGCACGTGTGGAGAACCTTAAGGTAGAGCTGAAAGACATTGCCTACGACTTGCGCCGCAAGGAAGACGACACCCAATTCGACGAGGGACAACTTCAAAGCCTTCAGGAACGTTACGACCTGCTCAGCCGTCTGATGATGAAACACCATGTCAACGACTTTGAGGCGCTCATCACCTTACGCGACAGCCTGAAAGATAGGGTGAATGCCTTTGAGAATATCGACGAGGCTATCGCCAAGGCCGAAAAAGAGCTGAAAGAAAGCGAAAAACGACTTTTGCAACAGGCTAAGGTCCTCCACGACAAACGCGTCGAAGCCGCTACGGCATTTAGCGAGAAAGTCGCAGCATTGGTACGCCAGTTAGCCATGCCTTTTGCCCAATTCCAAGTCAGCGTGGAAAAGCAAGAAAGCTTCGGCAACAAAGGTACCGATGCCATTTGTTTCCTCTTCTCTGCCAACAAGGGTGTCGCTCCCGACGACCTCCGTCGTGTGGCCTCAGGCGGCGAACTCTCACGTTTGATGCTCTCCATCAAGAGTGCTGTTTCAAGCTACAACTACATCCCCACCCTTATCTTCGATGAGATTGACACAGGCGTCTCTGGCGAGGTGGCGGCCAAGATCGGAGGCATCATGCAGCAGATGGGCCAATCGCTTCAGCTTATCTCCATCACCCACCTACCCCAGGTGGCCAGTAAAGCACAGCACCATTATTTCATCTACAAGGACAACGACGGCTTGCGCACGCAGTCGCACATCCGCATGCTGAATGCAGAAGAGCGTGTCACCGAAATCGCCAAGATGCTCAGCAACGACCAAGTCACGCCCGAAGCCTTACGGGCGGCAGAGGTGCTATTGAAATAAGGGGGAAATCAATCTTCGTTTCCGATGGCGTTCTTCATCACGCCAATCTTTGAACTCTCGACAAAATCGAGGATGAAATCGCGGTCTTCCGAGGCAGGGAGGTTCTCGCGGATGTATTGCACCGACTGGGTGACATTCATGCCCACGCTATAGATCACGCGATACACATCCTGGATGGCGTTGATACGCTCACGCGAGAAGCCACGACGCATCAAGCCGATGGAGTTGACGCCAGCATAACACACGGGGTAGCCAGGGCCTGTCTTCACGAATGGCGGGATATCCTTGTTGACCAAGGCGCCACCCGATATCATCACATGAGAGCCGATGCGGCAGAACTGACTCACAGCGGCAAGGCCTCCGAAGATAGCCCAGTCGTCGACAGTGATATGGCCAGCCAAGGTGGCCGCGTTGGCCATGATGACATGGTCGCCAAGGAAACAGTCGTGTGCCACATGGGTGAAAGCCATCAGCAGACAATCCTTACCCACGACCGTCTTACCCGAAGCCACCGTGCCCTTGTTGACCGTCGCCGACTCGCGCACCGTGGTGCCGTCGCCGATATAGCAATAGGTGGTCTCACCTTTGTATTTGAGGTCTTGCGGGATAGCCGAGATGACAGCGCCAGGGAAGATCTTGCAGTTCTTTCCGATGCGGGCACCGTCCATGATGACAGCATTGGGGCCAATCCAAGTGCCACTACCAATCTCCACGTCTTCGCCAATCCATGCGAAAGCCTCGATCTTCACATCTTCAGCGATGCGGGCATTGGGATGGATATAGGCTAAAGGCTGGTTCATGCTTAATATAATAAGGTGTGCTTAATCTTTCTAGCGAAAGAGGTGTTGGAGAAGTGTCCCGGCTTCACCGCAGTCACCTTGCCCTTGATGGGACGGCCGACCAGGGTAAGGTCGCCGATGACATCCAGCAATTTGTGACGAGCGGGTTCATTGTCGAAATACAGCTCCACATTGTTAAGGATGCCGCATTCCTTCACCGTGACTTTCGGCTTCTTGAAGAAGGCAGCGATATGGTCGAGTTCCTCGGAAGAGACGTTACGGTTGACAAACACGATGGCGTTGGTCAAGTCGCCGCCCTTAATGAGGTTACGGCTGATGAGGGTCTCCAACTCATGCAGGAAAACAAAGGTACGGCAGGGAGCGATTTCTTTTTCAAAGTCATTGAGGTCGTGCAGAGAAGCATGCTGCTCGTCAAGCACGCGGGTGTTGTACTTCACCTTGACATCGATCTCGAACCTGTCGCAAGGCTCAATGCTCAACTCAATACCCAGAACTTCGTTCTTATAGGAAATAGGTTCCTCAATGACGAGGTAGTTGCGATAAGCATTCTGCTCAACGATGCCAGCCTGATGGATAGCCTCAACGAAATACTTGGCGCTACCGTCCATGATTGGGGTTTCTTCCACGTCGATGTCAATCAAAACATTATCGATGCCCATGCCACGCAGTGAAGCAAGGACATGTTCGACGGTGTAGATCTTCACGCCGCCTTTACCGAGGGTGGTACCACGGGCAGTGTCGATGACATTGTCGACATCGGCTTCGATGATGGGTTGGCTTTCAAGGTCAATTCTACGAAAACGAATTCCAGAATTTACGGGAGCCGGATTAAAGGTGAGGGTGCCGCACTGACGCGTGTGGAGGCCCGCTCCTTTTATGCTGACTCTATTTTTGAGCGTACATTGTTTCTCCATAAAAAGACATATATGTGGACATTCTTTTCCACAAAAAACGTGCAAAGATAGGAATTATTCTATCACCTGCAAAAAAAATTCCTCATTGGACACTATTTCGGAGCTTTTCCACCCTTCAGTTCGGCCAATTCCTTTTCGAGTTGTTCCAATTTACGGGCCATCTCGTCGATATGGCGGAAACGGGCATTCGAAACCAGATATTGACGAAGCGGCTGTATCGGGGTGCCCATAAACTCCTTGTTTTCTTCCTTGATGCTGCCCATGATACCGCTTTGTCCGCCGAACTTAGAGCCGTCAGCGATATTGATATGTCCCACGAAGCCCGACTGGCCACCGACCACGCAGTTCTTGCCGAGATGCGTCGAGCCGCTCACGCCCACCTGGGCCGCCAGCGCCGAGTTCTCTCCCACTTCCACGTTATGAGCCAGATGCACCAGATTGTCGAGTTTCACGCCTTTATGGATACGCGTTGAGCCCATGGTGGAGCGGTCGATGGTAGTGTTGGCGCCAATCTCAACGTTGTCGTCGATGACCACATTGCCCACCTGCGGGATCTTCTCGTAATGTCCGTCGGGCTGGGGAGCGAAGCCGAAGCCATCCGCGCCGATGACAGCACCCGCATGAAGAATGCAATTCTTGCCCACCACCGTGTTGCGGTAGAGCTTCACGCCGGGATTCAGCACGGTATTGTCGCCAACGACGCAGCCGTCGCCCACATATACCTGGGGATAAATCTTCACATTATTGCCGATTTTGGCGTTCTCGCCCACATAGGCAAACTCACCAAGATAGAGATTCTCACCGCATTGCGCCGTCGAAGACACGAAAGCCAAAGAGGAGACGCCCTGTTTGTTCTGCGTCATCTGGTCGTAGAAGGCCAGCAGCTTGGCAAAGCAGGCATAGGCATCGGGCACTCGGATCAAAGTGGCGCTGATAGGCGCCGTTGCCACAAAGTCGTCGTTGACGATGACGATGCTCGACTGGGTCTCGTAGATATAGTGTGTGTATTTCGGATTGGCCAGGAAACTGATCATGCCAGGAGCGCCTTCTTCGATTTTGGCGACATTCCACACCTCGGCATTCGGGTTGCCTTCCACCTTGCCTTCAAGGATTCCAGCGATTTGGGTAGCGGTGAATTTCATTTTCTTTAGTTTTTACAACAAGCGTTCAAAATCGCGTTTCAGGACAGCGATAGCCTGTTCCACCACGGGATTGGGCAAGGCCACCAGGCTCTGTGCCAGGATGGAGACATCCTCCTCGTCCTTCAGTTGCTCAAAAGTAGTATTGATTTGATTGATAAGTTCTTCCTTGGCATTCACCACGGCGTTCCATGTGGTATTGGACACATAGAGCTGTTGGGCGAGGTTGTGTTCAAACTCCTCACGCACACTTTGCAGCAGCTGAAGATGGAACGCCCCTTTCTCCATGCCGGGCGTATAAATGCGCTTCACCAGTTGAGGAAGCTGCACGCGCTCGAGATAAAGCAGGAAACGCTCATAGGCCTGCACCTTCAGCGGCATGATGATTTTCAAGGCCTGCACCTTGAGTTCCATGGTCTTCCCATTACGGAGTTCGGCGTCCTTCATCTTCGAGAGACGGGCCAATATAACCAATGCCGCGACCATCAGCAGGAGGCCGGCGCACATGATGGCGATGATAATCCAAGTGTTGGTGTTCATTTTTTCGATGAAATTGGGCTGCAAAGGTAATGTTTTTCCTTTAATAATCAATTTTTCAGGGTATTCTGCCCACCCTAACGAAAAAAGGCCTACCTTTGTAGCCGCTTGTGAGACACGCAGGGTATCGCCTGCGACGAGGCAACAAGCGGCTACAAACAAACGTCAACAATCAAGCATTAACAATAGACACAATCATGAGTGAAATCATCCTTTCCAACAGAGTATTGAACATGGCTGAGTCGGCAACGCTGGCCATGACCAACAAGAGCCGTGAGCTGAAAGCCCAAGGCATCGACGTCATCAGCCTGAGCATCGGTGAACCCGACTTCAACACGCCCGAATCGGCCAAGCAAGCTGGTGTCGACGCCATCAACAATAACGACACGCACTACCCACCTGTGCCTGGTACGCCCGCACTGCGCAAGGCCATCGCCAACAAGCTGAAACGCGACAACGGCCTCGACTACAAGGATACCGACATCCTCGTCTCGAATGGTGCCAAGCAGGCCATCAACAACGTGCTTTTAGCCATCGTCAACGACGGCGACGAGGTCATCATCCCCGCCCCGTTCTGGGTGTCCTACCCCGAGATGGTGAAGCTGGCTGGCGGCGTGCCTGTCATCGTCAAGAGCGACATGGCCCACGACTTCAAGATCACGGCCGAGCAGCTGGAGAATGCCATCACCCGCAAGACCAAGGCTTTGCTCATCAACACGCCTTGCAACCCCAGCGGCAGCGTCTTCACCAAGGCCGAGCTGACCGCCATCGCAGAGGTGCTGAAGAAATACCCGAACATCATCATCATCTCCGATGAGATCTATGAGTTCATCCAATATGAGCACAAGCACGAGAGCATGGGACAGTTCGACTTCTTGAAAGACCGCCTCGTCCTCGTCAACGGCGTAGCCAAGGGTTATGCCATGACGGGTTGGCGCATCGGCTACATTGCTGCTCCGCAAGCCATCGTGAAGGCCACCAACAAGATCCAAGGCCAGATCACCTCTGGTATCTGCACCATCGCACAAGCCGCCGCCGCCAAGGCCATGGAGCTCAGCCCTGAGAACTCCAAGGAGATCCAAGACATGCTCGCCGCCTTCCGTCACCGCCGCGACACCTTCGTGAAGCTGCTGAACGAGATCCCTGGCGTGAAGTGCAACACCCCTGCCGGTGCCTTCTATGTCTTCCCCGAGATGAAGTCGTTCTACGGCAAGACCGACGGCGAGACCGTCATCAAGGGCAGCGACGACCTCTGCATGTGGCTGCTTTATAACGCCCATGTGGCTTGCGTGGCTGGTAACGCTTTTGGCAACGACGACTGCATCCGCCTGTCGTACGCCACGAGCGAGGACAAGCTCATCGAGGCCGTGAAGCGCATCAAAGCCGCTCTGGCAAAACTGCACTAATGCAACAAACTAAACGCTCCGTTGGCAATAAAACGCGCCAGCGGAGCGTTTTTCATTTAAACACCTACGACATGACATTCATTCAGCAGGCCATCAGCATCTTCAACCAAGCCATCGAAGACTATCACAAGTTTGACGACGTGGACCATCCTTGCAACAACCCCTACGAGGAGCATTCCATCGAAGGGTACCTCTATAAAAAGGAGTGGATCGACACCGTGCAGTGGCACCTCGAAGACCTCATCCGCGACACCAACATTGACCCGGTGGAAGCCTTGGCTCTGAAACGCCGCATCGACAAGTCGAACCAGGACCGCACCGACCTCGTGGAGATGATTGACGAGTATTACTGGCAACTCTTCCACCAAGTGGAGCCCCAACCGAAGGCTACCCTTAACACAGAGAGTCCCGCATGGGCCATCGACCGGCTGTCCATCTTGCAGTTGAAGATCTATCACATGAAGATTGAAGTGGCAAGAGCCAATGTCAGCGAAACGCACAAGGCCAAATGCCAAGCCAAACTTGATGTGCTGCTGGAGCAAAACACCGACCTCAGCACCGCCATCAGCCATCTGTTGGAGGCTTACGAGCGGGGTGAGAAGGTGATGAAGGTCTACAAACAGATGAAGATGTACAACGACCCCGCATTGAACCCAGTGCTCTACGGGCAAAAATGAAAAAGATTCTCATCATACGATTCTCTGCTCTCGGCGACATCGCCATGACCGTGCCTGTAGTTCACGATTTGGCTATGCAATACCCTGATTTGGACATCACCATGCTCAGCCGGGAGATGGCAAGGCCCCTGTTTGAGCAGATGCCTGAGAACGTTCACTTCATCGCCGCGGACCTAAAAGGTCGGCATAAAGGGTTGCTTGGGCTCTGCCGTCTATGGCGCGATGCCCATCTGAGCGACTTCGACTACATTGCCGACTTCCATGATGTGCTTCGCACCTGGTGGCTGCGTGCCGAAGGTTGTCTGCGACGCAAGAAAGTGGCCAAGATCGACAAGGGACGCGAAGGCAAGAAGGCTTTGACGAGACAGGAGAATAAGGTTTTCGTCCAACAAGCCACCTCATTCGAGCGTTATGCCAAGGTCTTGGAACAATTGGGATTCCCAATAAAGCCACAATTCAACAAGCTTGATTATTCCGCTTTTTGCGAAACGCAAAAAGAAGACAATGAGACTTGGATCGGCATTGCGCCGTTCGCCAAACACCCCGCCAAAGTCTATCCTTTGGAGAAGATGGAGCAAGTCGTCAAGGCTTTGAGCGAGAGGGAAAACACCACTGTTTTTCTGTTCGGTGGCGGCGAGGAAGAGAAACGTCAGATTGCCGAGCTTTGTGCCAAATACCCGAATGTGCAGCCCGCCAAAACCCAGCAAGGCTTGAAAGGCGAATTGGCCTTGATGAGCCAATTGGACGTGATGCTCTCGATGGACTCCGCCAACATGCATTTGGCTTCCTTGGTTGGGACACGGGTTGTCTCCATTTGGGGCGGCACCCATCCCTATGCCGGTTTCATGGGCTGGAAACAAAAGCCCAACGACTGCATACAACTTGACCTGTCCTGCCGACCCTGTTCGGTGTATGGCAATAAGCCTTGCCTGCGTGGCGACTATGCCTGCATGAACGGCATCGCTCCCGAACAAATCATCGAAAAGCTTGGTCTGTCATGAGCGTCTCCCCCATCGCCGCCATGTTCGACCGCATCGCATCAAAGTACGATGCGCTCAACCATTTGCTCTCCCTTAATATAGACAAGGTGTGGCGGAGAAAGACTGCCAAAGCGGTGGCAAAGGCGCATCCCACAACCATCCTTGACCTCGCCACGGGCACGGCCGATTTGGCCATTGCCTTAGCCAGGCACAATCCTCTAGCCCATACCGTCGGCATGGATATCTCCGAAAAGATGTTGGACATCGGGAAACAAAAAGTGGCCAAACAAAACCTTGAAAGCCAAATCGAATTGCGTCACGGAGATGCTGCCGACTTGCCTTTTGAGGACGAGCATTTCGATGCCGTCACCATGGCCTTCGGCGTCAGAAACTTCGAGGACTTGGACAAGGGCCTTTCGGAGATCAGCCGTATGTTGAAGCCCAACGGACAGGCGGTCATCTTGGAGTTTTCCATGCCTGAGAGGTTCCCCGTAAAGCAACTCTACCGTTTCTATTTCAAGCGTATTCTTCCAAAGATTGGAAAAACCGTTTCAAAAGACCCAGGGGCATACGATTACCTACCCGTTTCGGTAGAGCGTTTCCCGAAACCCAATGCCTTCCTTGAACTGTTGGCACAACATGGACTGGCAGAAGGTCATGCCCGTCCACTCTCTTTTGGCATCGCCACATTATACACCGCCACCAAATCATAAGGTATTTCTTTTTTTACTATTTTTGCCGCGGTTTTATTGCAATAAAAGCACGCGAATTGCGTTAATCAGACATCTAAACACTGAAGATCTTGAAGAAAGCACTGAAAATATTGGCTGTCATGCTGTTGCTCACCGCGACGGTCATACCGGCACAAGCCCAGAGAAGGGTGGTCAGATATTTGCCCAAGTATGAGCAGGAGCCTTATCATTTTGGTTTTTTGCTGGCTTACAACCAGATGATGTATACCGTGAAGACCGTGGAGAACTACCAAAACGCGGCTCAGCCTGCCGATTCATGGCCCAGCGGCCCTTATAGCATCTCCAACACCAGCTGCCTCTATGTCTATAACATTGAGACTTTGCAGACGCCAGGTTTCACCGTGGGTATCATCGGCAGCAAACGCCTCGGCCGGTATTTCGACCTGCGTTTCATCCCCTCGTTGAGTTTCAGCGAACGACGCATGCGATACGACATCGCCGTGGTCAGTAGAGACAACACAGTCGACATGAAAGCCATCACCAAGTCGATCGGCACCACCTTTGTGGAGTTCCCTCTCAACATCAAGTACCGTTCAAAACGATACAACAACATTGGTGCTTACCTTATGGGCGGTGTCAACCCGAAACTCGACCTTGCCTCGCAGAAGGACAACAAGGAGATTGACGGCCAAGGCAATGAGTTCATCAACAACCTCGTCACCAAGCGTTTCGACTGCGCCGCTGAACTCGGAGCAGGATTCGACATCTACAACCAATGGTTCAAGATGGGCATCGAGGTCAAGATGAGCTACGGATTGCTCGACATCGTGAAGAACCAAGCCTTCATCTACACCGCTCCTATCGACAAATTGCGCAACAAAATGTTCCAGATTTCGCTTTTGTTCGAATAATTTCGATTTCTGTATTTTATTGATTATAAGTAATTTACAAAATATTGTAGACTTTTTTTCAAGGAATATGTTGCGGGTATTGAAATTTTCTCTACTTTTGCAGCGTCAAAAATGACACGAAGTGGTCTCTTCGTCTAGTCTGGTCAGGACGTCAGGTTTTCATCCTGGTAACTCGGGTTCAAATCCCGGAGAGACTACCACCAATTTCCAAAACCCTAACTGACAATCAAGCAGTTAGGGTTTTTTCATACCCCAAACACCCCCTCCCGTGTCAACCACGTGTCAACCGATTTCGAGATATGTTTTTTCTCATGGCACAAAACACCTCTCACAAAGTGCCATCGTTGACACGTCTCACCCTCTCCGTTGACACGCCAAAAACCAAACCTCTCCAACCCTCCCTCTCACAAACACTCACCAAGAACATCCCCACAAGCCACCATCACACCCCCTTTCCCTCACGAAACACACCTGAGGAAAATGAGGAAAACGAGGAAAACGAGGAAAATCCCACCGACAAATGGCGGAATTTTCCCGATTTTGACCGTAAAAAACAGAAAAGTCTTACTTTTGTACCCATATAAGACATAATTAGGGCTTTACGCTCGCGTTTCTTTCTATCTGAATCTGGCAAAATTCAACACACAAAGGAAGCGGAGTTGTATAGTTCGCGCCTTGGCGCGGACTTTTCGCATTCATTTTGTGTGGGGCTTGCCAGAGCCCAGATAGAAATGGAGCTGGGTCTGCGCCTTCTTTATGCCCAAACGGCAAACCGACAACCCATGGACGACAAACTCATCATACAGCGCCTCAAAGAGCTCAAAGCACAAATCGCCGACATCGACAGGCGCATGGCCAGCATCGACGAACTACTCGACAACGACCCCTCCGATGAAACCGTGAGAAACTGCATCCAAGAAGTGGCCCAGATCCTCGATGAGCGCGAACCCATACTCAACGAAGCCCGCCAATGGCTCATGATCCTCAATAAAAAAGCCTCGGACATCGTTGGCGATGCCGAGGCCTTACCAAACTGATTCCTTAAACCTATGCCTTAAGCATCTCCATCAAGACGATGCTATATTCAGAGCGATCAACTCCGGCACACTCCGCAGCTTGGTTGACAACTGCAACCAGGTACGAATAATCCTTTGTCTTGATTCTCGCCGAAATCAGCAGTCCGCTCACGCCAAAATAGCCTATGCCACTAGCCACGATTGCCGGACGGATGGCACGGTAAGCCGCCACAGTATAGGTTTCAATATGGATAAGTGCTTCCATGGTCAGGACGTTTTCCTATACTGCCCATTAGCCGGATGGTCCAGCTGTCCCGACCTGCAAAGCTCCGCGATATACCGCTCCGCCGTCTTCTCTCCAATCCCCATCCGTTCTGCCGCCTGAAGATAGGCCGTGCGGTTGAAGGTATCCGGCAAGGCCGCCAGCAAAGCCTGTCGGCTGCCCTCCGTGCGCTGCTGTCTGCCTTGCCTGAAGCGTCGCTCCGTCCTGCGTGGCAGACTCTGAAACACCGAGGCCGAGTGTCGCAGCAGCACCTTCACCATCGCCATAGCCGTCTCGAAGTCCGCATCATCGCAGACCAGCAAAGCCTCCTGCCGTTCCTCCTCACCATCGCCGACAGGCAGCGGCAAGCTGCCGTCGTCCATCTGGCGAAGCACCGTCAGAATCATCGTGATTCGGAAGAAAATCAACCCCAGGCGACGCACCGAGGCGATGATGTCGTTGCCGAACAACGCCGCATATTCCTCCTGCGTCTGCGCAAAGAATGCGTTGAACCTGCGCTGCTGCTCCCGCTGCAGGCTGAAACGGATGGCCTGCGCGTCTATCATCTTATGGAACTGGTAGAAGTCCCTGCCAATCTCCTTGAAAAGATCGTCGGCAGTCAGCCCGTCCGACGCGTCGAACATGTCATGCCAAACCACCTCCGTCGGCATCACATAGAAGATGAAACGGCTGAAAAGCCCATTCTCCGCCGACGGTATCAGGTTGAACACCTGCTCTGGTGTGCCCGACAGGATGGCCGAGAACTTCGGCTTCATGATTTCCACATACTCGCGGTCCTTCTTTCGAAGGTACGATATCGCCTCGTGGTGGAAAGCCTTCCTGAAGCCGTCCGAGTAGTTGCCCAGGTCCGAGTTGAAGGCGTTGGCCAACGTATCGCCCTCCGTCTCAAACAGCAGCCCTACGCCGTCGTTCTGCGACAGGGTCTGATACACCACCGTTGCCGTGCTGTTGGCGGGAATGAACAGCGTCAGGAAAGGCGGCTCCTTCGGCTCCTCCATGTCGCCGTTCTTCCTGTTCACCACATACTGCACTTGCTCCTGCTTGTATTTCTCCATCGACTTGCGGTACTGCTCCCGTAACTCCCGATGCAGCGGAGCGGCCAGGTGTCGGCACAGCGACAGCCGCCCTTTCCCCGACGACGCACTGGCCGTCACATACAGGAACAGGTTGGCGAACACCTCCCGACGGTCATACACCCCGTACACGTTCGGGATGCAGGCCGAAAACACCGTCAGCGAGCCGAGGATGAGCAGGTCGGCATCAACCTCCGACACGGCATCCGCCACGATGCGCTTCAGGATGCCGGGCAGCTGCGCCCCGACCGACTGCGAGAAAGTGCCGATGCGCGAGGCCTCCGTTTTCCTCACTTCCTCATTTTCCTCAATTTCCTCACATCGTTTTCGTGAGGAAAACGGGGCATGGGAAACGTCACCTGCAGCCCACCGTATGCCGTGCGCCTTCGCGATGCCGTAGAGCGTGGCAATGGTGATCTCTCGGCTGCCGTCGCGCACACAGGCCGAATACTGTCGGTCGGTTTCGGCAGCGTCGTAGCGCGGATAGAATCGGCTCAAACGGTGAAATAACTCACGCCCGCCTTCGCCCAGCTCCGACACCAAAGCAAACGCGATGGCCAGCCAGTCCGAATAGTCGGCCGTGAGGTCGGTGCCCGTGGCCTCCACAGCCTCCACCAAGGCCAGGAGCGTGCCGTCTTGCACCATAGCAGCTGCGGCTGGAGAAGGAGCCTTCCGTTCCTTCTCCACGCCCGCAGCGCCCCATTCGTCAGGGTTGAAAACGTCTTTCTTCATAGCAGCGAGGGATTGAGGTAGGCTCCCGCGTCATGCGGCAGGAAACAGGCACGCGACAGGTTGCGGCACTTGCGGTCCACCTCCACGCCGTAGTGGTTGAAGATGTAGTTGTAGAGACTGGCGAAGAACCGCACCTGGTATTCCCCGAAAGTCTCCCCGTCGTTGCCGTATCGATAGAAGGAGTCCGTGAACGACACCACCCACTTCAACCCATCGCCCGAGGGACTGCGAAACAGCAGCAGCGTCTCGAAGTACGGGTCTTCCTTCAGGGCTTCAAACACAGTCTCCACGTCCTTCAGGTGGTCGAAGTCCAGGCAGATGTAGCCCGAGTGCTGGATGATGGCCTTGTCCGTCCGCATCGAGAAGATGCCAGAGAAGGTGCAGTAGTCGAACTTGTCCGACTTGTACTGCCGTCGGTACCGCTCGTCCTTGATCGACCGGTACTCGCGGGTGCGGTCTTTGGCATAGTCGCTGATGATGTAGTTGAACACATCGATTAGGTTCACCACCTGGTAAGGGTATTTGTTCGTGATGGGTCGCCTGAAGATGCTGAAGCCCGGCATCTTCTTCAGGTCGCATTTTGCCGAAGGTTTCACGGCGTAGTTGTTTGGTGTGCCCCAGAAATACATCGCCGGGGCGTTGGTCTTATCCATGTTCATGGCCTGTAGTTTTGGTAGTGTGAATACATGAAGCGCTCGATGTCCTGGCGCAGGAAATAGGTCTTGTTCTTGATGCGGCTGCACTTCAATTCACCCTCAGAACTCCACTCTTTGAGGGTGTTCTTGGTGATGTGAAGCATGATGAGCAAATCCGACAGCTCAATCCAGTCGAACAGCACAGGCCGGCTTGCGGACGGCTCGTCCGCAAACTGACCCACAGGCGGCTCGCCTGCCCATTGGCCTGCAGACGGCTCGTCTGCAAACCGGCAAGCAGACGGCTCGTCTGCAGCCCTCCTTCTCTCATCACTCATCCTCATCCCCTCCTATCTCCATTTGTTTCCGCCTACCAAGAACCTGCGCGTCATGCAACTCATTCAGCTCTTTTCGCGACATGTGCCTGCTGGAGGCAATCCATGCGTCAATCTCCGACTTCTTGAACTTCACGCGTCGCGTGGCCGGGTCTTTGTAGAAAGGGATATAGCCTAGGCTCTTCCACCTATGCACCGTCTGAAGCGACGGATGGTCTGGATGGTAGGCCTGTAGTTGCTCGATGGTGAGGAACTCGTCCTTTGTGGCATTGTCGCCACGGAGTTCCTTGCAGATGTCCTTGATCTCTGCGATGCCGTCGAGGATGTCGCCGACGGCCTTGGGAAGTTGGTCAAAGGTAATGGTGTCTAACATAATGCTTAAGTTTTAGGCGCGGGCCTCCTTCACGGTACCTATAAAAGGAAAGCCCACGACGGTTAAATCGTGGGCAAAGATGAGGCCTTATGTTGGACTATGAATTATACTACAATTGTACGTATAATTATTATTTTCAGAATCCAACTTCCATGGAATTCCCGTCTCGTTTACTGCACAACAAGAAAATCAGCAAGCTTGTTCTGCGAGTCAAAAGTGAGCATTTGCGCTGGAGGGATGCCAAGCTGACGTTCACGTGTGCGCCCTTCAGCCACTTTCTCCATCATGACACGAATGTCATCGTTGCGGCCAGTATAGCCGAACGTCTTTTCAGAATAAGTGATGACGATATTGTAAAGCTCATCGGTAAAGGATCTCGACATGAAGGTGATGCCTTCGAAGTCGAGTATCACATTGTCAGCTTCAGGACTAATCATATCAGCCAATATAGAGGCTTTCGCACGCGAGAAAAGGTCGGCGTGATAAATGTCGTAGAGTTTGATGGTCTGTTTCATATCTTTTGTTGCTTTTATTCGAGGTAATTGATATAGTTGAATCCTTCGGGCGCATTGACAGGTATGCGAAGGAGAATGAGGGTGCCGTCCCAGTGGAAGAAACGGCTGATGTTGGCATAGTAGTTCAAGCTTTGATGCTCATAGCGATGAAAGGCACTGCCAGACAGCATGAAGAACGAGCCTCCCAACCCTTCGACAAGCATACGCTTGGACGTGGAGATGCCATAACCTCGGTTCTCAGTTTCAGGCCGGTTCTTGGTAGAGCGACCCTCATTGGCCAGTCGCAATGCTTCGGCAGGGTCGTTGTCAATTTCCTGTTGGTAGAGATTGGCTCGTTTATAGTTGCCTGGGATGGTGATGCCATTGTCGGCGATGCATAGGTTGATGCATTGTTCGCGTTCAAGGTATTGCGAGAAAAGATAACCGTTGGGACTGCCAGAGTGCTCGTAAATGTTGTCGATTAGTTCGCTGAGAAAATAGCTGATGGGAGTGGTGACGGCCGCTTCAACACGGGTTTGCCTAACGATGATATTGCGAGCGATTGAGCAGAAAGCATCCTTGTTGTCATCCGTCATCGAGAAACTGCATAAAGGCAGGTAATTATGGTCGGCGTATTGGGCCATCACTTGCTCGGCTGTTTCACGGGTGGCGTTCTCAAAATGAAGCATGCGGTCAAAGTGGATGCCATTCAAGTAGGATTGCATCTGTAAGGTGATGTTTTCGCAGCGGATGTCCACTCCCGCCTGCTGACGGAAAATGGCTAACGGGGCGAGAAAGAAAGGATGGAGAAAGGTGACCTCATGGAAGTCCCAAACCACGGTGTCATCGCAGTTCGTCTGACGCGTCTGCCCCACCACTTGAACGAGGTGGTTGAAGCTGCCGCCCATAAGTTCGTCCTCGCAGACGTTGGGGATAATCACTCTTTGCATGTCTCCTTCGTTTAACTATTTGAGACTGCAAAGTTACAACATTCCCGACAATTCCACCATGTACAAACCAAAAACAGCGAAAAATTACAAGGATTGGCCCCAATCAAAATCAATCCTCTGTTGCCATTCCCGTGCCTCAGCCCGCTTCCCTGCATTCAGCTCATCCCCCTTCTCATAATACGCCTGCGCCAACTCATGCAATCTGTCAAACACATCCATGAAAGTCCCTGTTCGTTTGGCTGACGAAAGCAGGTTCCTCGTGTGTTTGATCTCCGTGTTGAAGAAAAGCGCCAAGTCATTAATGAAATTCTCTGAGTTGGAGGCAATCCTACCATCAACTGTCTCAAAGATATGCAAGTCATAAATAATGCGGAACAGCTTCACAAAAGTCGTGACCTGTCGGCTTGAAATCCTGTAGGAACTGTGTATTTCTGGAGTCTCCTGCCGCTCCTCGGCCTCCTCAATGGCCATCCTCAGCGTCTGCATCCAATCGCCGTCCTCCTCTGCCACTGTGGCCAGCAACGCCTTCAGAACGACAATGCTGTCATCCTTCGGCAGCCGCTCCGCCTGCTCCATCAAATGCCGTATCTTTACACTATCCTTGGTTTCTCTCATTGTCCTATTAGTCATATTTGTCCTTTCCACCTTTTAAGGGCGTGGCCATCCCCCTTTGTAAAGGGGGTCAGGGGGATTGCCGAGGGATTGGGAGTGCCCATTTCCCCCTTCTAAGGGGGCTAGGGGGATTAACTCTAAACACTCAACCCTAAACTAATCCAAGCCGAAGACAGAGGAGTCAATTTCCCATCTCCCCTTTCCTCTCCTGAACATGCCCCCCTCGATACTTCCTCTTCCTCAACCCATAATACCCATCTCCCAATAATACAAACCGCTCCTTATCGCTTCCCAAACTCGACGTGACACTACTCTTGTTGGTATAAGGATAGGCCGGCAACACTTTCTTCATGATTTCATCGATATGCAAAGGGGTCCTGGATTTTTTCAAAATGTCGGCCACCAGGTCACGGATGCTTCCTCGATACACATGGGTCCATTCGGCCAAGGTGTACATCGATGACTTCCCGATGGGCTTTAAGGCCTCCGACTGCAACACTTTTGCCCTGACATGTTCAAAGCTTTTATGCCCAACCTCTGGACATCTCTGTATCAGTGCTGCATACAATTCCCTCAAACTCATCGGCCTCTCTTTGTCGCGCAGGATTTCACTCAACTCATAGATGATATCAACCCCATTGGGCGGCAGAACGATGTTCCCATTTTCGTCAACGACCAATCTGTATGCCTTGGTGATGATGACAGGCAGGGCTTGCCTGTAATCATCCTTCTTGTCGTCGGGAATATCCTTCAGCAAATCTTCAAGCCGAATAGAATCGATACCCGACCTTATCCGCTTGTTTTGCTTGTTGACTTCTCCGCAGATTCTATTGATGATTTGTCCGCTCAGTCGTCTGTTGATAAGAAAACACATGTCGTTCTCCTTTATCGCTTTCAACGGGAACCCCTCGATACAAACCCGGGCGAACGACTCGAATGAGATATTCACTTTCTCGTGGTCAACGACATTCAAATACAAATCATCGACTTCAGCAATAACAAGGGTGCTGTCAAACTGGTAATACGACCAGTTCATGTCCTCAAACAAGTCTTTCGAGGCCTTCTCCATCAGCTGCCTGACACGCTCCCTGGTGCATTCTATCTTCTCACCAATTTCGGCCATGTTCATAGGATTTCCACCGCAAATGCCCGTCGCCATCGCAAAAACCTTATCCAACCTTTTATCCGACTTGGCCAGGTACTCCCTCAAAAGGTAGAACATCGGAAAATGCTCGTATTGGTTGAAAAAATCGATAACAAAACCGATTTGTTCCTCCGTCAGATAAGGGTATTTTGTCGCGATGAGGGTTTTACTGATTTCGTCCCCGTCAAGGTTTTCATACCGAAACAGCACATCGTTCAAGTCAGCCAAGAAACGGAATATCTCGCCGTGGGGTGCTCTATGAAGCCATATTTGAGGCAAAAGTTCTGCCACTTGTTCTTCGGAAAGCAGAAACATTGCGACCGCCTTCAGATAGGTAGGTATGAACCATTCCTGAATGCGTTTCGATTGCTTTGATAGCTTATCTACGCTTTCGGCAAAATCAGCCAAAAGGAGGCGTTTCCTGACCTTCAGAGTCTCATCCGAGGCTTCAATCTCTTCGGCAAATTGTTCATCACAGAACCATAATATGGTCCGCGCAACGACAACCAATTCGTATGTGAATGTGTCGGCCAGCTGTTCTATCCAAAACGAAGAGTGGATTCCCGAAAGCAGCTGATAGCAATAGTGCTTCAACTCCCAACTATCAAGGTTGTTGAACCTTTCTGCCAGGTTTTTCTGGTCGAGACAGAAGAAGGAATAAAACGAACGAGGGTCATTGAAAGTGGAATAAAACAGGTCTATGCAATCCATGGAGAATTCAAACAACGGCTTGTGATAAGCCGATACAATGAGATTCTTCGGTGCTTCCGACAAATCTTCATACTTGTCCAGTTTGTTTATGAGCTGGAGGGCGTATGTTTGTCCGATTGGACCGAGCTGAGCAAGTACCTCTTCCAGTTCTTTAATAGTCTTTTTCCCACAATTACGCAGCTTCGGCAAAACATGATCGTGATAGGCACGAAGAAGGTCGCCCACGGTGTATATTTCATTAGCCATGCACACTAAGAAAGCCCGCTTGGAAATCTCCCATGTGTCATAATACCATTCAATCGGTTTCCGAAGTATTGCCCTTATGTCTTTGCCTTCCATGATCATTCTTTAATTAATCCTTTGCTATATCTGCCTACAAAACTACGACATTTTCTGGCTTTCACAACCCCATCGGAAAGCTGAAACTCACCTATCCAGCGGTGTATCCGGATGCAAAGCATCAAACTCTCGCATCCGTCTGTAAAACTCTTCGTCCATTTTCGACGTGTCGATGGGTGCCGGCATGTGAAATTCAGGCTCCTTCTGCACAGAACGTCTTTTATTTCCATCTCGGCATCCCGCCAGCAGCAGGACGGCCAAGGCCGTCACTGCTGTTGCGAGAATGATAGTTTTTGTGAAATTCTTCATTTCTTGTTTCTCCTATCTCATGCATTGCATACTATCGTTCATTTTGCTTCATCAGAATCCCCATTTTCTTCAACTTCAATGGAAACATACTCAAGATTTTCAAGCATTTGCTTCGCATTCATTATATTATCTCTATATTTGGAGAATAGTCTCTTATTTTCTACAATTCGTCTATTATCCCATAAATTCAAGTATTTTTCCATTTGCTCAATAACAATGGATTGGATTTTGTGCGACTTTTCAGGTTCTAGGCCAGATTTTCTCCACATATATGCCCTATACTGTTCAAGATAGTTCAAGTGAGAGGTTATTACTCTTGTGGCATACATTGTTTTATTGATGCAGAATCCATCATCAATAAAACTATTGTACTCAGGATTACATGTATCATAGTTCGAACGGTTTTCGGATCGCCCCATTACTTGGTTCCCTTTTTTATAGCTGCACTTCGCTTTGCCAGAAGTGAAACAATTATCGCAAAAATGGTTATCTGCTTTATTTAAGACGTATCTTACTGTTGAAAAAACACTATTCAAACAACTCTTTAATACAAATTCATTCCTTATTTCAAACAAAGGAACCGGAGAGTATTTATTATCTCTTACCATTGTGTTATTCCATTGATTTGAGATCAAATTATAGTATTCAAAATTGATGAATACACGCCATGAATATATTACACACAAAGGATTAATCTTCACATAAACATTGGCAAGCTGCGTTTCGTCATTGTCATATACACTCTCAATATATTGTGCCAGCCCACTTGTTGTTTGATTATTGTTCTCATCTTTAAAGTAGTCGTCAATAAGACTCCCAACCAAAACCATCGGGTATTCAAAATTATATGCAACATATCCCATCAATCCACTAATGACAGTTTTGAACATTTCTTTACCATACCATTTTTCAATTCTTTTGGCAAACTCCAAGAAACTGATACGAGGTGTTTCATCATTAAAACTGTTTTCCTCTTTGATAGCGTTCACCAGTTCGTCATCTTGCAATGCCCATCCACCTAAATTGCTTAGAAGGGTAAATGCCATTCTATAGATGTTACACAGCGATTCATTTTCAAATTCATGTCTTATGTAAGTGATAAGTCTTAAAGAAGGATCTCCCATCATTGACTTTAGAGCATAAAACAGCATGAGCCCTCTTGCTCCAGTTTGTTCAGGTCTCCCCTTTCTTTGGTCTTGATCTGGTAATTTGAGCAATTCGTAATCTATAACATTCATGTTTTTTTCGCACAGTTGGAGAACGAAAAAATGAATAAACATCCTAAGATCATAGTTAAACAATGGTCTCAATACTTTTGTACAATAGTCACTCTCAGAATTCAACAATTCTCGAATCCTTCTTTCATTTTCTAAAGGTTCAATAGCTTTGTTTTGATTGATATAATAAGATATCCTTTTGTTGATAACTCTTGAATATGAAACTTGATATTCATTTCTGAATTCAATGTTTACAGATGAAAGCCTCAACCGATCTTCATGTTGTGTCCTATCAACAATCTGTGCGTTGGAAGAACGGTATGACATGATAAACGTACAATTGCTAAGGAATGGATACTTGCTGTATTTCTCAAAAAAATCCTGCACAATAGAAAATGCGGATTGAATCAGTTGATAAGTATGGGAATAAATATATTGGGTTGGTATTTCATCCAAATTGTCAAAAACAAATACGTTTTTTCTGTCTGGTTCTACATTGTTTTCTTCTTTTATGAGTTTCAAAATCAAGAACAATACCAACATTCCTCGATTAGTATTAGTACCTGGCATCAACTTCCCATTTTTATCTACACCAATCTCACACAAATAGTCTTCTGCATCTTCCGATTCAATATCATTGGCCACAAGATAGTTGTATATTATATCATTGTCTTCCTTTTTATCAAACAATTTTAGACTTTCCTCTATTACAACCCGTTCATATAATCGTCTTATTACATTGTTTTCATTGTTTTCTAACGCTTTATATATCTCTGACAACAAGATTTCCCTAATACATTCTACATATTCCATTGGGGTGGGCTTTTCTATCAAATTTATGTAATGATAGTTGTATCGGTCTCTTGTTTCTTCCATAAAATGATTCAGGAAGGTGGTCTTTCCAGTACCACTAGCTCCATAAAATAGTACAGTATTGATGGATTCGCCATCAATCACCTTAATCAACTTATTCTTCAAATAATCTATTCGGTCTGGATAATCAACAAAGAAATGAGACTTGAAATCATCTTTGTCCTTCTCTTTATTTCCATTATTGTTAAATGGCGATTTCCTTTTATTGTCATACGGAGAATACTCCAAAACTGTCCTTATATCCATAATTGTAATTTTTTATAGATTATCAATACAACTTGACATTTCTTTTTCTAAGTTTTCAAAATGCTTTTTCATCCCTTTTAACCATTCAGAGATATCTTCCTTCTTTTTTTTCTTGGATAACTGTTCTACATCATCAATACACATTTTGCAAGCCTCCTCACAATTGTCAGACATATTTGGTATCAAATCTCTGAAAGTGGTTATTCCCGTTGTAATGGAAATAATTCCATTCATTACGGCTTGGTTTTGGACAATGGTGCCGTCTTTAACATCTGATGCCGTTTTTGTAAAACTGGAATTCCATAAAGATTTGAAAGTCCCATAAATGGTATCTTTTTTTTCTGTCAATTTTATCACCAAATCCTTTTTTGTAAGATAGTCTTTGATATCCGCAACATTTTCTTTTAATGCAGTATTCAAATTCCTACTTCTCTCAGAAGCATCTCTAAACTCCTTCTCTTGATTTTGTATCTGTTTATCTGCTCTCTGATTTTGTTTCTTTAGTTCGTCAAGCTGATTCAAAAAATTCTCATTCTCACGTCCAGAATCTTTAATCATCCACCAAAGCGTACCTAATGCTGCAATAATACCAACGACAGTTGCAACAAATGACCAGAAATTCCAATCTGGTTTTGTGTTATTTGATATGACACCATTTGTCTTTTCATTTGATGTTTGGAAATCAGCTGTTTTCAAATCATTTTTGGAAACAAAAACAGAATCTTGACCAGGATTGGAACCAATGGTATTACAATTGCTATCGTTTGTGTCGTACTGAGACACGGAAGATGACACAACCTGAGATAATCCACAACCAAAGGTCAGTATCATAATTAAAATAATAATTTTGTAAGTGATTCTCATACTATTACTTTTTGATATTTGATGGATTCTTTTATTCAATATTACCTACTTCGCAGAAAGAACCCTTAAATTTGCTAATAGGCTATTATTCATTGCAAACACATCTCTTCTTCATTCTTTAATCCACTTACCACTCTCCGCTTCAATCACTGAGCCTGTGGTCGCTGAGCCTAGTCGAAGCGTCGAAGGGCCGCCATTCGAAGTATAAACCTTCCAAACATAAAAGCCCTCAGCCCAATCCCCAGCATCAATCGCAGTCACATTATCCGTGAGGGCTTGCCTGTGAATAAGTCTCCCATTCACATCATACACCTCCACCCAAGCATCCCGCAATCCCGTCCTGATATTCAGCACATCCTTCCCCGGATTAGGATAAGCCGTAGCTACAGCAAAACCTTGGGTGTGAGCTTCCTCAATGTTATCAAAAGACTCCTTTGGCAGCTTGAAAACAGCATGCCATCCCATAACTGGATTCAAACTGATATTATCCAAGCAAAACACACAGTCTTTTCCGTTGCAACAGATACCAAGAGGTATCCTTCCGACAGATTCGTTTTCAAATTGATAGTATATTTCGCCCAATTTGTTCAGGTTCTCATCAAATTGAACTATGTAGAGGTTTTTGCCAAGAGCTCCATCGTTTAATGGATCCATCGTACCTATCATATACACATCGCCTTCAGTGCCAAAACCTATTGATCCATTTATATATTGAGCAGCAAAACTTCTTTCGTCGTCATGAATGCCCCATGCATAGTTGATTTGATTAAAGCCCTCGTCGAAAGCGCTCATGAATATGTCTTCATAAATGGCTGGATTACCATTCATCGCAGGGATGGAAAAGGTGTTGATGGAATAGGCTTTGCCCGTGATGGGATTATAACGCAAGTTGGCTGGATAGTAACAACTCAACACGGGATAGGCAAGATTGTCGATGTTATGTTTCTGCGCAATGACGTTCAAATCGGCGTCCAAAAGAAAGCAATCGTAAATGACATCAGAGGTTGACTCAGGGCATCGCATAATCACCCTGCACCCCACAGAGTCTAATGATGACAGCATGAAAGGACGGTGGCAATGCGGACTTTCGAGTGTCGTTTCCGCACAAATATTGCCAAAACCATCGAATCTCATGACGCGCAGCGAAAGAGGATAGAAAAACGGGTTCTCAAGCGGGAAAGATAAAACGGCGCTCCCGTCCTTGTTCAACACCGCATTTGTGGAAGCATAGGAGTCGTATGGCTCCCAATAGTTCGGAGATTCCCATTTCCCATATTCTTTGCGGCTGACCGAAAAGTCGTCATGAATGGTCGAGAGATGCAGACAAGATGAGTCGTTCTTATAGGTCAGGAAAAACACACATGGTTCCCCTTGGTCGTTCCTGTCAAAAGAATGAACCCATACTACTTCATTTATTTTTTCTTTCGGCCAAAAATACAGTGTGTCAATATAATGTCCTTCATCATCAATTTTAAGAATTGACCCACAAGTGCCAGGAGTTTCAATAAACCGCATGAGTAGTTCGTTGCCTGTAGCGTTTTGGAAGACGGGTTCGTACAATCCACAACTCTCGTTTTCAATGATTGGTTGAAGTTCTTGGGCATCTAAACAGATGACAGTCGTTGTAAACAATAGAACTGCTATAATCAAACACTTTCTCATAATAGAAAAGATTGAAAGCAAAAGGGATTTTGCGTGGTTTAATCCCTTTTGCTTTAATTGGCATGTTTTCAAACCTGCGGGTCATCGATTGGAACTGGAGTCATGCCATGGTGTCTCCATTCGCGGATGCAATTCCATTTGTTTATCCTATGAAGAACTTTGTATGCTACACCATTTTCCGCTTCTAATATCTCAAGTGTTTCAACGCGATAGTACCAATCAACATTATACGGATTGATAACCATCCCTGGGTAGTGCGAGAATGTCATCATCTTAGCATAGTATTTATTCATGTCATTCCATTCAATGCAATAAGACATTGCTTCCTCCAGCGTTAGATGTTCAGCATAAAAGATGGAGTCAGTATAAGGGGTTCCAAAGATGGAATCGACTATTCTAGGATTCAAGATATAGGTGTAGCAATCTGGACAAGGATTGTACTCCATCGAGTGTCTCATGTCATAAATAGAGCCTTGGGTTGTAATTTGTTTTGGAGCGTCACTATTTAGGATTGTACCGTCACAACTCCCTTGGTTGAATCCGCAAATCCAGTTATCTCCTGCAGCGAAAGGACGTCCATACCATACGTCATTGTTGTAACTGCTATTGTTATTTCCACCGTTGTTCCGCCCCGTGTTCACCAAAACCACCACTTCAGCGTCATCGTCTTTGCTCACGTTACCTTTGATGCTCATGGAGACGAATTGCAGGGTCTTATCATCCATGTCGATGGACACATAAGCCTCACGCACGGCATCGACAATGTCGCCGTATGTGGTCAACAGGTCGGCATAAGAGATGTTGCCTTCCGCATTTGTTTTAGGCATAGTCAAGCGGACGGTATCACGTCTCATGTCGACAAGGTAACTTTGTGTGAAACTATGTCGGTAGTTCAGGACACTTTCCCAATACCATCGGGCATCCTCGGGACTTACCGCATCACCTTCCACTTTTGCACCTTGTTTCATGGAAGAGTAGGCATCCATAAAGTCGATTATCTTTTGCTCACTTGGTGACATGCTTTGTTCCGTCTGAGCAACACCATCCTTCATTTGTGCGCTCTCTTCTTTCTTGCAGCCAACCATGATGGCTGTACCAGTTGCAACAATCATTATTGCCGCAACCAAAGTCTTCGTAAATCTTTTCATTTTAGATTCTCCTTTTACTTTTAGTTTGTTTGTAATTGGGTTAATAGTTTTATTATATTGGAAAGGAGATTTCTCCT